>Ga0180430_10005577_pt1 | contig 10426 bp, 9 predicted proteins | sample SS_ome_9_FD_132999 | JGI IMG/M metagenome (GOLD analysis project Ga0180430, IMG submission 132999) | Hypersaline lake sediment archaeal communities from the Salton Sea, California, USA - SS_1_S_2 metaG | ecosystem: Environmental > Aquatic > Non-marine Saline and Alkaline > Hypersaline > Sediment... | reverse complement strand
GGTCTATTTTGATAGTGAAAGCAATCGACTGATCATCGAGGGATTCAGCCTGTCGCTTTCCCAATCGAATTTCAACTATTTCCGTACCTCGCTGATGGCCGGAGGAGGGCTGACCCGCCATTTGGAATGGGACGGGTATATCTCTCTGGATCAGGAATGGCACTCTATCGCCGATGACAACGCTCGTTTTATCTCCTTCAGCTTTTCGCTGAAATATCACCTTGGGCTGATCGGGGTTGATTGACAGGCTGGATTTGCTACCATATGCTGAACTTATCGTAATTATAGGGCATGATAGCGAATAATAGTCGCTTACATGGATGTAGGGACCTGGTCGCCTGGGGTTAATTCCAGAATGTGGAAATGGATAAGTCGACATATTTTCGCCAATGCTTCGGTTAAGCTGCTCTCGCTTTTGCTAGCCATTGCCCTTTGGTCACTTGTTTTTGTCAGCCAGGAAGGGGAGCTCGATGTTGATGTTCCCTTCCAACTGATTGGCATCACAGAGGACCTTTCCTACTCTGAAGAGATTCCCGAAGTAGTCCGAGTCAGGTTCAATGGCCTGGGTTTCGAGCTCTTGAAGATCCGTTCATTTGATATGGGAATTCGGATTAACCTAGGTGTCGGCCAAGTTGGGCCGGGCCGATATCATCGTCCACTGGTGTCGGAAGATGTGATTATTCCGCCGGATATCGATGTTCGGGTTGTAGAGATCCTATCACCTAAGGAGATATCTCTAGAATTTGATCGATTGGTTACGCACCAGATGGCAGTGGTGCCATCACTTACCGGTCGACCGGCACCCGGTTTTGTTCGAGTTGGACCGGTGACCGTGGATCCCGATTCCGTGGGAGTTCTCGGGCCTGAGCAGAGGTTGTCCTCATTCCTCTCACCCAAGGCAGAGGTTCTAGATATTACTGGAGCAGACGCGGGGGTGACGGGACTGGTTGGTGTCAGAGTTCCTGCCGGATGCCAGGCAATTCCACCTCAAGTTACTGTGAGGGTGTCGATTGAGAAGGTCGTCTCCCGAACTTTCGCTGAATTACCAGTTGAGGTTTTGCATGCGGGTAATGTAACTTTGAAGCAGATGGTACCGGAGTCCGGTTCTGTCGTCATTACTGGGCCGGCGTCGGTGATCGAATCGCTAACACCGGAGGAGATGCGGTTATCGATTGATGCCCTCGCGCTCCTGCCCGGGAACTATACATTAATGGCCTCAGTTGAACTAAGTCGCCAGTTCAAAGGCGAAGCGGTCTCCGTGGAGCCGGTCGAACCTGAGAAGTTTGAGGTAGAGTTGGAATAGAAAAGAACTTACGTGTTCACTATGAAAAATAAATAAGGAGGAATGCGAAGTTATGTCGATAAATGAGTATCCTTATTGTCCTCTGACTCGCCAATTGTGCCGTGCTGGGTTGGTTTGGGTGGATCGTGAGAAAGAGGATACCGAGGCCTACTGTGCCTTTTGGCACAGAAAAGAATTACGCTGCGCGATACGAATGGTCGAATTTGATCTATTCAATGTGGCGCGTGCATTGGATGAGCTTCGGAATCGATAGCTGAAAACTGCCCTGATTCAGAAGTTGTGGATTGCAGTTATTTCGGTTGACGAATCACGGAGAGGGTGCTATCAAGTAATCGCTTGCAACCAATTGGGTTGCAGCGACCAAACAGACCGCAGGCGACTTCTGCGGAGGAGCTGTGTTTTCGGTTTTGAAGAGGGCCTGCCAAGGAGGAGAGGATGACGAAAGCCGATCTGGTTGATGAAATTGCGGATCGCACTGGACTCACGAAAAAGGATGTTGCCGAGACGGTGGACGAGTTCCTTACCGCAGTTGGGCGCGCCTTGGTCGCTGGAAAGCATATTGAAATCCGCGGCTTTGGGACCTTTAAAGTCCGTGTACGTAAAGAACGCATGGCCCGTAACCCCAAGAATCCGGAACAGCCGGTATTTGTTCCTGAAAGGCGGGTTCCGGTCTTTAAAGTATCGCGACAATTAAAGGAAAAGGTTGCTAATACCTAAATTAGGCAAGGCCTAGGGGCCTTGAACCATCTGCGGATCCGCGTATGTGCCAACATCAGGTTATTGACCAAAAGGATCAGATCTATTCCGCAGGATTGGATTGCTGATACTAATAGAAGTAGTCGGGATACTGCATGCTGAGTGACCTAAAGACCACCCTGCGGAAGCCATTGCATCCATTGGCCCGCTGGCTTGATGAAGCCGGTGCGACTCCGAACCATGTTACTATGGCGGGGCTGGCAGCGTCGGTACTATCTGGTCTGGCGCTGGCGCTGGATTCGATGGGTCTTGGATTGATTTGGTTACTGGTTGCTCTCCTCTGCGATATGCTCGATGGTGATATTGCTCGATTAAGCCCCGGGAAGGCGACACCTTCCGGGGCTTTTTTCGACTCCTGTGCTGATCGGGTATCCGAGGCGGTTGTTTTTGGCGGGCTGCTAATAGGAAAATTGGATAACACATTTACCGGTTGGGTCTGGATCACATTGTGGGTCTTAGCCCTGACCGGTTCGTTCATGGTCAGTTATGCTCGCGCGCGCGCGGAGGGACTCGGCCAGTCCTGCAACGTTGGTATTGCCGAGCGGCCTGAACGGATGGTTATTCTAGTGCTAATGCTTATCTTCGGTTATAGCGCCTCCGGTTGGTTCCTGATGATTCTCGCAGCCCTGACCTGGTACACCGTTTATCAGCGGATCTCACATGTGGCTGGGAACCTTAATGGGCGGGGGCTCGATCAGAGTGACCAGTGAGAGAAACGAGACATTCGATCATCCTGAGGCCGGCGAGTTACGGCCTCTCTTTATTGCCTTCGAAGGCGTTGAGGGTTGCGGGAAATCCACCCAGATCGGGCTTCTAGCGAGCCATCTCGAACGTAGCAATAGAACCTATGTTGTGACCCGTGAGCCGGGAGGGACTCCCTTCGGTGAAGCGCTGCGGGATCTGCTACTCAGTCCGGCTTCTACTTCCATCGACGGTTTTACAGAGCTCTATTTGCTTGAGGCATCGAGGCGGGTTCACCTCAATGAAGTGATAAATCCAGCTCTCAGAAGGGGGTTGGTGGTGATCTGTGACCGCTTCGCCGATTCCTCAGTGGCCTATCAGGGTGGTGGACGGGAGCTGGGTTTGGATCTGGTGGAAGCACTGAATCTCCAAGCGACCAGCGGAGTGATGCCCGATATCACGATCCTGCTTGACCTCGATCCGGAGATCGGTCTGACCAGAGTGGGGCATCGCCCTCGGCCAGAAGATCGGATGGAACAGGAAGCCTTGCAATTCCACCAGCGAGTTAGAGCGGCATATCTGGAGTTGGCCAAGAGGCGCGGCGAATCTTACGCGGTCTTTGACGCTCAAAAATCAGCGCCTGAGATAGCAGCGGAGATTGCCGCTGTCCTGAATCGATTCCTCTTTCCCGCTGGCTGATACCGGCCAACCTAGCGGGTGCCCGCCAGATTTCAGATCCCGCCCCATGGTATAATGGGGCATGTTCATCATCTGCTCGACAAACTCAAGTCCTCCTAAACGCTTTCTTTTGGGAATAGCCTACATCCTGGCTCTGTTCGCTCTTTTTTCGGCGTCCGCTCAGGATGCGGGATTCGGGGATTACACGAGTGATGATTCGTCTGATTATTTGAGGCCTGAGACCACATCCCCTTGGCTAGACAGTGGCCACAGTATCGCTGATTCGGTGGCGATGGCATCGGAGATTCTGGCCGAAGCCTTTCTGAGTCTACACAAATTATATATCGATTCTCTCTCCGTGAAGGAGCTGCTATCAGCCGCCTTTGACGGTCTGCATAACAATCTCGATCCATACACGAAGTATCTCTCGCCAGCCGAATTTGACCGTTTGATTTCTCCCTCATCGGCCCGGGCTGGGCTCGGTATTGTCTGTGATTTCAGCCATTCAATGCCGCGAATAAGAAAGACGCTGGCGGACGGACCGGCGGAGTTGGGAGGGCTGAGGCCCGGTGATCGAATTGTATCGATCGGCAGTCATTCACTCGAAGGGATCGATTCAACGAATGTGAAGAAGATGCTGCGAGGAGCCGCCGGATCAACCGTGGCACTCGGGATCGAATCACCGGGTCAAGTTAAGCGACTGGTTTCGCTACCACGGGCGCTGGTCGGGGAGCAAATGGTTGAGGGGATGCTGATTCATGGCGGGACAATTGGCTATCTCAGGATCAAGCGTTTTGCGAGGGGAGTTTCGGCTGAGTGTGAGAGGATTCTAAACGATTGGCAATCGCTCCAGCTAACGGGTGTGATCATAGACCTGCGGGATAATCCTGGTGGATTCTTAGATGAAGCGGTGCTAGCCGCTGATCTGTTCCTACCAATTGGAACACCAATTGTGGTTTCCAAGGGTCGAGCGCTTGAAGAGTCATCAGTAGAGATCTCGATTTCAGAACCGGTATCCGCTGATTTGCCGCTGACTATTCTAGTTGATTCGATGACAGCCAGTTCCGCAGAAGTCTTTGCCGGTGCTCTACGCGGCGCCAAGGTGGCGAGCTTACTGGGAGAAACAACGTATGGAAAACGCACCGTGCAGCGTGTAAGGCGTTTGCCCGGCGGCAGTGCGATTAAAATGACTTCCGCTCGGTTTCAAACTCCAGCGGATATCGCCTATGATCTGGTTAGCCACCGGGAGATCGACATCAGCGATATGGCCGGTCTTGGTGGCCAGCGCCAAGGGACTGCAGAGCAGGGTGATCGCCTTCGGCCAGATCGCCATCTCCCGCGGCCTGTTTTGGCATCGCCATGGAATTGGGTTTACAGCGCCGGACTATTGTCACGATTCATGGAGGGCGACAGCGTCACCGATGCTGATTTCAATAGGCTGGAATACTGGAACCAGATTACCCCAGAGATTGGCAACAGCATTTCTCTCGCTGATGATTTGGCTCCCGCGCCCGGGTTTAATCTCTGGCAGGCGCGCCTCGAGAAGCAGTTATCGCGCTGGGGCGTTGTGGTCAATGAGACTCCGCGCTCTGAACAAGGCTGGTTCCCAACCGGCCGAGGTTTGGAAAACGGTTTTCTTCGCAACCTTTGGCTGATCGATTGGGCCGATGAGTTTTGGGGCGAGGCGATGGCCGCTCGCGCTCAGGTAGAGCTTGATCCGTGGGTGGAATCGGGCTGCGATGAGATAATTTATCGGTCCAATGGAAGAGGAACACAGGCTGAACTGATTCGATAGTTATTGTCTCGACAGATCGATCGGCCGCTAATACTCAAGATCCCTTCGATAATTTTACAATTGGATTCCCCGCTGCAATGGTCCGACCCGGGCGATATCTAGCATTGGTCTGCCCATTGAAGTTGAGACCGGGCCGGCTGAGAAATCGTCATCTCTATCTCCTCCAGTGAGCTTGTTACTTCCGTTCTGATTGTGCAATCGGTATACTACCCGATCATGAAATGATCTTAGCCGGTGTGCAGAGCCGGTTTGAATGAGGAGGAATAGATGAACCCGGATACTCTGAAACAGATCTTGGCAGAGGTAGCGGCCAATGAATGCTCAGTTGCCGATGCCATGGAACGCCTGCGGCGCTGGCCGGTGGAGGATTTGGGTTTTGCCAATGTCGATCATCATCGCCACGTCCGTCAGGGGATTCCGGAGATTATCTTCGCTGGCGGCAAGAAGCCTGAAGAGACAGAGAAGATAGCTGAGGCCTTGGTGCGGGTCGAGGCGCCGCTACTCGTGACGCGGGCCGATGAAGAGACGCTCGACCGCTTGGTCGCCCGCTTCTCAAAGGGGACGGCTAATCGGCGGGCGGGAACATTTTCTCTGCGGACCGATGATAGTCCCGGAGAGGGACGCGTGGTTATTGTTTCCGCTGGGACGAGTGATATTCCAGTCGCTGAAGAAGCGGCGGAGACGGCTCGGATGCTTGGGGCGGAGGTGACTTCGCTGCATGATGTGGGTGTTGCCGGTCTGCACCGGCTCCTAGCGAAACTGCCGGTACTGGGGGAAGCCAATGCGCTGGTCGCTGTGGCGGGGATGGAAGGCGCGCTACCGAGCGTGATCGGAGGCCTGGTTTCTGCCCCGGTTATTGCCGTGCCCACCAGCGTTGGATATGGCGCCAGTCTGGGGGGCATCGCCGCGATGCTGGGTATGCTCACCAGTTGTGCTTCCGGTATCACGGTGGTAAATATCGACAATGGTTTCGGGGGTGGCTATGCGGCGGGATTGATTAATCGGATGGTTGTCCGAGGTGGTAATCATTCTAAACCGCCTGAAAAATAACAGCGATCAGCGGAACCGTATCGATCCGGATCAGAGATTAGAACGATCGAGTCCGGTGATGGTGAGTGTATAGAATAGGAGAGAGCCCTGTGCGAATCGGATATCTAGACTGCAGCGGTGGAATCAGCGGTGATATGTTTGTTGGCGCGCTTCTGAGTGCCGGTTGGCCGGAAGAGAACTTTCGCCGCACCATCTCCTGGCTCAGCGAGGAGATCGATGAGTTGATTGTGGAGCGGCGAGAACATTCTTCCTTAGCGGGGCTGGGCCTGCGGGTGGTCTCCTGCCACGATCATGGCGGCTCTGCCCACGCCCACGGTAGTCACGCCCACCGGGGACTAGCAGACGTTCTCGCATGCCTGGATAAGGGAGATCTGGCGCCACCTGTGCGAGAGATGGCTGGCAAGGTGTTTGGACGGTTGGCAGAGGCTGAAGCGGCAGCTCATGGCAAGGATCTCGCGAAAATTCACTTTCATGAAGTTGGGGCCGTAGATGCAATGATCGACGTTGTGTCGGTTTGCCAGGGTCTATTTGATTTGGGCGTTGAGAAACTATATTTATCATCGATTCCAGTTGGACAGGGATCGGTAAATGCCGCACATGGTGAGATCCCCTTGCCCGCCCCAGCGACCTCCTATCTGTTGAAAGGTGGACGGATTCGCTGGATGGGGTCCGATGAGCGAACAACGCCCACCGGCGCGGCCTTGGCTACAACGATTGGGCAGTGGGGTCCACCACCGCCGATGACGTTGATGGCTGTTGGGACTGGCGCCGGATCGCGGTCACTACCCGATGTTCCGAATCTGGCGCGGCTGTTTGTGGGTGAAACCGATGGCAAGAGCGGCGCTCCGATTTCAAGTGATCTGATCTATCCCTCTGATCCCCGAGGGCCGGGGGCTGATCCCGGTGATTGGCGCTGCGTGGTCGAATTGATAACTCAAATCGATGACGCGACTGCTGAATCGATCTCCCTGTGGAGCACGGAGCTCGCTGAACTTGGGGCGCTGGATGTTTTTCAATGCGCGATTGCGATGAAGAAAAACCGGGTGGGTACTAAGCTGACAGTCATCTGCCGTCCCGATCGGGAGGAGGCACTGACGACATATCTCTTGGAGGCGACTTCGACCTTGGGAGTCCGGCGGAATCTACAATGGCGTAAGGAACTTCTCCGCCGGGATGAAGCTGTACAGACACCCTACGGGGAAGTGAAAGTGAAATTGGCTCAGCGAGCAGATCGCTGGATCGGCAAGCCGGAATTCGAATCATGCCGTGAGGTTGCCCAGAATAAGGGAGTCCATTTCCGGGATGTCTATCGATCGGCTATCGCGTCGCTTAACCAAGCTAAAATGGGAGATGACTAGCGGGGATGATCCGATATCACGACAAGTCAGAAGAGACCGAACGTCCAGAAAGCAGATGAATCGGCTGTGACCGTTGCCGCTATCGTGGATTTCGCCTATTATTGCACGGGACCGGGGTATCCTGAGGTCCCGTTTCTTATTACGGGAGTGGGGGTTCGAGCCCCATTTCGGATTGACACTGCCCAAGGCCTTTGATAGCCTCCGTTATCTTATGGGAGGGAGTGGAATGTATAAAATAATCGGCACCACTAATCGACGGATGCTGGTGAGAAGGTCAATATCCTTACTATCACTAATGGCAGCAGTTATGGTCATTTTCATGTTCGGTTGCCGGGATGCTCTGGATACCAATTTAGACACCAATATGCCACCCGATACGTATGTCACTGGTGCCCCGATGGAGAGCACGATTGCTTTCTACAAAGTTCATCTGTTTTGGTACGGGAATGACGTGGATGGGGTCGTAACTGGCTATGAATATACTATTACCGACTCAGTACCTGCTGACGAGGACACGCTCACCTTTGCCTACACCACTCGAACCGATTCGATATTTTCCATCCCGGTTGAAGGCAACCAACAAGTCGTAGGGCATCGCTTTTATGTCCGAGCTATTGATAACGAAGGAGCCGAGGACCCCGAACCGGCTTTCGCCTTTTTCGGTGTTTCAGACCTAAATCCACCTGTCCCAGTTTTCAAATATGCTCGTGCCGTGAAGGACGAAAATGTAGATTTCCCCGATGATTGGCCGTTCAGTGACACAATCATGGTTGAAGGCAGTGATCTGGTTAGTCCTGCCGACACGATCCCAGCCGGATATGGCCTTGAATTCGAATGGGAAGGCTATGATTCGGATTCCATGATTATTGAAACTGGAGAAGTAGTGCCGGCCGGCTATGTCGAACAATTTGAGTACCTGCTCAGGGGAAGGGATAATTCGCCAACCTTGGTTGGAAGTGATGTGACCGAACTAGTACTCGATAACGAGGATATGACCGCAGGGTTGTTTGCGCTACAACTGAGAGCAGTTGATGATGCCGGCTTTATGGGTCTGAGCCCGGAAATCAGATCGTTCATGTGGAATCATGATCCCAAGACATACTTCCAAAAGGGCTGGGAGGAAGGGATGACCGATTCACTTCCGGTCGTGATCGCATCTTGTCCTTCTGTTTGGGGAGAGGGTGTGACCAGAGCCTTCTACCTCGGTGATACTATCCCGGTCAACTATAGCGCCGAGAGGATTGGGCTCGATCTCGAATTCGTGGTTTGGGGAACGGACTCTGATGATTATACGGGTGAGGGCGTCCGCAGCTTTGAATACAAGATAGGTGCGGCGAGATTTAATACCGCCGGGATACATGCGGAACCAAATCATGGGACGATCTCACTGCGCGAGAGAACGGTTTCACAGACAATCTCTGCCCGCTGTGCGGATCGATGGGGCAAGAAGAGCGGCAAGCTCGCCACATATCGTCTGGTGATCAATCAATCACCAATCTTGCGCGATACTGTGGATGTGGTAGAGGGCGAACCGATACTGAGATTTCCAATGGCTAATCAACCGATTCCCGCCGATTCGATCGCGGCATGGGGGAACAGACTGTTTGTTCGAACCAGGGCCTTTGATCCTGATTCGACCCAAACCAGATTCCAATATGAGTTTAGAATCGCACCGCGCGGAAGCAGGCTTCCCATTGGGACAAGTGGAACTCGCGAGGAAGGCGTTTACGAAGTCAGTTTGGAATTGCCTAACGGCTATATCGAAACCGGTGACACGTTGATTACATTTATTGAAGAGTATCGGACGGGTCGCGAGACCTCTATCAGTACGCCACTTGTCATAGCCAGATAAGCTTGAAAAATATACGAGGCGGCATCTGCGCTCGCTATATGGATAGCGCCTATTGCCGGGTTACCAGACCAGAGAGAAGGATAGTCCGATGAAAAACTCAACTGGAAGAGTACTAAGAGTTGGCGGTTTTTCCGTCTTGTTGTTGATGTTGATCGTCCTGATCCCTCGCTGTATTTTGTTTCCCAATGAAGGTTATGAAGGTGATCCGGTTGATAACATCAGACCATCAGTATTAATCACTGGCGGTGTCTATCTCGAAGAAGAAGAGACCGAGAGTACGATTCATTTCTATTGGCGAGGTGCTGATACAGATGGTGTCATTCGATATTTCGAATGGGCGATTGATGATACGATTTCAGAGTCGGCCTGGCATCAAACCACAGCTAACGACGCGAATATTCCTTTTCTTGCAACCCAGATTCCCGATGGCGTGAATTTTGATGACCCGGATGTTGACCCGGCGGATGATTCGTCGAGATTTTCAGACTGGCACACATTCTATGTTAGATCGGTGGACAATGATTTTGTCCGTTCGAAGCCGGACAAACGGTTTTTTAACTCCCATACAATTGCACCTACTTCTCAGCTGGTTAACCCGGAGATTGTTGGTACATCTCCGCAATGGGCGACCACGATTAGAATGGGCTGGGAAGGTGAAGATCTTGATGGATCCAGAGCGGATAAATTACCTTCTTGGTTCGAACTTAAACTGATACGCCCGCCTGGAGGATTCGATCCACAGGATGTGGAAATGATTCGCGCCGCCTTCGCCGATAGCATCAACCTTTTATTGGGCAATATATCGGAGGGTGACTATCCGGTGGGATCGGATCTCTTTGAGCAAGCGAGGAGAGCCTGGGTGAGGGTTCCCGGCACTGAAATGTCTTATATGCTGCGTTCTTTGGACACCGGTTCCGGGGGTTACATTTTCGCGGTTCGGGCTATTGACGAGG
>Ga0180430_10005576_pt1 | contig 10426 bp, 4 predicted proteins | sample SS_ome_9_FD_132999 | JGI IMG/M metagenome (GOLD analysis project Ga0180430, IMG submission 132999) | Hypersaline lake sediment archaeal communities from the Salton Sea, California, USA - SS_1_S_2 metaG | ecosystem: Environmental > Aquatic > Non-marine Saline and Alkaline > Hypersaline > Sediment... | reverse complement strand
CCCTTCGAGGTCGTCGAAAAAATTTCACTCGCTGGCGCAGAGAAGGGCAACTCCTTCATCCCACGCCTTTGGGCACGTAAGCACCTCGACAAGCTACTGCAAGAAAGTCAAACGCCGGAGGTCAAAGAAGATGTGATCGCACTCTCCGAGCGGTACCAGATAATGACGCCTTATACGTCGTTCCTTGTTCTTGAAAGTGATGCCGACCGAAAGCGTTTTAATGTCAAGCGAACCTCCCGTATGCGTGACGGCGAAAAATTCTTCGCCAAAGGACGCGACGATGCGAACTACTTACTCGTCCAAGCTCAGATTGAGAAAGCGAAACTCTGGCGTACGAACCTACGTCAAAATATCCTCGCACAATTTATGACGCTCGGACGTACTCCGCTTGCACAATCGCCAGCAGAAAAGCGAATGAAAGGGTTGCTAGAAGACTCCCGGCGACGCGTCAAGGAGAGTCGCAAGGATGGCAAGCTCTCATTGCCCGTAGGAAGTTCAACAAGGTACAATTGGTCTAAAGCGAAGGCAGAAGTTTTCGCGGATGCCTCAGGGTTTGTAACAGCGGACGAGGTTGACAAAGAATCTGAGAAACTGGAACGCTCTAAGGATGGTCTCGACTCGCTATTAGGATTCAAAACCGGCGGTACTGTCGGTCGCGATTGGAATGGTAGAAATGGCCTAGATTTTGATGGCCAAGATGATAGTTTCCTGCTTGACGCGGAAGAAGTGTATGAGGAAATGACGGGAGAGCCAGCTCCTCCGGGTGAATACTTCTTGCGAGGTGCCTCCGCTATGAAAAAATCGAAAGCGTATGCCCCAAAGCCGTCGATGAGGAAAGTAGTGCACAATGAACCGGAAATGCTCGCTGAGATTAGTGCTGCGATGCCGGTTGATAGGCCCGTTCTTTCAATGGACTACTCCGCCACACCCCCGCCACCACCAGCTTCAAAGCCTAGTCCCTCGTTGCCAATGGCAAAGATGCCTTACGCGAACCGTCTCTACGATAATGTAGGTATATCACACGGTGGAAAAAGAAGGGAAATGGTTGACAGGCTTTCTGTAGTCTCCAATGAGCTACTAGATGTCAAAGCGATGGAGGAATCAGAATCGCGTTTGTCTGCCAGTTCACTTTTTACGCCCAAAAAACAGGTAAAATATGACGCAGAAGATAAACCGGTGCGAGATCTAGTTTTAGGCGAAGGGGTTTCAAGCGGCGAGAGACTCGATGGGACCTACACTTACTACGAGCGCAACGCTGATATTTCCCGCTGGCCCCAAAGTGGCGAAAGTGCTGACTGGGGTTGGCTAGGGAGCCGCACGTTCCAGAACCTCTACTGGATGCAGCAACTAATACCAAACATCCCCGCCATCCAGCAAAACGAGATTCCCAATTACGACGAACTGCCCCAAAGTTGGGAGACAGCGAAACAGATTGAAGAGATTAAGGAAATTCTCGCCACACTCTCACGCAGCGAGATGCTCTCCCCAGAAAAGGGCGGCCTGCTGGTCACCAAGAAAATGACCGTTTACAATTGGGGGTTACCCAGCAGTACCTCCTATTGGACCGCGATGCTGAGCAAAGATGCAGGTCAAATCACGCAAAGTAGCGCGATGCCCGGCAGCCCGCTGCTGACGCATTGGTTCACGCAGCAGGAAGTGGGAACACTGAATCCGGGTCTCAAACTAGGTCGCTTTATTAAAGCCAAAGAACCAACACCCGTCCTGCGAGAATGTACGCTTCAGACATCGCTCCATTTTGCGGACCCGATTCTGCGACCCTTGCCAAGTTCCTACGGGAGCTACGTACCGACGTGGACACAGAAAAAAGGTGACGACCTCGGTGTGTTGACGCTCGAAACGGAAGAATACTCTGGATCTGGCTACGACATTACGATCGACACTCGTCGCCAAGTAATTACGCAGATCGTGTACCGCTACAACGCTCCCGAGGAAAACGGCGGTAAAGAGGCCTCACGTGTGTACAGCAAGACCATCTTTGGAGACTTCATCCAAGTGCCAAGCGAAGGAAACGACGCTGGTCAGTGGTTCGCACAAACGGTCAAGAGCTACAACAACGACGAGAAACTCACCAACGAAACGACACGGAAATTTGTCACACTCGCACCGAAAGAGTGGGAGGAAGCACAGAAAAAGTTTGTTGCACTCCGTAAGTCTTCGGCTGAGTTCCCCTACTTGCTCCCCTCGGTCGCTGATGCGAAGCGAGAGAAGAAGAGTCTCGCTGATCATCTTGTGTTGTTCTGCTACTTCGCTCAAACGCGACAAGTTGAGGAGATGATGGAACAACTCGCAGCGATGCGGAAGTTGGCTCCGAAGCAAGCGGGTCTCGACTGGATTGAACTGGAAATGCAACGTCAATACCGTGGCGGTGATTTGATGCGGGAAAAAGTCAGCAAGCTTGCAGCCGAGTATGTCAAAAAGGCGACCGCGAGGAAAGTCTTCCAAGAATCAGCGCAATATAAGCGATTGGCCGCAGCCAGTCCGATTGAAATTGCTAATGCGGGTGACACCCTGCGAACTGAGCAACACCTTGCCAGCAAACTCGTCAACTTGGCAAACTACCTCGCCTCGGATGAGAAAAACCTTGTTTTAGAGAAGCTTGAACCCCTCTTCCCCGCAGCTCAGCCCCAAGCCAACTACTACTGGCTCAACCAAATGGTGGGCGTTTACAGTAGCCTCGGCCAACGGACGGAGCAACTCGAAGCCTACAAGAAAATTGCTATCCTTCAGCCGTGGAATGCCTACCATTTCATCAACTACGCCAACATCCTCAACCAACTCGGACGCACGGACGAGGCCATCAAGTTTATTGATGCCGTTGCTGATGGTTCCATCTTCAAAGATTGGGAGATCAAGTGCGACCGTCAACCTTGGCCAGAATACCAGATCGGCAATTTCTACCAGCAGATTTGGCAATACTACCGCAATCAAGGCCGCTTTGAGGAGCTCCTCGTGCGTGCCCCGGAAGACCTGAAGAAGGCGAACTACCCGCAGCAACTCTCGCACGAGTATCTCAGCCAGTTGATTGTTGCTGATCGTCTCGGCGAAGCGAGTCGCATAATGAAGGAGTGGCTCACCGATGCGGCAAACGTCAAAATCAAGGAGAACAACGTAGAAGAACCAACGCACCGCTTCCCGCGTGCCCAAGCTGCTGTGCAACAACTTTGCGGCAACTACCGTAATGTTTCGTACGGTTACTACAACAACCAGATTTCGGAACGCGATGCCAGAGTACTCTTGGAATTTGCAGAAAAGTTTGTCGAACGTTACGATGAGACGAAGTACTACCAATTCTCTTCGCTCTACCAAAACTGCATTGGCAACCATCGCGTCACGCAGACCGAGGCGTTCCGCAAGTTCGCGAAGAAGCGACAAGAAGCGTTGCGGACCCAGGGTCGCATTGAGGAACTTACACTCGACCAGTTGCAACGCGAGTACAACCTCATTACGCGTGCGGCAATCCCGCAAGACAAAGAACTCTGGCTCCAAATGCTCGCCAACGTAAAACAACGTTGGGAGAAGGAATTGCCGGGCGTCATCAAGGCCGAGAAAGACTGCGACACGATGGTTGAAAAGATTGATGGTGAGTACGAAAAACTCATCAAGCAACTCAAAGAGGCAAAGCAACTCGAAGGAAAAGTGAAGGAAGAGAAATTGCAAGAAGCTCGTAAGTTGTACGCCAAAATCCTCGAATTGGAGCAGGAATACAGCATACTCGTCTCGTCCTTCAACGGTGCGATCAACACGTGGCACACCACGCGTAATTTCTTGCTGACGTTGCTCCGTCAGAATGACCACGAGCAAGTCCTGCCCTTCCTGCGAGAGCAACTTGCTAAGGGACCAGTCTCGCGACAACTGGAATATATGCAAGCACTCTACGGCGAACTCCTCGTGAAGACTTGGTCGGCTAAACTGCAGAAAGAGTCGCTCGAATTGATCCCTAAAATTATTGCCAAGCAGTATCCTGCTGAGGATGAACTTGCTACGGGTTTTGCCCAAGCAACGATGTTGCAAAGTTGGATCGACCGCGTGTTGCCGAAGCGGATTACCGACCAACGTAATGCGGTTCCGCATCCCGAGAAACTCACACGAACTGAGAAAGCAAAGAAATATCGCGAAATTGCAGAGAAAGCGAACCAAGAGATGGTCGCACAGTTGAAAGACCTGCCGATGTTCAATGACGAAGCACGTCGCTGGGCAACACTCGAACGACTCTACCTCCAAACTCGCTTGGGTGACGATGTCTCCGAAGAAGTTTGGTCGGTTATCGACAATAAGCCGCTCCTCTTCGATCTCAAAGCGGAATTGGTCGAGTATGTCGATCACTACTACAAACTCGAAACCGACCTCGTCGGAAAACTTCGGACGTGCTACAGCCTCAAGGAAGGTGAAAAATTACCTAAGTTCTCACGCGAGGAACTCGTCTTCGTCGTTAAGGCGCAAGATCAGCTTCGTCTGAACCAGCTCCGCCGCGTGCGAGCCTTGCAGATACTCCTTTACTTCGCAGCAAAGAAGAAAACTTCGGAGAAAAACTTCTCTAGGCTACTCGCCAAAGTGGACGAAGCACTCAAGCTCGACCCACAAAATCGCACCTTCCGCGGAATGAAGTACAAGCTGCTCGTTGCGGGCGACAAAGTGACAGAACTCGAAAAATTGATCACCGCGTGGATGGACGAAGCTCAGAAAGAGAAGGACTCCGTCCGCGCTAATGCTTGGAAGATGCAACTCGCCTACCTCCTCGCAGAACAGAGTAAACTCGCTGAGGCGGTCGCTCTGCTCGAGCAAATCGAAGATGACGACGAACTCGGTCCGCAAGACTACCAGACGCTCGCAATGTGGTACCACGCACTCGATCTGCGTGAGAAAAAGGATGCCGCTGAACTGAAACGCTGGGAAACTGCGGAAGAGAATGTCCTCTCAAACGAGATTAATCGACGTGTCAACGCACTGCGAGGCAACGAGAATAAGCCTGGTGTGGAGGTTGACCCAATGCTACTGAAACTCTTCCGCGTGGTTCTGCAAAAGACCGAGAGCCCGCAAAATTATGTTTACCAACTCAGGAACGCCTACCGTTACACGCACGACTTCCGTGTCCTTGAGGCACTCGCCGACGGTGCGCTAGGACATTCCCGCGTGCGCATCTACGATTACCTCCAAGCTGCCCAAGGTATCTTTGGCAGTTACGTCAAAGAAGAAGCGACGATAGACTCGCTTATTGAGAGGATCGAAAACGTCGCGAGAAAAAATGCTAAGACCGATGCGGACAACCGCGCGCTTGATATTCTCACGATGCTCGCGGAACGTCAGGCCTGTAACCTGCTCGACCAAGACGGCCCTCACGCCGCGAAGGTACTCGCCGCAATGCGTCGTGCGTTTGACAAATACGACTGGACCTCCGACTACGAACGCCTTCGTATGGCGCAGTTCCTCCGAAACTTCGGCACAATGCGTCAGCCTGAGCTTAAGAAAGAACAACTCCGTGAGATGCGTCTGCTCCATCAAGCAGCAGCGAAGGAATCGAGCGAACGACTCCAACTAGCAGACATCCTCGCCAACCAACTCTGGAGCTACGGCACCCGTGACGAGGCGTTGGCAACATGGGAAGCGGCACTCGCTGAGGCACGTCCCAAGCAGTCCGTCCTTTTCTCGAACCTGCAAAATGTGATTAATAATTACATCAATGTACTCGGTAGCAGCTCGCTGAAACGCTACCGGCAAGCCGAGACACTCCTCGAAACGTGGCTCGCCGATGCGAAGGAGAGCAAACTGAGCCAGCCCTCCTCCTTTACACGTTGGCTGGTTGAGCGGAAATTCCGACTCTACTCCGACTTCTTCACGACTGCCGACGCAGATTTTGCGGCAGGACGTGGTGAAGTGCTCTACAAAAAGCTAATCGTGATGCTCACCGACGACCTCCGTCAGCATTCCAATAACGCCTACAACCGTATCTACCAGATACTCAACATATTCCGGAACGCGGATGGTTGCTACAAAAGCAAACGGAAGCACAGCGACGGCGAGTTAATCATTGCCACGTCGCCCGCCGAGGATGTGAAAAAGTTCGTCTTTGACGAACTGCCAGACCTCCTCCGTTCCTCCGACGGAAACTACCGGAGCATTGTCCGTGAAGTTGCTCGCACCCTCCGCGACGTTGTCGGTAAACGCGAAGCACTCACTTTCCTCCTCGACGAGATTGAGGAGCAACCGCGTCACTTCTTGTTGAATCAAAATAATGATCTGTTCTACCAATTTGGACACGACCACAGTTCAATGAGTAGTTCGCAATGCTACCTCGGCCGCCTCCTCAAGGGGCTGGGCAACCCCGCCGACTTGGACAAACGCCTCGCCGCGATTGTCTGTGACCGCCTCGAAAGGGAACTCACGCAACGGGGACGCAGTGCCCGCTACTACCTCTGCCGCAAGGATCGTACTTACTACCTTGCCAGCCATCGAGATGATTTTATTGCTGTTGCAGAAAAAGTTTGCAACAAGCATCACGACTCGAGCCCGATTGTCACGCGTGTGGCGCAGTACATCATTGGGCACCTCGCCGACTCAAAGCACAAGTACGTCCTCTACGCAACAGCTCGCAAGATGATGCAAGAGGCCTACGAGGCTGACGTGCTGACGAAGAGCGACCAGATGGCCTACGTGCAGATGCTACGACGTTACCCGGAAGGTAGCTACCTCCATCTCCGTCAATCTTGGAAGGCGATCCCCATCCTGCAAAAACTGATTGAACAGGACACCAACAACCCGCATCCCAGCACCGGCTACTGAACAACGTTGATGAATTGCTGTCGGGAAGCGGCGGATAGCAAGAAGGAAGAGAGCGAAAAGTACCTCGCACTCCTCGAAAAGACGGCGGACGAAGCCTTGAAGTTCTTCCGTAAACGTCCCGACTGGCGGACTGGTGGGCATCTCGCAGCCCTAGCCGTTGCCTGTTACAGCGCCCGGCTTGACAAACAGGCGGTCGAGCTGTACACTGAGCTAATTGATTACCACAAAAGCCGAAATCGAGGGCGAACGGACGACCACACGCTCTCCTCGTATTACCAAAACCTCGCACAATGCGAGAGCCGGCTCGGTCACCTCGAGAAGGCGGTCGATGCGGCTTGTGGTTCCATCGTGTGTTGGGGACGTAATGCCGACTACCGTCGCAACGCAATCAGCAACCTCGCGTCGATCCTCCGCAGTGCCAAAGACCTCAACGCCTACGTTGCTAAGCTCGACGAAGAAACGGAAAAGACGGGCCTCGAAAAACCTGTTGTCCGGCGTGCCCTCGGCGAAGTTTACCTCAGTAAAGGAGATTTGAAGAACGCTCGTGCCCAGTATGAGGCCTACCTTGACCTCCAGCCTTACGACGTGCAAGCACAAGACGCACTGCTGCAAACCTTAGAGCGTCTCGGTGACATACCTGCAACCATTGCCCAAATCCATCGCGCGATTATTGCTATGCCGGAGGTAATCAAATACTACCAAAAGCTGGCTGCTTTGGAACTCAAACAAGAGAATAAAGATGCCGCCATCCGTGCTGCAACTTCCGCCGTTGATGCATTGCCAGAAGAGTCGCAAAGCCACCAACAGTTGGCGCAATTTTTCGAGCAACTCAAAGAGTACGACGAAGCACTCAACCAATGGGACCAGGTTGACCGAATACGTTCCCTCGAAGACACGGGACTACGAATGAAAGGAGAGTTGCTCTACCGACTGGAACGCCTCGAGGAACTCAAAGGGGTACTCGACGCCTACAACAAACGGTTCCCCGGCAGGAGCAGTTCCATAAAGCACCGCTACGAGCAACTCAAGCAGAAGAAAGAAAGAGCGACGAATGCCACCCGCACTTGATCACAATCCAACCACACGCGACGGTTTCGCCGCAATGTGCGAGGAAGTTTTCGACCCGCTTTGGAGGTTACTCTCCAAACTAATCGGCGGGAAGGATGAGATTGCGGACATTCTCCAAGAAACGTTCCTCGCTGCGGCCAAATCTGCCAGTCAGTACGACGCATCTCGCGGTACTTCTTGGCAGTGGATCGTTGGAATTGCAAGAAACCAACTCGCTATCTACTACCGCAAAGAAGCGAGGAATAACCGTGTTGCGCCGGGTGGCGACCTCTACGAGGCACTCGCCAATCGTCTTGACGGCGAAGGCGACGCAACCAACCCCGAACTTGCTCTCACCAGCGAAGAGACCGCCGCGCAGGTACGTTTTGCCCTCACATCGATGATGCCGCACAACCGCGATCTCCTAATTTCCTTCTACTTAGCAGAAATTTCTGTTGACCAAATTGCGAACGAGCAGAAAAAAACGGAGTCCGCTGTCCGTTCCCAGTTGCAACGCGCCCGAAAAGAGTTCTCCGGAATCCTCCGAAATAGCGGTGAAACGCAGAATTTGTAAAAACAATCGGGTTGTATCGCCACAATCTACAAAAAGACCCGTTGCAGACCCTTTCTCACAGGCAGTCTCTCTCTTTCCTCCCCCCTTGGCGCAGGCGGCGGAGTCGGTAGAATGGAGGTAGTCAAATTTCGCAATGTAGCTTTCCGTTACATTATTCAACTTTTTCCGTACTATTTCAGGAGAAAAAAACTATGGTTATGAAGAAATTCATCAATGATCCCGCCAACCTCACGCCCGAACTTCTCGCTGGTTTGCAAGTCGCTTACAGTGACAAAATCACCCTCGAATCGGAGAAGCTTGTCTGCCGTAAATCCCCCAAGGCCAACGACAAAGTTGCTTTGGTCTCGCTCGGTGGCACCGGCCACGAGCCCGCGCTCTCGGGTTACGTCGGTAAAGGGATGCTCGACATTGCAGTCGCTGGCGACGTCTTCGCTGCACCCGGTGCCCCCAAGGTCATTGAAGCTCTGCAAAAACTCAACCGCGATGCCGGTACGCTGTTGGTTATCCTTAACCACGCAGGCGACGTGATGAGTGGTAATATGGCGATGGAAGAAGCGGAAGAAGAAGAGTGGAACGTCCGCAGTATTCTCACGCACGAAGACATTGCAGCTGGCAAAGACGCCCCGATTGAAGATCGTCGCGGTCTGGTCGGTTGCGTGTTGCTCTACAAAATTGCCGGTGCTGCCTGTGAACGTGGTTGGAGCTTCGACGAAGTTGAACGCGTCTCCAAGAAGTTCAACGAAAATATGGCAACACTCTCAGTCGCACTCAAGTGTGCAACCCACCCAGCGAATGGTGCCGAGATTGGTGAACTCCCTGACGACGAAATGGAAATCGGAATGGGACAACACGGTGAAGGTGGTGGCGGTCGCTGCAAGATGGCTACCTCAGAAGAAACGGTTAAGATGATGCTCGATAAGCTCCTCCCAGCCGTTGACGCCAAGAGTGGTGACAAGTTGGCCGTTGTCGTCAACGGTAGTGGCGCAACCACGATGATGGAAATGTGCATCGCACTCAACGATGCCAAGAAATACCTTGATACGAAGGGTATTGAAGTTGTCGCTGCGAAAGCCGAAGATATGCTGACCGTGCAAGAAATGGCCGGTTTTCAACTCTTCATCGCGAAGATGGACGACGAATTGATCGAGCTTTGGAACGATCCTTGCGACACCCCTTGCTGGACGCAAAGCTAGAAAAACTTATTCGCGTAGCAACCACGAGCCTTGCTTTTTGTTGCTACGCGAACTACCTTTTATAATTTGTGAATTTTTTAGCACATTCGCTCCGTTTTTTAGATGGCGACCCCACATTCGCCGTCGCGACGGGTATTCCCGATTTTTTAACAATCGCCGAAAAGGGCGTGCGTCTGCGAACTGTGGACCTGCGTCCTTTTCTCGATTCCCAAGAGACTGCACTGCAGCAAGTGGCTGCCGGTGCGCATCAACATCTGATTGATGATCGTCGTTTTCATAGTTCCGCTTGCTTTTTATCCACCTCGTCCAGACTGCGAAAGCTCTTCAAGCCGTACGTGCCTGACGATGGTACGCCGCGAGCCAGTTTTCTCGGGCATCTCATCGCCGAGTTACTTCTCGACGCAGAACTGGCAAGTCTTTTCCCCGGCAAGATGGAGCAGTATTACAAGGTCCTAGGCAGCGCCGACTTTACGACCATTGAGCAATCGGTTTGTCGTCTCTCCCGGAAGCCGACGCAACGCCTCGCGAAGATGCTCGAGCTTTTTTGTGACGCGAGGGTAATGTTCGACTACGCCGACGACGCAAGACTTTTTTATCGTGTTGAGCAGGTAATGCGTCGCGTCGGTTTCCCACTGACGGACACAAAAACAGGTGACGTGTTTGCCGAAGCAAGATTGATTGTCCGTGAACAAGCCGCTGAACTTTACGCAGCCGGAACGGTCGAAGTCACCTCGTAAAACGACGTATTTTCTTTTACAAGCGTCCTATTTTTGGGAGGAGGTGACTTTGCAACCGGGCAGTTCTTTTCGTAAAT
>Ga0180430_10005574_pt1 | contig 10430 bp, 12 predicted proteins | sample SS_ome_9_FD_132999 | JGI IMG/M metagenome (GOLD analysis project Ga0180430, IMG submission 132999) | Hypersaline lake sediment archaeal communities from the Salton Sea, California, USA - SS_1_S_2 metaG | ecosystem: Environmental > Aquatic > Non-marine Saline and Alkaline > Hypersaline >... | reverse complement strand
TGCCATGTTCCTGGCGCGTGAGCTCACCAGCAGTTCGCTTCCCCAGATAGGTAAAGCCATAGGGGACAGGGACCACACTACCGTTATCTATGCCGTTTCCAAGATCTCAAAACTTATATCCAAGGACAAGAATGTATATATGCAGATACAGGAGATAACAAACAAGATCAAAAAGTCTTCCTGACTTTTTAAACAGCCCCTGTTTGAAACCTGTTGATATCTGCCTTTATTATCAACAATTAACTTTCTTTATTGTTTATAACCGGGCCGTTTTTTTTATAAGATATTCCCTGTTCAGAAACAGGTTAGTTATCAACAGCCATTGTTTCTTCTGTTAACACCCTTATTGGCAAAAACCCCACTATAATGGCGGTTGTTAACATTTTTAACAGCGCTATGATTACTACTAACTATTTTAATTAAATAATATATATAATAGAATAGATTAGATTTTGATTAAGTTTGTAAAATGAGGTACAAATGAAAATCCAGACGACACGCAGCCAGCTTCTTGACCTTATAGTCTTTTCCAGCAAAGCTATAAGCCAGAAGGCTTCCGCCTTTATACTTAGCGGTGTCCTTTTAGAGGCAGACAAAGAATTTAATGTTTACAGCACAGACCTGGAGACCAGCATTAAAAGCACCCTGGAGGTAAAAATCCTGGAAAAAGGAAAAGCGGTGGTGCCGGCAAAGATCCTTATAAATATACTGAAAAACCTTAAGGAATCAAAAATAGACCTGGAACTTAATAAAGAGACTAACCAGGTGCACATAACCAGCGAAAACGCACGCTTCAACCTGAATACCCTTTCCCTGGAAGAATATCCAACATTCCCTGAAATAAAATCAGAAGAATCGGTAAAACTGGAGCTGGACGAGTTCAAGGACCTTATCACGAAAGTACAGAGGGCTACATCACAGGATGAAAGCCGCGCCATACTCACCGGCATACTGATGGAGATAAAAGAGGGAAACCTCACCCTGGTGGCCACAGACAGCTACCGGCTTGCCAAGATAAAAAGAAAACTGGAGGCGGACAATAAAGAAATAAAGATAGTGGTGCCTGCCAGGGTCCTGGACAGCATAAACAAAAGCGATTTCAAAAAAATGGACCTGGAAATAATACTGGAAGAAAACCAGATAATATTCCTGTTAAAAAAAGAAAAAAAGACCAGGACCGTGATAATATCAAGACTCCTTTCTGGTAAATTTCCCGAGTACGGGCAGCTGATACCGGAAGAGATGAAGCACAATATAGTCATAGACAGGGAAAAAGTCCTGGAAGTGGTAAGAAGGATCTCCTCCATATCCCAGGACAATATACCCATAAAGATAATAATCGGCAAAGGCAGGATGACCGCGGCCATGGATATAAAAGAGATAGGAAGCTCCAGTGAAGATTTTGAGGCAGCTTACGGCGGGGAGGATATAGAGATATCCTTTAATCCGTTTTTTCTTATAGACGGGCTGAATATGCTGGAGGGAAAAAAGATAATATTTTCCATAGAGAACCCGCTAAAACCCATACTGATAAAACCGGAGAAAGAAAAAGACATCCTGTATTTGCTCATGCCGGTAAGAGTTTCCTGAAAAATAATATTATCTTGGCTGAAACCGCAACAAATAAAAAAATGAGCATAGCCGTGCTGGGTGCAGGCCGGCTCGGGACCACCCTGGCTTATTGTATTGTCCGGAAAAAAGACAGCAAAATAAAGATCACCGCCATTGCCTCGCCGTCAGAGGCGTCTATTGAAAGGGCCAGAGACATGCTGGGGGACAAAGCGGGCAATATCCTGTTTACCAGCGACAATGCCAGGGCGGCAGAAACAGCCGATACCATATTTATATGCACTCCGGACGATGTGATCGGACAAGTATGCCGCCAGCTCTATCACAAGAAAACCGGTCCGGTAAAGACAGTAATACATTTCAGCGGGTCAAAACCGCTTTCAGTCCTTAAAGCCGCCCGGGAAAAAGGGGACCATGCGGTTTCCATACACCCCTTAAAATCCTTTGCCTCCATAGAAGAAGCTGCAAAAACGCTTAAAGGGACAGAATACGGCATAACATTTGACAGCGGGGAAGGGGAGAAGAAGGCCAGGGCCATAGTGGGGCTTCTGGAGGGAAACACTATTTTTGTAAAGGATGAGGCCAAACCGGTATACCATGCCGCGGCCTGCATAGCTTCCAACTACCTGGTAACCCTTATAGACTATGCCGTGACCATAAATGAAAGGATAGGGATAGAGCCGGGGGCCTCAGCCAGGGGACTTTTAAGCCTGGTGGAGGGAACGGTAAAAAACATAAAAAAGATGGGGACCAAAAGATCCCTTACCGGCCCCATAGCCAGGGGAGATACGGGCACCATAGAAGACCACCTGGCCGTACTTGATGATATACTGGAAGAAAAAGATACCGAAATATACAGGATTATGGGAAAAAAGACAGCAGACCTGGCCCTGGAAAACGGGTGGATAGACAAAAAGACCTTCAGCAGGCTGCAGGAACTTTTAAGCAAAAAGGAAAAGACCGGGAAGGAAGATCAATGGAAGCAAAAAAAATAACTACCGGAATACTCCGGGATATGAAGGAAAAAGGCGAGAAGATAACCATGCTCACCGCATATGATGCCCTGATGGCAGCCCAGGTGGACGAAACAGGGATAGACATGATCCTGGTGGGGGACTCGGTGGCAAATGTACTTCTGGGATATGAAAACACCATACCCGTTACTATGGAAGAGATGCTGCACCACTGCCGGGCGGTGACCCGGGCTGTAAAAAGGGCCCTGGTGGTGGGGGACATGCCTTTTATGTCCTACCAGGCATCAGAGGCGGAAGCGGTAAGAAATGCGGGACGGTTTTTAAAAGAAGCAGGCGCGGAAGCGGTGAAGCTGGAAGGCGGCAGCGAAGTATTTGAAATAATAAAAAAGATAACCGGCGCCGGCATACCGGTAATGGGGCATCTGGGCCTGACGCCCCAGTCCATACACAAATTCGGGGGGTACGGCCTCAGGGGCGGTTCCGGCGAAGAAGAAAAAAAATTGATAGATGATGCCAGGGGGCTCGAGGAGGCCGGGGCATTTTCGATGGTCCTGGAGAAGATACCGGCAAAACTTGCTGCCGGCATAACTGCATCTGCGACAATCCCCACCATCGGCATAGGAGCAGGACCCGGATGTGACGGACAGGTCCTGGTAACCCACGACATGCTGGGACAGTTTGAGAGATTCAAGCCAAAATTCTCAAAAAGATATGCCGAACTGGCAGGCATAACCAGGGATGCCGTCAGGCAGTATATAAAAGAGGTAAAGGAAAAGAAGTTCCCCGGCAGCGAACATTCCTACTAAAGAAGATGAAGATACTTACGAAAATAAGCCAGTGCCGGAAAGCGGTGGAAACCGCCAGGAGACAGGGACTGGTAACAGGACTGGTGCCCACCATGGGATACCTGCACCAGGGGCACCTGAGCCTGGTAAAGGCGGCAGAGGAACAGTGCCAGAAAATATTTTTAAGTATTTTTGTAAACCCCATACAGTTCGGACCCGGGGAAGACCTTCAAAAATACCCCAGGGACGCGGAAAGGGACATGGCCCTGGCCCGGGAAAACGGGGTAGACTATGTCTTTTATCCGGAAGAAGGACAGATGTACGGTAAAGACCATCTTACCTATGTCAGCGTGGAAAGGCTGGCGGAGACTATGTGCGGGGGACACAGGCCGGGGCATTTCAGGGGAGTGGCCACAGTAGTGCTGAAACTGTTTAATATAATACCTGCCCACAGGGCATATTTCGGCAGGAAAGACTACCAGCAGCTGGTGATAATAAAAAAGATGGCCCAGGACCTGAATGTAAATATGGAAATAATAGACTGCCCCACGGTGCGGGAAAAAAACGGCCTGGCCCTAAGCTCCAGGAACAAATATTTGTCACCGGCGGAGAGGGAAAACGCATCTATGATATACAGGGTGCTGAAAGATTCGGAAAAAAAACTGCTATCGGGAAAAAAAGACCCGGAGACCATAAAGAAGGAGGCCCTGGAAGAGTTCGGGGACAGCGGCTTTATCAAAAAAACCGAATATTTTGACATAAGGGATGCGGCAACCCTGGAAGAGGTAAAGACTGCCGCCTGGGCCGGGGACATAGTCATAGCCGCCGCAGTAAATATTGGCGGGACCAGGCTTATAGACAATGTGGTGGTAAGTAAAAAAAAATAGTAGAATGTGCTAATCTTTAATGTAATGACAGTAAAAAAGGAAAAAGGCTTGCTGATAAATATATTAAAAAGCAAAATACACAGGGCCACCGTTACCGGGGCTGACATACATTATATGGGAAGCATAACCATAGACCAGGAATTGATGGAGCATGCCGGGATACTTCCATTTGAAAAAGTGCTGGTTGCCAGCCTGGACAGCGGCCAGCGGCTGGAGACCTACGTGATAAAGGGCAAAAGGGGAGGCAGGGAAATCTGCCTTAACGGCGCAGCCGCCAGGAAGATCCTGAAGGGCGACAGGGTCATCATACTCTCATTTGCCCAGATGGAAGAAGAAAAAGCAATAAACCACAGGCCCCATGTGGTCTATGTAGACAAAGACAATAATATTATCAGAGAGATCGATGATGTCAAAAAAGATGATGAATGCTAGCCCTTTATAAAATAGCAAAAAGGACACTTTTAGCAGCAGTGCCGCCGCTGCTGTTTTTCCTTATGTCCTGCGGCAGCCTGGAGGAGGCCGGGACCGGCATGCAGTCTGCTGCGGCAAGCCGGGACAGCGGCCTGTATCTTTTCGATTACAGGCAGATATCCATAGACACCACCTCCAGCGTGGGGGCCAGGGTAAAAAACTGCAATATCTACCTGGATATTTACGGGGGCCTGGTAGTGCTGGGCGAGCTGGAAAATACATCAAATACCGTAAAGACTGACATAGAGATAACCATAGATTTTGAGGCAGCCGGGCAGGACATCATCCACAGCGCTTTGGTTCCGGTAAAGGCAGAATACCTGGGGAAAGGTGCCAAGTGTCCTTTTATATACTATTATAACGACAGCGAAAAATACATCGAACTGTCTTCGGTAAGGATAGGGGTAAACTACCGGGACCATAATTACAGCTTCAGGGGAAATCCCATAGCCCGGGTAGAGGAATATTTCTACCAGGACGATCACCTTGTGATCAAAGGAAGCATAAAGAATATAGGGGAAGAAAAAATAAAGGACCTTGCGCTTTTGTGCACATTCTATGACAACCGGGACCGGGTGGTCTTTATCAAAGAATGCTATATTCCCCGGGACAGGATGATGCCGCAGGAGGAACAGGACTTTATACTGGAGATGCTGCTGGATGACTACCTTAAAGACTTTGCCGGCTTCCAGTTCCAGGTATTTTTCTCAGACGAGATAAGGGTGAATGTGTGACCTGCCCTATACCCAGTCTTTGAACTTGAAATATATGAGCATGCCAATGGAGATAAAAAACATGGCCGCCATTATTATAATGAAAGCCCAGGGGAGATTTCCCAGAGGAAGCCCTACATTCATACCATAGATCCCGCTTATCAGGGTCAGGGGGAGGATCACCACCGAGAACACGGTAAGTATCCTCATTATATCGTTTATCTTATTGGAAAGAAGCGACTGGTGGGCCTCATGCACCCCTTCGACCAGCTCCTTGTAGTTTTCCAGGGTATCCCAGATCTTCTCTATATGGTCCACCAGGTCGCTGAAATATACTTCAAGCGCCCCTATGAGGAAATCCATATCCTTGATCTCCAGTGTCTTTAACAGCTTCCTCTGGGGAAAAACAATATTCCTGAACGTAAGTATATTGGTCCTTATGAGAAGTATGGTCCTGACGTTTTTTGTGGAAGGCTTCTTGAATATATCGTCTTCTACATTCTGGATATTCCTGTATATCTTATTGAGGATGGGAAAATTATAGTCGATAAGGGAGTCTACCACCCGGTGCAGGAGATAGCCCGAGCCTTTGGCCAGTATCCCCGGATCCTCTCCCACATTGTCATAGGTATTCTCAATAGCCTTGCAGGGCCCCTGGTGGACAGTTACTATAAAATTGTTTCCAATAAAAATATTTACCGTAAAAGGCACCAGCCTCCTGGTCTGCTGGACAAAAAGAGGTATATGAAGGACCAGGAAAAAATAATCATCGTACTCATCCAGTTTCGGCCTCTCGATGACGCTGAGGCAGTCTTCAATATCAAGAGGATGGAAATGGAAATGGTCCAGCAGGAACTGCATATTGGTCTTGCTGGGGTTATCTATATCCAGCCACAGCAGGTAATCAGGGTTTTTTATATAGGAAGGTATGTCTGACTGCCTGAATCTCTTTACCAGGCAGTCATCTTTTTTATCATAGACCAGAGTATCCATTCCCGCCGCCTTCCTTGAATCTTTATACAATTTTATAATTTTTTATAAAAAAAGAAAATATTGATTAATCAATATATTAATGGAATTGGCAATAATATCATTTAAGTATTATATTAGAAAAGACAGGCTGCTAAAATAATACATAAAAAAGGACAGGCGCATGGCAGAATATATTGAAGCGGGAAAAGCAGATGAGATAACCGAAGGCGGGATGAAGACTTATAGCATCCAGGGAAAGGAAATACTGGCAGCAAAGTACAAAGGGCAGTACTATGCCATGGGAAGATACTGCACCCATATGGGGGCAGACCTTTCCCGGGGCACCCTGGAGGGCAATATCATCACCTGCCCCAGGCACGGCTCCAGATTTGATATAACCACCGGGGAAAGCATATCGGGACCAAGGCTGGGATTCCTTAAGATCAGGACAAAAAAGGAGCCGTCATATCCGGCAAAGGCAGAGGACGGCATGATCAGGATAAAGATCTCCTGATATTTCAGCTCTCCCTGTAATAGGAATTATACTGTGCTGCCCAGGAAAGGGTCCTGAAATGCAGAAGCCCCAGGGGCAGGCCGAAGGCATAGGGCAATAGTCCCGGTCTCCTGAACAGGCTCCACAATATCAGGTTCCAGTAATAATGTCTTCCGCTTCCGATGACGCCCAGAAACCATAATGAACTGGCAAGCCCCCTGATATGGTAAAAACGGACTTTTGGCTGCTTTACTTTTTTGGGCCTGTATTCGGTTAAAAATGTCCTTATCCTCTCAAAAAAGAATTTAGGCGAATAAATGTCAGAAAGCACTTTTCCATAACCGTCGATAAGGATATCAGGGTCCATCTTCGGTATGAAATTAAGTTCATGCAGTTCAGAAGAGCCCGAAGTGTCTATAAGGCGGTTATCTTTTTTCAGTCTTTCATGCAGCCTGCTTTTGGGGGAGACATTGAGCAGTCCCACCATGGCTGCCACGATGCCGCTTTTCTGTATAAAATCCACCTGGGTCTGGAATACAGTGTCCTTATCGCTGTCAAAGCCCAGTATGAATCCTGCATTTACCTCAAAACCCATATTCTGCATCTTTTTTACCGACTCTAAAAGGTCCCTGTTATTATTATGGAATTTCCCGCATTCCCTGAGGCCGTCAGGATCGGGAGTCTCTATGCCTATAAACACAGTGGCAAATCCGGCGTCGATCATCATCTCCATAAGCTCCTTATCATCGGAAAGGTTTATAGAGACCTGGGTGCTCAGGGTAAGGGGATACTTTCTTTCCTTCTGCCACTGGATGATAGCGGGCAGGATGTCTTTTTTAAGTACAGGCTTATTGCCGATAAGGTTATCATCGACAAAGAAGACCCCGGCCCTCCATCCGCGCGCATATACGGATTCAAGCTCGGAGATGATCTGCTCCCTGCCCTTTATCCGGGGGACTCTTCCGTTCAGGTGGACAACATCGCAGAACTCGCAGTTATAGGGGCATCCCCGGGAAAGCTGTATGCATACAGAATTATAATTAGAAAAGTCTATAAGGTCCCACTGCGGTATGGGGGCTTTTTCTATGGGGGGAAAACCCTCCATGGAATATACCTTTTTAAGGTCATTGTCCCTGATGTCTTTTACAAGGGCATGGATGGTCTCCTCGGCTTCACCCATAACCATGGTATCGATATCGGGGAACTCATCGCTGCAGGTGGTAAAAAGCGAGCCCCCGGCAATAACCGCCCTGCCTGCCCTGTGGACAGTTTTTACCACTTTTTTGGTAGATTGTTTCTGGCCCACTATGGAGCTTATAAGAATATGGTCCGCCCATTCAATATGTTCTTCTTTCAGGGGTCCGCAATTCATGTCCACCAGTTTTTTTTCCCACTCTCCGGGGAGCATGGCGGCGACAGTCAAAAGCCCCAGCGGGGGATAGGCGGCTTTCTTTCCCAGCAGCCTTAATACTTTTTTTACATTCCAGAAAGTATTTTCATATTCCGGGTATATAAGTAAAATTTTCATCATAACCTTCTTTGTATCAGATTGATAAGCGATTTAAATGAGTCAATAGCAGTAGTCTGTAAAAATCGTGGCTACATACAGGTTTGTTAAAAACCTGTATGTAGACTTGACCATCTAGAAACTTCTGTTAAAGCTTCTCTCTGATCTTTCTTTCCGGGGACGGGCCTCATCAACTCTTAAGGTCCTTCCTTCAAATTCTGTGCCGTCCAGGGCTTCCCTGGCTTTTTCTGCTTCGGAATTATTTCCCAGCTCCACAAAACCAAAACCCTTATTGCCGATCACGCTGGCTGACTGCACGCTGCCATGCGGGGCGAAAAGTTCTTCCAGCTGGCTGTCATCAACAGAATAGCTGAGGTTCCCTACATATAACTTGCTGCCTTGCATATATACCTCCTCTCAAAATAAAATAATTTCTCTGTAGCTCTATGATATTTCATTAGGAGGAGTAACCGGGGCTAACAAAAAGCTCTTAATTAAAATACTATCAAACATAAGAGAGTAAACAAAAGCCCCGAGTTACTTTTCACCATAATCCTACGACCTTAGGCTACTCAACACCTCGGGGCATAAGTCCCCGGATTTATAAGGTTATTTAAAACATATAAGCTTACTTTATCCATGCTTTCGCCTGAATATTTCAGTTAATGCCAAAAACACCCAAATCCAAAGACTAAGTATAGGATATAAAATATAAAGATTTTTGTCAAATAATATTTTTAAACATTTTTTAGAATTTCTTAAAAAAATTTTTAAGAAAAAAGAACCTTAAGTTTTTTTAAAAAATAGTTGATTCCCGGGGAAGTCAATGGTATTATAATGTTAATAAAATTATAATGATTATAATTCTAGAGTGATTATATTGAACCAGAAGACAGAAAAACTGGCAACTCTTTTAAAGGAAAGAAAAATAAAACCATCCTATCAGAGGATGAAGATATTCGAATACCTTACCGAGATGAGGAACCACCCCACGGTTGACACGATATACAGGGACCTGGTGGGGGAGATACCCACCCTTTCCAAGGCCACTGTCTATAATACCCTGGACCAGCTCAAAAAAAACGGACTGGCAAGGGTGGTGACCATTGAGGACAATATAACAAGATATGACAGCCAGGTATCGGCCCACGGCCATTTTAAATGCGTAAGCTGCGGCCGCATCATAGACTTTCCGGTGGAAATGGAGGCCATTTCCACACATGTCCTGGAAAACTGCACCATAACTGATAAAAATGTTTATTTTAAAGGCATCTGTCCCGGATGCCGCAATGGCAACCAATAAGAAAAAGGAGAAAAAAATGGAAGAGACAAAAGAGTATACTATGCCGCTTATAGGCGATCCGGCACCGCCATTCAAAGCGGTGACCACCCAGGGGGAGATAAACTTTCCCGAAGACTTCAAAGGAAAATGGGTGATCCTTTTCAGCCACCCCGCTGATTTTACCCCGGTATGCACCACTGAGTTTATGACCTTTGCTTCCCTGGAAGAAGAGTTCAAGAAACTCAATACCCAGCTTATCGGCCTTTCGGTAGACTCGCTCTATGCCCATATAGCATGGCTCAGGACCATAAAGGAAAAGATCAAATGGAAGGGCATGGAAAATGTTGAGGTAAATTTCCCCCTGATCGAAGATATAAAAATGGATGTGGCAAAGAAGTTCGGCATGATCCACCCCACCCAGTCCACCACCCAGGCTGTAAGGGCGGTATTCATAATAGACCCCAAAGCGGTAATAAGGGCCATCCTGTATTATCCATCATCCACCGGCAGGAACTTTGACGAGATAAAAAGGATGATAGTGGCACTCCAGAAGGCAGACAAAGAAGGCATTGCCACTCCGGCAGACTGGAGGCCGGGAGAAGACTGTATCATTCCTCCGGCAGGATCCTGCGGCACCGCAAAAGAGCGAATGGAGTCAAAGGATGCTGATAAGTACTGCCTAGACTGGTTTATGTGCTTTAAGAAAGAAAAGAAGTAAGGATACCATTAATTGCCAATGGTATAAGGATCAACAAAAGAAAAGGAAAGAAGGAGATA
>Ga0180430_10005572_pt1 | contig 10435 bp, 8 predicted proteins | sample SS_ome_9_FD_132999 | JGI IMG/M metagenome (GOLD analysis project Ga0180430, IMG submission 132999) | Hypersaline lake sediment archaeal communities from the Salton Sea, California, USA - SS_1_S_2 metaG | ecosystem: Environmental > Aquatic > Non-marine Saline and Alkaline > Hypersaline > Sediment... | reverse complement strand
GAGAGCAGATTAACGAACTCGCCCTCCAGATCCGCAATGGTATTGAAAGGGCCGAAATCGCCGAAGAGATCAAAGAAGCGGTTAAAAGCGCTCACTCAAATGCTGGCGGCGATGCATATGCCGTCCGATCAAGCGCTACGGCGGAAGATTTGCCTCATGCCTCTTTCGCCGGGCAGCAAGATACGTATTTAAATATAAAAGGAATAGAGGCGATCTTGAAGCATATCAGCAAATGCTGGGCTTCATTGTTTACAGAGCGGGCTGTGATCTACCGGATTCAAAACGGTTTTGACCACCGTAAAGTTCAATTATCGGTCGTCATCCAGCAGATGGTGTTTTCGGATGCGTCCGGCATTATGTTTACGGCAGATCCCGTTACATCCAACCGGAAGGTCACCTCGATTGATGCGAGCTTTGCTTTGGGGGAGGCGCTTGTATCTGGTACGGTTTCGGCAGACAACTACAAGGTTCGCGAAGGAGAGATCGTTCAAAAAACGATTTCCGAGAAAAAGACGGCAGTCTATTCTTTGGAAAGCGGCGGCACTGAGGCGCGCGAAGTCGAAGCGGAACGCCGGAAAAAGCAAACATTAACAGATGAACAGATCATACAGCTTGAAGCACTGGGAAGGAGAATCGAAGCTCATTTCGGTTTTCCGCAGGATATTGAATGGTGTCTGGCTGATGGCGAATTTTTCTTTGTCCAGAGCAGGCCTGTAACGACATTGTTTCCTCTTCCGAAACAGAGCGATGACAAGCTGCGCGTCTATATGTCTGTTGGGCATCAGCAAATGATGACAGAGCCGATCAATCCGCTTGGGATATCGATTTTCGGGTTGATCTCGGATTATGAGCTGACTTGTGCCGGCGGAAGGCTTTTTATTGATTTATCACACGATTTGGCATCTTTTGCTGGTAGGAAAGTCGTCCTCAGCACGGCGGGGAAAAATGATCCTTTCATGCATAGCGCTCTTGTGAATTTTTTGAAAAGAAAGGAGCTTGTCAAAACGCTGCCGAAAGGGAAGCGGATGTTTAGATTAGGGGCTGAGGGGCTGTCATGGTCGCTGCCTGGTCATGCGCTGAAGATTTACCGGAAAAACGACACAGGTGTAGTCAAACGGCTCATGTCCAAAGCGGAAGCATCCATTCATGAGGCTGAACAGCGATTGAAAAATGCATCGGGTGAAACGTTATTTGCACAGATAGAAGAGGATCAAAAAAACTTGAAAAAAGTTCTCTATGATTCAGAGAGCATGGCTGTGATTATGGTTGGTTTATATGCGGTATACTGGCTCAATCGAAAAATGGAGAAATGGCTTGGCGAAAAAAATGTCGCCGATACCCTTTCTCAATCGGTATTGCACAATGTCACATCTGAAATGGGATTGGCGCTTTTGGATGTTTCCGATGCTGCCAGAGGATACCCCGAGGTTCAGAAATATTTAGCGCATGCCAATGATGAAACCTTTTTCGAAGATCTCAAACAGCTTGACGGCGGTCCCGCTTTTATCAGCGCATTGCGGGCATTCCTTGAGAAATACGGCATGCGCTGCACCGGTGAGATCGATATGACCAAGACGCGCTGGAGCGAACGCCCTTCCATTCTTGCTCCAGTGATTTTGAGCAACATCAAAAACTTTGAACCTGGTGCGCGAACGGTCAAGTTTGAACAGGGGCGATTGGAAGCGGAGCAAAAGGAGAGGGATCTGTTAAGCCGTCTGCAACAACTAAAGGGAGGCAGACAAAAGGCAAAAAAGACAAAGAAGATGATCAGCGTTTTGCGGAATTTTATCGGTTATCGGGAATATCCCAAATATGCTCTGATCAAACGCTATTTTATATATAAGGAAGCGTTGATGAAAGAAGCCGCCGTTTTGCAGCGAAAGAAGCTGATTCAAGCGAAGGAGGATATTTATTATCTGTCTTTTGATGAATTGAGAGAGGCCGTTTGCGCTAATCGTCTCGATGTGAAGAAGATCGAGGAAAGAAAAGCAGAATATCAGCATTATGAAAAATTAACGCCTCCGCGAATGATGACTTCAGAAGGCGAGGTCATCACGGGAGAAGTTCTGGGAGACCACATTCCGGCGGGAGCATTGGCGGGCGTTCCTGTTTCATCGGGAGTCATCGAAGGTAGGGCAAGAGTGATTCTGAAATTGGAAGAAGCCGATATCGAAGAGGGGGATATCCTTGTCACGCCTTTTACAGATCCGAGCTGGACACCGCTGTTTGTCTCAATCAAAGGTTTGGTGACGGAAGTGGGCGGCCTCATGACACATGGCGCCGTCATTGCGCGGGAATACGGGCTTCCGGCGGTGGTGGGGGTTGAGCATGCGACGAAAGAAATTAAAGACGGACAGAAGATCAGGATTAACGGATCGGAAGGCTATGTTGAAATACTCGAATCATAAAAGTGAGCGCAGCTTCAAGCTGCGCTTTACTGTTTATAAAGGTCGGCGGACAACATCCAATCCATCAAATGCTGATACGGATAATAGGTTGTGCCATTTAATTCAATTTTAGGTATGTCAGGATATTTACTCAGCATTTCTTTCGTTTCTACTTTACTTAAACCTAAATAATAATGTAAATCGCCTTCTTTAACTAAATAGGGATAGCCTGAATAACTCCCTTTTGGGTTTTTAAAGTTTTTCAAGCCGTCACCGATAAAATAGCCTAAAGCCGCTAAACCAAGCCCGATCCAAAACAGGTTCATTTCCATGTTTACCATCCTTTTCGCATATTGCTTTATCTGTCATACGAAAAGCGTTGAAAAAAGTTTCAAGGTCAAAGGCTTTGCCGGTTCAGCATCTCATAAAGAACAACGGCATGGTTATGGCGCTCATCCTTTGCACCGTAAAGCAGAATAACGGTTTCGTCCGCAGCCATTTCTTTTAATTCCTTGAAGCTTCTCTGTTTTTCAGGCTGTTGTTTGATTTCATTTTGATAGGCTTCTTTAAACGATTCGAATTTTTTCGGGTCATGACCGAACCATTTTCTTAAATCAGGACTTGGAGCGATTTCTTTCATCCAGCAGTCAAGGTTCGCTTTTTCTTTTGAAATGCCGCGCGGCCACACACGGTCGATTAAAATGCGGCGTCCTTCTGCTTGCTGGTTTTCTTGATAAATGCGCTGGAGAATAAACGGCATTTGGATCACTCCTTCTCATTTTATGATAAAACGGCCGTCTGGAAGGAACAACCTCTATTGAAATGACAATGCCAACATTCCTTTTATTCGATGGAATGTTTTAAAGAACTGTACATTTGGCTGACGCTTTCATCGATTTCATCTCTTGACATCCGCAAGGCTTTTTCCGATCTGGCATAGCCGATTTCTAATCGGCCTTCTTCCAGCCCTTTAAAAATCGCATCGGCAAATTCATCCAAAGGAGCTCCGGAATCATGCAGTCCGACACCGCCCAGATCTGTATTGACCGCGGGAGGAGCGACCTCTATGACCTCAACGCCGGCCTCGGAAAGCTGATGTCTTAAACTCATCGTAAAAGAATGGAGAGCGGCTTTTGCCGATGAGTAGATCGGTGCGATCGCCATCGGTGTAAACGCCAGGCCTGATGTCACATTGATGATCGCTGTTTTCCCCGGTTTTTTGGCAAAGTATTGGCTAAAGAGCATGGCCAGGTGGATCGGCGCCTCCATGTTGACGGTGATTTCTTTTTTGTAGTCAGCCCAATTGTCTATGACATCTGCTTTTAAAATGTGGTAGCGCTGCTGTATACCCGCATTATTCACAAGTACATTTACGCCAGGGTGACGTTCTTTGACCCATTCAAATAATGCCAGTCGTTCCGTTTCATCGGTTACATCGCATACACGCGTGATCAGCTCCGGATATTTTTCCTTTGCTTCTTTCAGCTTGCTTTCCCTTCTCCCGCAGACGATGACCGTATTTCCCGATTTCATAAATCGTTCGGCAAAAGCAAAGCCGATTCCTGATGCGCCGCCTGTGATCAGTATTGTGTGTCCCGACAGTTTCATTGAAACCCCTCTTTTCCGTCAAATTTTTAAACAATAGGTTGAACATCTCTTCTGATCCTATACTAGACCCTTCATTTTCCAAAATGCAAGTATTCCGATTAGACGGTATCGTCCGATTCCATTATCATTGAAAAGTGAAAGGGGTGGAATAAAATGTATGAAACGACTGTCCAAACGTGCTTTGGAAAGCTGAAAGGCAGAACGGAAAACGGTGTCCGTATCTTTAAAGGCGTACCTTTCGCAAAACCTCCCGTCGGCAAGTTAAGGTTTCGGGAACCGCAGCGAATGGAAGCCTGGGAAGGTGAGCGGGAGGCCTTTCAATTTGGTCCGGTTTGTCCGCAGCCTGACAGGGGGTTGCCTGGTGAGTCAACGGGGGTTGAAAAGTCTGAGGATTGCCTTTATTTAAATGTGTACGCACCTGAAGAGGCGGATGGGGATCTGCCTGTTATGGTGTGGATTCATGGGGGCGCTTTTTATCTCGGAGCCGGCAGTGAACCGTTCTATGACGGGACTCAGCTCGCAAAGCAGGGAAAGGTGATCGTGGTCACCATCAATTATCGCCTCGGTCCGTTCGGTTTTTTGCATCTTTCTGCAATTGATGATTCCTACACAAGCAACCTTGGCCTCTTGGATCAAATCGCGGCCCTTGAGTGGGTGAAAGAAAATATCGCTTTCTTTGGCGGAGACCGTCATCATATTACGGTATTTGGAGAATCGGCGGGATCGATGAGCATCGCTTCGCTCTTGGCTATGCCGAAAGCAAAGGGGCTTTTTCAACAGGCCATTATGGAAAGCGGGGCGTCCGCAACATTGTCTGAAAAGCTTGCGAAAGCCGCAGCAGAAAGATTCTTAACGATTCTCGATATTGATCATCATCATCTGGAGCGCCTTTGCGATGTATCTGATCAAGAACTTCTTCAAGCCGCCGATCAGCTGCGTACTTTAATGGGAGAAAATATTTTTGAATTGATCTTTCAGCCTGCACTTGACGAAAAAACCCTCCCGCTGAAGCCGGAGGCCGCCGTCGCGAAGGGTGCGGCAAAAGGAATCGGTCTATTAATCGGAACAAACTGCGATGAAGGCGCTTTGTTTTTTGCCTCTGATTCGGAACTTTTGCCTGAGAGGAAGATTAATGAGATTTTAGAAGAATACATGGGAAAAGAGGCCGCTGAAGCCGCCGCGCCTCTGTATCCGAGATCATTGAAAGGCCATGTTGATATGATGACAGATCTAGTCTTTTGGCATCCGTCCGTTGTGTTCGCTTCGGCTCAATCACGACATGCATCTGTCTTTATGTACCGGTTTGACTGGCATGCCGATTCGGAGCATCCGCCGTTCAACAAAGCGGTGCACGGCTTAGAGATTCCGTTTGTATTTGGCAATATGGACAGTTTGGAACAGCTGACAGGTACGAAGGCTGGGGAGGAAGCGCATCTGCTTGCTAAACAGATCCAGGCTGCCTGGGTGTCTTTTGCCCGCTCCGGAAATCCGAGCACCGATGATGTCAGCTGGCCTGATTATGATGAAGATTCACGGAAAACGCTGATTTTTGATCAAGAGATCGCGATTGAAAACGACCCGTATTCAGAGAAGAGGAAGCTGTTGACAGCCTCAAACCTGCAGGTTTAGAACAAGCGGCTGACCACAGGTCAGCCGCTTTGGTGGTAGCGTTCGCTTTGAATGGCTTCAAGCGATTTGCCGCGCGTTTCCGGCGCCATACGGAGCCCGATGATCATATGAATGACGAGAAATGCAATCATGACGGCGCCGGCTGTTTTAAAGCCCAATCCCGTAATCATCGCAGGAACGATCAATGAGATGAGCCCGACGCCGATGCGGACGATGAAGAACATAAAGCCTTGGGCGAGCGCCCTGTATTTCGTATGAAAAAGTTCTGCCGCCCACAGCCCGTAAAACGCCTGCGCTCCAAATCCCGCAGAAATGCCCCACAGGCATACGAATAATAAAAGCTCCGTGATGTTCATCGTACCGAAGGTGAGGATGACCCATGCGGCGGTTGCCATGGCTGCTCCTATCCCAAAAAGCGTTTTCCGATTGACTTTATCGCCGAGACGGATAAAGACGAAGTATGTGGACGCCACTGTCAAAATCCATAAAAATGCCTGCAGCAGGTTGGCTTGCGCCGCTGTTAAACCGCCGACCGTCTCATAAATATACGGCATGAAATATCCCATTGTTCCGGCAACAAGGTTCCAAAACGCGTAAATTCCGATAAGGAGAATCATGGCGTGGAGGTTCGCTTTGTTGGTCAACAGCTCTTTGATCGATGCCTTTTCTGCAACTCCTTTTGCTTTGTCTTCAGCTTCTTTTCGCTTTTGCTCCTCCCAGATGGACGATTCGTGAATCTGCTGCTGCAAAATCCACGTGATGACCGCGACAACGAATAATTGGGCAAAAATCAACCGGCTTCCCAGCAAACCGAGCGGTGCCAAGGCAACCGATAGCAGCAGCGTAAGCGCCGGTCCGACCGACCATGCCAGCTGCCCCCAGCCGACGCGTCCGGCGCGTTCGTGATCAGGCGCCTCCTCGGCAATATAAGTCCAAGCAGCCGGAATCGCTGCGCCCACCGCAATTCCCGTCACGATGTAACCGGTTAAAAGCATCGGAAAATTAAACGACACGGCAATCAGCAAAACGCCAAGCATATAGACTAATAAATCGTACTTGTATATGAATTTTCTCCCGTAACGGTCGACTAAAAAACCGCCGAGAAAAGCGCCGATCGCCGCGCCGAAACCATTTGCGCTTAAGGCGCCGAGAAGCCCGACCCGGGCGTCGTCCAACCCTAAATATTCAACCCATAACGAAAGCCCGCCGGCCCCTGCGACGATTGATCCCGCCTCCAAATAGTTGGACATGGCAACCGTGATCGTCGACTTCAAACTGCCTTTTTTTCTCCCTGGCATGATTCGCTCCCCTTTCAAATCAGAATTCTTTTCTGACAGAAGCCGGATTGATGCGTTGAATGCTGGATTTTTCTTTCGTGAGTCACGCGAATATGTAAGCGCTGTCATTTTCTGGTGATACCGACCCTGCATCCGTTCCAGCTTGCATGCTGTTCCGAATGTTTTTCATATAGTATTACTTTATTCCGAAATCAAAAATAAATCAACATATAAATCAGAATATTACGTCTGAATATTTTTGTTTTTGTTTGAAAATTTTTCTCGAAAAACTGCCATTATATCAATTTTTTATTAAAAAACCGAAACTTTTCCTCTGGAAAAATAGTATATTTAAACTAAGTATATTTTACTATAAGGAGGAGTTTTTAGATGAGTATATTAAGCAGGTTCAAAGACATTATGGCCAGCAATATTAACGCTTTGCTTGATAAAGCAGAGGACCCGGAAAAAATGGTGGATCAGTACGTCAGGAACTTAAACAGCGACTTAAACAAAGTAAAGGCGGAAACGGCGTCTGTCATGGCGGCCGAGCAAAGGGCAAAAAGAGAACTGGCGGATTGCCGGGCGGAAATCGACAAGCTTGAGCGCTATGCAATGAAGGCATTGGAAGCCGGCAGCGAGGCGGATGCCCGAACATTTTTAGAAAAGAAAGCGGTGCTGGAAACGAAGGGGTCCGAATTAGAAACTGCATTACAAACGGCGTCATCCAATGCGCTTCAAATGAAAAAAATGCACGATAAGCTTGTTTCTGATATCGGAGAGCTTGAAGCGCGTCGGGCCGCGATCAAAGCGAAATGGACAGCGGCGAAAACACAGGAAAGAATGAATAAACTCGGTGCATCTGCAGCGAATGCCAACCATTCAATGTCCGCTTTTGGCAGAATGGAAGAAAAGGCCAACCGGGCGCTTGATGAAGCGAATGCGATGGCTGAACTGAACGCCGCTCCTCAAGATGACGTAGAAGACCTGAAAGCTAAATATGACAGCCCCTCTGGTGTGGATGATGCGCTTGCCGCACTGAAAGCAAAAATGGCGGGTCAAAAGTCATAACAATTTGAAATGAATAAAGTGAGAGGTTAAGAGACATGGTGATTTCTTATAAATGTCCGGGCTGCGGGGATGACATGGCCTTTGACGCTGAATCCGGCACGCTGGCCTGCCGGAGCTGCGGGAGACAGGACAAGATTGAAAACATTCCGGAAGAATTAAAAACAGCGAGATTTACTGAAGACGAAGCAACAGAATATCATTGCCAAAACTGCGGCGCTATTTTGATCACTGAAAAAGAAACGACGGCTACCTCCTGCAGCTTTTGCGGGGGAGCGGCAGTGATCGCCGACCGCCTGTCCGGAAACCTTGCCCCGGCAAAGGTCATTCCTTTTACGATCAGCAAAGAGGAAGCGGCAGACGCGTTTCGCAAGTGGTGCAGAAAAGGGCTGTTAACACCAAAGGGCTTTATGTCGGCGGACCGGATTAAAAGCATAACAGGCATGTACGTTCCTTTCTGGATGTACGATTTAAACAGCAAAGTGCAGGTCAGCGCCCGCTGCACAAAGGTACATAGGTATACACAGGGCGACTACATCTATACGAAGACCGAACATTATGATGCGTTTCGCGATATCAATCTCGACTACATCAAAGTCCCGGTGGATGCATCAGAAAAGATGAACGATGAATTGATGGACAAATTGGAGCCTTATCCGTATGATCAGCTGAAAGATTTTAAAACCGCCTATTTGGCAGGCTACATCGCTGAAAAATATAATTACGATGATGAAGAGCTTTTTCCGCGGGCGAAAAGCAAAATCAGCGGCTACATCGAGTCATATATCGATTCCACCTTATCCGGATACAGCTCCGTCGATGTGAAAACGAAACACGTCGATACGCAAAAAATGAAAAGCTTTAATGTGCTTTTGCCCGTCTGGATGGTCAATTACAACTACAAACAAAAGGATTACATTTTTGCGATGAACGGACAAACGGGAAAAGTCGTCGGCAAGCCGCCGATCAGCTCATTTAAAGAAAAGATGTGGTTTAGCGGACTGGCTGTCTCCATATTTGCGGTCTGGAAAATCATCGCTGCTGTGATGGGAGGCGGGGCATGATGAGAAATTTATTGAGAAGCGCAATGATCCTATGTATGATTTTCCTTGTCTTCATCCCTATAGCCTCCGGTGCGGCAGCCTCTGAACAGAAGCGGTATGTTTATGATGAAGCCGGGCTTCTGACCAAACAGGAAATCGAGAAGCTGGAGACGCTGGCAGCCAAATTGGGGGCCGAACGGGAAACCGACTTTATCATTGTGACGACCGATGATACGAATGGCCGCGATGTAAAGAAATATGCGGAGGACTTCTATGACGAAAAAGCGCCCGGCTATCAGAAGAAGCATGGAAATGCAGCCGTGTTAACGGTTGATATGGAGCATAGAGAAGTCTATCTTGCCGGCTTTAAAAAGGCTGAAGAATATTTGAATGACGCCAGACTGGACAAAATTAGAGAAAAAATCACGCCGGATATATCTGACAATCATTATGAGGCCGCATTCGAAATGTTTATGAAGGCGGCGTATGATGATATGGAGAAGAAACCATGGGCGGACAGCATCTTTTTTAAGACATGGTTTCAATTGCTTGTGTCAGCAGTCATCGCGGGAATTGCCGTCGCGATTATGAAATACAATTCAGGCGGCAGAGTGACCGTAAGTGCAAACACGTATATGAACGGTGATACTTCCGGAGTGATCAGAAAGAATGACGAGTACATCAGAACGACCGTCACAAAACAAAGAAAACCGTCCAATAATAAAAGCTCAGGCGGCGGAACGACGAGCGGAGGACATTCGCACAGCGGCAGCCGGGGAAGCTTTTAGAAAGGGAAAGGAAGAGCTCAATGGTGTTTTTTAAAAATCAATTTGCAAATGTAGTAGAATGGGATGAATTTCGCGATGATATGATTTTCTACAAATGGAACAACCGCGAAATCAAAAAGGGGAGCCGGCTGATCATTCGTCCCGGTCAGGATGCCGTCTTTTTAAACAATGGAAAAATCGAAGGCATATTCCAAGATGAAGGCGACTATGATATTGAATCTGAAATTATTCCTTTTTTATCTACTTTAAAAGGTTTTAAATTTGGCTTTAACAGCGGGATGCGCGCCGAAGTCCTGTTTGTCAATACGAAGGAGTTTACCGTCAAATGGGGGACGAAGAATGCCATCAATATCCCGGCTGCAGGACTACCGGGCGGCATGCCGATCAGAGCGAACGGCACGTTTAATTTTAAGGTGAATGATTATGTCGCATTAATCGATAAAATTGCCGGTGTGAAAGATCAGTATGTTGTGGAAGATATCAAAATACGGATCACATCTATCCTTGATCAGCTTTTGATGAAGTGGATCACAAAAGAAGGAAAAGATATGTTCAACCTTCAAGCCAACGCCTTTGATATCGCAAAAGGGATCAAGGAAGACCTTGATATGGAGATTGTCAGCGACGGCATGACG
>Ga0180430_10005564_pt1 | contig 10445 bp, 4 predicted proteins | sample SS_ome_9_FD_132999 | JGI IMG/M metagenome (GOLD analysis project Ga0180430, IMG submission 132999) | Hypersaline lake sediment archaeal communities from the Salton Sea, California, USA - SS_1_S_2 metaG | ecosystem: Environmental > Aquatic > Non-marine Saline and Alkaline > Hypersaline > Sediment... | reverse complement strand
ATTCGGTAAACCTATTTTATGCGTTAATTGCATCCCTTGAAAAGGCTGTGGAGAATATCGACCTCGCACCATTGAGGGATTATCCCGCCCTGTCAGCTGGACCCAGGGACGACGCGGGTCTGTATCGAGATTTGCTTAACGCTCTTTTCGGGCAGCTATCCTTTCCGCTTCATATTGTATTTGATGGCCTCGATCGGCTCGAACCCGACGCGCGATCCTACCTGTTTCTAAGGGTCTGTTCCGAGATTGTGCCTCCCGCTATCCAATTGTGGTTCTTGTCAAGGACCGGGGAGCCGTTTAACCTCGAAGAGCTCAAGATGAACCCGAAAGGGTTTGTCATGGAAAACAACGAATTCTCCTTCACCAAAACCGAAATTAAACAATATTTTCGACAGTATAATCGGATCATTCTCGATCAAGACCATCTGACACGCGCTCATCGGCTCACCGAAGGCTGGGTTGGCGGATTGATTTTGCTTTCGGAAGTACTCGATCGCATTCCTGAAGACAAGCAGGATAATAACCTGTTATCGGATGTTTCATCCGAGTTTCGGCTGCAGGCCTTTCAATACTTCGGCGAGATAATCTTTGAATCCCTGCCGCGACGGACAAGACGCTTTTTGGTGGTGTCCTCGATTTTCGAAACCATCGACCCGAAGTTGTTGTCCGGCCTGTATGTGGGGGGCGATTGCAAGGAAATCTTTTCGGATTTGGTGCGGCGTAATCTTTTTATCCATTCGATTTACGACGAGAAGGACGGCTGGCTGTTCAGATACCATCAATTGTTTCGAGACTACCTGGCTACCCGCTTTCATTCAGATATGGAAGAAGATGAGCGCGCAGTCGTTTTACACCAGGCCGGTTCGCTTTGCGAATCGCATGGCAAAAGGGAACTTGCCGTCCACTTCTACATTCGATGCGGCCGGTATGAAGACGCGGTGAGAGGCATCGAAACCATTGGCATGGATCTTTTGAAGACAGGGCGCACGGCCGATCTGGCGAATCTGGTCCAGACCCTGCCGGAGCATCATGTCCGTGACAATCCCTGGCTGCTGCTCTATCTGTCCGCCACACGGCGCTATACGGGGGCCGAGGAGAACGCGCACAGTCTTAAGGCGGCATTGACACTTTTCAAGCAAACGGCTGACGTGCAGGGCCAGCTTGTAACACTCGCCCTCCTGATCGAAGCCTCCACCTACAGGGGGCGAGATATCATCCCTATAGGCCTATTGATCGAAGAGGCCGAAGCGCTGCTTAACGCCATCTCTTTTGAGGAATACCAATGGGAAAGCGCTATATTATGGCATCAAATCGGATTTGGCCTTGCCCTCAGGGCGGGTGATCAACGCAAGGGCTACCAGGCATGCCAAAATGCCTATCTGATTTCCAAAGCCATCAATAACCGCCCGCTGCAGATTGCCGCATTGGCAGGTGGGCTGTTGCCCTTGGCGGTCATGGGCGAATTTGGGTTGGTCAAAAAAACGGCTACCAATACAGCTATACTTTTAAAACAGCATCCTTACCCAGAGCTACGCGCTCTGTATTTATTGAATTACAGCCAAGCCAGCACTGTTGAGGGGGAACTAAGCCGGGCGCATGAATGTGCCGCTGAAGCCAAGGAAATAGCGGAGGCCCATGGACTTCTGTATCTATACCCCATCGCCTTGTTATCCGAGCTCATGCTTAACCCTCAGATGGGCAATTTCCCGGAAAGCGAAGCGTCGGGACGGCAATTGCTTGAATTTGCCGAGGCTTTTGGAATCCAATTTCTCTCGTCTGTTGCGTTCATGTTTTTGGGGCTCAGCCATTATCTCAAGCAGGATTATAGCGCGGCCGGAAAATGTTATACCAAGTCTTGCCGGATTGCTTCCTCCGACGATGGTTATTCGGAAACGCATATCAGTTGGAATCTAATTCTATTAGGCCTCATACATTTCTATCGAAATAATTATCCAAGAGCCGAGGCCCTACTCAACGAAGCATTGGGCCATTTCAGTGAAATAAACTCTTCCCTGACGATAGTTGTCGTCAATTGGGCACTTGCATTCGTAAAAAATGCTCAAAAAGACCATGAGAGATCAATCAAGCATCTAATTGCAGGTATAGACATAGCTGAAAAGAATGGATTTTATCATTTCTTTTTTATGAACAAGGAGGATTATTATAAAGTAGGTCTGTTGTGCATGGAGTACAATTTAAGCGAATGCGAAGCGTATGTGGCGAAATTATTTGCGTTGCGCCTGGCAGAAGACGCCATCCACAGGATACGGCGCTACATAGGTCAATCGAAAGGCAAATCTAAAAGCATGGCGTCCCGCATTTTGGGATACGTCTATCGTTTTAACGTGCCCAAAATTCGGGTCGAGACACTCAATGGCTTTCGCGCATATCGTGAAGACCACCTAATGAAGGATGATGAATGGGGCGGTATCCTGCCGCAATCACTTCTAAAAGCAATCATCACCCGGGGGGGGCGACAGGTTCCTAAAGAGCGCATCATGGAAGACCTCTGGCCGGAGGCGCCCAAATCTGCTACCGAAGCGAATTTCAAAGTCAACCTGCATCGCCTTCGGATGCTGTTGGAACCCTCCATGATGAAGAAGCTTGGGTCGTCCTACATTCGGCTGAAAGATAACCTTATTTCGTTGGATGAAGAGCTCGTTCTCATAGACCTCGACAAGTTCAATGGAATGATTCACAAAGCCAACACCGCAAGATCGGAGGGTGACACAAAGAGTGCGATTCGATGCCTGAATGAGGCGGTAGCGATTTATCAAAGCGATTTCCTGGCGGACGATATCTATAATGAGGCCATCAGCCACAAAAGGGAGATACTGCGCCAGCAATATGTCGAGGCCATGTTTCAACTGGTGGCCCTGTATGAAACAAAGGGGGCCTTGAAAAAGGCTGAAGCCATGTATAAAAAAATCATCGCTTCCGATCCGTTCTCTGAGGCGGCCCACCAGAAATTGATGCTAAACTACGCCAATCGGGGGAAGACAAGCAAAGCAATCCAAATGTACCTGGAATATGAACATGCTTTGCGAGTCGAACTGGACACTTACCCGGACGATGTGACTCGAAGCATATACCAAAAGCTTCGGGATGAAAATTGACTTGATCTTTTTAACAAAACTGCTTGTGGTGATGTGATTAGAAATTTCTAAAGCACTATAAGTTTCAATAGTTTGTTAAGTTTTAGGCATAATCCCTCCTGTGACAGATCCGACCATCAACTGACCTAATCCCTCAAGCCGAGATCATTCCTTTCAGTATTATGAATATCCAAGCATTTTTTTGTTTCTGTGGTCGCCTATGAAATGCCCAAAATGCCAATTTGACAATTTGGAGAATGCTAAGTTCTAAAGCGAATGTGGGAATAGATTAGAGCTTGAGTGCCCAGAATGCAGAAAAATGAACCCGATTGGCAGTAAATTCTGCAGTGAATGCGGTCATGACTTGCGAAAATTAAAAGATCGTAAATCAGTTGATTATGAGCAACCACGTCATTTATCATACAACCGATGATATATGCCACTCCCAACACTGAGACAGCCTATTCGATTGCTGGGTCGAACTGTGACATTTTGTATTTCCAAGGGATAATTCCTTTTTATCAAAATTCATGTTAGGCCAAAATTACAGACCTGTTATTCTCGTCGCTTCTATCCTCAACTTCCGTTGCCCTTTAAAAGAAAATTCCATTTAACGACGATTTGTATGCGCTGAAGCCATTCGCAACTCATCGAATGGTCAATTCACGTTACCGGATCTTGATGGAAGGAATATCAAAATGAATGGTTACTTCGGCCAATTGCTTGTTGTTAATCTCAATGATGAGAGCCATGAGGTCTTATCACTTGGGGACTCCCTTTTGAAAGCCTATATCGGCGGCAGTGGACTGGGGGCGCGCTTGCTCTATGATTCCACTGGAGGAGAAACCGATCCCCTTTCTTCCGAAAATGTGCTGATCTTTGCCACGGGACCCTTCACCGGTACCCAAATTCCTTCCACCGGGCGGCATGCCGTGGTGGCCAAATCGCCCCTGACCCGCATTTGGGGAGAAAGCGACGTCGGCGGCCGCTGGGGCATCCGATTGAAAGGGGCCGGCCTGGATGCCGTGATGATCAAGGGGGCGGCGAACCGGCCGGTGACGATTTCCATCGAGGAGGACCATGTCGGCATCGAGGACGCAGGTTCCCTTTGGGGCCTGGACACGTATGCGGTCAGCGATTCACTGAAAGAAGTCCACGGTCCGCGTGCCGAAATATGCGCCATCGGCAGGGCGGGCGAGCATCTTGTACCGATGGCGGCGCTGATGCACGATGGCCGGCACGGCCGCGCCGCCGGACGCTGCGGTTTGGGGGCCGTGATGGCGGCCAAACGTTTGAAGGCCATCGTCGTTTCCGGCAGCCGCAAGGCGCCGGTGGCCGATCCGGAAGGTCTCGAGCGGCGCGTAAGGCACATGCGCGGAAAGATAAAGGCTTCATCTGCCTATTTGCGCCAGTTTGGAACCTCCGGCGGATTGATGTGTTTGGAATCTTCCGGTGATTTGCCGGTAAAAAATTTTTCCCAAGGCGGCTGGGCAGGCGCCGAAAAACTCAGCGGCGAGGTGCTGGCGGAAACGTATCTCAAGGGACGCTTCGCCTGCGGCGCATGTCCCATCGGCTGCGGGCGGGAAGTGGCCTTCCGCCGGGGTCCCTATGCCGTTGAAAAAGGCGCCGGGCCCGAATACGAGAGTGTGGCCGCCTTCGGTTCCTACTGCCTCGTCGACAACCTCGCGGCGGTCTGTGTCGCCAACGATTTGTGCAACCGTTATGGCATGGATACGATCTCCGTTGGTGCGACCATCGCCTTCGCCATGGAGGCCTTCGAAGGAGGCCTTATAAACGCGGGCGATCTGGGCGGCATGACGCTCAAATGGGGGGATGCCGATGCCATGATCGAAGTGATCCGGCTAATCGGCGAATGCCAAGGCATCGGCCGGCTGCTGGGGCAAGGGGTTAAAGCGGCGGCTGAAAAACTGGGGCCGAAAGCCCGCGATTTCGCCTTGCACGTCAAGGGGCTGGAGTTTCCAGCGCATGATCCCCGGGCCTTCTTCAGCACCGCCGTCGCATACGCGACCGCCAACCGCGGCGCCTGTCATCTGGCCGGTCTCACGCATGCCCTGGAAGGCGCGCTCTCGATTCCGGAACTGGGGTACGACCACCCTCTCGACCGTTTCGCGGTTCGGGGCAAAGGCATCATGGCGGCCAAAATGCAGAATTTGATGGGGATTTTCGATGCCCTGAAGATATGCAAGTTTTTGCTATATACCGGCATAACCGTCTCTGATTTGGCGGATGGCCTGCGTTTGATCACCGGTTGGGATGTGGATGTCGACGGATTGCTTCAAACCGGCGAGCGATTGTTTAACCTGAAGCGGCTCTACAACATCCGTTGCGGCATTGCATCATCGGACGATGTCCTGCCGCCCCGGGCATTAACCCCCCTCAGAGCGGGCGGGGCCAGGGGAAGAACGCCAGATCTTACAGCCATGCGGGAGGAATACTACACTTTCAGGGGATGGAGCGAAAATGGTCGCCCGACGCCAGGCAAATTGAAGGCCTTGGGACTCGAATATCGCCATCAGGGTCGGGGTCAAGCAGACGCCTGAAAGGAACCGCCAAACTGCAGTTCATTACTCGGACGGCCGCCGGTCAGGCGGCCGTATGTACTACCGGTGCGATCTTTTCCAGCGCCGCCAACGGGATGTGGCACAGGATCCGGTGACCGGCCGCACTCTGCTGCCAGGGTGGATCGTCGGTTTCACAGATCTGGCCGCCGTCGGGGAGCAAATCCCGCCGGGGACAGCGGGTGTGAAAACGACAGCCCCGGGGCGGGTTCAGCGCGCTAGGGACGTTGCCGCTGAGGCGAATCTCTTTCTGTTCAGCTTCCGGATCGGCGATGGGCACTGCCGCCAAAAGGGCTTCGGTGTAAGGATGGTAGGGCGGTTCATAGATGCGCTCGGCCGGTCCGATTTCAACCACTTTGCCCAGGTACATGACCGCAATGTCGTCCGAGAAGTAGCGCACCACGCTCAAGTCGTGGGCGATAAAGATCATGGACGCGCCGAAGGTGTGCTGGATTTCCAGCAGAAGATTGATGACGGCAGCCTGGACCGAGACGTCCAGGGCCGATACCGGTTCGTCACAGATGATCAGGTCCGGGCGACTCGCCAGGGCCCGGGCGATGCCGACCCGCTGCTTTTCGCCGCCGGAAAGCTGCCGTGGCAGCCGGTCGTAATAGGTGGGGCCCAGGCGTACGGCCTTGAGCAGGCGGATGACCTCCTGCTTGACCTGGTTTTTCGGCACGGTGCCGAAATGCTGAATGGGGCGCGCGATCTGTTTGCCGACCGTGTAGGAGGGATTCAGGGTGGAATCCGGGTTCTGAAAGACCATCTGCATTTCTTTGATGAGATTGGCACTGCGCTGGGTGACTTCCTCGTTGACGTCGATATCGAGAAAATTCAATTCTCCGCCGGTAAGTGGTTCCAACCCGATGAGTCCTTTCACCAATGAGGATTTGCCGCAGCCGGACTCGCCCACCACGCCCAGGGTGCGCCCCTTGGCCAGGCGCAGGCTGACATCGTCCACGGCCTTGACGTATTTTTTCTCCCCCAATCCAAAGAGACTGACCACCGAGTCGGATTCCTGGGTGTAGTAGAGTTTGAGGTGATCGAACGCCAGCAGGGTGTCATCGCTTTTTCCCGTCGCGGCTTCGGTCGCGGCCTGGACGGCTTGGACACGTTTGCGGGTCGTGCGCGGGCGCCGGTCGATCTCCTCGGCATAGAAGCAGCGCGCCGAGTGCTCCGGGGAGAGTACGACCATCTCGGGACGTTTTTCCCGGCACTGGTCGGTGGCATAGTCGCAGCGGGGGGCAAAGATGCAGGCCGTGCGCGGCCGGTCCGCGGGGGCTGGCACGCGACCGCGGATGGGGTAGAGCATGGAATCGAGTTTGCTTTCCCCCAGTTTTGGTACGGCGGCCATCAGGCCACGGGTGTAAGGGTGTCCGGGATGTTTGAAAATATTCACGACGGGCCCTTTTTCCACCAGTTGGCCGGCGTACATCACGCAGAGATGATCGCTTACGCGGGCCACGACACCGAGGTTGTGGGTGATGAAGATGTTGGCGGCGTTAAAATCACTTTTCAATTCCTCGATGAGGTCGAGCACTGCGGCTTCGACGGTCACATCCAGGGCCGTGGTCGGCTCATCCATGATGAGCAGAGCGGGATTGTTGAGCATGGCCATGGCGATGACAACACGCTGCTGCTGCCCGCCGGAAATCTGGTGCGTGTAGCGTCTCATGATGTCTTCCGGGTCGGGCATGTTGACGCGCTTGAGCATCTCGATGGAGCGCTGCCAAGCCTCCTGCTGGGGCATGTCCCGGTGGCAGGTCAGTACTTCGGCCAGCTGTTCGCCAAGGCGTACCGAGGGATTGAGAGCCTGCATCGGGTCCTGGAAAACCATGGCGATCCGGTCGCCCCGAAGCTTTTTGAGCGCCGCCGACGATTTGCCTACCAGTTCCGAGCCCTGGAAGCGAATGTGTCCGCCGGTGATCTTGCCGTTGGCCCCCAGGTGGTTGACGATGCCGTAGGCGATGGTACTTTTGCCGCAGCCCGATTCGCCCACCAGCCCGACGGTTTCGCCTTCGCGTACGGTAAAGGTCACATCACGCACGGCTTCGACGTCCCCTTTGCGTGTTTCATAGGCGATGCTGAGGTGCTCGACGTCGATGACGTTTTCCGCACGTCTTCCATTGTCATTGGCCATCATCGCGACTCCCCGAATGTGAATTTCTCCTATGCGTCATACCCTGGCCGATATACGGTCGCATCGTGTTCGTTTTATTGATAGCGCATGGATTCCTCCCGCAAGCCATCCGCCAGCAAGTTTAAACCCACCACCAGGGAGGCGATGGCGATGGAAGGCCACATGGCCGCATAGGGACTGCCCGCCAGGATGAACTCCCGGCCTTTGGCCACCATGCTGCCCCAGTCGGGGGACGGCGGCGGAATGCCCAGACCGAGGAACCCCAGGGTTCCCATGGCGAAAATAGCGTAGCCGACCCGCAGCATGGCATCCACGATAATCGGTCCGCGCGCATTGGGGAGTATTTCGATGAACATGATGTACCAGGGGCTTTCCCCACGGGTTTCGGCCGCGCGGATGTATTCCCGGGTGCGGATGTCCAGGGTCAGGCTGCGCACCAGGCGGGCAATCCCGGGTGTGCCCACGATGGTCATGGCCAGCACGACGTTGATGGCCGAGGCACCGAGCGCGGCCATGATGATCAGATACAGCAGGATGATGGGCACGGCCATCATGGCGTCCAGCAGCCGCATGGTCACCTCGTCGATCCAGCCGCCGTAGTACCCACTGACCAGGCCGAGGGTGATCCCCACGACGAGCGCTACGATGACCCCCCAGATGGCCGTTCCCCCGGGGATCCAGAAGTGCTCAGATATCGGTAAAATCACCAGCACCACGCGCGCCCCGTAGATCAGGCGCGACCAAAGGTCGCGCCCCAGTTCATCCGTGCCCAGAGGGTGTTCGGCGCTGGGACCGATATTGGGGTTTTTCCAGTCCTGCTCCAATGGCGTGTAAGGCGTCAGAAAAGGCGCAAAGATCGCGACCAGCACCCAGAAGAGCACCAGGGTGAGACCGGCGGTGGCGGTCTTGGAGGCCAGCAGCACCGCGAGCCCATCCTTCATGCGGCGCCACGCGCTTCGACGGCTCGGTATGGCATCAGGCGTATCGACGATCTCCGAATCGGATCCACTCATCACGTGGTCACTGTTTGACATGGTTGATCGTGCTCCCCCTTCCGCTTTCTGGCATGGGATTCAAGCCGGGTCAGGTATAGCGGATGCGCGGGTTGAGAAAGGTGTAAAGGATGTCGGCCACCAGTTGGGTGCCGACGGCCAGAAGCACCAGAATCATGGCCCCGGCTTCCAGGGCGTTGATGTCTTTGAACATGGCCGAGTCGAGGAGATATTTGCCGAGCCCCGGATAGCCGAACACCACCTCGACGATGACGATGCCGCCCATCAGCCAGTTGACGTGCAGCATGATCACTGTGATGGGGGCCATCAGCGCGTTGCGCACGGCGTGCTTGAACACGATCCGCCAGTAGGGCAGCCCCTTCAGAAAGGCGGTGCGGATATATGGCGACTTCATCACCTCCACCATGCTGGCCCGGGTGATGCGCAGGATGTAGCCCAGTTCGATCAGGGTCAGGGTCAGCACCGGCAGGACCAGCATGTCCAGGCGTTCCCAGGGCGCCTGTTCGCCGAACACGGTGGCCCCGGGCACCAGCTCCAGCCAGACGGCCATGATCAGAATCAGAAAGATGCCGGTGGCGAATTCGGGAATGACGGAAAACATCATGCCGCCGATGGAAAGAAAGCGGTCCTGCAGGGACCCCTCTTTGAGTCCGGCGATCAGCCCCAGCAGCAGGGCCAGGGGCATGACGAGAACGAAGGCGATGCCGGCCAGCACGATGGAATTGCGCAGGCGGGTGAAAATGGTCTTGGAAACCGGGCGGCCGGTGCGCAGGGATATGCCCGGGTCCCCCCGGATGAATCCTTTCTTCAAGGGGATATATTCCATCGGCCCGCCGGAGGCCTCCATCCAGCCCGTGCCGATGACAAAGGTCCAGACCTTGACGTCCGAACCCTTTTCCCAACGCACCACATGGTTGGCCGTATCCACCCCCCAGAAGAACTTGGTGTCGCCCTCGCCGGCTTGCCAGCGATTGTTGTTGTCGTATTCGCTGGTGATGCCGACGCTGGGCAGCATGGATACGGCAATAAGATTGTCGCCCTCGAGTTTCCAACGAACATAGGCGCCGTCGGAGCGTACCGCCCACCATTCCACGAAGCCGTCCTCGGTGATCGTGCGCTCCAGGGGCAGGCCGATCTTGCGCTCGGCCAGCCAGTCGCTTCCGAACAGCCAGTAGAAGTAGCGGACGTAAGCCGGCTGGTCCAACCCCATCTGGGCCAGAAACGACTGCTCCTGCTCGGGGGTGATGAAGGCGCCGAGCACGTTTTTGGCCACGTTGCCCGGCGACGCTTCCGTAATCATGAACACGGCTACGGACACCAGGAACATGGTGATCAGCAGAAGGAAAAACCGTCTCAGGATGAACTTCGCCATGGTCGGATCCTAAGTGTCAAAAGTCCTCACCAGACGGATCGGTTCCGGAGGCGTCCACCGGATGCGGCGTTCGCCCCCGGCCCTTTGTATACGGTCTTCGGCTAGGGTCGGTCGGCCCTATCCCTACGCCGAGAGCCACACCTCGTTAAAGAGCATGTAGCCGGTGGGGTGCGGTTCGGAATTCTGCACCCGTTTGGTGAGGATCTGCCAGTTGTTCTGCCACCAGGCAATGCCGATGGGGCCTTT
>Ga0180430_10005562_pt1 | contig 10446 bp, 6 predicted proteins | sample SS_ome_9_FD_132999 | JGI IMG/M metagenome (GOLD analysis project Ga0180430, IMG submission 132999) | Hypersaline lake sediment archaeal communities from the Salton Sea, California, USA - SS_1_S_2 metaG | ecosystem: Environmental > Aquatic > Non-marine Saline and Alkaline > Hypersaline > Sediment... | reverse complement strand
CGCGCTGGCCCTAGGCTGCTACGGTTTCGACGCGAATGACCTGGAACGACGAGGAGGGTGTCGGCGGCCGCAGCCGATGTCGGCGAGGGGTACCCGCCACGCTTGCCAGCAGAGGAGCGCTTCACATGGACTACAAGTACTTGCTCTACGTGGAGAAGGGCCCGGTCGCAACGGTGACCTTCAATCGGCCGGAGAAGCTGAACGCGATCCACCGCGAAACATGGTTCGAGCTGCGCGCCTGTTTCCGCGCGATCGCCGCGAACGATCAGCTCCGGGCGGTGATCGTAACGGGAAGCGGGGAGAAGGCCTTTGTCGCCGGAGCGGACATCGCCGAACTGGCCGAGCTGACGCCGACCGAGGCGCGTGACCTCTCCGCGCTCGGCCAGGCGGTGCTGGACGAGATCGCGGCCACGCCGCGGCCGGTGATTGCCGCGGTCAACGGCTATGCGCTCGGCGGCGGTCTCGAGGTGGCGCTTGCCTGCCACATGCGCATTGCCAGCGAGACGGCGAAGCTCGGATTGCCCGAAGTGAGCTTGGGGGTGATTCCCGGCTACGCCGGGACGCAGCGCCTGCCGCGTCTGGTGGGCGAAGGACGCGCGCTCGAGCTGATCACCTCCGGCGATCCGGTCGCTGCGGCTGAAGCGCTGCGCATTGGGCTCGTGAACCGCGTCGTGCCCCCCGACGAGCTGCTGCCGGCCTGCGAGCGGCTGGCGGGGCGCATTGCTCAGCGGGGGCCGCTCGCCGTGCAGCACGCGCTCACCGCCGTGCGCCACGGCCTGCAGGGATCGCTCGCCGAGGGGTCGCTGCTGGAGCAGAACCTGTTCGGCCTGCTCTGGTCGACGGCCGACATGCGCGAGGGCACCGGCGCGTTCTTGGAGAAGCGCAAGCCCGACTTCCAGGGCCGCTAGGCCGGCGGTGGACAGCCGCCGGCGACGATGCCTAGAATCTTCCTTCCGGGCGCGAGAGTGGCGGAACTGGTAGACGCGCTGGATTTAGGATCCAGTGATGGAGACATCGTGGGGGTTCGAGTCCCCCCTCTCGCAACGTCTGCCCACCCGGTGCGCGATCACCCACCGATCCGCCCGGCGCAGAGCCGACGGCGCGACACTCAAGGGAGGTACCCATTGCAGGCGGAGGTACGTGAGGCCGGACATCTGCGTCGCGAGCTCGCGGTCGAGCTCGATGCGCAGGAGGTGAATCGCTTCATCGACGGCATGATCGGCGCCTTCCGGCGGCGTTACACGCTGCCCGGCTTTCGACCCGGCAAGGCGCCCGATGCCGTCATTCAGGCCCGCTTCCAGGACGAGATCGAGCGGGCCGTGCTCTCCGAGCTCGTTCCGGACGCGATTCGGCGGGCCTTCGAGGAGCATGCGGTGCACCCGGCCAGTCCCCCGCAGGTCTCCCAGCTCCGCTACCGCCCGCGCGAGCCGCTCACGTTCACGGTCCGGGTCGACGTCTGGCCGACCGTTGCGCTGAAGGACTATGCCGGGCTGAAGGTCGAACAGGTGGTCGAGGAGGTTACCGAGTCCGAGGTCGACCGCTTCCTGGCCACGATGCAGGAGCGCGTGGCCGAGACGGTCCCGGTCGAGCGCGAGTCGCTAGCCGGTGACCTGGTCGAGGCCGAAATCGAGACGATCGACGCCCAGGGGCGGCCCGTGGCAGGCACCGAGAAGGAGACGATCGTGATGGAGGCGGGCGGCGCGAACCTGCTGCCCGAGTTCCGCGCGGTCTCGGTCGGGCTTGCCGCCGGGAAGCCGCGCGAGCTGGAAGTGCGATACCCCGAAGCGTTTAACGACGAAGCGCTCCGCGGCGAGCTGCGCCACTACCGGCTGACCCCGAAGCGGATTCAGGAGAAGAAACCGCCGCCGCTCGACGATCAGTTTGCCAAGCGCTTCGACCCGAATCTCGACCTCGACGGCTTGCGCGCCCGCGTGCGCCTGCGCCTGGAGAGCGAGCGGCGCCTGCAGGCGCGCGAGCGTCTCGAGGAGACGGTGGTCGAGCGCCTGATCGCGGAGAACCCATTTGAGTTGCCGGCGACGGCGGTCGAGGGAGCGCTGGCGCGCATCAAGGAGCGTTTGCGCGAGGAGGATCGGCCGTTGCCTTCGGACGCGGAGATCGAGAGCGCCTACCGGCCGCGGATCGAACGCTTCCAGCGCCGCGACTTCCTCCTCGAGAAGGTCGCCGAGCGCGAGGGCGTTGCCGTCACGGCCGAGGATGTCGAAGCCGAAGTCGCGCGCATGGCGCGCGAGGAGAAGCGCAGCGTCGAAGATGTCCGCAAGGATCTCGGAGACCCGGAGCGCTTCCGCCAGTTCCTTTTCGAGCGGCGCGTCTTCGATGCGTTGCTGCCGAAGCTGGAGGTGCGGGAAGTCAAGCGCAAGTCGTCGCAGTTGGTCGATCCGAGCGGACGACCGGTAGCGAGCGAGACGGTCGTCGAGAGCGGCGAGGCAGGGAAGGAGTCGTCATGAGTGAGCGGGAACGCAGGGCGCGCACGTGGAGCCGTGGGGCGTTTGCGCCGGAGGGACGCCGTGAGCGCGATGCGCTCTTGTCGCTCGTGCCGATCGTGGTCGAGCAGTCGGCGCGCGGCGAGCGCGCCTACGACATCTACTCCCGGCTGCTGCGCGATCGCATCGTCTTCATCGGTCACGTGATCGACGATGTGATCGCCAACTTGGTGATCGCCCAGCTGCTCTTCCTCGAGGCCGAAGACCCTGACCGGGACGTCCATCTCTACATCAATTCGCCGGGCGGCGTCGTTTCAGCCGGTCTGGCGATCTATGACACGATGCAGTTCATCAAGCCCGATGTTTCGACGATTTGCATGGGGCAAGCGGCGAGCATGGGAGCGCTGCTGCTGGCCGCCGGCACGGAGAAGAAGCGCAGTGCCTTGCCGCATGCGCGGGTCATGATCCATCAGCCGATGGGGGGTAGCCGGGGGCAGGCGGCCGACATGGAGATCTACACGCGCGAGATCCTGACCCTGCGCGAGAAGATCAACGAGATCTTTGCCGAGCACACGCACCAGCCGATCGAGAAGATCCGCCAGGACACCGATCGGAACTTCTTCATGTCGGCGCAAGAGGCGCAAGAATACGGCCTTCTGGACGAAGTCATCGTCAAGAAGAAGTAGGCGCGGACGATCTATGAGGCGGGAGCGCCGCTCGGAAGCGGCGGCGTTCTTCCGGCCGGCGCCGAGCAAGGGGGATCGATGAAGAAGCGCACCGGGACACCGCAGGCGATCCGCTGCTCCTTTTGCGGTCGCGGCCAGGACGAGGTCGCGCGACTGATCTCCGGCCCGGGCGTCTATATTTGCAGCGAATGCGTGCGGCTCTGCAACGAGATCCTCGAGGGCGAGCCGAGCGAGCCGATGCTCGACGAGCACGACGAACTGCCGAAGCCGGCGGAAATCCATGGCATGCTCGACGACTACGTCATCGGCCAGCAACGGGCCAAGCGCGTCCTCTCCGTCGCCGTCTACAACCACTACAAGCGCATTCGCGACCGTCCCAGCGGCGCCAACCCGGTCGAGCTCGAGAAGGGCAATATCATGCTCGTCGGGCCGTCCGGCTGCGGCAAGACCCTGTTGGCACGGACGCTGTCGCGCTTCCTCAAGGTCCCCTTTGCGATTGCCGATGCGACGACGCTGACCGAGGCGGGCTACGTCGGCGAGGATGTCGAGAACATCCTGCTCCGCCTGTTGCAGGCGGCCGACTACAACGTTACGTCTGCGCAGCGCGGCATCATCTACATCGACGAGATCGACAAGATCGCGCGCAAGAGCGAGAACCCCTCGATCACGCGCGACGTTTCCGGCGAAGGTGTCCAGCAGGCGCTGCTGAAGATTCTCGAGGGAACCGTCGCCAACGTGCCCCCGCAGGGCGGGCGCAAGCATCCCCAGCAGAAGTACATCGAGATCAATTCGAAGGACATTCTCTTCATCTGTGGGGGAGCATTCGAAGGGCTGGAGCGGATCATCGAGCAGCGGATCGGCAAGAAGACGATCGGTTTTGGCGCCGAGAGCCGCGAGGGCAAGGAGCTCGGCCGCTCCGACATCTACGCCCAGCTCGAACCGGAGGACCTGCTGCGCTACGGGCTGATTCCGGAGCTGGTCGGCCGGCTCCCGGTGACCGTCTCGCTGTCCGAGCTCGATCAGGGGGCGCTGGTCGAGATTCTCACCCGGCCCAAGAACGCCCTCGTCAAGCAGTACCAGCGCTTCTTCGAGATGGAAGACGTCCAGCTCGAGTTCAGCGAGGATGCGCTCAAGACCGTGGCGCGTCTGGCCGAGGAACGCAAGACCGGCGCCCGCGGACTGCGGGCCGTGCTTGAAGACGCGATGCTCGATATCATGTACGACCTGCCGACCTGGAAGGGCGCCGAGTCCTGCCTGATCACGGCCGAGGTGATCACGGCGGGAGCTGCCCCGGTGATCCGGTATCGTGAGAAGAAAAAGGAAGCCTAGTCGGCCGGATGCCGCCGCCGTGCGCGTCCGCCTTCCCGAAACCGGTGAGTGGCTGACCCTTCCCGCCGAGCTGCCGCTGCTGCCTCTGCGCGACACGGTGCTGTTCCCGACGGCCACGCTCCCGCTCTTCGTCGGGCGTCCGGCCTCGGTCGCCGCGCTCGACGCCGCCGTCGCCGGAGAACGCATCGTCTTCACCGTTGCCCAGCGCGATGCGGCGACCGGTGAGCCGGAGCGCGATGAGCTCTACGCCGTAGGGACGATCGCGCGTGTGGCGCAGATCTACCGCTTGCCGGACGGCACGCGGCGGATCTTGGCGGAAGGCCTGGCCCCCGCGCGACTGCTGGCGCTGAGCCGCGGCGACGCGGGCGCCCGGGTGACAATCGCGGTGCTCGCCGCAGGGGGGGCGCGCCCGGCGACGGGGGAGCGCACGTCTGCGCTGGCGAGCCGCGTGCGCCGGGCCTTTCAGCACTACGTCGAGCAGGACGGACGATTGGCGCGCGAGGCGTGGTTGCTGGTGCGCGATGAGGATTGCCCGCAACGGCTCGCCTACCGCATTTCGGCTTGTTTGCGTGTCTCGGTCGCGGTGCGCCAGCGCCTGCTCGAGGCACAGGCGACCGGGCGGCGCCTGCGGCTGCTGGAGCGCATCCTGCAGCGCGAATCGGCCGCCGGCCCGGCCGAGGTGCCATCCACCCCGCGGCGGCGCTCACGGCCCGCGCGGCGCCCTCCGCAGCGCGTGGCAGCCGCGGAGCCGAGCTCGGAGCTCGACGAACTGAACGCGGCGCTCGCCGCCGCCGACCTGCCGCCCACCGTGCGCCAGCGGGCGGAGCGCGAGATGGCACGGCTGGCGCGCACCGCCCCGGTTTCGCCCGAGGCGGCGGTCACGCGCAACTACTTGGAGTGGTTGCTCGACCTGCCCTGGCGCGGCCGGACGCGCGATCGAACCGACCTGAAGCGCGTGCAAGAATTGCTCGACCAGGAGCACTATGGGCTCAACCGGATCAAGGAGCGGATTCTCGAGCAGATGGCGGTGATCAAGCTCGCCGGCGAAGTGCGCGGACCGGTGCTCTGCCTGACCGGTCCGCCCGGGGTGGGCAAGACGTCGCTGGCGCGCAGCATCGCCACCGCCTTGGGGCGCCGTTTCGTGCGCGCCAGCCTGGGGGGCGTGCGCGACGAGGCGGAGATCCGCGGCCATCGCCGCACGTATGTCGGCAGTCTGCCCGGCCGCATCCTCCAAGGCATGCGCCGCGCGGGCGTCGTCAACCCGCTCTTCCTGCTCGATGAAGTCGACAAGCTGGCCAGCGATCACCGCGGCGATCCGGCGGCGGCCCTGCTCGAAGTGCTCGATCCGGAGCAGAACCAGGCGTTCAGCGACCACTATCTCGAAATCGACTACGATCTGTCGCAAGTGCTCTTCGTCACGACGGCCAACCTTCTCGACGGGATCCCGGCCCCGCTGCGCGACCGGATGGAAGTGCTGCGCTTGCCCGGCTACCTGGATTCCGAAAAGCTGGCCATCGCCACCCAGTTCCTCGTGCCGCGCCAGGTGCGGGCGACCGGCCTGCGCCCCTCCGATCTTGCCTTGCCGCGCCCGACGCTCGAGCGGTTGATCCAGGGCTATACCCGCGAGGCGGGTGTGCGCGGCCTGGAGCGCGAGATTGCGCGCATCTGCCGCCGCGTCGCGAAGTACAAGGCGGGTGGCGACGAGCCGGTGCTGGCGCGCACGAACCCGCGCCGCGGCCGCCGCGCACTGCGCGCGCGCATTACCCCCGAGCAACTGCCCGAGCTGATCGGCGCGCCGCGCCATCCGCCGCGCTTGCCCGAACGGCGGTCGCGCGTCGGGCTGGCGACCGGGCTCGCCTGGACCGAGGCTGGGGGCGAGATCCTGACCGTCGAGTGCGGCGTGATGCCGGGGCGCGGGCGTCTCACGTTGACCGGCACGCTGGGCGCGGTGATGCGCGAATCGGCCCGGGCCGCGCTCTCCTACATTCGCTCGCGCGCCACCCAACTTGGCATTCCACGGCGCTTCGACCGGCGCTGCGACGTGCACATCCACTTGCCCGAGGGGGCGATCCCCAAGGACGGTCCCTCGGCGGGGGTGACGATCGCGCTCGCCCTTGTCTCCGCGCTCTCGGGCCGACCGACGCGCGCCGATGTCGCCATGACGGGGGAGATCACGCTGCGCGGCGCCGTCCTGCCCGTGGGCGGCTTGGCGGAGAAGCTCGTCGCCGCCCGGCGCGCCGGCCTCACCCGCCTGCTGCTCCCGGAAGCGAACCGCCTGCAGTACGAAGAGTTGCCCGCCGACTTGCGAGCCGACCTGGCGGTTGAGTTCGTGGAGACGATGGAAGCGGTGCTGGCCGTCGCGCTGGAGGCGCGCCCGCGGCCGTCGGCGGCCGTCGGCGAGGCCCCGGCCGACCCCGCCCGCCCCGCCCTCGCCGCCTGAGGTTTCGCCCGCAGGCTCGCGGGCGCTGACCTGCCCGCCCTCTGCGCCGAGCGTGCCTGCCTGCCCCCATAACGTGCTCGCCGCGCGACTCCGCGGTGCGCTATACTGCCCCGTTTTGCGCGCGTCGATCCGCGCGCGATCCGGCGGCCGCTGGCGGTGCGCCAGCCACCGGGAGGGGGACAAAGCGATGGCGATCGAGGTTGTGGTTGGGTGCCAGTGGGGCGATGAGGGCAAGGGCAAGATCGTGCACTTCCTCGCGCAGGGAGCGGCCTGGGTCGCGCGCTTTCAGGGGGGCGCCAACGCGGGGCACACGATCTGGCACGGGTCGCGCAAGCTGATCCTGCACCTCGTTCCGAGCGGCATTCTCTTGCCCGACGTCGGCGGCGCGATCGGCAATGGCGTCGTCTGCGATCCCTTTGCGCTCTGCGAAGAGATCGATCTGCTCGCGGAACTCGGGATCGACTGGCGCCAGCGCTTGCGCATCAGTCCCGCCGCCCATGTCGTCACGGCGGTGCAGCGCGCGGTCGAGACGCTGACCGCGCAGGACGAAGCGATCGGGACCACGCGCCGCGGCATCGGACCCGCCTATGCGGAGAAGGCGGCGCGTACCGGACTGCGCATCGGCGACCTGCTCGACGGCGGCGCGCTCGGCGCGCGTTTGGCGGCGCAGTGGGAACGCGCGGATGCGCTCGCGCGCGGGTACGGCCGGTCGTTGGTCGAATTGTGCGGCGCCGAACGCAGTGACCTTGAAGCGGCGTTGCGCGAGGTCGGCGAGCGCATCGCGCCGTTGGTTTGCGACGTGAGCGACCTCCTGCTCGATGCCGATGATCGCGGCCAACGCGTTCTTTGCGAAGGCGCCCAAGGTGCGGGACTCGACATCGATCACGGTACCTATCCCTACGTCACGTCCTCGAACACGACGGTCGGTGGTGCGTGCACGGGGCTTGGCCTCCCGCCGCAGCGCATCCGGCGCGTCTACGGCATCGTCAAGGCCTATGCGACGCGCGTCGGCCTAGGGCCCTTCCCTTCGGAAATGGAACCGACCTTCGCCGAGCGCTTCCGCGAGCGGGCGGGCGAGTATGGCGCGACGACCGGTCGCCCGCGACGCTGTGGTTGGTATGACGCGGTCTTCGCGCGACGCATCTGTCGTTTGAACGGCGTCGATCAACTGATCGTCACCAAGCTCGACGTGCTGACCGGCATCGAACGATTGGAGCTGGTGACCGGGTATCAATGGCCCGACGCCAGCGGAAGGGACGCGCGCCTCGAGCAACGACTTGCCGCACGCTCGCTCGAGCAGGCGCGCGTAGAGACGATTTCCCTGGCGTCCTGGGATGAGGACTTGCGAGCGGTGCGCGAATATGATCGCCTTCCGCAGGCGGCGCGCGGCTATCTCGAACGCCTCGCCGACGCAACGCAAGTGCCGCTCGGTTGGGTCTCGGTGGGGCCGGGGCGGGATCAAGTTCTGCTCGGCCCAGGGGCCTGCCGGGACGGTGCGAGCCGCTAGCTCAGTTGGTAGAGCAACGGCCTTTTAAGCCGTGGGTCCTGGGTTCGAATCCCAGGCGGCTCAAGAAGTTACGCACATTCGCGCCGCTTCCTGCCTTGCCTGAAGCGGCCGTATGCCGCCGGAGAGCGGCGGGGGCGCCGCGCGTCCGTCGGGCGGCAAGGCGGATTCGGATAAGGATCAGCCAGGCAGGGGCCGAATCTGTCAGCGGCAGGCGCCAGAGGCTGAGAACGACCAGCGTTGACAGGTATGGGGGGTCATGCTAGGTTGGCTCGGCCGTTTTCGTGGCCCGCGCGACAGGGGCTTCGAACTTGTACGAGGGGCGCAACGAGCACCGGGGGAAGATCCTGCCCGCGGTGTACGCGGATTTTTGATTGACAGGTTTTAGCTGCGCGGCAATAGTACCGCCCAAACGGTAACCGCAGCTAATCAGAAGGGATTGTGAGCGGAACAGGGATGTTGCCAGGCGTCGTGCGAGAAGGCGGCCTTCGAACCGGTCGGGTGCCGACCGGTTGTCGTGTTTCCCCTTCTCTTCCCCCCCGGGATGCGTTGGGTATCCCCTTGTGTCCGCGCGCATTTCAGTTGAACAAGTTTACGGGTACTGAGGAACTCGTTCTCCAGGGCTCACGGCCACGGAGTCATTCGAGCTGGACCGCGAGGACGAGGCGTTATGGCTGGCACAGGACGGTCGACGTTGACCAGCCGGTTGTGGGTTAACCCGAAGGAGGATTGTGGTGCTGATCAGTAGGAAATTGATCGGTGGTCCGAGCAGGGCACAATCGGCTCGCGGAAGGTCTCTTCGCGGTTCGGGGTCTCTTGTGAAGGAGGGCATTGGCATGAACTGGACAGGAAAGTCTTCTGTCTTCTTGATCACGGTCTTCGCGCTGGCGCTGGCCGTACTGGGCACGTCGGCGCGCGCCGAGGTCCCGCTCCCGGCGGCCGGCGACGGAGACGAGGATGCGTTCTTCTATTCCTCCTTCCCGCTTGAGGGAGGCCCCTACATCATCGCCGCGACCTACTGGGATGCGAGCGAGACCGATGTATCGGGGGATGACGACTCGCTGATCGTCGTGTTCAGCGAGCCGATCGATCCCGATTCGCTCGACCTCGAGGATTTCGTCTTCGACGGCATTGACTTCGATGACCTCTGGCGCATCGACGAGATCACGGAGAAGTACGCCGTGCTGACCGACGCCAGCGGGACCTTCAACGCGGGCGCCGATTCGGTCGGCCTGATCTGGGATTCGGTCGTCGGCGCCGACGGCAGCCGGTCGAAGGACATCGGCATGGTGCCGATCCACACCGGTCCCGTGATCGTCGATGCGATCTTCGATCAGCACTTCAACAGCGATGACGTCGAGAGCCCGTATGTCGACGACAGCGTCTCGGTCACGGTCATCTTCGACCACCCGGTGACGCTGGTTTCGCCGGTCAACAACGCCTTCAAGTCGACGCCCGAGTTCGCCGGCGGGGTGCTGCTTTCCAACAGCGCCAGCGGCGACACGGTCACCGTCACGCGCAACGCCTCGGGCGACTCATTGCTCTGGACTTATCCGGGCATTTCCAAGATGTGGCTCGATGCGGGCGATATCTACTGGAACGACGGCGGGTCGGGGATCACCAACTCCCGGGCCCAGAAGGTCATGCTCCAGAATGGCGGCCCGTCGCTGATGGCGGCCTACTACAACGACATGGGGACCGGCACGCTCGACGACGACCAGATCTGGCTCGTCTACGACCAGCCGATTCCGCCGTCCAGCCTCGGTGAACCGGAAGATCAGTACGATATCGGCTGGGCCTCCGGTGGGTTCTCGACGGACGCGTCGCAGCAGCGCCAGCCCTCCGGCGCTGACTACGCCAACGTGCTCGTCATCACCGACCCGCTCAACGGCGAAGACAACGTGCCTGGCAACAACCCCCCTCCCGGCGGCAACGAGTGGATTGTCGAGGTCGAGGGCGAGGAGCACGTCGATTACCAGGGTATTACCAGTACGCGCCGCATGGCGCGCTGCACGATCGGTGTCGGGATCACCCGCGCCGCCTACT
>Ga0180430_10005561_pt1 | contig 10446 bp, 10 predicted proteins | sample SS_ome_9_FD_132999 | JGI IMG/M metagenome (GOLD analysis project Ga0180430, IMG submission 132999) | Hypersaline lake sediment archaeal communities from the Salton Sea, California, USA - SS_1_S_2 metaG | ecosystem: Environmental > Aquatic > Non-marine Saline and Alkaline > Hypersaline >... | reverse complement strand
TTATTATCAGTCATTTTGCTGCGCTGCATTGTCATTGAATTGATAAAACGCGGCGATCCAACCGGCTTTCAGATCGATCAAAGGGATGACCTGCATGATCTCCCTGCCGTAATAATCTTCAATTGTGGAACTCAGGTCATCAGCGATCATTTCCAAGACGCTGCGAAGGTACTGGTCAAGCATTCGGGTGTTGGTGGTGTTATTAAATAGGACTTTTTCAGCTTGAACCATTGCCCGGGGAATGGCCAGGGCTATGCTATTATCTCCCCTCAGAATATGGACTTCATCCGGATTGCCGCCATGGCCTGCCTGCCAGGCGTCCAAAAAACGCTGGCTCAGCTCCTTTGAGAAGCTAGTGTGTTCTGGGTTTAATATCATGATCTCCCTCCAAAAAAAAATACACCAACAAAACCTTCAGCGAGGTTTTTGCTGGTGTATTCGATAACCTGTCGTTCCTATTAGATCAGACCCTTTATCAAATCAACCGCAGAGTTGATATTTTTCCAAACTATGGATGATCCTGTCAATTTAAATCTTACTAGGGTAGACAGGCTGTTTTTGCAGTTACAAATCGATTTACCGGGTTCAGGCATCTTCTCCACTTAGAGTCAAGACAATCACACGTTCCCCTGTATTGAGACTGATATCAGAAAAAAGATCCAACACCTTTTTACCGAAGACCTCCATAGTTAAGTTTTCCATGATCGAGCGGGATGTGTCGAATAGCTGGCGGCGGGTGTCCTTGACCAGGATTCTCCCTTCTCTGGTCTCGATCAGTTTCTCTTCAGTTGGGGTCAGAACGCCCCGGAGGCGAACTACAATAATGTCATCAAGCAAATAGGTCCGGGCCTCTACGGGACCGCGTCCGAGGTACTCTTTTTCAAATTTGACGATCCTTTTGGTGAATTCAGCTTCCATCTCACCCTGTGAATTTGAATTCCTGGTAACTTTCATGAGATTCTCCAGTGGATCGATGGAGTGTTCGCGTTGATAGACTTAGTGTTCCCTTAGTAATGCGCCAATACCACTTGGTTATTCTATTTTAACATAAAGGAAATAGAGTGAGGAGTATGAGGGATTGTAAATTCTTTTATTACATTAGCAGCAAAAATTCAGCTATCCGACCAATCAACCAGGGTCTGCAAGTGAGTTGTCCGGAGACAGTGATAGGTTGGAGTATGATTTGAAAACGATCCGCCAGACCAGTTGATTGAGAGATTCGTAGAGCCTGTCCAGAACCTGAGCGAAACGAAGGGGAAGGTCTCAGGACTGGGACACTGAAACTGGAGTATTGTTAGTATAACCTGCCAAGAGGCAAAGCTTCTCCGGTCGTTGCGGTGCAAACCCGTTCTTCCGTCTAACCCGAAGGGCTTATACCATCCGATCCGCCCCCGGAGGGGGAGCGATTCTCCGCTCCAGTTTTGACGCGATCATACTTCTTCGCCGAGAAGTCCATAAAGGAGAGATAACAATTTTGGAAGTCGCATAGTTAGACTTTTGAATTATAGTTTTACTGATGGATGAATTTTTCACCATGCTGAAAAAAACCGAAGAAAATCAATCTCCTTGCTCAAAGAGGTGGGGAGGGATATTGAATCTTCTGTCGGGATTGTTCATGACGGGAACAATCGGTGTCGGGCTGCTCTTCTCAATCATATTCAGTGACCCACAAAGCACTTTAAATCCGCTGCCATCAACCCAAAAGCCTGCCACGTTCTTGGCTTATGTACCTTCCTCAACTCCGCTGCCAGGCTTGCCTCCAACCTGGACGCCGACAATTTCACCGACTGAAACTCCAGCCTTGACACCATTCCCTACAGATATGCCAGTGGTAGTCGAAATTTCAGCAACCCCTGCTGTTGATCCGGAGAGTGTCGATACTTCTGACAGGCAGGATGTCTCCCCAAATCCTGAAACTGATATGGTTTGTATGGATACAGAATGCAGCTGGCCGGGGGTTGTCGGTCAGCACCTCGAGGTGGACGATTATTCTGTAAACACGCAGTCGTCAACACCACAAGTTCCACCCCACGCTGTTTCAGCTTCAACTGCACCCAATCAAGCAGATCAATTTTTGGCTGATAACCAATTATCAGATAATGGTATCTCGGACTTATTTACTCCTGAAATTCAATATTGGGAAGAAGAGATCCTGGATTGGAGTCAAGAATATGAGCTGGATCCGAATTTGATTGCTACTGTAATGCAAATTGAATCTTGCGGCTATCTAAGAGCCAAATCAGCTGCAGGTGCATTGGGTTTATTCCAGGTCATGCCCGATCATTTTAAGAAAAAAGAAAACCCCTATGATCCAAACACAAATGCATTTAGGGGGCTGAGTTGGTTGCAGAGAACAGTAAAAAGCAGCGATTCCGTCAGTATGGCTCTGGCTGGTTATAACGCCGGAATCGCCAGAGCAAAAAACCCTGATCTGGATTGGCCCGCTGAAACCCAGCGTTATGTAAGCTGGGGAGTAGAAATTTATCGAGACGCCCAGAGTGGATATGATGGGAGTGCCGCCCTGCAGCAATGGCTTTCAAAAGGTGGGTCATCTCTTTGCAATAGAGCTGCAGTAGAGCAGCAAGAGCAATAAAACCACGATCAGATATTTCAATCTTTTCAGATTAATGTATTATTGGATAATTATTGAAATCTCAGACTGGCTTTCAGTTCAGTATGAGATATTAATCGACCCACTGAACTGAAGATGCAGGTTGCTCGCTTTACCTCCCAGGATTCATCTGGTCATCCAGAAGGACATTCAGTTAACGTACAGGCCCGAATACAAAAAAATTACCCGGTCAGGAGCTTGATATTCGAAAACCCTCTTGACTTACGCTAGCGTAAGGTATATAATATGGTAAATACTTACGCTAGCGAAACACCTATGACTAATCAAGAAGCAGATTGGATCACATCAAAAGAAGCGGCGGAATTACTTGGAGTATCAACAGCCAGGATAAGGCAATTATTGGCTAAAGGTCAATTTACGTCAAAAAAATTAGGCGGCAAATTCCGCGGTCAATGGCTGATCCTGGCAAGTGAAGTTAGAGAAAAGTCTCAAGAAAAAGGAGTGGATCAAAATATGCGTGTTAAAAATAAAATGACTCGGGCCCCAATAACTGCTGGACTTAAAACGTCCTACAACGAAGCTTTGCAGCTGATGGAAAAGAATAGTATTCATCATCTTCCCATTCTGGATAAATCGGGCAAATTGGTAGGGATTGTCTCCCACAGCGATATGCTTGAGGCTGAACCGTCCCGCGTAAGCACATTGAGCATCTTTGAAATTGCCTCTCTTCTGGACAAGGTAACTATGGATCAGCTGATGAGCCGACCTGTGTTGGCTATTCAAGGTGATTGCAGCGTGTCGGAAGCTGCCCATTTTATGCTTCAGGAAAAAGTTGGTTGTCTGCCGGTCCTGGAAGATGACAAACTGGCAGGAATAATCACCGATAATGACATTTTTAAGACTTTTGTGGAAATGACCGGTGGCGGTGAATCGGGCACAAGGATTGAGGCAAAATTACCTAATGTGATGGGGCAATTGGCTGGTTTCACGAAAGCCATTACGGATGCTGGGAGCTGGATAGTATCCCTGGCTTTATCTTATGATGAATCTGGTGATTTCTTCTATATCGACATGAAGGAACGTGGAGGAAGTGAGGAAAAGATACGCGGAGAAATTGATAAATTGGGATCAGTTGAGTTTATCCATTTCAGTCCCTGTACTTCTGATCAATTACTACATATTGGCTGATAAATAATATTAAAGAAAAACCGGCTCTGCCGGTTTTTTTTATCCATCATTGATCATAGAATATCCCCTGATAAACATGTTTTATTAAGGGGTAGATTATTGTATGACTAGCTGGTTTTTGAAAGTCTTCGCTAATTAATGATGTGTAAATGGGAATGAAAGTCAACTTATTGGAATAGAGGTGAGAACTTACCGGTAAACGGCTGTAAATACGTGGAAGAACAGCTCTGGTCAGAACGCCAATATCCTCAGCGCAAACGCTGTTCACATCGGGGGGCGCCGTGGAAACGACGACACATGAGGAGATCTGGAAGCCTATTACATAACGGATTTTAGAAAGCAATACTACAGCTGACTGGAGAATACAATGACAATGGGGATAAATCCTTGAATCTAGCGCGAGGAAATATTAAATAAGAAAAGCACCTGGAGTTTGCCAGGTGCTTTTCCTTTGGAGATATACATCTGTCTTGAATTACTTTTCTGGGAAGTACAGGTCCACCATGGACTCATTCGCACCCGGGGCTCCGATCATAGGGAGATTCCTGGTTTTCATCGTGTTCTCAAGATCCTGAACGTTTTGTCTGGTCAGCTCTTTGATCTCACCAATTGCCAAACCCTGCAAGATGGAAATTGCGCTCATCTCGAGAATGTCGACAAGTTCCATAGTCCTGCATATTTCGGCAGTGCTCAAGATTGTCAGCCCGTGATTTTCCATCAGAAATGCATTGTAATTTGATATAAAAGGATCGAAATTATCTGCCAATTCCTGGGTTAGCGGTTCACCATAAGGAACGAGTGGTACGGGGCCTACTTCCGCCACTGTCTCAGGGAATATTGGTCTCATCAGCCAGTTGGTCCCTTTGAGAATGGCAAAGGTGTTGGTATAGGGTGGGTGGCAGTGAATTACCGTTTTGATGTCTGGGCGGTCACGATAGAAATTTAGGTACATGGGCATTTCGCCGGTTGGCTTGCGGGTACCTTCGACCGTATTTCCTTCCAGGTCGATGAACACCACATCAGCCTCGGTTATTTCGGATTTGCACATACAGGTAGGGGAGATCAAAACCAGATTCTCTTCCAATTTGATTGAGAGGTTCCCACCCTGACTGGTGACATACATTCGATCCGAAAGAAGCTTGCAGACCTTGGTGAACTCCTGCACCTCATGAGAATATTTCTTTAAGTAGCTCATGCGTTTTTGTTATCCCTTTTTATTCTTAATTGTCTCGTATAGATCGTAAGCTTTTTCCGGTTTTTCGTTATCATGAACGATAGCGGCAATAGCTTTCATCATCCCTTCTGGGGAATCGGACTGGAAGATATTGCGACCCATGTCCACTCCAGCGGCACCCTGATCAATGGCGTTATAGGCCATTTTCAGCGCGTCGAGTTCGGGCTGTTTTTTACCACCGGCGATCACTATCGGTACCGGGCAGGCGGCTGTTACCGTCTCAAACCCTTCTTCTACGTAGTAGGTTTTGACGTAATTGGCGCCTAATTCGGCACACATGCGTGTTGCCAATCGGAAGTACTTGGCGTTCCGTTCCAGCTCCCGGCCCACAGCAGTAACGGCCATGGTTGGGATCCCATAACGCAGACCGCCATTGATCAGTTTGTTCATGTTAATGACGGAACGAGATTCGAATTCACCGCCAATGAAGACCTGAACGGCTGTAGCGCATACACCCAATCGGATGCAGTCTTCCATGTCCATGGCGATCTGTTCATCGGACAGTTCCTTGAGTATGCTCGGCCCACCTGAGGCTCTGATCACGATCGGGGTTGTGACATCCGGCGGCACTACAGTGCGCAGGATACCGCGGGTGCACATTAATACATCAGCTTCTGGAACGAGAGGCATGATGTTCAAGTCAATGCGTTCCAGCCCTGAAGTTGGTCCCTGGAAATAGCCGTGATCCACGGCGAGCATAACTGTGCGGCCATCTTTGGGATTGAAGATCCTCGCTAACCGATTCTTCATACCCCAGTCCAGTTCGTTCGATCCCTTCAGGAAGAATAATTTGCTTTCCTGGGGAACATCTTCATAATATTTTTTTCCTTCTTTATCTGCTTCTGGCATAATTATCTCCTCTGTATAAATTCTGGTGTGCTCATTTTCTGAGTATGATCATTTCATTCTGATGACGATCATTTAACTGTGGAGATCAGGTCTTTGAAATCATCCAGTGTAAGATCATTTTTCTCTATTTCTTCCAGGATCAATTCAGTTGCCCAGCGGGCTCCATCACCAACGGCAGCGCAGCAGCCATCTTCTCGTTCATGGGCGCCGGCATCCCGGAAAGCCTGTTTGCGATCATCATCTCGGAGATCAAAGGATTCTCCGTAGATTTTCTCATGGATTTCAGAGCAGATAATCGTACCGTATTTTTCAATGAATTTATCGTGAAGGGCGGCACCCATATGGAAGGAAACATATTTGTCTGCCCGACCTTTTGTGGTCGCCTCTTCTTCCCGTGTGCGGCCAAAGAGCATACTCATCGCCATGACCCCGCCAGTATATCCACCGCAGCAGCCATCTGTACACTCCCCGACACCTCCGGCCAGACCGCTGGCAGATTTGTAGACGAGATCATTCTGAATTCCTGTGGCATCCATAACCGCCGCAAGTGCGCATTGAGCGCAGCCTCTGACGTCGTGCTCACCCTCGAAACCGAGTTTATATGCTTTGTCCATCATTTCTTGCTTGTTCATATTTTTTCCTCCAAATAATATTTATCTGACTCGCCTGATACTTCAGGCAAGCCGTTTAATCGCTTATTTATACGTGGATCCACCATCAACGATGATTTGCTGCCCAGTGATGAAATCTGCATATTCCGATGCCAGGAACAAAACCATGTAGGCTACATCCTCAGGAGTGCCAAGTCGTCCCACCGGGATCCGCTCGATATATTTTTTGCGTTTTTCTGGATCAGGCTGCCTGTCTTTCAAGAGATCTGTTTCAATAATGGCAGGCAGTACGGCATTCACGGTAATACCTTTGGGCGCCAGTTCTTTGGATAGAGCTCTGACCATTCCGTTGATGCCGGCTTTGGCTGCCGAATATGCTGCAGATCCACCACCGCCAGTGATCGATCCTGCCGAACCGATATAGATGATCCTGCCGGTTCCTTGGGCGAGCATGTGTTTGTGAGCTGCTTTGGTTGCAAAATAAGCTCCGCTAAGATTGACACAGATCCAATCATTCCACGTATCGGCTGATAATTCCTCTATCCCGGCCGGATTAGAAAATCCAGCGCTATTGATCAGGATGTCCAAACTGCCAAATCGTTCCATGGTTTTATTGCAGAGATCTTCCATAGCCTCTGGAGATGTGATGTCAGCAGCAAAAGAGTCAACGATGCCGCCGTTTTCGAGGATCTGTTTTTCAACTACTTTCAGGCCTTCGATATCTTTTTCCATTGGTAAGTAATCAATCATTACATTTGCGCCGCTGGATGCGAATAATATGCTGATAGCCGCCCCGATTCCTCGACTGCCGCCGGTAATAATAACTGTCTTTCCCGTGAAGTCTAAATTCATAAACGTTTATCCTTTTGTCTCTAATTTTCTTCTTCTAGGTCGGCAATGATAAGTTCAATACCTCGATTTATTAGTTTGTCGCGATATTCCTCTTGAATTCCATTATCCGTGACAATGGTATCGATCTGGTCTAGCCCAGCAAAGTGGGTGACACTGATGTTTCCAAACTTTGAAGAGTCAGCGACCAGGATGATCTGACGGGCAGAACTGACCATCTCGCGCTTGATTTCTGCCTCGTAATAGAAATAGGTGGTTAGCCCAAGGTCAAGATCACACCCACCTGTAGAGATAAACGCTTTATCAGCTCGGATCTTGCTAATTAAAGCTTTGTTCTCAACACTGTGAAAGATATTCGAATCCCTGTGGAAGAAGCCGCCCAGAAGGATGAGGTTAGCATTCTTGTGCGAGTAGATTTCCATGGCATTGGTCATGGTGTAGCAGAGGACGGTTAAAGGAAGGTCGTGATCGAGATGCTTGGCAATGAAAGGGGTTGTGGAACCAGAGTCAAGGTAAATCGTCTCGTTGGGTTGGACCAGGGTGGCCGCGCTGATCCCTATCAGATTCTTCTCCCGGACATTCTTTGTGGTGTGTTCACCGATCAAGTACTGATCTTTCCCGTTTGTGCTGGGATCCAGCAATACAGCTCCACCGTGAGTCCTGCGGACTACACCCTGGGTTTCAAGGGTATCTAAATCACGCCGCACAGTCATATCTGAGACGTTAAGTAATTCTGCGATCTCTTTAACCGAAAGTTCAACTTCCTGGTTGAAAAGATCAATAATATTCCTGATGCGATTTCTTCTTTCGTGTGACATAAAATGCACAATAATCCATGAAAGAGCAATAAAATTTACAATATATGTTCAAGTTATGTGAAATATAACAAAAATAGCACAAATAATCAACGATAATGCCTCAAAATATGTTATGAGTTACTATGGCCAGGGATGTGCCAAAAACATACTAAAAATAGATTGAGATAGTATAGGATCAAATCAAGGTGAGGGTGCTGGAAGGTAAGAAAGAGAAATCGCATATCTCGTGTACGATTTGGAAGGCACACAAAAATGAATTGTGAAGAGATGCTGTTTACTGGGCATGGAAGAGTTTTCCAGAGAAATGCATGAGAGAACGGATTATTAGCGATTCCTTGATAATTTGTATAGAACCTTATCACTCTCGTAGCGCCTGATATCTCTTTCAGTCATTCCCCATTTGTCAAATATTCTTCTGTGTGTTAAAATGCCGTCCGGCAGAGCTGAGGTCTTGGCTCTGCTGTGTCATGTAAATGGAAAAATGCAGCAAAGGTAGTGAAGATATGCAAATCGGCATCGTAGGCTTGCCCAACAGCACCAAAACAACAATATTCAACGCGCTGACCAAAAGCCAGGAAGAGACCGCTGTAACCAGTTCAGGTCAGGTAGAAGTACACACCGCGATCGTGGAAGTGCCTGATCCCAGAGTTGATATCCTGAGCGAAATGTTCAATCCGAAAAAGACCACGCACGCGCGGGTTCAATATAATGATGTGGCTGGTTTGAAGATTGGCTCTGGCCAGGATGGATCACTGAGCGGCCAGCTTCTGAATGCAATTTCACAAAGTGATGCAATATTACATGTCGTGAGAGCTTTCGAAGATGACAGAATTCCGCACCCAGATGGCAACGTAGACGCCATCCGCGATCTTTCAGCGCTTGAATTTGAATTCTTGATCTCTGATTTGCAGATCATTGAAAAGCGGTTAGAGCGCCTTAGTCATGATCTGGAAAGAAAAGGGGTGTACCCTGAGCGGCAAGCCGACCAGGCCGAATTTGACGTGCTGAGTAAAATCAAAATAGCTCTTGAGGAAGAAAAACCAATCAGATCGCTGGAATTCTCTCCGGCTGAAGAAAAGATAACCCGAGGTTTCCAATTCCTGACTGCAAAACCTGAATTAGTCGCTTTGAATGTTGGGGATGAGGGGAGTGAAGATCCATCTGATTTCTCCATCAGTTTGAATGAGAATGGTGATGTGGTCTGTTTACACGGCGCCCTGGAAATGGAAATCGCTCAGCTCAATAAGGAAGACGCGGATCTGTTCATGCAGGAATACGGCATTGTAGAACCTGGCTTGAACCGCATGATCCGGTTGAATTATGAATTATTGGGATTGCAATCCTTTTTTACTGTAGGTGAAGATGAAGTTCGAGCCTGGACGATTCCTCAGGGCGCAACTGCGGTTGAAGCGGCCGGGGCTATCCATTCGGATCTTGCACGGGGGTTCATCAGGGCAGAGGTTGTCAGCTACCAGGATTTAATTGAAGCAGGATCTTTGGGGGAAGTAAAAAAACTTGGCAAAGCCCGCCTGGAAGGCAAGGACTACATTGTTCAGGATGGGGATATCCTTAATATCCGGTTCAACGTTTAAGGGCTACAAACACGCCGCTTTCTTTTGTGATCTGGATTGCACCATTCTTTGAGATCTGATCTTGGAGATAATCACGAAGCTGTTTGGTACCACACGCATCATCTTCGAGTTTTGTATAAGACTTGATGTAGTTGATGAGTGGCTCAATTTGGTCCACCAACAGGCTGTCGGGATATTTCTGAAAACGGATATCACTGAACTCGCTCTGCAGTAAACCAGCACCATTCTCGACAGAAAAACCAAGCGCAGCTGTACCCCAGTCAGCACCTTCTTGATCTGGGTAGAATTTGGTTTTCCAATCCCTGATTTCATACAGATGGGAAACCCCGTTGGTAGCTGCGTATAGGCAAAAGCCAGGTTTTAGGACGCGTTTGATCTCTTTCAAAGCTGCAGGAAGATCTGAGACATGATACAGCATATGGTTTGCTATCACAGCGGAAAATGTGTTCTCTGGAAAGGGAATCTTGCAGATATCTGAGACAGCGTACCTTATATTTTCGCATCCTGCCAAATTAATATAGGCTTCCTGAAGCATACCTGCAGATATATCGGTAAGACAAATGTCCATATCTTTCTGAAGTCTTGAGCGGTTATACTGCCATAGATATCCAGGGCCGGATCCAAGCTCCAGTATGCTGGCTGTATCAGGAAGGACAAATTGATTGAAAACCCATTCATGCCATCCGGTTGGATTGGTGCTAAAACGCTGATGTAACTCAGCCCGAGCGGCAAG
>Ga0180430_10005560_pt1 | contig 10448 bp, 8 predicted proteins | sample SS_ome_9_FD_132999 | JGI IMG/M metagenome (GOLD analysis project Ga0180430, IMG submission 132999) | Hypersaline lake sediment archaeal communities from the Salton Sea, California, USA - SS_1_S_2 metaG | ecosystem: Environmental > Aquatic > Non-marine Saline and Alkaline > Hypersaline > Sediment... | reverse complement strand
GGCCGAGAGCGAGGACCGTCTGTCCCGCGAGGGGAGGCTCTCGCTCCCCCTTCTCGCTTTCAGCGCGATGGCCCGCTTTCGGGAAGGCGACAGGGCCGCGGCGAAAAGTTATCTTTTTCAGCTCATGAATCAGAAAACCTTCCTCCACGCCGAGGATCCCTCGTCGCGCAGACTGGAGCGCCTCCAAGCCGAAGCGGACCGCCTCGTCTTCGGCGCCGGCGCCGAGGCGGCGAGAAAGGAACTCGCCTCTCTTTGCGCCGCACCCCTCCTCGTTGACGAGATCAGGGAGCGCCTGAAATCGGAGAAGAACAGGTCGCCCGCCACTGTCGAGAGGGCGCTGCAGATGATCGACGGAATCGGCGACGACCCTCGCAGGCTCGTTCAGGTGGCTTACGGAATCGTCTCTGCACCGGGCGGGGACGAGGAGTCGGCCGGCGCCGCCCTGAAGCTGGCGCGCACGGCGTGCCGCCTCGAACCGCGCAACGGACAGTGCCTCAAAGTCCTCGGCCAGGCGCAATACAGGTTGGGGCTCATAGAACAATCACTCGCCTCCCTGGAGAAGGCGCGGGAGCTCTTCGACGAAGATTCCAGAATGGTTCCGTCGAACATCATATTCCTGGCCATGGCACTCCAGCGGACGGGCCGCGGGTCGGAAGCCCGTGAAACCTTCGATCAGGCTCGAAAACTCCTCAGAAAACCGGAGTGGCAAGGGGCCGTCGACCTCTCGGCGCTGCTCGAAGAAGCCCGAAGACTGATCGAGAAGAGGTAACGCCCGCGCAGCCCCTCGCGCCTCACACCCAACGTGCGTTGAACAGGCTTCTCGGGTAATCCTTGCGTCCAATCCCCTTGAGCGGATATAAAAGTGCTATCAGGGTTGACGGGCCCCTTCGGGGACACCGGAAGGAAAAGGTCATGCTCGAATCGAAATCTATTTTTTCGATCTCCCTTGTGCTGTTCGTTTGCGGCGGTCTCATCCTGGCCGGCACCTCGTGCAAAACGGCGACGCTGAGCCCGAAATTCCAGCATTTTGGCGCTGACGTCGAGTTCGAGGGCGCCTTCCTCGGCGTTCCCACGGGCACCTATGAAGGGGATTTCAACTACGCGGCCCTCGGTCTCGAGTTCGCCTGGGAGGCCTCGCCCGACATCGAGCTCTTTGGCGATCTGGGGTACGCCGCCGCCGAAGAGGAGAGCCTCGATGTGGGCATCGCGGGATCGGAGATCGGCTTCGGCATCCGGTCGCCCGATCCGGCCGAACCGGGCTGGGGCGTGGACTGGGAGGTCAGGCTTCATTCCCACTACATGGAGAACGACGAAACGATCGCCGGAGTCCGATACGACAACGAGTTCGTCGGCGGCGGCTCGGATCTCAACGTGGGCGTTCGCCATGCCTTCGACTTCGAGCGCGGCCTGCTCGTGGTGGCGAGCACCGGGATCTGGATCAAAACGCTCGACGGCGAGTGGACGGCCGACCTGGTGGGCACCGAGGTGCTCGATATCGATTACGAGTTTGAAGCGGGAGCGCTCTACGCCGGAATCGCGCTGACGTCGACCGAGGAGGAGGGAGTCGACCTGTCTGCCCACTACTATCAGGGGAACGACGATCTCAGGGGGGTGATCGTTTCTGCCGGATTCAAATTCTGAAGAGTTCGTTAAACTTGGTGATCTGAAAAGGGTGGTTTCAGGTCGGGGGTGGTGAGCCTCACCACCCCCGACCGAGCGGACCGCTATGCCCGATACCGACGATTCACATTTTGCGCCTGTCAGAGCTGTGGTCGCGGGCTTCGATGGCCCGCTCACGGTCAGAAACAGCACCGACGGTCAGATTACCCAAAACCCCAAATCCTTCTTGATGCAAACTTGGCAATCCTGGCGCCTTTGCGAGAAACGGCTTTTCCCCTTCAATAGAAAAAGGGGCGAGCCAGTCTTCCCGGGGATGGGAAAGGGACTGGACGCCCCGCTGGATTGTATTTTTTGGTTGAGTGCTTACTCGACAACGATGTCGAGAACGTTCGTGAGGCGGGTGTACGCACCGCCGAAGTTCCCCACCAGCGACTGGAAGTGGAAGCTCTCTCCCGCATCCCAGAATTCGGGAATCGAGGCCGCGAGGATCAGCACGCCGTTGGAGGGGATCGTGCCCAGATTCCAGAGGTTGGCCAGAGGTCTCTGGAGATAGAAATCACCGTACTGCGACGCCTGGGGCGTGGCCAAGAAGCTGCCCTGGCAGAGGCGCACGGGCGCGTCGGGCAGCCCCACGACACGGATCGAGATCTCGGCGCCGGCCGTGATCGTTCCCACCGTGTAGAGGTGATAGTAGAACTCGTCGGCGCCCATGTCGACCGCGCCCTGCACGACGCGGGTGTCTCCCTCGAAATCGGCATCGATGAGGCTCACCATCGAATTGTCGCCACTGTTGCGGCAGGGCGAGGCCAAGGTCAGGTGAAAATCCTGGCTGTCGACAAAGAGCGGATCGCTGTCGATCATGCCCGCGTTCCAGTTGAGCGTGTTGCCGGGAGCCACGTAGACCGCCGACTGTGCGCCTTCGAGATTGGAGTGGCTCATGGTCAGCGACGACGGGGTGGACGTATGCTCGACCCACGCCACCGAACCCTCGGCCGATTCGTTATCCCAGATGATCGAGTTGGTCACGGTGATGACACCGTTCTTGCAAAAGAGCGCATGGCCGTTGCCGCGGTCGGCCACGTTGCCGACGATCGTGTTGTTGACCAGCACGGGCTCGGACTTGTTGTAGGCGCGCACCGCGCCGCCGCCGCCGCTGCCGTCGGCCCGGTTGGAATGAATGATGTTGTTCACCAGCGTGGGAGACGACGTGAGCCAGCAGGCCACTCCACCGCCGCCGTAGCCGGCGTTGTTGTTGGAAATGATGTTTCCCGCGATGGTGGTGTTGGAATATCTGCAAAAGATCCCGGCGCCCGTGGTGGCCGTGTTGTTCGAGACCCTGTTGCCGACGAATTCGGCCGACGTGGACTGGGAGAAACAGACACCGCCGCCGTAGATGGCGCTGTTGGTGTCGATCACGTTGTTCTTGATCGTGGGGAAGGAGTAGTCGCAAAAGATCCCCCCGCCGCAATAATCATTAAAAGGCGCGGCCGCGAAGGTGCCCGATCCGTTGGTCAACGTAAAGCCGTCGAGAACCGAAAGGGCGCCCTCTCCCTTGTTGAAGAGAACGACGCTGCCCTGCTGGCCGCCGTCGATCACGGTCAGCGCTGCGCCCGACTCGCTCTCCACGGTGATCGCCTTGCCCATGAAGTCGATGTTCTCCACGTAGGTTCCGGCGCGCACCATCACCACGTCGCCGATGAAGGCCGAGTCGATGGCGTCTTGAATGGTCGAGTAGTGGTCGGGAACGATCACTGTGGCGCCCGTTGCGGTGCCCACGATGCCGAAGATAAAGGTCAAAACGAGAATGGTTGTGTTCTTGAGCATGAAATGACTCCTTAACCCAAATATCCTCTTAAGGTTATGTCAGTATTGTTTTATTGGATGAATCAACCGCCAAGGTCGTATTCGATTGCGTTTATATCATATCATTACATACAACCAGGGACGGACCAAAATGGAACGGTCTCTGTAAGTTGCCCTGATAAAATGCATTAGAGAGGAAAATTTTTAGTTCGCTTCGAGTATTGGGCTCGAATCCCCTGAGACGGGCCCAATCGGGCGCCTGTGATCGATTTCAGCCCTCGGCGACTTCGATCTCGATCAGTGGATCGCCGAAATTCGCGAGGGCGCCGGCGGCGAGATGGATCTTGCTCACCACGCCATCCACATCGGACTTGATCTCGTTTTGCATCTTCATCGATTCGAGGATGACCAGGGGCTGTTCCACGGAGACCGCGTCACCCTCGGCCACGAGCACCTCGACGACCTTGCCCGGCATGGGCGTTGCGATGTGTCCGTCGCCTCCGCCTCCGCCGCCGGAGCCGGCTGATTTTTCTTCTGCGGCGGAAGGATCTTCGAGCACGAACTGCCGTCCACCGAGACCGAGCGCCCAGCCCGCGTCGCCCCGGGCGAGATGGGCGAGCACCGAGCGGCCGTCGACGATGAACGAGAGGAACCGGTCGGTCGCCCTGCGCGCATCGATGGTGTATGTTTTCTCCCCCACCGTCGCCTCGAAGATATCGCCCTTCTTCTCGAGAGTGACGGTGTAGGTTTCGTTGTTGCAGAAGAACTCGTATTGCATGAGGTCCGTCCTTTTTTCTTTTATCGACCTGAACCGACTTCCCAGCCCCCCACCGTCTGCCACGGCGTGGCGGCGGCTTGATCCGATCCGCCGCCTGCCGCGGCCGGCTTGCGGTGAAACTCGGCGAGCGCCGCGGCGAGAAGAACATCGTCGGGCGGCGCCTCGGCAGAGTCGGACCAGTCCTCCATGTGCTTGGGAATGAAGTCGGTGTAGGTGTCGCCGGCGATAAACGCCTCGTGGCCGAGAAGATCGCGCAGGAAACTGATCGATGTCCTGATCCCCAGGACGACATAGTTCTCGAGGGCGGTGAGCATTTTCTTGCGCGCCGCTTCGCGGTTCTCGTCGTAAACGACGAGCTTGGCGAGGATCGGATCGTAGTGAGGCGTCACCTCGTACCCTTCATAAATGCCCGAGTCGTTCCGAACTCCGGGGCCGTAGGGTTCCTTGAGGAGCGAGATCTTTCCCGTGGAGGGCATGAAGTTGTTCTCCGCGTCCTCGGCGTAGATGCGGCACTCGATGGCGTGCCCCCGCTGGACGAGATCGTCCTGGGTGAAATCGAGCGCTTCGCCGCGGGCGATCCGGATCTGCCACTTGACGAGATCGACGCCGGTGGTGAACTCGGTCACGGGGTGCTCGACCTGGATGCGCGTGTTCATCTCGAGAAAGTAGAAGCTCCCGTCACGATCCAAGAGAAACTCGACCGTGCCCGCGCTCCGGTAGTCGACGGCGCGCGCCGCGTTGACCGCCGCCTCGCCCATGCGCGCCCTGATCTCGGGGGTCAGAACGGGTGAAGGCGTCTCCTCGACGAGCTTCTGGTGGCGGCGCTGGATCGAGCACTCGCGCTCGAAGAGGTGCACGGTGTTGCCGTGAGTATCAGCGAGGACCTGGACCTCGACGTGGCGCGGCTGTTCGAGGCACTTTTCCACGTAGACCGTTCCGTCGCCAAAGGCGGCGGCCGCCTCGCGCGTGGCCGATTCGAGGGTCGACTTCAGCGTATCGCGGTCGGTGACGAGCCGCATGCCCTTGCCCCCGCCGCCGGCGGCGGCCTTCACGAAGAGAGGGAGCTCGATGGCGGCCGCCTCTTTCAGTACGCGGTCCATCTCGTCGATGCTTCCCGTGGTGCCGGGAACGACGGGCACCGCTGCGTCCTGCATCATGGCGCGCGACTTGACCTTGTCGCCCATGTCGCGGATCGCCGCGGGCGGCGGACCGATGAAGATGAGACCCTCGGCGGTGCAGCGCTCGGCAAAGGCGGCGTTCTCGGAGAGAAATCCGTAGCCGGGGTGGACGGCGTCGGCGCCCGCCTTCTTGGCCGCGGCGATAACGGCGTCGACGTTGAGATAGCTCTCCACGGGCGACGGCGGGCCGATGCAGATCGCCTCGTCGGCGAGGTGCACGTGGAGCGACTCGCGATCCGCTTCCGAGTAGACCACCACCGCGGGGATCTCCATCTCGCGGCAGGCGTGGATGATCCTGACGGCGATCTCGCCCCTGTTGGCGATGAGAATCTTGTTCATTTCAGTCCTTTTCCTTTCACGCCCAGTTGGGCTTGCGCTTCTCGAAGAAGGCGCTGATCCCTTCCTGGCCTTCCTCGGAGACGCGCAGCTTGGCGATCATCTCCGCGTTGAACTGGCGGCACTCGTCGAGTTTCATCTTGGGTGTCTTGCTCACGAGGTCCTTGGCCCAGCGGAGCGCCTGGGGGCTCGACGAGAGGAGGTGGGCGATGTACCCGTCCACAATTCCGTCGAGCTCGTCGGGCGCGGCGATCTTGTTGGCCACGCCGATCTCGAGCGCCTTCTGCGCGCTGATCCGCTCGCCGGTGAGAAAGAACTCGCGCGCGTTGCGCTGCCCGACCCTTTCGATCACGTAGGGCGCGATGCACGCCGGCACGAGGCCGAGCTTGACCTCGCTCAGCGAGAAGCGCGCCTCTGTCGACGCCACCACGATGTCGCACGCCGACGCCACGCCCACGCCGCCGCCGAAGGCGGAACCGTTGACGCGCGCGATCGTCGGCAGCGGGCAGGTGTAGATCGTGTACATGAGGTCGGCCAGGGCGAGGGCGTCCTTGATGTTCTCCTCGTAGGTGTAGGCCGCCATCTTTTTCATCCAGTTGAGGTCGGCGCCGGCGCAGAACGACTTGCCCGCACCGGTGAGAACGACGACGCGCAGCCCGTCGGCGCCGCCCGCCTGTGCGGCGAGCTCCTTCATGGCCGCCGTCAGCTCGCTGATCACCACCTCGTTGAAAGCGTTGTGGATCTCGGGCCGGTTGAGGGTGACGCGCGCCACCCTCCCGTCGCTGTTTATGGTGAGCATCTTGTAAGAATCACTCATGGCCGTCTCCTGCGCACTTCCGCCATTCGTTGAATAAAATCACATCCTGAACACGCCGAACTCCTGGTCTTCGATGGTTGCGTTGAGGCTCATCGAGATGGCCAGGCCGAGGGCGGTGCGCGTGTCGAGCGGTTCGATGATGCCGTCGTCCCAGAGGCGCGCCGTGGAGAAGTAGGCCGATCCCTCGTGCTCGTACTTCTCGAGGATGGGGCGCATGAACTCCTTCTGTTCGTCGGGGGTCATCGTTTTGCCCTTCTTCTCGAGCTGGGCGAGCTTGACCGTGAGGAGCACGTTGGCCGCCTGTTCGCCGCCCATGACCGAGATCTTGGCCGTGGGCCACATCCAGAGGAGGCGCGGGAAGTAGCCGCGGCCGCACATGGCATAGTTGCCCGCGCCGTGGCTCCCGCCGATGATCAGGGTGAAACGCGGCACCTGGGCGTTGGCCACGGCGTGGACCATCTTGGCGCCATCCCTGGCGATGCCGCCGTGCTCGTACTCCTTGCCCACGATGAATCCGGTGATGTTCTGGAGGAAGATGAGCGGGATCTTGCGCACGGCGCAGAGGGAGACGAAGTGGGCGCCCTTCTGCGCGCTCTCCCGGAAGAGAACACCGTTGTTGGCCACGATGCCCACGGGGTAGCCCATGATGCGCCCGAATCCGGTGACGAGCGTCGTGCCGTAGTGCTCCTTGAACTCGTGGAACTGGCTCCCGTCGACGAGGCGGGCGATGACCTCCTTCATGTCGAAGGCCTTCATCAGGTCTTTTGGGATGATGCCGTAGAGCTCCTCGGGATCGTAGTGCGGTTCCTGCGGCTCCTCCACGGTGAGAGGGAACTTGCGCGTCTTGGGCACGCTCTCGAGGATGTTGCGGCACATGCGGATCGCGTCCTCGTCGTCGACGGCGTAGTGGTCGGACACGCCCGAGATACGGCAGTGCACGTCGGCGCCGCCGAGCTCCTCGGGAGTGACGTCGACGCCGGTGGCGGCCTTGACGAGGGGCGGACCGCCGATGAAGATCGTGCCCACCCCCTTGACGATGATCGTCTCGTCCGACATGGCGGGCACGTAGGCGCCGCCCGCCGTGCACGATCCCATGACGGCCGAGATCTGCGGGATGCGCAGCGCCGAGAGCCGCGCCTGATTGTAGAAGATCCGTCCGAAGTGCTCCTTGTCGGGAAAGACGCCCGCCTGTTCGGGCAGAAAGACACCGCCCGAGTCGACGAGGTAGACGCAAGGAAGATTGTTCTGCTGGGCGATCTCCTGAAGACGGCAGTGCTTGAGCACGGTGATCGGAAAATAGGTGCCCCCCTTGACCGTGGCGTCGTTGGCCACGACCGCCACTTCGCGCCCGTGCACCACGCCCACGCCGGTGATGACGCCCGCGGCGGGGGCTTCGTCCTTGTACATGCCGTTGGCGGCAAGAGCCGAAAACTCCATGAAGGGCGTGTTGCGGTCGAAGAGACGGTCGAGCCTCTCGCGCGCCGTCAGCTTGCCGCGCTTGTGGTGCCGCTCCACCGACTCGGGCGGGCCGCCCTCCTTGACGCTGGCGAGCCGGTCTCGAAAGGCCGAGATCTTGTCGCGATAATAGGCATCATTCTCTTTGAACTCGGGAGACGCTGTGCTGATCCTCGACTCTATGCGAAACATGGATCCCTCATCTCAAGGTATTAATGGGAATCCCGGCCGCGGGATCTGCAACAATCCACACGGCCGGGAGCAGTTGAAATTTAAGAAAGCGCGCCTAGTTGACCGTCAAAGTCTCGATCACTCGCGGAACGGAGCAGCGGCGTGAGCCGCTGATCGGTTGCGCTACCGACTGAGCGGGACGCTCAGTCGGCCAACACGCATTTATAGCCGTACTGAAGAACGCCAGACTTGCCGTCCTCCTGGATGCGCCGGAACTCGACACGCACCTTGCCACCCACTTTGAGATCGTCGAAATCGCAATCGACGACCTGGGTCAGCACGTTGGCATCGCCCCCGAGCCTGACCACCGCCATGGCATAGGGCGCCTCGTCGCTGAAGTTGGACGGCGGCGTGTGAATGATCGTGTAGGACAGGATCTCGCCCTCGTCGGAGAGGTTGACCTGCTCGAACTCGCGGTGCTTGCACGCATCGCAGATGAGCCTGGGAGGAAAGAAAACCTTGCCGCACTTGGAGCACTTTGCCGCTTCGAGGCGGAATCGCTGGGGGACTTCACGCCAGTATCTTGCTGTCGTCATCAGACTGCCTCCAAAATATGCACGACGGAGCTTCCGCCCGTGCCGCCCATGTTCTGGGTCAAGCCTCTCTTGACACCCTTGATCTGCCTCTCGCCCGCGTCGCCGCGGAGCTGCTTGACGATCTCCACCACCTGGGCAACGCCGGTGGCGCCGACGGGGTGGCCCTTCGACTTGAGGCCGCCCGAGGGATTGACCGGGAATTCGCCGTCGCGCGCCGTGGCACCCGCCTCGGCCGCCGCGCCGCCCTGGCCCTTTTCAAAGTATCCCAGAGCCTCGGTGACGCAGATCTCGGCGATGGTGAAGCAGTCGTGAACCTCGGTCACGTCGATGTCGCGCGGTCCCACGCCGGCCATGGCATAGGCCTTCTCGGCCGCCGTCGCCGTCGAGTTGAGGAAGGTGAGGTCGGAGCGCGAGTGGAGCGCGATCGTGTCGGTGCCCATTGTCGACGCCGCCACGCGCACGGGCGTCGCCTTCGAAAATTTCGACGCCATGTCGAGGGGACAGACGATGAGGGCCGCGGCGCCGTCGGTGACGGGCGAGCAGTCCATCAGCCTCAGAGGATCGGCCACTTCGACCGAGTTGAGGACCGTGTCGACGGTGATCTTCATGGGGAACTGGGCATCGGGATTGAGCACGCCGTTGGCGTGATTCTTGACCGCCACGTGGGCGAGCTGCTCGCGCGTGGTGCCGTACTTCTCCATATGGGCGCGCGCCATGAGCGCGTAGAGCCCGGGGAAGGTGATCCCGTTGTAGGCCTCATATTCCTGATCGGACGCCGTGGCGAGAGCGAAGGTCACGCCGCCGCCGTCGAGGTCGTTCATCTTTTCCACACCGCCGGCGAGGACGACGTCGCTCATACCGGAGGCGACTTCCATGATGGCGGAGCGGAAGGCCACGCCGCCCGAGGCGCAGGCCGACTCGACGCGCGTCGCCGGGATCGGATTGAGCCCCATGTAATCGGTAAAAAGCGAGCTGAGATGTTCCTGGCCCACGAAGAGGCCCGACGTCATGCAGCCCACGTACATTGAATCGACATGATCGACACCGGCGTCGTCGATCGCTTTGAGTGCGGCGTCCACAAAAATGTTCCGCAGGGAGTGCTCCCAGAGCTCGCCCCACTTGTTGATGCCGACGCCTATTACTGCGACATCCCGCATTATAGTATTCCTCCAGTAAAGGGAGTGTTATCAATTCTCTTCCAGTTTGTTGATCTTGCCGCGGAACTTGGCGTACGCGCCGTACTCGAGATAACGGGCCTTGTTGAGCTGATCCCATGTCTGGGTCGCCGCGCCCTGCACCTCGGTGAGCTTGTCCTGCGCCGTGAAAACGAATCCGTCGCTGCCGGCGCCGGAGCCATAGGAACACATGAAGATCTTGTCGCCAGGCTTGGCCACGTCGAGGATGGCGGTGAGGCCGAGAGGCGACGCGCCCGAGTAGGTGTTGCCGAGCTTGGGAACGAGCCAGCCCTGGGTCATCTGTTCCTCGGTGAAGCCGAGCTTCTTGCCCACCTTCATGGGGAACTTGCCGTTGGGCTGGTGGAAGACCGCCCACTGGAAGTCGGACGGTTTGAGTCCCGACAGTTCGAGGAGCTTGGTGCCGGCGCCCATGACATGCTTGAAGTAGGCGGGCTCACCGGTGAAGCGGCCGCCGTGGCGCGGATAGAACTGATACTCGCGGCGCCAGAAGTCGGGTGT
>Ga0180430_10005559_pt1 | contig 10448 bp, 11 predicted proteins | sample SS_ome_9_FD_132999 | JGI IMG/M metagenome (GOLD analysis project Ga0180430, IMG submission 132999) | Hypersaline lake sediment archaeal communities from the Salton Sea, California, USA - SS_1_S_2 metaG | ecosystem: Environmental > Aquatic > Non-marine Saline and Alkaline > Hypersaline >... | reverse complement strand
CTGGAATCATGGAAGCCAAGGGACAAGGGACTCCGAAAATTTCGGAACCCCCGTTTCTTGGGAGGGAAAGAACGGAACGGGAGATTCCGATCTGGCAGCGGAAGCATGAGAAGCCCAAGCTGGAAAAGGCGGGCGCTACCCCCTCAGGTACCGGGCGCTTTCGCTTTTTCCCATTCCTTTTCCAGGGAAAACGTCCCAACGAGCTCGGAGATCTTCCGGAAATCGATTTCTTCGGCGGAAACCGACAACATCCCTTGGATGTCGCGCAGGTGCTTCTCCGAACCGCCTTCTCGAAAATATTCCAGCTTTCGGACGATGACGTACTCGATGGGGGCGATCCAGAAGGTTTCGTCGTCCGTCTCGATGGGACGGCGACGATTCAGTGCCCATTGGTGCAGCTCGTCTTGGCCCGCCAAGTAAACGTCCGCCTTGAAGCCGGTTCGGTGATGGATGAGATTGAAATGGCCCCTTTGACGGCGATGGGCCTCCACGAGGACGACTTCGAGGGGAGGGCAGTAGAACTCTTCCAAGGGGAAAGCTTCCACGAGCTTTGGCGCATCGGCCCGGCCCAGCTCGATCACCATATCGATATCGTGGGTCAGGCGAGGCTCTCCGTAGATCATGCTCGCCATGGAACCGGTGATCATGTAGCGAATCCCCGTCCGATTCATGCGGCCGACGAATATCTTGAACAGGTCAGGTTCGGGCATAGAGGAAAATCTCGCGGACCTTTCGCTGGACTTCTTCCTCGCTCCACTCGGGGTGCCAAGACCTCAGGGCGGCCGCCTTGAGACGGCGAGCGGAGTAGTAGAGCTCTTGGGCGATGCGGAGCTTCTCGGCGGGGGACATGGCCCGGAAGATTTTTTTCTGCTCGGGGTGCATGGCGGACGTCGTCCCTTCTCACGGCATCACGTAAACGGGCGTTCCCACGGGGACGATGCGGAAAAGCTCGTCCATGTGGGTGTTGTTGACGGCCACGCAGCCTTCCGTCCAGTCCCCCTCGCTGCCGCCCCCGTGGATGAAGATGGCCCCTCCCATGGACGTGGACCAGGGGGGAAGCTCGTTGCGGCGCAGGGCGGAAACGATCACCCGGTACTCCTCGGGAGAGATGTCCCCGGAAAAGAGGGCTTCTTCGGCGTGGCGGCGGGTGGGGTAGTCCAGGCCCAGGGACTTGTAGAAGCGGCTGGAATGGTTGCGCATGCACACGGAGAACTTCCCTTCGGGGGTCCGCCCGTCTCCCTGGTAGCTCTTGTCGCCCCGGGGCGCTCCGCCCAGCCCCACGGGGTATTCCCGCACCAGCGTGTCGTCCTGAACCACCAGCAGCTTCCGCTCGCTCTTGTACACGTAGATTTCCGGACTTCTGACGGCCGAAAGGGGCAGGGTCTTGTTCACTTTTGAATAGGGCGTCTCGGGCTCCTCCGCCTTGGGAGGAGGGAAGCGCACCGTCTTGGCGGGCGGGGCGGTAGTCTTTTCGGGAGGGGAGGCGCACCCCCAAAGGGCCGGGAGGACCAGCAGGGCGAGGATCGCGAAGACCGTCTTTTTCGAGGCTCCGAGGATCATGGCACCGTTCCTTTCGCATGGCGATGGGATTGAAACCGTTTCAGGACGCATCCCTTTTTAGAAAATGTCGATGAAAGAGGCAAGCGGCAAGAAGCAGGAAAACGGAGTCGCGGGCCAGGGACCACAGCATGCGGGGGTCTCCCCGCGCTTGCGTGTCGAAGCAGCCGCAATGCACGTCCACGCCTCGCAGCCAGTTGAAGACCAGGGCCCCCGTGAAAACCGCCAGCAACAGGTTGGAAAGAAGCACCGCTCCCGGAAGCCAGCAGCCCAGGATCAGGAAAATCCCCAGAAGCAGCTCGAGCCAGGGGAGCGCCAGGGCGACGGGGCCCACGAGAAGGTCCGGAAGGATTCGATACCGGTGGATGGCTTCGGCGAAAGCCTCGGGGCTCCAGATCTTGCTCCACGAAGCAACGACGAAGACGAGACCCAGGACGACGCGAAAGGCGAGCGCCGCCCATTGAGACACGGGAGACGGCGAAAAGGCGTTGGATGAATCGCGCATTGTCAATGGATATCCATGAACCGGAAGAAACGAAGTGCTCGATCGCCCATTTTCCGACGAAGCTTCCCTTTATCGGCGCCGAGGACTGAAGAATCCACGATCCCGCTCAGTCCTCGTCGCTTCCACCTCGGTTCTTTACGACGGGGGAGCGTCCCCCTCCACGGGGAGGCCGGCCTCTTCCCAGAGGGTCCAGCCGTTTTCCAGGACCCGCACGTCGGTGTAGCCCCGCTGGGCGAGGATGCTGGCCAAATCCCGGCTCAGGCCGCAGCTTTCCCCGTCGCAGTAGGCGACGACGGGAGCGTCTCGAGGAATCTCGGGCGGAATTTCCTCGGGGCTGCCTTGGGCGACTTCGGGAGGCAGGTTGAAGGCCCCGGCCACGCGTCCTTCCATGAACCGGTCGGGGGATCGGGCGTCCAGAAAAAAGGCCCCTCCGGTGAAATACAGCGCCTCGGCTTCTTCCAGGGAGACGGCTGAAACGGTTCCGGCTTCCGGGCTCGCCGGCGAGGCTTCCTCGGACCAGTCGCGGACGAGGGCCATGCCGTCGGGCCGAAGAGCGTTGAAGGCGAGCCCCCACAGGGACGCCAGCAGCACCAGCAGTCCCGCCTGCCAAAGGGCCTTGCCCCATTTGCTTTCGAAATGTCCCTTCATGATCCCTTCGTCGCTCCCCATGCCGTTTTTTCCAACGGCATTCCTTTATCACGCCCCGACATGGAGGGTCAATGGCTGCGACGTTGGGGGTGGTCCGACTTCAGCCTTGGCTTTCAGGGGGGGATTCAGGGGGAATTTTCCAAAGACAAAGAGCTCGGGGGCTCACGGTCGAATCCTTGCGTTCCCTTGACTCGGCCGGGGGCCCCGCGTTAGAAAGCTCCATGCGTGGTCGGTTGCTCGCCGGCTGTCGGCGGAAGGCCGTTCATCGAAAGTCGGAAATGGAATCGAGGCAAGTTTATGTTTCGGGCGGCTGCGGTCACTTCCATGGAAAAATTCTCTTTCGAAGGAGGAGAGCGCCTGGGGGCGGCCCTGGTGGAGAAGTTGGGAGCGAGCCCTCGAGCCTGCTGGCTTTTCGCCGCTCCCGGCGACGATCTGCGGGGACTGCTGGACGGCGTCCTGTCCGCCGCAGGCACCGACATTCTGGCGGGATGCACCACGGACGGGGAGATCTGCGGCGACGAGCTCCTTGCGGGGGCCGCCGTGCTCGGCGGCGTGGCGAGCGATTCCGTGCGCTTTTCCGTGGCGTCCACGGGGGGGCTCGACGAGGATTCCGAGAAAGCCGGGCGACGGCTGGCGGCGAAGCTTCCCCGGGATACCGCCTACGTGCAGCTTTTTTCCGACGGGCTTCGGGGCAACGGCTGCGCCCTGTTGCGAGGGATGGCTTCGGTGCTGGGGCCCGAGGTGCCCGTTTCGGGAGGGACGGCGGGAGACGGGGGGCGTTTCCTCGAAACCTGGCAGTTCGCGGGGAGGGAGGTGCTTGCGGGGTCCGCCGTGGCCATGGGGCTTTCCGGCGACTTCCGGGTGGGCACGGGGGTGGCCAGCGGGTGGTCGCCCGTGGGCATCGCCAAGAGGGTGACCCGGGCCCGGGGCAACGTCGTTTACGAGCTGAACCATCAACCGGCCCTGGAGGTTTACGAGCGGTTCCTGGGGCGTCACGCCGACCGCCTTCCTTCGGTGGGGGTCGAGTATCCCCTGGGGCTGATGGACCCGTCGGGGCATGGGGAATGCCTGTTGCTTCGGGCCACCATGTCCGTGAATCGTAGCGAAGGGTCCATCGCCTTTTCGGGGGAGGTCCCCGAAGGCTCCATGGTGCGCCTCACTTGCGGCGATCACGCTTCCGTGCTGAAAGCCGCCCGCCGGGCCGCCCGCCAGGCCCTGGACCGTTTGGAAGGACGTCCGCCCGTCATGGCTTTCGTCTATTCCTGCATGGCCCGCAAGATCGTCCTGGGGAGGCGGACGAGGGAGGAGATCCTGGCCATCGGAGAGGAGCTGGGGGCTTCCATCCCCATGCTGGGGTTTTACACTTACGGCGAGTATTCTCCTCTGGAATGCGGGAGCGCCAACCGTCTGCACAACGAAACGGCCACCGTGGCCGTCCTGGGGATTTGAGCCGTGAAGCGCATCCTCGACCTGTTGCGCCGCATCGAGGACCTGGAAAATTCCCTGGAGCTTTGCGAGCGCAAGGCGGACATCCTCACCAACCTTCTCAAGGAAGCCAGCGCCGAGTTCGAGCAGGCCCTGGAGAAGACGTCCGTTTCCGAAGCCAACTTCCGGGCCCTGTTCGAGAACGCCCCCGAAGCCATTTTCATCATCGATACGGACCATTACCGCATTCTCGACTGCAATCCCTTTTCCGTGCATTGGCTGGGCTATTCGCGGGAGGAGCTTCTGGCCATGCGCTACGTGGACATCGTCACCGTCGATGAAAACACCGTCCGCGAGTCCATCCACCGCGCCATTCATCACGGTCGGGTCAAGGTGCAGGACCGGCGCTTCGTCAAGAACGACGGGACCGTAGTGGACGCCGAAGTCACGGGTACGGCCAGCGACTACCAGGGGCGGCCGTGCCTGGTGGTCCTGGTGCGGGACGTGACGGAGAAGCGCAAGGCCCAGGACGCCCTGCGCCGCAGCGAGCAGCGCTTCCGGGACATCGCCACCTACGTCCCCGACTGGATTTGGGAGGTGGACCACCGTTGGGTGTACACCTACAGCAGCGCGGGGGCACGGAAGATCGTCGGCGTCGAAGCCCGGGACGTCATCGGCAAGCCCTTCTGGCACCGCCTTCCCGACGATGAAAAAGGCCGGGTCGTTTCGGATTTGAAGGAGATCGCCCGGCTCGTCCTGCCCTTTTCCCTTTACGAGAGCTGTCGCATTCATCGCAACGGGCGGTTGGTGCACATGGAATCCAGCGGCATGCCTTTGGTGGACGAGTCGGGCAGGCTGACGGGCTACCGGGGCATCCACCGGGACGTTACCGAGCGCAAGCGGCTGGAGGAGCTCACCCGCTACAAGGAGCTGTTCGAAAACGTGGCCGACCCCGTGTTCATCAACGATTTCCGGGGATGGTTTTTGGAAGTGAACGATGTCGTGTGCGAGCGGTTCGGCTATTCCAGGCACGAGCTGCTCCAGCGCGCCGTCAAGGACCTGGTGCCCCCCGAGCAGCTTCACCGGGTGTCCGAAACGGGGGAGGCCATCAAGGCCGGAGAGACGTTGCAGTTCGAGCTGGAAATGATCACCCGGCAAGGCGAGCGCATCCCCTTCGAATTCCACGCCCGCCGCATCACCTACCGGGGGCGGCCCGCCGTCCTCGGTGTGGCGCGGGACCTGAGCGTTCGCAAGAAGCTCGAGGAGGCCCTGGTGGAAACGGCCCGCTTGTCGGCCCTGGGGGAGATGGCCGGGGGGGTGGCGCACAACTTCAACAACTTGTTGCAGATGATCCTGGGCAGCGCCGACGCCGCTCTGGCTCGCATGAAGACCGGAGACTTGGCGCGAAGCGAGGAATCCGTGCGGGGGATTCGGCGGGCGGCCCGGCGCGGGAGCGATATCGTCCAGCGCATCAAGGACTTCACTCACGTGGGCGAGGAGGAAGGGACCGAGGGCGAGGTCTTCGACGTGGCCCGGGTCGTTCGGGAGTCGGTGGAGCTGACCCGGCCCCTGTGGCAAGATCTGTCTCAAGGCGGCAAGTACGATCTGCGAGTGGAAGCCTCCGGGGAATGTTGGGTCAAGGGCAAGCCTTCGGAAATCTGCGAGGTGCTGGTGAACCTCGTCAAGAACGGTCTGGAGGCCATGCCCGACGGCGGGACGCTGGGGCTTGCCCTGTCCGAGGAGGACGGGAGGGCGAAGATCGCCGTTTCCGACACGGGGAAGGGGATTCCCCGCGAGGACGCGCCCCGTATCTTCCAGCCCTTTTTCACCACCAAGGGGGTCAAAAGCAGCGGCCTGGGGCTTTCCTCCAGCTTCGGGCTCGTGAAGAAGCACCTGGGGGAGATGACCGTGGAGAGCGTCCCCGGCCGGGGGACGGTCTTCACCATCGCCCTGCCTCGCTGTCCGGGGACCGCCCCCGCCGAAGTGGCTTCTCCCTCGCCCGCTTCTCCCGGCGAGGTCCGGTTTCTGGTCATCGACGACGAGGTGAACATTCTAAGGTCCATGGAGCTGTTTTTCGAAGGCTCCGAAGTGCGCCTTATGACGGCGTCCACGGGGAGGGAAGGGCTGGAGCGGTTTCAAAGAGAGGCCGTGGACGTGGTCCTGTGCGACCTGGGCATGGACGATCTCAGCGGCTGGGAGGTGGGGCGCGAGATCCTTCGCCTTTGCCGCTCCCTGGACGTCCCCAAGCCGCCCTTTCTCCTCTACACGGGCTGGGACAAGCCCCTGGACCCCGCCCGGCTGGAGGAATGCGGGGTGGACCGGGTGGTGGTCAAGCCAGTGGGGTGCGAGGAATTGCTGGGAATCCTGCGGGAGGCCGTTGACGGAGGAGACCGTGCCCAAAGTGCTGGGGATCGCCGCCTCGCCCCGTGAAAAGGGCGGCCACAACCTTTTCCCTTCTCTTTCCACCGTCATGCTGCAGGGGGTCCTGGAGCGCGTCAAGGACCTGTCGGGCTTCGAGACGGAGATTCTCCATTTGTCCCGTCTGCGCATCAACCCCTGTCGAGGGTGCTTTTCCGACGTGGAGACCCGATGCCACTTCCTGTGCGACTGCCACGACGACGACTTTCCTCTGGCCGCCCGCAAGATGGTCGAGTCCGACGGGGTCCTCCTGGCCACTCCCACCTACATGTTTTCCGTGTCCAGTGTGCTCAAGCGGTTCATGGAGCGATGGATCAGCTTCAAGGCCCCGGCGGTCCCCCGGCATCGGGCCACCAAGTCCCTGGACGAGTGCTTCGAGCTCATGGCCGATCTGGCCGAAGGGGAATCGGCGGCGGGCAATCCGTTGCAGGGAAAGGTGGGGGGCGTCCTGGTGGCGGGCAGCGAATTGGGCCAGGACAACGTCGTCCGCGAGCTCATGCTCGTCATGAGCCTCTACGGCTTCATTCTGCCGCCCCAGTGCTTCCTGTACCACACGGGGCACACCATGCAGTCCATGGAGGAGGTGCGGGAGGGGTTCTACAAGAACCAGTGGCTGCTGGAAGGGACCGAGAACCTGGCCCGCTCCCTGGTGCAAATGATCCGATTGACCCGGGGGGCCGAATGGCCCGAGATGGCCAAGGTCCTGGTGCGGGAGTGAGGGGAGCGGTCCCGCGGCTTGTCGACGATGCGTCTCGACCTCGTGCGATCATCTCCTCGCTTCAAGGCCGGTTGCCCGCCAGCAGCCGCTTCAGATTGCCGCCGAGCACCGCCGCTTCCTCTTCGGAGGGCAGGCCCAGGCGGCGCACCTTTTCCAGCTCGCCCACGGGGTCCCCGAAGGGGTAGTCGGAGCCGAACAGCAGCCGAGAGGGGCCGAAGCGGCGGACGTAGTCGCGGATGGTGCCCGGGCCGGCCAGGGCGGTGTCGGCCCAGACGTTTTCGCGCTCCCACGCATCGCGTCTTCGCAGGGCCTCGTAGCCGCCGTTGAGGGCCCCCAAGTGCGGAATGACGACGCGCACGCCCAGGGCCCATTCTTCCAGGAACCGCAGGGTGTTGTCGAGCTCTTCTTCGAGCACCACGGGCAGGTTGCGCCTTCGGATCTCCGAGACGGCCGCCGCGCAACGGGGGTCGTCGTAGCGGTAGCGGGGCTCGTCGGGGTGGCGATGCCACTTGACGCCTTGGTGCTGCGGGGTCATCTGCTCGACGGCGAAGTCGTTCCAGATGAAGAAGTAGGGAATCACGGCCAGCTTTTCGTCGCCCAAGTGCAGCAGGTACTCGTTGGCGGCGCGGCGCCGCTCGCGCCACCACGGGGTGTCCTCGAAATCCGGGTCGTCGCGGTCGTAAATCTCGGCCACGGGGGGGAACATGACCACGGTGCGGATGTCGCTTCCCGAAGCAGCCGCTCTATAGGCCTCGAAATCCTGGGGCGGAAAGCTGTCCTGCACGCCGCAATGGGCGTGAGCGTCGATGACAAGGGTGGAAGACACGGTTACCCTCCTTCGAAAAAAGGCTCGGAATCTTGCGACAGAGCGGGTATTTCCCCCAACATTCTCGGACAAAGCTCCTCCTTCGTAAAGGGGGATTCAAAGGGATCTTTCAAAAGACGAAAAGCTTGGCGATTCAGGGTGGAAAGTGGAAAGCGGTTGAAAAAGCCCGCTGGAAGGTCTATACATGGACCGTTCTGGATTTCTTTGAATGTCGGATAGTTGGCGTGGTCCGACCGGCGGTGGCCGGCGGTGGTGGCATCCCGGGAACAAAGTGGAAGGTTTATACAAAGATGGACACGAAAATTTTCGAAGACATGGATGCGGGGGAGCTTCGGCGATACGTCGAGCTCCTCCTGTGGCACTATCGCGTCATGGACGCCTTTTGGTTCATCTACGTCGCCGAAGCCTTCGATCAGGAGACGGCCGAAAAGATCAACGAGAAGGTCTGGGGCCGGGTGTCGGGCATGGCGGCCAAGGACCTGCTCGCCCGCTTCGGGATCGAGGAGAAGGGGCTGAAGGGGTTCGTGAAGGCTTTGCGCTACTTTCCGTGGAGCATCCTGGTAGGGTACGATATCGAGGAGCGTGCCGACGAGGTCGTCCTGTCGGTGCCGTCCTGCCCCACTCAGGAAGCCCGGTTGCGCCGTGGCCTCGGCGAGTTCGTCTGCAAGGAGATGCACCGGGGCGAGTTCCAGAATTTCGCCAGGGTGGTGGACGAAAGGATTCGCGTGGAGTGCGTTTTCGCTCCCCCCGATCCCCATCCCGAGGACATGTTCTGCCAATGGCGCTTCTATCTTGAAGAATAGTCGAGGAAAACTTTCGTGAATCCCAACGAGCGCAATATTCTCACCGTTACATGCTTCGGCCATTTCATGAGCCATTTCAACATGCTCGTGTTTCCCGCCCTGGTGGTGCCTCTCACGGCCCGCTTGGACATGGACATCACCGGAGTGCTGGCCCTTTCCTTCTGGATGTATCTTCTTTTCGGGATCACGGCCCTGCCCTGGGGATTTCTGTCGGACCGCTTCGGCGCCCGGCCCCTCCTTTTCATTTTCTACGTCGGGGCCGGGATTTCGGGGCTGGGGGCCGCGTTCTTCATGGATTCGCCCCCGGCCTTCGCTTTTTGTCTGGCGGGGATCGGCTTGTTTTCCGGCATCTACCATCCTGCCGGTCTGGGGCTGATCTCCCGGGGCGTCGCCCGCATGAGCGTGGCCCTGGGATACAACGGCATGGCGGGCAACGCGGGGCTGGCGGCGGCCCCCGTTCTCACGGGCGTGGTGAACCACCTTTGGGGAGGCCCGGCGACCTACTTTTTTCTGGGAGGGCTCAATCTTCTGGGGGCCCTGCTCATGCTGCGGCTGCCTTCCGTAGAGCCCGGCAAGGACCGCAAGGCTTCTTCCCATTCTTCCGGCCAATTGGCTTTGGCCTTCGGGGTCCTTTGCGTCTGCATGATGCTCGGCGGCGTGGCCTACCGGGGGACCACGGTGATCCTGCCGTCCTATTTCGAGTTCCGGAGCACGGGTCTTTTCGAACGATTGGCGGAGCTGCAGTGGCTTCCCATGTCCCGAAACGTGGGGGCCACGGCCCTTACTTCCCTGGTGTTTCTGGTGGGTATGGTGGGGCAGTATTTCGGCGGGCACGCGGCCGAGCGGTTCGAGCCCCGCCGGGGCTACTTGCTCTTCCACTTCCTGGCGCTGCCCATGGCCCTGGGCATGGCTTACGCCACCGACGCGCCGCTGCTGGCGGTGACCATGGGATACCTGCTTTTCCTCCTGGGCATGCAGCCCATCGAGAACACCCTCGTGGCGTACCTGACCCCCGACAGCCTCCGCCACAGCGCCTACGGGGCCAAGTTCATCCTCACCTTCGGCGTGGGGGCCCTGGCGGTGCATCTGGTGGGCTGGGTGGAGAAGGCTTGGGCCTTGCCGGCGGTGTTCCTGGCCATGGCGGCGGTATCGGCGGGGATCGTGCTGTCCATCGCCCTCCTGTCGGCCGTCACGCGCTCCATGCGGTGGCAGGCGAGCTGAGTGGGCCGTCAACATTGTTTCTTTACAATGAAGAGCCCCCCGGGAGGGAGGGCGTCCCCGCCCTCCTTGCGGATGGATCGGGAGCTCGCGGTCGAGGGCGGGACGCCCTCGCTCCCGGGAAAGGTCGCGGTCGAGGGCGGGATATCCTCGCTCCCGGGAAAGGTCGCTAGATGCATTTCCCGGCTTTTACGCTCGTAAGCCCCGCCGCTCGCCCGCGCGGGGCTGAAGCCCCCGCGCTAAACAGTGGAAAAGGACGCTGAAGCGCCCTCGCATCGGCCTTTGGCCAAGCGGTCTCTCCGGTGGAAAATCCCCTTGCATCCCCCCTTG
>Ga0180430_10005556_pt1 | contig 10456 bp, 7 predicted proteins | sample SS_ome_9_FD_132999 | JGI IMG/M metagenome (GOLD analysis project Ga0180430, IMG submission 132999) | Hypersaline lake sediment archaeal communities from the Salton Sea, California, USA - SS_1_S_2 metaG | ecosystem: Environmental > Aquatic > Non-marine Saline and Alkaline > Hypersaline > Sediment... | reverse complement strand
GGAATCGAACATCCTGGAGATCGCACCGCGACGCTGGGGATCGCCCGCCAGTAAAGTCGCCGACATCATCCTGGCCGGTCATCCGGATAAAGACGGCAAACCGCGAGTGCAGATGTCCGACACTGAGCGATTGCGCGTCTTTGCGTGGATCGACCTGAACATTCCGTACTACGGTCAAGCAGTGACGAACTACCCCAAACGCATGGGTTGCCGTCGCATGCTTCCGCCCGAGCTAAAACCGGTGCTGCAAGAAGTCGCGTCGCGACGATGCGCGTCGTGCCACCAGGGCGGTAAGCTCCCGCGAACGTTCTACACACGCGTGACGAACATCGAGGACAATGACTTCCTTCTCGCCCCGCTAGCGAAATCGGCCGGTGGTACCGAAGCTTGCGGTCGGGCAATCTTCGAAACGAAAGATGATCCCGACTACCAGAAGATTCTGAAAGTCTTCGAACCAATCACCGATATGCTCAAAGCAAAGCCGCGAATGGATTTCCCAGACGCTGCACCGACGTGCCCGCTTACGGTGAAATAGCAAACGCTACTCGTCAGCAGCCTTATAAATCCGAACGTAATCAACTTCCATCGATGCCCCGTCGACAGCGTCAGTGACGGGACCTGCCCAATTCATGATTGCTAGACTTAGCCACACGTGTGTCGCTTTATGACAAATCGTGTTCTTTTCGCGACGAATTTCTTTGCCGTCGTAATACCAGACTAGTTCATCCGCGGTCCACTTTAGACCATAAACGTGAAAATCTCGGGCAAGTTCGGCACCATCGATCGAAATATGTTTGCTCCTTGACCAGTGCTTGCCGGTCCAGTTGTGGATATTCATATTGATTTCGTTCGGATAATGCCCTTCGTTGATATCGATCTCGGACCGGCCGGGGACTTCGTTGACATTGTTGACACCTAGCTTGCGCGCTTCATCATGATCTCTCGTCATCAGCCAGAATGAATTATTTGTGCCCGTCGCTGCCGCATATCGATAACGACACTCATAATATCCGTACAGAAACTTCTTCTTCGTCCACAAACTTGCGGCCGTCCAATGCTGCCCGCCTCGATCTTCCTTCTTGGCATTCATCTTCAATGTGCCGTCAGCCAATTCCGCATTCTCACGCCATCGACTACATAAGATATGCCCGCTGGGCCCGTTTTGAAACTCCCAGTTCGCATCCAGGTCCTTTTCCGAACCGGCGAATTCATCCTGAAAAACAAGGGTCCAATCCCCGGCAGGCAGGATCGATTCTATCTGCGGGGTTTCCTTACATTCCAGGTCATCATCTGCCAAAACAGTTCCTGTGACAGAGACAATTAGACTTAGCAGCAACAGTTTTTTCATAATCATGACACTCACCTATAGTCAAAGCATCTTGCCAAAACAATTCCTATTTACGCCCCTTTCTATTTGATTAAACCAATATTGAACGACGATTGCAACAAGATTATTCGTATCATTTTGGTGCCCTGAAAAACCTTTCCGCCACCACGGGGCTCGTCCCCGGTGAACGATGACTGGCAACTACACGCCCCCACCCTACACATTCGCCACCGGGGCAAGCCCGATGGTCGCGGGAGGCAAGATCGCACTTTCACATATTCAAGGTTCACAAAAGAAATCGCAGATGGTATCATAGACACAATGCCCGCCAACCCGATCATGAGGACTTTACATGACCGCCCCCCGCTACAAACAACTGCTCCTGCCGATCATTACGCTAATGATGGTCTCGCTTTGCAGTCAGGCTTTGGCACAGCAAGGAATCGACATTCCGGATGGAGCAAAGTGGATTTGGCATCCGAAGGATGATTCGGACAGAGGCGCATCGGCGAGCAATATGTACTTCCGAAGGATTGTACAAGTGCAGAGTGGCATCGACATTCGACACGCACGCATTATCGTCACGGCCGATGATCGTTGTGACATTTATATCAATGGCCGACTTTTAAAGAAAAAGAACACTGGCTGGAATCAGCTTGATTCATTCGACTTGGCCGACGCGATCAGGCCGGGCGACAATCTACTTGCAATTGAGGTTCGCAACAACGCCTCTGCAGGAGGACTTTTCGGTTGGGTCGAGATCATCGCCGACGACATTGTACAATGCCTCGCGATTACCGATCAATCTTGGAAAGTGTCTAGCACCGCGCCGCCAAACTGGACAAATACGGCATTGGACGATTCCGCCTGGCAGAGCGCCCGGGAACTCGGGCCCATGGGAATCGCACCTTGGCGAGACAAGGTCACCATAACACTGAGCGGTTTCAAGCTGGCCGAAACCCGCGAACCAGACTCGCCCGTAACTGCGGAAAAAGCACGCAAGCTAATCGAAGCCGACTGGCTTCACCAGGCCAATTATCGAACCACACCCGAACGTTCGCTTCAGGAAATCGCCTGGGCCCGTCAACTGACCGCGCGCCATGCATCGCATGAAAAGAAGCCCGACTTCCAGACGGAACTCGCGGAGCTTGCTCGACTGGAAGCGGAACTGCAAAAGCTACCCGCGAAGCAAAACTCCGAAACGGCTCGCAAGCTGTACTTGGCTGTCCGACGCGTCAAACGAACGATCGTGATGCGCAATCCAGCAGTCGATTTCGACAAGATCCTTTTGGTCGATACGCCCAGCTATTCGGGGGTCCACGAATCGGCGCACCGCAACGGGCATCGCTATCGAGGTCGCGACGGCAGTCGAATCGTTGCTCTCGACGGACTAAGTCCCGACGCGTCCGAACACGTCATCGTACCACCCGATCTCGGATACATCATGCGAATGGATCTTTCGTTCGACGGCAGCAAGATCGTTTTCGGCATGAATCCGAAAGAGGATCACAGCTTCCATTTGTTTGAAATCGGCACGGACGGGACCGGTTTGCGACAATTGACCAATAGCGATTATGACGACGTCGATCCGATCTACCTGCCGTCCGACCAGATTCTCTTTTCCACATCGCGAGGCAACTCCTACGTGCGATGCCTACCGACGTCGGAATCGACAGTCCTCGCTCGATGCGACGCGGATGGCCGAAACATTCGCATCCTTTCGCGAAACAACGAACCCGATTACACGCCGACGCTTCTCCCCGACGGTCGCGTCCTCTACACCCGATGGGAATATACCGAGCGACCGCTTTGGCGACTCCAGAAGCTTTGGACGATGAACCCGGACGGAACGGAAACGTCGGTTTTCTGGGGCAATGGCAGTGCGTATCCGGACATGCTCTGGGAAGCACGGCCGATACCGGGCACGAAAAAAGTGATGTTCGCCGGCGTTGGACACCATAACGTGATGACCGGCTGTATCGGCGTGCTCGATCTACGCGAGGGCCTGGATTGGCCCAAGGGCATTACCAAAGTCACGGCCGAGCTGCGTTGGCCCGAAGTGGGCAACGACCCGCTCCACGATCCGATCACGTCGCCCGATTATCATCAAAGCGGCCGATTCTGGTCCTATCGCTGTCCCTTCCCCATCGGTCCCGAGGACTTTCTGGTTTCGGCCGCAAGGACGACGGACGGACGATTCGATCTGTTCCTGATGGACGTTCACGGCAACCGCGAGTTGCTGTACGTCGGACTGAATCATTCATGGTACGCTCGACCGCTTCGGCCGAGAGCCACGCCGGTCGCTATTCCCGACCGCGTTGCCTGGCCCGTTGCAGACGAAGAACCAGAGCCGGGCATCCTGTTCAGCCCGAACGTTTACGACGGTGCCGAAGGATTGCCCCTCGGTGCGGCGAAGTATCTTCGCGTGATCCAAATGGACGCGAAGACATACAGCACGGGGTACAAATCGTGGCGGCATTCGGGACCGGTCATTTCGGTGATCCAGGAAGACGGCGTGAAACGTATCTTGGGAACCGTGCCGATTGAAGCAGACGGATCGGTCGCATTTAAAGTTCCCTCGGGACAAGCGTTGCACTTTCAGCTTCTCGACGAAAACAAGCGATGCATCCAGATCATGCGATCCTTCACGGGCGTCATGCCAGGCGAGACGCGTGGGTGCCTCGGCTGTCACGCGATGGGAAGCGTCACTCCGGAATCGCAACCGCTAGTTCCATCGCCGCGAATCATGGCACTTCGCAAAGCTCCTGCCGAGCTAACGCCGCCGCCCTGGGGTGCCGATACCAGCATCAGCTACGAGCGTTTCTGCCAGCCGATGCTCGATAAATATTGCGGCCGATGCCATCAAGGCGACGGCAAAGGACGGGAGAAACTCGACCTGACGCTACGCGGAGGCGAAGAGGAACGCGGAATCACCGACCCGCGTCTACTACCATTCAAGGAACCCTATCTAACGCTGATTGGCCCGGCGTGGAATAATCCGATGAAGGATCCCAACAAACCGGGCGCGGGCCTGGCCGGCTGCTTGAATGTCGAATACGGCGGCCGATCATATGGTCCGCTGAAGCCAATGACCATGCTATCGTCGACAAGCCCGCTGATCAAACGCGTGATGAGCGGGACGCATAACGACGTAAAGATCGAAGGGGACGACCTGATGCGGCTGATCGCTTGGGTCGACTGCAACTGCGTTTACCGGGGTGACGAAGAAGTACGAGAAATCCCCGACCCCGTCGATCGAGGCAACTATGCGGTCCCGGTAAAGATCCGCACCGCCCCGCGAATCAACAGGCATCAGGCGGTGACCGATCCACCAGCGAAACATTAACTTCGAACTCGGCGAGTCCTTCCTACTTTACCTTGACGTTTGGATTTATTATATTGCTATAAGGCACAGTCGCCAACCAAATCACACATTACAACGCCGCCATTTCAGGAAACCTACCATGAAGAATTTCAATATCGCAATTCTTTTACTCGCCCTCTGCATCGCTGGATGCAATCCCGGAAATCAGGGACCAACCGTCTCCTACTCTTCGGTTGGCGACTCGAACTCTTGGTTCATCGCTTTCTCGGGCGAGCTCGAGAAAGAAGCGAAGAAGCGGGGATACAACTTCCGCGTCTCGCATGCCCAATCGAAGATTGAAAAGCAGATTGCCGACGTCGAAGATATCGTCGCGCAGTCGCCCGACTATTTGATCCTGGGCCCGATCGACACGGAAGGATCAGCTTCAGCACTGCGTATCGCGAAAGAGGCCGGCGTGCCGGTCATCGTCGTCAATCGCGACATTCAAGGCGAAGCGGGCAAAGACTACGTCACTAAAATCTATTCCGACTTCGAGTGGATCGGCGAAAAAATGGGACAGCTCGTCCACGAAGCCTTCCCGGACAAGGAAATGATCCGAATCGTTGAAATCCACGGCACGCCCGGTGGCGGCAATACGATCGGGATGAAAGCCGGACTGCGTCGCAAAATCGAAGAGACGGACAACATGGAAATCGTCGCCTCACAGCCGGGCAATTTCGAACGCGCAGCTGCGATGAAATCGATGGAAAACATCATTAGCTCGGGCAAAGAGTTCGACGCGGTCATCTGCCATTACGACGACGAGGCGATGGGTGTCATCCAAGCACTGAAAGCGGCGGACATAAAGATCGGTACCGACCCGTCGAAGGGCGAAGTCATCGTTGTAGGCAACGGTGGAACGACCAATGGAATGAAGGCGGTCAATGCAGGCGACTACTACAAGATCGTTTCGGTCACGCCCTACTATGCCGATCAAGTCTTCGACGCGATCGAGGCACACAAAAAGGGCGAAGCACTGGACGACTACATCCGCGTCAACGACATCGTCATCGATAAGAGCAACGTCGCCGACCACATGGATAGCGGGTTTTAGATATAGGGAGTAAGGGAGTAAGGGAGTGAGCGAGTGTGCGAGTAAGGGAATCGATTAATAACCTCTCGCACTCACTTGAGCGCCGCCATATCCATGGATAACGACACCTTGTTACAAATGACGGGAATCTGCAAGTCCTTCCCAGGCGTGAAGGCGCTGCAGAGTGTCGACTTCGCTGTTAGGCGAGGTGAAGTCCATGCGCTAATGGGTGAAAACGGAGCGGGCAAGTCGACATTGATCAAGGTCTTGACCGGCATCTACGAAAAAGATGCGGGCGAAATCGTTTTCGACGGCAAGCGGATCGCACTATCCACAGCGTCGCAAGCGCAATCGCTCGGTATCCGTACGATCTATCAAGAGCTCAATTTGATTCCCTACCTGAGCGTCGCCGAAAATATCTTCCTAGGTCGCGAGCCGCGGCGCTTCGGCCTGATCGATTGGCGAGCCGTCAAAAGTCGTGCGGCCGAGATCTTCGAAAACATGGGCGTCACACATGTCGACGTCCGACGACCGATCTGCGAACAAAGCGTTGCCATCGCGCAAATGACAGCAATCGCAAGGGCGATCTCGACCGACGCCAAACTGCTTGTCATGGACGAACCGACATCTTCTCTAAGCGAAAATGAAGTCCGGATTCTCTTCGACGTGATCGAGCGAGTAAAACGTCAGGGCACGTCCGTCATTTTTATCAGCCACAAAATGAGCGAAGTCTTCGAGATCAGCGACCGAACGACCGTCCTGCGCGACGGTCTGCTTGTGGGCACGTATCCGATGGCGGACCTTACGAAACTTGAACTCGTGTCTCTAATGATCGGACGAGACGCAACGTCGGTCTTGAGCGAACGACGACCGACCTCGACGGACCTGGAAGACCGTAAACCGCTACTCGGCGCGAGGCGACTTTCCCGAGGGCAGCGCACGAAGCAGATCGATATCGACATCAAGACGGGCGAGATCCTCGGCGTCTCCGGCCTGCTCGGGTCGGGGCGAACCGAACTGGTGAAGATTCTTTTCGGCGACACGCCCGCTGAAGAAGGAACGATCGAAATCGGGGGCGATAAAACGTCGATCAAATCGCCACGCGACGCGATTCGGCTCGGGCTCGGCTTCTGCTCGGAAGACCGCAAGGCGGAAGGTATCTTCCCGACCCTGTCGGTGATGGAAAACATGACACTGGGAATTTTGCCCGAGCTTAGCAAAGGTGGCGTGGTTGCAAGCAAAAAGCAACGGGAAATTGTCGAGACATACATCGAGCGACTCGGGATCAAATGCTCGGGACCCGAGCAGCGAATGAAAGAGCTTAGCGGTGGGAATCAGCAGAAGGTACTTTTGGCCCGATGGCTCTGCAAGAAACCGATCTTGATGATCCTCGACGAGCCGACACGAGGCATCGACTTGGGCGCAAAATCGGAAATCGAACATATCATCGCCGATCTTGCTTCCCGCGGCGTCGCCGTCCTCATGATCTCCTCCGAAATGGAGGAACTCGTCCGCTCGTGCGACCGAATCGTCGTTCTCTCCGAAGGGAAAAAAGTCGGCGAGCTAAAAGGAAGCAATATCTCCGAAGAAAATATCGTCGACATGATCGCTCACGGAAATCCTTCATTGGAAGGGGCGGTCGATGAGTAACAGCACGAAAACCAACCGATCGATGATCGGACGAGTGCGCGATTACCTACACGAAACGCAATTTGCGAAGCGGTATGGCGTGATGCTATTCCTGCTCCTGCTAATTGCTGTTAGCGCCTGTTTCACGCCGAACTTCCTTTCAGCCGACACGGTAAAAAACACGTTACGTCAATCGTTCCCCGTCGTGTTGGCGGCACTAGGAATGACGTTCGTGATCTCTTCGGGCGGGATCGATATTTCGGTTGGCGCGACGATGGCACTTGCGGCTGCCGTTACGGCCGTCCTCTGCGAAATGGGCACGCCCGCTGCGATTGCAATCGGCTGCGGAATCGTCGCCGCCGCACTTTGCGGTGCGTTCAGCGGCGCGCTGATATCCCGGTTCAAGATCCAACCGATCATCGTCACACTCGCGGTCATGTTCGTCGGTCGCGCGATTGCACAGATGATCTCGGGCAACAATCCGGTCGATCTACCAAAGTCGCCCTTTGAAAGCATCGGACAGGGTCGGCCCTTTGGTATTCCGATTCAGATCATCGTCATCATCCTTACCGTCGGGATCATGTATTTCATCTCGCGAAAAACGACATTCGCTAGACGTGTCGAAGCGGTGGGCGACAACCCTGCGGCGGCGAGGTTGGTGGGAATCAATATCTTCACGACCACCGTTGCCGTCTATGCCCTTTGTGCGGCTTTGTGTTCCATCGCAGGAATCATGGAAGCATCGCTGTACGGGAACGTCGATCCGAGCAAACTCGGTCTTCAGGTCGAGCTCGACGCGATCGCGGCCGTGGCGATCGGCGGAACGGCGCTCTCGGGCGGCCGGGCCCATATTCTGGGAACAACACTCGGTGCGATCATTATTCAACTCACCGCCGTTATCGTGGGCATGAACGATTTTTCGCACCATTACGCACTGATTATCAAAGCGGCCATACTGATTTTGGCAGTCCGGGCGCAACGAGAGACATAGTTTACAGGCACTTCCAATGAGCACGCTATTAGGAGCAACAAAACCCGCCGGTCGATTCGACTTCAGGTCGAGCGCCCCGCTGATTATGCTCGTAGCGATCGTGCTGGTCGCCTCGATATGCCTCCCCGGTTTTCGGACGTTCGGCAACGCGATGAATGTCGCCCGGCAGGCGAGCATGATCGGCCTGGTTTCGATCGGCATGGGGTTTGTGATTCTATCGGGCGGCATCGATCTTTCGGTCGGATCGACAACGGCGGTTGCGGCACTCCTGGCCGCCTATCTGAGCAATTTCTCACCCGTGGCAGCTGTTGCGGTGCCCATCCTGGCGGGCATAACGATCGGTGCGATCAACGGCGGCCTAATAACACGGATGCGAATTCCGCCGTTTATCGCAACTCTGGCGACGATGTCCGCCCTTCGCGGGCTTGCTTTCTTAATCACACCGATCATGGCGACATCGCTTCAGGCCCCGGCGGAAACGTCCGCGCAGCCGGCCGTTCAGTCTCAAATTCAAATCGAGTCGCACTCGGAAGAAACAAAGGGAACCATAACCACAGTCTCGGACGGTTGGTTCAGAAATCTCAACTGGGGCAAGATCGCGGGCATCCCGTATTTCGTGCTGATTTTCGCCTTCACTCTGATCGCCGCCATTATCGTTTCAATGTTCACCAGTTTCGGGCGAGCCGTCTACGCAGTCGGTGGAAACGAGGAAGCGGCTCGCATGATGGGGCTGCGGGTCGACCGCTGCAAGATGATCGTCTACATGATCGGCGGCGCGTGCGCGGGGGCGGCCGGAGTCCTGTTCGCTGCCCGAATCGGGTCCGTTCGACCGGACATCGGCGCCGGCTGGGAACTCGAAGCGATCGCCGCGGTCGTCATCAGCGGCATCGCTCTGACCGGCGGAATCGGGCGAATCGGCCACATCGTCTACGGTGTCCTGATCCTGGGTTTCATCCCCAACATCATCAACCTGATGGACTTCTCCGTATCGACCTATACGAATCAATTGATCACCGGAATTCTGCTGCTCGCCGCCGTGTTGTTGCAAGCGAAGATTGCACGAAGCAATTCGGCGGGAGGATAGATCGCTGCTGGAAACAATGAGACTAATCTCTATAGAGACAACATCCCAACTACCTACTGGATTTTTCGGAAGCCTTTCAGATCATGGAGTAGGCAAACATGGCACTGAGTGCATTTGATGACAAATCAGCGGCACCTGAAGAGGAAGCTCTGACGCGGATGCTGGGTCGAACCGCTGCACATTGGGCCGAGCTTATTGCACATCTCGCGGCCGAGTATACACCCTTAGATGAGAAGTGGACGTTTGCGGGAGCGAAATGGGGATGGTCGCTAAGGCTCCGACAGAAGAAACGCACGGTCATGTCTCTCGTCCCATGCGAGAAACATTTTCTGGCTTGTCTCGCGCTGGGAGACAAAGCCGCCGAAGCTGCCCGCGACAGAGACCTGCCGGACTCGATCCTCGCGATCATCGACCAGGCCGAGCGTTTCCCAGAAGGCTTGGCGGTCCGCATCCCGATTCGCAACAAAAAAGATCGCGAGGCCGTAAAGAAACTTGCTGCGATTAAAATGGCGAATTGAGGCATGAAGACGGTTCCATCTCCACATCGCTAAAAAGTATCTGGAAAATATCGCCAACGACTTGACGAGCAGTAGGTCGTGCTTTATCGTGAACGGCTGTTGAGATCAGGAGAATGGTTCGTCTCGCCCATATTAAGATATTATGATAAAACCGGCAGGGACCTGACCGGTCAACGATGCAATATAGGAAAGGATAACAAAACAATGGACTATCCCAATTTTCGATTAGACGGGCAAGTTGCCGTCGTAACCGGTGCGAGTAAGGGAATCGGCTACGATCTTTCGAAGGCGGTCGCCCACGCCGGGGCGAAGGTGGCTGTGGTTGCGCGGGATATCGACACACTGAATCAGCTTGCTGACGAAATTCGGGCCGACGGCGGCGAAGCGTTGGCTTTGCAGCTCGACGTGACGAATGTCCCGCAGATCGGCGAAGTCATGCAGCAAGTCCGCGATCATTGGGGTAGCCTCGACATTCTGGTCAACAACGCAGGGCTGGGCTTCTGTCACAAG
>Ga0180430_10005555_pt1 | contig 10457 bp, 6 predicted proteins | sample SS_ome_9_FD_132999 | JGI IMG/M metagenome (GOLD analysis project Ga0180430, IMG submission 132999) | Hypersaline lake sediment archaeal communities from the Salton Sea, California, USA - SS_1_S_2 metaG | ecosystem: Environmental > Aquatic > Non-marine Saline and Alkaline > Hypersaline > Sediment... | reverse complement strand
TACCTGATCAACAACGGACTGGGCTCCAGTGAACATCCCAACTTTGGCAGCTGGGGCGGACGCTATGAGCTCTACACCCCACGTACTCAGCTGTACTACTTTGAGCCGGAGACAAGGCCCCTGTGGACCAATGCAGTGGATGAGGTTTTTTCAGAAGTGGATCAACAGTACCATACGGGGATCCATGCTACCATCTGGCGCTGGCGGGAAGACTTTCAGAATGACTTTGCTGCCCGGATGGACTGGTGCATTAAGGATTATAAGGAGGCAAATCATCCCCCGGTGCCCTCCCTGGCCCATGAAAAGATCCTGGAAGTAAGTGAGGGGGAAGAGGTGATCCTGAAGGCCTGGGGCTGCAGCGATCCCGATGGAGATGAACTCTCCTACCACTGGATTTACTATCGAGAAGCCGGGAATTCGGTATACTGGCTGGAGATGGAGAATGAACACTCTCCGGAAGCATCATTTAACGCACCTTCCATGGGCTTTCCCCAGGAGCTGCACTTTATCCTGGCTGTCACCGATAATGGCCGACCTGCTCTAAGCCGTTATACCAGGGTTGTAGTTAAGGTAAAGACAAAGGTGGATTAAGGATGTAATCATTGGGCGCACTAGACAGTGAAAACGCCCTCGATCTCTACAAGCAGATTCTCCCGGCAGACATCCGATTCCAGGAATAGAGAGGATTTGTAGTTTAACTCTCTATTACAGACTTTCTGAACGGCAGGAATATCTTTCTTGTATTTAACATAGACCCTCAGGTGGGAGAATTGGATACTTTCCACATCAAAATTTAGTCCCAGTTTATCCTGGTTCTCTCTGGTGAAAAGGTGTTTGATATTTTCAATGGTAGTCAGGGTCTGCTTCTCCACATCACCTTCATGAACTGTCTTCTCTCCCAGTATGGAGGCAGTTCCGGAAACATAGATGTAGTTGCGCGATCCAATGGTTACCAGCTTGGCCCGCTCAAATTTTGGAGTGCATTTTTGCACTGAATTCCCCTCAAGCACCAATTCCGAATACTTATGAGCATCAATCTGACCCGGGTTTGCAATGGGCTTGACGGAAATAATATCCGACTCTGAAAGTGCTATCAGTCCTATAATCACTCCGCCGGTATCCTGTCCGATGCCTGTGGCTGCAGGATAACCATGATCAAAATGAACCTGATTGTAATATCTGGCACGCACATCATTGAAATCCTGGTAGTTCTGGGGAGCATTTTCATCTTCCACGATGGCTATGTCCTCAATATAGTTCCACTGTCTGATGATATTCTTAATGGAAAGACCCTCCTTTTTCAGGATTGTATCTGCCAGTTTAAAAGCTCTCTCAGAAGCCTGGGTGATCGAATCTCCTACTCTGCCCATCAATCCGGCACAGTGAACACACTTGTAGCCCCTGAACTCAACGACAGTATAATCTACATCTGCTAGTGATTTATAGGTTACTACCTTATGATCAACTACTCGGGTGCAAATAAGCTCCAAAACCACATCCCTTTCACCTTCGGGTGATTGGGCCACAATGCTGGTAGCTGGTAGCTTTGTACCACAAAGACTCGATAACTGATTTTTGATAATTGATGAACGCTCTTCGTACTGGTCGCGCGATTGGGCTGAAATAAAGAAAGTCTGCTGGCTCACGAAGAATTTTAATTTCTCCTCCGGATGGATAAAAGCCTGAAGCTGCTCAATGCAACTTCGAACCTGTTCCTTGAAGTCGATCCCGGGTTCAGGGACGATGTGATCAAAATTGAACCCGTTTAGAGTGTTAGAGCCACTCCTCATAATAATCTGTTCCACCATACTCAGCTTGCTCCTAAATGCGATTGATCAACAAATATAGAAATTTCCCGGAAGTTAAAATCTTAACAAATGTTAAAGAATGGCTAGAGTTCCAGGATCTTTATGTTCTTAAAACCAACCTCGTCGCCATGATCCTGAAGAAGGATATATCCGCTCTCAGCCTCTCCGAATGCAGGCCATTTTGCGTATTTACTATAAGCCACCAGCGCCTTCCACATCTGGGTTCCTCTTTCATACTCCACCACTTTAACCCCATTCAGATAATGAGCCACCCTGGTACCTCTTACTTCTATGCGGGCTCTGTTCCATGCACCTACTCCGTTGAATCTCTTAGGGTTATTATCCATACCATAGAGCAGGGCATCGGCCTGAATCAGGTCGTAGAGAGAGGCCAGTGTCCGATTTCCGGAAATACCCATTTTTGCATCAGGATGGTTTTGATCATCCAGGATCTGGTATTCACAACCAATGGCCGATCCGGCTCCTGTATTCAGGTCCGGATCCACAAAATATTTGATTCCGCTATTGGCTCCTTCTGTGATTCTGAAGTCCAATTCGAGGATGAAATTTTCACTTTTTTTAACAGTTACGATGTCTCCGCCATTGGCCGACTCGGCTCCATCACTCTTCTCCACAGTAAGTATCCCGTCCTTCATGGTCCAGCCTTTCTCAGGAAACTTATCCAGGTTGGCTCCTCTCCAGCCTTCACTGGTCTTCCCGTCCCAGAGCAGCTTCCAGCCCTCTTCCTCCTGCACAGCTGTCAACTCGTTATCCAGGTAGCTTACCTCGGGGGAAAGCTCCACACCGGAAAGCATGTATTTCCGGGGTTCCACGGTAAGAATCCGGATATTCCTCCAGCGAATCTCCTTTCCCTCAAGCTTAAGATCATTACCTATCCCATGTACCTGCAGGGCAATAATACCCTCGGAGCGCTTATCATCCACCAGGTTAGCAAAATTAACTCCATTGATATAGGTACGAATGGTATTCCCAACTGCCTCTACGCGTACCTTATTCCACTCTCCGCGCTTGTTCGCCCTGACCACACGCATGTTGTAGGCCATGGGATAGAGCCAGCCGCGAGCCGCCTCTTCATAAATCCCCCCGGCCCAGGGCCTGCTGTCATGATCATCACATTCCACCTGGTAGCCATTGACACGTTCCTTACCATCAGGCTGTAAAGCCGCACTTCTGAACTGCACTCCGGAGTTTAGTCCGCGATCCATCTTCATTTCGTATTCCAGTATGAAATCGCTGTATGTTTTTTTTGTGGCCATAAAGGTGTTGGGTGTTTTCGTTTTAGAAATCCCTATCACTTCCCCGTTTTCCACCCTGTACTCGGCCGATCCGTCAAGCTTCTCCCAACCTTTAAGGTTCTTTCCATTAAACAGTTCCACCCATTCCTGGGCAGAGATGGTGACAGCTGCAGCCATCAATAAAACAATCATTATGCTTTGCCTTTTCATATATTCCTTGTTTCCTTAGATTAGATTATTGTTCCGAAGTTAACATCGGATTGGTATAATATATCTTCTGTCCGAACTCAAAATCGTAAAGGGTTACCTCCCTTAAACGGTAATAGGATTCCCAGTAATTCTCAATGGAACCTATATAATCACGCTTGGCTCCTTCTCTTTCCTGCAGGGATATATTCAAATCAGTAATACTGATTTCCCCATTCTGAAACTTTTTCAGAGCAATCAAATACCCTTCTTCCGCAACCTTATCAGCAGCTTCTGCAGTGGCTATCTGAGACCTTATCAGGTTAAACTGTTCCACCTGAACCACCACTCCCCTTTCAAAATCCTGGCGATCCTGGTCCACATCATAAAGCACCAGCTCCCGCTGTGACTCAGCCAGTTTTACCTTGGACTCGGAACGTCCCCAGTCCATGATCGGCACACTCAGGGCAAGGGCCACATTCTGCTGCTGCTCGGTATTCTCATAGATGCCTCCCAAATTGTCAGCACTGTTAGAAACTCCATAACTCATGCTCAGAGTAGCCCCGACACCAGCCTCCCTCTTAGCCCTGGTAAGGTCCCTGTCCGCCTGGATAAGCCTGCGCTCAAACTGCGGAGTCTCCTTCCTGTTTTCCAATGATTCTGAAAGGGCAAGATCTGGGTCCACCTCCCAAAGAAACATATCCAGGGGGATGATCAGCTCAATCACTTTACCCTGGTCCAGTCCAATATACTTTTTCAATTCGTAGTCGGCATTTTTCAGATCGATCCGGGCATTGTTTAATGCCTTCTGCGCATTAAAAACCGAAAGCTGTATCCTGGCAAAATCATTATCCGAAATATTACCCAATCCTCTCTTTACCTCTGCAATCTTCAGGTTATCCTGACTGTTAGCCAGGTTACTTTCAGCCAGAGAATAATTCGTCTGAATCTTCAGGTAATTAAAAAAACGAGCTGTGGCATTGTAGGATATTTCTTCTATGGATTCGATAAAGCGTTTCTGTGCTTCCTCATAGACCAGAGGTTCGGTCATTCGTGTCCATTTCATCCAGTTGTAGGCAAAAAGCGGCTGGGTGATTCCAACGCTTACAGGAACTCCTGAGAAACCGACAGTGCTGTTGTTAAAATCCTGAAGTCTGACTACTCCAGAAGCTGCATAGACATAAGCTCCAAGTTGCGGAATGGGCTGAGATATTGCCAGCTGGGCAGAAGTCTCCAGTTGAGTCACCTGGTTAAAAATAATACCTCCATCCGGCTGTGTGATGGGCTTTGTCTGGTTCTCAAAATTGGGCAGGTTCCCGGAAAGTGTAAGCTGGGGACGAAAACGGGTCTGATGGTTCTTCCAGCGCCAGTAATAATTGACATCCTGGTTCTGGACATATTTTACCGACGAAGACTGGGAGATAGCCATGTCGACCACATTACGCAAGCTCAGGGAAATGGCTATTGTATCCTGGGCATGGGCCCATGCTGAAGAAAACAGCATGATGAAAAAAAACAAGCCTGTGAATAGTTTCCTGTCCATCACTTTACCTCCAATTCGTCCAGGTCTTCCACAGATGAGACATTGGAGAGCACTACTCTTTCTCCTTCAGCAAGACCTTCTCTTATCTCCACATATTCCTCGGTTCTCAGTCCGGTCCGGATCATTCGTTCACTGGCACTGCCATTCCGAAGAACAAATACCGTATGCTCATCTCCCCGCCCAATGGAAGGGCCATTTTGAATTCTTAAGACACTATCGCGCTCTTCCCTGACGATATCCAGATTCACATTCAGGTTGGGTCTTAGTTTATAGTGGCTACTCTCAACCAGGTTTACATCAAATTCGATTTTACGATCCCTGATCACTGGATTCACGGATCCTACCACTCCGCTTAACGTCTCTCTATCCAGGGCCACATAAACCCTGGTCCCCGTCTTCACCTGCTCGGAATAGTCATCATCCACCTTACCCTTGATCTTAAAATTGGTCAGATCCGACATCTCAATCAGTAAGCGGTCATTATCCACCTTTTCACCCACCTTACCACTCAGGGAAAGTATGATACCGGCCGAAGGCGCCCTGATAATCATTTTACTAAGTGCATCCTCCTTAAGTGCCAGCTCCTTCTCCTGCATATCAATCTGTAAGCGCAGGCCCTCTTCATCAGCCTCCAGCTGCTGTAACTTAATGGAATTTTTCTCCTTCAGCATGATCAGGTCCTGCTCGGCAAGCTCCAGTTCCTGCTTTGTTTTTTCGAATCTTGCGGGAGAGATACCCCCCACCTCAAGCAACTGTTCCTGATCGGTCAGCTCCGACTTTAAAGAGGCAATCCTGAGGTTCTTTACCTGTACATTATAGTCCAGATCCACCTTGGTGCTTCTGGCATTCAACTGGTTTTTTCTAAGGGAGTTTTGCTTCATTTCCAGCTGGTCCTGGATATTTTCGATCTGGGACTGAACCGGGGAGGGATCAAGAATAATGATGGGCTCGCCGGCATTTACATGGGTCCCAACCTCCTTCAGGATCTCTTTGATAATGCTGGAAGCCGGGCTTAAAATAAGCACCTCACTCTGGGGCTCCACAATTCCCTCGCCAGTGAAGGACCTTACGACTTTGCCTATTTCCACTGTTGACACCTGGATCTCCGGGTCAGGTGAAGAATTCCTGTCAAAGGGAATAAATACGATTATTATAATAGCTACCATCAGCAGCATTGGCAGACCGATGTAGATTCCGTTACGAATTCGGGACATTATGGTGAATAATTAGGTGCGTAAAAATTGCGAACGCAAGTTATAAAACATATGTATAATTGGAAAGAAAGAAAGAATCTAAAATCGGGGTTTTCAACTCTGGGTTCTCTCGCTTGCCCTTTTCCGGTTTAGGAGGAAGAAAATCAGCGCGGTCAGACTCAACACCACTGCAGTTAGTATCAGCCAGAACTGCAGTCCCGGGCAGGATCCGATCAGGTTGCCGGGGAAAAGCAGTAATTCCCTGTTCATAGCCTCCAGGCTCTCCTTTGTCCCAAAGCTGAAAAGGAGTATTCCGGCCAGTATAAGCTGAATTCCCAGTGCCAGGGCCTCAATTGCAGCCGAAACGCTTCTGTTTCGATGGCTCCATTTTCTAATCAGTATCGCATTCACATGGATCTTACGAAATATCATCATGAAGAACAGCGATAAAAAGATCAGTCTGAATATGTCCATTCCCCAGATCCGGTACCAGAAAAAAAAGGGCCCGCGCAGAGCCACAATCCCCAGCACCAGGATAATGATCAGCATCTTCGGTGCAAGAAATGAAATCCCAGTGGCAGAAGTTTTTCCTGAACTATATGACAATCCGATATAAAGAATTACCGGGAACAATCCCAGGGATCCGAATATGAGTGGAATTTTCCAGGAGACAAAGGACGAGAATACGACAAATGCAAACAGGTAGAGCAGCAAAAAGGCCACCAGCATTCGCAGTGTGCTGTGCCAGCTGTTCAATCCGGATACAAGATTTGGTCTGAAAATAGCATCAAAAAAGAGGGAGGCAGCAAAGCGTTTATAGCCAACAGTCCTGATAAAGCGGGGAATTCCCATTACAAGCAAAAAAATGAGCACTACCACCAACACCTTTGCCCAGCGAATGGTCCGGTCCGACTGTTCAGCTATTCTTATGAAAGCCTGCAAATTCTCAGCCTGCAAAGATGAGATATACTGATCCCCCTCCTGCTGTTCCAGGATGTAATACAGGGAGGCCTTGAACTGTCCAAGTGCCAGCTTGTAGCGGATTGCACTTTGCTTATCCCCTGTATCCAGCCATCTGAAGTAATGCATATAGAACCGGGTATAATAATCCTTTAAGCTGTATACAGCCAGATCCCTTTCCAACTTCGAAATCTCTTGCTCGTAGATGTCATAGTTCGCCAGGACAGTATCAAGCGCCTCTTCCAGCACCTTTTTTCGAAGAGCGGTTTCCCTGACTAAGACTGAGCCCCGGGCCATGACTTCCTGAAACTGATCTTTATTCTGATCATAGAGTGTGCCCAGGCTTATTACTGAAGCCTCTGGAAGCTCCCATGCGGTGGAGGTTTCCGGGAACTCTGAGCACAGCGAAGCAAAAAAGCCGGCAGTTAAACCGGCCATAAGTACAATGATTCCAAGTAAAGCGTTCCGTGTGATCACATCTCGACCTGTTTGGAGATGGCCGATCTGATTGGGTTCAGGACCCTGACAAGCAAGCGCTTCTTGTCGGTCAGTATCTTTGCATTGCCCTGCATATTCTGACTGAAGTTAATGGGTATATCATAATAGGAGCGCAATCCGTCGGGCATCTCCACCTCAACCGTATAGAAATTATCATCGGATACCTCGGAAATATTGCTTACATAACCCTTGACCATTCCATACTCCAGGTGGGGATAGTTATCGAACTGAATATTGACCTGATCACCCACATGAACCTTTCCCGCTCCCTCCAAAGGAAGACTGATCTTACCGATCATGGAGCCCGATTCGGCTGGTATTACGGTCAGTACCTTTTCACCAAGTTTCACATTCTGATTCTCACTCCAGAACCTGGTAAAGGTTACGGAACCATTTACCGGTGCCACAAGCAGGTAGGTCTGTTCCCAGGAGCTTATGGATGCTTTCAAATTATTATAGGACTCCTCCAGGGCAGAGGTCATTCCTGAGTGCTCTTCCTGCTGCTTTAGTTCCAGGTCCACAATCTGATTCTCAGTCCGGGCTATACTAATGTTATTTTCTGCCAGCTGGCCCAAAATCTCCTGGTGTTTATTTCGCTCTGAAAGCATTACTGTACGTGAATCCTCCAGATCGGCCGTTGAAATAACCCCTTCCTCAAAAAGGGATGCATCCCGTTCAAACTGGCGACGCGCCAGCTCATAGGCCTGTTCCTGAGTATATATTCTGTCTGACAGGCTGGTGGTAAGATCACGCTGCCGGGCAAGCTCGTTACGCAGGGTCGCAATTTTCCGTTGGTGATAATCGATCCTCTTAAACTCCAGATAATCGCGGTAGGCCTTCAGAAATATTGAATAGCTCGACTGTATGGTCCCCAGATTAACATTGTTCAATTCGCTTAATTCCTCAGTGGCTTCCTCAATGGATACAGAATCCAGAAACTCCAGACTCTTTTTCAGGAGAAGCACATCCTCAAATACAGCAGGGTTCTCGATCATTGCCAGTACATCACCTGAACTTACCTGCTCATTGTTTACCACAAACAAACCAACAATTTTACCGCTGGTCCTGGCTTTCAGATCAGCCGGTGGATTTACGGAAGTCACCACTATCCTTGCCTGCTTTTCATCAGGGTATTTAAACACCCAGCTTCCAAACAGTAAAAGGACGAAAAGGAAAACAAAAAGAATCATGCCGTTCCTGGTAATCCATCCCGGAACCCTTCCAAGCATATCTTCAAGCTCATTTCTCTGTAGCTCAACCTTTCGGGTCGATTCTTCCTTGCTCATAACGATTGGCTTTAATCGAGGCTAATATAGCAAAAATGAAGCTTATACAGTCGATTGAATCATTTGATTATATTTGCGCAAAGCAAAGATTATGGATGTGAGAAAGGGATCATGTTTAGCTCTGATATGCGGAATTTGTCTTTTAAGTCTGCTTTCCTGCGAGCAGAATAAAGCACGTTTTACCGAAGTATCCTCCGATGCCGGGATTGATTTTATGTACAATTTCGGTGACTTCACCTACGAGAACATTCTGGAGAGCAGTGGATCGGGCATTACCGTTTTTGACTATGACGGGGATGGATGGATGGACCTGTATATGATGAACGGAACCTGGCTGGAAGGAATCTCGGATGAGGAAGGAAGAATCTTTGAGAACACAGCCAATAAACTCTACCATAACCAGGGAGACGGAACCTTTAAAGAGCTGGGGCAGGAGGCCGGAGTAGATGACCGGCACTGGAGTATGGCAGCCGGTCCTGTTGATATTGACCACGATGGCGATCAGGATCTCTACCTCTTAAACTATGGCCCCAATGTTTTCTACCAGAACAACGGGGATGGCACTTTCAGCGATATTACTGATGACCTTGGTCTGGCTGGCCCCGATAGTCTGAATGGCTACGAAAAGTGGAGCGTTGGAGTCTCATTTCTGGACTTCAACCAGGACGGAAGACTGGATGCCTTTGTGGGCAATTTCCTGGCCTTTGACCCGGAATATGTCTCCCCAACCACCCCGGAACTGATGCCACATCCATCTGAATATGCCGGACAGGCTTCTATGATGTATATGCAAAAGCGCGACGGCAGTTTCACGGAGATTACTGCCGGACTTGGACTTCTCTATCCGGATTCCAAATGCATGGGCTTAACTGCTTATGATTATGACAGGGACGGGGACCTGGATATATTTCAGGGCAATGACCACCAGGCCAATTTTATGTTTCGTAACGATGGAGGCTCCTACAGCGAGGTGGGTGTGGAGATTGGTGTTGCGGTTAACAGCCATGGACAAACAACCGGTTCCATGCATGGAGCCATCGGGGATGTGGACGGCGATGGTCTTATCGATCTCCTGGTGCCCGATCTTCGCTACGGTGCACTATACAGGAATCTGGGAAATGGAACCTTCGAAGACATTACAGAGCGGAGCGGGATCGAAGCCGCTTTTGCCGGAAAAGGCCAGTGGGCCTCAGCACTTTTTGATTTTGATAATGACGGGGATCTTGACCTGTTCTCAGCCAATGGCAACGGAGAGGAGCTGATCCTGCAATACCCCCTGCTCATGGAGAATGACGGAAAGGGTAATTTTACGGACATAGGTTTCACCGACGATCCGTATTTTAAAGAAAAACGCTCAGGACGTGCAGCCGCCATCTGGGACTATGATAACGATGGTGACCTGGACATCATTGTATCGCATGTGGACCTGAAAGCCAATGCAGTGCTTCTCAGGAACAATTGCAGTAATGGTATGCACTGGCTTGGCCTGAGCCTGGAGGGTAAAGACGGCCCGGCAGCTGCCATTGGAGCAACTGTTGTGCTTCACCAGGGAGAAAAAAAATCAGTTTATGTCAATCAATGGACCTCTACCTATCTCTCCAACAGCGATCCCCGCTTGCATATAGGTTTGGGTAAAAATTCCAAAATCGACCGGCTTGAAATCTACTGGTCGGATGGGACAAAGGAAGTATACCCCGGTCCTGCACCCGATCGCTACATCACTTTAC
>Ga0180430_10005553_pt1 | contig 10461 bp, 4 predicted proteins | sample SS_ome_9_FD_132999 | JGI IMG/M metagenome (GOLD analysis project Ga0180430, IMG submission 132999) | Hypersaline lake sediment archaeal communities from the Salton Sea, California, USA - SS_1_S_2 metaG | ecosystem: Environmental > Aquatic > Non-marine Saline and Alkaline > Hypersaline > Sediment... | reverse complement strand
GGCGTATCTGGCGAGTCTGGCGGAGCAGTTGGCGTCGGCGGATGCGGTGATCGAGCGGACGCGGGCGAGTTATTTGAACGGGCAGCTGGATTATTTGCGGGTGCTGGAGGCGTTGACGAGTCGGCAGGGTCTGGAGCGGACGTATTTGACGGCACGGCGAGAGGCGATCGAGTTTCGGGTGGGGTTGTATCGGGCGCTGGCAGGAAGTGTGGATTTGGAGCGGCCAGCGGAAGGTAGTTATGAGTTATGAGTGAAGAGGAAGAGAAGAAGAAGGCACCAAGAGGAAAGACTTAAAGAGTTAAGGTGTCGCCTATGGCGACAGATAATTTAGGCGCGGGCAAGATGCCCGCGACACGGAAAGATCATGGGCAAGATGGGTGCGACACAAGAAGAGCGCGGGCAAGATGGGCGCGACACGAAAACGCGATGAGGGAAGATGATGGACGAGCATGAGGGTATGAATATGAGTGAGCAGGAACAGGTTGAGCGGTGTCGGTCGGGCGGGGCGGGGCGGTGGTTGTTGGGGGTGCTGTTTAAGGTGGTGCTGCCGGTGGTGGTGCTGGTGGGGGCGGCGTTGGGGGCGAAGAAGTTGATTGATACGGCTCCTAAGTCGCCGCGGCGGCCTACGGCGCGTCAGGCGAAGCTGGTGGAGGTGGTGACGGCAGAGCCACAGACGCGTCGGGTGGTGGTGGAGGCGATGGGTGCGGTACGGCCTGCGCAGGAGGTAGCGTTAAAGGCGCAGGTGTCGGGTCGGGTAGAGTGGGTGGCGGATAATCTGGAGCCTGGAGGCAGGTTTGAGGCGGGAGAGGTGCTGTTGGAGATCGAGCGGCGGGATTTTGAGTTGGCGGTATCGGAGGGTCAAAGCGCGGTGTTGATGGCCCAGGCGTCGGTGGTGGAGGCGGGGCGGCAGCTGACGGACGCGCGGAGCAACTTGAAGTTGGAGATGGGCTCTCAATCGGTGGCACAGCGGGAGTATGAGTTGCTGGGGGACGAGGTGGATGGGGAGCAGGCGGATCTGGTGTTGCGTCGGCCTCAGCTGGCGGCGGCGCAGGCGAAGGTGCGTGGCGCGGAGGCGGGGGTGGCGTCGGCGGAGGCGGCGTTGGCGGCGGCGCGGTCGCGGCTGGAGAATTCGCAGCTGGATTTGGAGCGGACGCGGGTGAAGGCACCGTTTGCGTTGGTGGTGGAGGAGAAGCTGGTGGACGTGGGGGACACGGTGAACACGTCGACGGTGTTGGCGCGGTTGGTGGGGACGGAGGCGTTCTGGGTGGAGCTGTTGTTGCCGGAGGGTGAGTTGCGTTGGGTGGACGCGGGTGACGGCTCGGGGGCGGGTGGTTCGGAGGTGCGGCTGTATAACGAAGGGGCGTGGTCTGGTGGGGCGTATCGGATGGGCCGGGTGATACGTTTGTTGCCGACGGTGGACGCGTTGGGTCGGCAGGCGCGGGTGCTGGTGTCGGTGCCGAATCCGTTGGGGTTGGCGCAGGGCGAGGGGGCGTCGATGCCCTTGTTGGTGGGCAGTTACATAAAGGCGGAGATTATGGGTGAGGAATTGTCGGGGGTGTATGTGGTGGGGCGGGAGCTGGTGCGGGGTAACGAGCAGGTGTGGGTGATGACGGACGAGAATCGGCTGGAGGTGCGGCGGGTGGGAATTGTGTATCGGGGGGAGCAGTGCGTACTGGTGAACGAGGGGTTGTCGACGGGTGAGCGGTTGGTGACGACGGACTTGTCGGCAGGGGTAGATGGGATGGCGTTGCGATTGGCGGGTGAAGAACAGGTTGAGGACAAGCAGGGGGGCCAGCGAGGCAAGGGTGGCAAGCAAGGCCAGCGTGACGGCAAGGGGAGGGCGGGCAAATGAGTAGTTCGGAGAACAGGGCGGCGGGTTTGCGGGGGACGATTGCGTGGATGGTGCGTAACCGGGTGACGCCGAACATATTGATGTTGGCGTTGTTGGGCGGGGGGCTGATGGTGGCGACTCAGATCAAGCAGGAGGTGTTTCCGGAGTTTGATTTGAACATGGTGTCGGTGCGTGTGCCTTATCCGGGGGCGAGTCCGGAGGAGGTGGAGCAGGGGATCGTGCTGGTGGTGGAGGAGGCGATCCGGGGGTTGGAGGGGGTCAAGGAAGTGACGGCGGTGGCGTCAGAGGGGTTTGGGATGGTGATGGCGGAGCTGTTGGAGGGGGCGGACCGTCAGAAGGCGTATCAGGACGTGCAGCAGGAGGTGGCGCGGATCGTGACGTTTCCGGAGGATTCGGAGCGGCCTGAGATCACGCTGAACGTGATGAAGCGGGAAGTGCTTCAGGTGGAGCTTTACGGGGACGTGAGCGAATGGGCGTTGCGGGAGACGGCGGAGCATGTGCGGGATCGGCTGTTGCAGCACGAGGGGATCACGCAGGTGGAGCTGGCGGGGGCACGGGAGTTTGAGATACACATCGAGGTGGGCCAGGAGGCGTTGCGGCGTTATGGATTGACGATAGGAGACGTAGCGAACAAGGTGCGTCGCAGTTCGGTGGAGATACCCGGGGGCAAGGTGGAGACGGGGCGGGGGGAGATATTGTTGCGGGTGACGGAGCGTCGGGACTGGGCGAAGGAGTTTGGTCGGATACCGATTATCGCGACGAGCGAGGGTGGGTATGTGTGTCTGGAGGATATTGCGGCGATAGGAGAGGGGTTTGAGGACACGGACAAGGAGGCGACGTTTAATGGGGTGCGGGCGATCGGGGTGGAGGTGTATCGGATAGGCAAGCAGACGCCGATTGGGGTGTCGGACGCGGTGCACGAGGCGATGGCGGAGATTGAGGGGGAGTTGGCGGCGGGCATCGAGTGGACGGTATTGCGGGACATGTCGGATATTTATCGGCAGCGGTTGACGTTGTTGTTGAAGAACGCGTTTATCGGGCTGGTGCTGGTGTTGGTGTTGCTGGGGATATTTCTGGAGATGAAGCTGGCGTTCTGGGTGACGATGGGGATTCCGGTGTCGTTTTTGGGGGGGTTATTGTTCTTGCCGGTGATGGGGGTATCGATCAACATGATCTCGATGTTCGCGTTTATCGTGGCGTTGGGGATCGTGGTGGACGACGCGATTGTGGCGGGGGAGAACATCTATGCGTATCGGCAGGGTGGTATGGGTTTGCTGGAGGCGGCGATTCGGGGGGCGCGGGACGTCGTGGTGCCGATCACGTTTTCTATCTTGACAAATATAGTAGCTTTTTTGCCTTTGTATTTTGTTCCGGGCGTAATGGGCAAGATCTGGCGGGTTATACCGGCGGTGGTGTGCACGGTGTTTGCGATATCGCTGACGGAGGCGATGTGGATCTTGCCATCGCACCTGGGGCACACGTCAAGCAAGGCGCGGACGGGGCTGACGCGTCGGCTGCACGGGGCGCAGCAGGTGTTTGGGCGGGGGTTTGAGAAGTTGATCGAGCGGGTTTATGGTCCGGTACTGGGCGTGGCGTTGCGTGGGCGGGTGTTGACGCTGGCGTTGGCGGCGGGGCTGTTGGTGTTGACGCTGGGTTATGTGAAGTCGGGTCGGCTGGGTTTTATCTTGATGCCGAAGGTGGAGGCGGATGTATCGGCGGTGACGGCGAAGCTGCCCTATGGCAGTCCGATGGCGAAGGCGCGGCTGGTGCGAGAGCAGCTGGTCTCGGCGGCGGAGGCGGTGGTGGAAGCGCACGGGGGCGAGGTGTTGTCGGAGGGGGTTTTTGCGTTGATTAATGAGAACCAGGTGGAGGTGATGGTTTACCTGACGGATCCGGAAGTCAGGCCTATCTCGACGAGCGAGCTGACGGAGCGTTGGCGGGAAGAGGTGGGAGTATTGGCGGATCTGGAGTCGTTGCGTTTCGAGTCGGATAGGGGTGGGCCGGGGCGAGGGGCAAGTTTGACGGTGGAGTTGAGTCATCGGAATATCGCGACGCTGGACAAGGCGAGTGAGGCGTTGGCGGCGCGTCTGGCGGAATTCAGCGTGGTGAAAGACATCGACGACGGGTACACGCCGGGCAAGGAGCAGTTTAATTTTCGGGTGACACCTGCGGGTGAGAGTCTGGGGTTGACGGCGCGGGACATAGCGAACCAGGTGCGTTATGGGTTTGAGGGGGTCAAGGCGATCCGGCAGCAGCGTGGTCGCAACGAGGTGACGGTGCGGGTGCGCCGGCCTGAGGCGGAGCGGATCAGGGAATATGACGTGGAGCACATGATGGTGCGGACGGCGGCGGGGGGTGAGGCGCCGTTGTTGGAGGTGGCGACGGTAGATCGCGGCCGGGCGTATACGGCGATCAATCGGCGCGAGGGTCGCCGGACGGTAACAGTGACGGCGAACGTGGAGCCGATCGGGGAGACGAGCCGGGTTAAGGATACCTTGAGCACGGAGATTCTGCCGGAATTGGTGCAGGCGTATCCGGGGCTGAGCTATTCGTATCAGGGACGCCAAGAGGACATGCGAGAGTCGATGGCGGCGCTACGGACCGGTATGGTGTTGGCGTTGTTGGGGATTTATGTGTTGCTGGCGATACCGTTTCGCAGTTACGCACAGCCCTTGATTGTGATGACGGCGATACCGTTCGGGATTATCGGGGCGGTGCTGGGGCACTTGTTGATGGGCTATAATTTGTCGATCATCAGTCTGATGGGGATCGTGGCGTTGGCGGGGGTGGTGGTGAATGACGCGTTGGTGCTGATCGAGTATGCGAACCGGTTGGTGAAGGAGGAGGGGCTGGGGGCGAACGAGGCGGTTCGGCGGGCGGGGATACGGCGTTTTCGGCCGGTACTGTTGACGACGTTGACGACGTTTGGGGGGCTAAGTCCGATGATTTTCGAGACGTCGCGTCAGGCCCGGTTTATGATACCGATGGCGTTGTCGCTGGGGTATGGAATTTTGTTTGCGACGGCGATTACGTTGATCTTGATACCGTCGTTGTATCTGGTGCTGGATGACGGGCGGCGTTTTGTGGCGTGGCTGGGGGGGGGCGGGGGCGAAGAGAGTTATGAGTTATGAGTTATGAGTTATGAATGGAGAGGAGGAGAAGAGGGTTTTTTGACAGGATTAACAGGATTGACAGAATCTAATAAAAAGACATAAAGGACAAGGGGAAGTGTCGCCTGCGGTGACGGCCCTACAGTGGCTTTGGAGTGACGCGGTATGTTACTTATAGATATAGACTGGTGTGTTTTCTCAGTATTCGCACTGATCGCGTTGGGTTACTACTGCTCAGCCAGGCTTTGGGCCGCTTCGTGGATAAGAGTGATTGATCCGCGGGCAAGATGCCCGCGACACCGCCGAGATTGAAGGGTTATGGGTTGAGAAGGTTTTGGGCTAGGATGGTTTGGGCGGCGTGGATGGTTTTGAGGGTGTCGTCGAAGGGTGAGGAGGTGGTGTGGGTGTTGTTTTTGACGGCGTCGACGAATTCGCGGTGCTTGGCTTCGAAGCCTGCGAAGACATGGAATTGATCGCTGCCGGCGACGTCGGCGGTGTGGTAGGTGACGCCTTGGTAGTCGCCGTTGGCGTAGAGGGTGGCTTGGTTTTCGACTTCGGCGTCGACGTAGATTTTGGGGGCGTGCATCTGGACGCGGAAGACGCGTCGGCCGCTGGTCCAGGAGTTGACGAGGGAGCCGACGGAGCCGTTGTCGAAGTAGAGGGTGGCTGATATATAGTTGATGTCGGGGGTGCCGATGCGTCGGCAGTGGGAGTGGATGTCGACGATGTCGCCGGCACACATCCAGCGGACGGTGTCGATGGCGTGGACGGTGTCGTCGAACATGTGGTCGCGGGGGCCTATGAAGGGGTCGGGTTCGCACTTGAAGAATTCGCAGACGGCGTGGTTGATGGGTCCGCGTTGGAGGCAGAGGTCGCGCATTTTGACGAGCAGGGGGCATGAGCGACGTTGGTGGCCTACCTGGGTGATGCAGCGGTGTTTTTGGGCGAGGTGGGCTAGTGACTGGGCCTGGTGGAGGTTGAGGCCCATGGGTTTTTCGATGAAGAGGTGGAGGTGCTGCTGGAGGCACCAGATCCAGGGGTCAATCATGACGTGGGGGTGGCCGATGGCGTAGACGGCGTCGGGTTGGGTTTTTTCGATCATTTTCTGGTAGCTGGTGGGGTGGTCGGCCTGGAAGCAGTTTTCGGGAGGGATGCTGAAGCGTTGGGCGGTGTCGCGGAGGTGGTGGGGGTTGAAGGCGGAGATGCCGACGATTTCGAGGTCGTCGAAGGAGGCGAGGGAGGGGTAGTGGACTTTGTTGGCCATTTGGCCTGCGCCGATGACGCAAACGCGGATTTTGTCTTTGGGCATGGGGTGGACCCTCGTGTTTGTTCGCTGTAAGTCTTTTTTTTTACAGGGTTTTGGTAACGTGGCGGCTTGGGTCAGCCTGAGGCGGCGCGGGCGTGGACGTGGGGCCCAGGCAGGCGAGGCGGTCAGGATATCCGCTGGCGAGAGTGTACCATAGTCGCAAGGGGCCGTCCAGCCGAGGGGTAATAAGCTGCCGTTTTTGGTACGTTGGGGCAGGAGGGGCTATAATTAAGGCAGAGAGACTATGTGAAGGGGCAAAGGCAGAGGCCCGTTAGATGGGGCTGGTTTGTCAGCCATGCAAGCGGGCTGGCCGTCTCAGGCACCAGGTGAGGTGCCGACGCAGGACAATTGTCGGTCGGGCGGCCGGGCTATATAGAGTGGAGGCAAGATGAGCAAGGACACTGCGTCGCCTTCGGCGGGGTCGGGCAAGTCGTTGGAGCACTCTGGATCGATAGACGTGCTGCGGCGTCTACTAGACCGCGCCGGCGAGGTGCTCTGGCGTCTGGATGGCCAGGGACGAGTGACGTTTGTGAACGGGGCTGTGGCGGACACGTTGGGTTACGAGGTGGCGGATGTGGTGGGCAGGATGCTGGCGGAGATACTGGTGGGAGAGAGCAAGGCGTGGGCACGCGGGGGCCTGGAACGCTGGCTTGAGGGCCGTTCGCAGGGGACGGGCTTAGCCAAGACGTTGCGTTTTCGTCGTAAGGACGCAAGCGAGTGGGTCGGGGCAACGTGCTGGTACGGAGAGTATGACGGGGCCGGCACGTTAACGGGGGCGCAGGGGGTAATGCGGGCAGCAGAGGGGAGCCTGGCCCAGGGAGCGAGTATCCCTGAAGAGGAACGGCTGCTATCGGAGGTATTGTCGAGCATCACGGACGGGATCAGTGTGCTGGACACGGAATACCGGATCTTGCGTGTGAACGCGACAATGGAGCGATGGTACGCTCATAAGATGCCCTTGGTGGGCAAGAAGTGCTACGAGGCGTACCACGGACAGGACGTGCTGTGCAAGCAGTGTCCAGCGCAGCGTACCTTGACGCACCAGGAGATTGCCCAGGCAGTTGTGCCACGGATCGGCGCTGGGGGGCAATTGCAGGGCTGGCTTGATTTGCATTCGTTTCCGTTACGTGACAGTAAGACAGGGGCAGTCAAAGGAGCGATCGAATACATGCGTGACATCACAGAGCAGAAGGAGACACAGGATCGGTTGGAGAAGGAGGAGCAGTTGCTTCGGACGCTGGTGGGGAGTCTTCCGGACTGTGTGTATGTGAAGGACCGTGAGCACCGTTTCGTGATGGCCAACGAGGCGACGGCGTTAGTGATGGGTGCGGCGTCGACGGAGGCGTTGTTGGGCAAGACGGACGGGGATTTTTACGAGGCGGCCCAGGCGGTGCAGTATCGCGAGGAAGAAGAGGAGGTGATGTCCCGAGGTTGGCCTTTGCTGAACAAGGAGCAGGACACGGTGGACAGTCAGGGGCGTTTGCGTTACCTGCTGACGACGAAGGTGGCCTTGCGTGACAGTCGCGAGGAAGTGGTGGGGCTGGTGGGGGTCAGCCGGGATGTGACGGATCGGCGTCGGGCGGAGGAAAACTTGCGTGAGAGCGAGGAACGTTTTCGGCAGTTGGCAGAGAATATCGGGGAGATATTCTGGCTTTACGATGTGGCTTCACGTCGTTTTCTCTACGTGAGTCCGGGATATGAATCGGTATTTGGGCGGTCGGTGAAGGAGTTGTATGACCGGGCGGAGACGTGGACGGAGGCGGTGCATGACGAGGATGCCGAGCGCGTGCACTTTCATTTTGCGCAGGAGCGTGAAGGGATACCCTTTGAGTCACAGTATCGGATCGTGCGTCCCGACGGGGGAGTGCGATGGGTGAAGGACCGGGGTTTTGCGGTGACGGACGAACAGGGCAAGGTGTACCGTCTGGCGGGAATCGCCGAGGACATTACGGAGCGGAAGCAGGCGCGGCAGGCATTGGAGATATCGGAAGAGAAGTATCGGGGGCTTTACGAGGGCAGCCGGGACGGGATTGCCTTTACGGGGATGGACGGGCGTATTCAGGAGGCGAACCAGGCATTTCTGGACATGCTGGGCTACACACTGGAGGAGATACAGGGGTTGACGTTCTGGGACCTGACGCCGGTGCGGTGGCATGAACAACAGAAGCGGGTGGTGGCGCAGGCGTTGGAGCGGGGTTACGCCGACGAATATGAGAAGGAGTATTTTCGGAAGGACGGGAGTATTTTCCCGGTGCGGCTGCGTTTATGGCTGGTGCGGGACAACGACGGTCGGCCATTGCGTTTATGGGCCATCGTGCGGGATGTTACGGAACAGAAGCAGGCGCAAGAGGACCGGGAGCGTTTGACAGAGGCGTTGGAGGCGAAGAATATGGAGCTGGAGTCGTTGATTCACGCGACGAGCCACGATTTGCGGTCGCCTTTGGTCAACGTGGAGGGCTTCAGCCGGCATTTAGAGAAATATTGCGCCCGTTTGCAGGGCGCGTTGGCAGGGCAGGTGCTGGAGGCGCAGGCCCAGGCGGATGTGGGCTCGTTGCTGGAGCAGGACATCCCGGAGGCGCTTTATTATGTGCGTGCGAGTGTGCGCAAAATGGATGCGTTGATCAACGGGCTGCTTCAGTTGTCGCGGGTGGGGGGGGCGGCCTTGCGTTTGGAGCCTTTGGATATGAACGTGCTGATCGGGGAGATTCGGGCGGCGATGGAATATCAGCTGGAGGAGGGGCAGGTAACGTTGGAGGTGGCCTCTTTGCCGGAATGCTGGGGGGATCGCGAGCAGATCAGCCGGGTGTTTACGAATTTGCTGGACAACGCGTTGAAGTATCGGGAGGCGTCACGGGAGAGCAGGGTGAGGTTATCGGGACGGCGAACGGGCCAGACGGTGTTATATTGCATGGCGGACAACGGTGTGGGGATTCCGGAAGGGCGGCGGGAGACCGTTTTCAAGCTTTTCCATCGGGAACATAGTGGCGAAAGCGAGGGGGAAGGTGTAGGATTAACGATAGCGAAGAAGATCGTGGAGCGTCATGGCGGCCGGATCTGGGCGGAGTCGGAGGCAGGCCAGGGTAGCAGGTTCTTCGTGGAGTTGCCGGGCGAAAAACACAAAGCGAGAGCGCTGAGGGATTGAGAACAAAAGGGACCCGGGGACAAAAGGCGAACGTGGCGCGAGACAAGCAGTTGATTTGAGGTTTACAATGGCCAACGCGACGAGGGCAAAGGTGCTGCTGGTGGAGGATGACGGGGGGCTCTCGCGTTTGATCGAAGGCCAGTTGCTTAGCCGGGGGATAGCGATGGAGTGGGCCAGCAGCGGCCAGGAGGCCTTGAATTGGCTGGGGCTTCACGATGTGGATTTGCTGCTGCTGGATTACCAGTTGCCGGATATGACAGGGCGGGAGGTGGTTGAGTCGTTAGCACGGTCGGGCAGAACGTTGCCGTTTGTGCTGGTGACGGGCCGGGGGGATGAGAAAATCGCTGTAGAGGTCATGAAGCTGGGGGCGCGGGATTACGTGGTGAAGGATGGGGCGTTTTTGGACGTGCTGCCGTCACTGGTGGTTCACGTGCTGGGCCAGTTGGAGCAGGAGCAGCGACTGGCGGAGGCGGAGGCGGCGTTTCGCGCGAGCGAGGCGCGTTATCGAGTGATTTTTGCTTCGGCAATGGACGCGGTGCTCTTGGTGAAAGAGACCGGCGAGGTGGTGGAAGCGAATCCGCAGGCTTGCCGGATGTTCGGTTACACGGGTGCGGAGTTTGGTGAGTTGACCGTCGGGGCATTGCTGGATGAGGAGCACGCGTCCTGGTATGAGGCTTTTGTGGCGGCGCTTGCATCGGGTGAGGATTTCCGGCACGAAACGGTGATGGTGAACAAGGACGGAACGCGTCTGGATGTAGACATTCAGGCGAGCGGCTTGGAGTACGCAGGGGTGCGGCATGGTTTGATGGTGATACGAGACATCAGCGAACGAAAGTGGGCGGAGGAAGAGTTGCAATTGACAAACGAACAGTTACGAGTGAGCGAACAGGCGTTGCGAGAGCGGGAGTCACGATTGCGGGCGATCTTTCAGGGCTCAGCGGTGGGGGTGGCGTTGGAGGATATGGACGGCCGGGTGGTGGAGATCAACCGGGCGTTGGAGGAGATGCTGGGGACCAGTCGTAGCGAGTTGCGTCAGGGGGGCTTGAAGGGG
>Ga0180430_10005552_pt1 | contig 10461 bp, 9 predicted proteins | sample SS_ome_9_FD_132999 | JGI IMG/M metagenome (GOLD analysis project Ga0180430, IMG submission 132999) | Hypersaline lake sediment archaeal communities from the Salton Sea, California, USA - SS_1_S_2 metaG | ecosystem: Environmental > Aquatic > Non-marine Saline and Alkaline > Hypersaline > Sediment... | reverse complement strand
CCCTTGATGGAATTGGCCAGAGATTCGCTCAGGACATTTTCGCCACGGAGAAAGAAAAAATAGAGAATAAAGAGTCCGCCTCCCCATAAAATTCCGCTTATAAATCCAGCCTTTCCATTTTTAAACAACCTGAGTATAAAGCTGGTAATGAATCCAAAAATGATGATGATGCAGATGCTTACGATTACTTTAAACTGAATTATGGTGGCCGAGGCCAGCACCGGATCAGCTTCCAGTGGCGTTATAAAAAACTGCCTCAGGGCCTCGGTGGCACCATTAATCACTGCCGTATCGTAGCCGAACAGCAGCCCCCCCAGTGTGGCTACCAGGGTTAATGCAATAATCACCGGGGGGATGGAGCGGGAATCTTTACTCATGCGGTCTATTTAATGTACTGGTTAATGATGGATTCATATAGTTCTTGCTTACCGGAGATCTGTTCTGGTTCTCCATTGGCTTTGGCCAGGGCGCTCAGCTCTTCCAGACTGAGTTCTCCTTTTTCAAACTTCGCGCCATTGCCGCTGTCAAAGGACTTATAGCGATCGGCCCGCATCTTTTTGAAGGCACTTTTCTCCAGCATCTCCAGGGTGGTCTCAAAAGCCCTGGCAAAGACATCCATGCCCGTGATATGGGCGATAAAGATATCTTCCATATCTGTGCTGTTCCGCCTGGTTTTGGCATCGAAGTTGATCCCGCCTGTGGTAAAGCCTCCCGCTTCCACAATGGGAAGCATGGATTCCACCAGTTCGTATAGATTGACCGGGAACTGATCCGTATCCCAGCCATTCTGGTAGTCCCCGCGATTGGCATCAATGGAGCAGAACAAACCGTTATCCACGGCCACCTGCAGCTCATGCTGGAAGGTATGTCCGGCCAGTGTGGCATGGTTCACCTCAATATTCATTTTAAAATCACCGGCCAGGCCGTACTTCTGAAGGAAGCCGATTACCGTGGCCGTATCGAAATCATACTGGTGCTTGGTGGGCTCCATGGGCTTGGGCTCAATCAGGAAGGGACCCGTGAATCCTTTGCCACGTGCATAGTCCTTGGCCATATGCAGAAATTTTGCCAGGTGCTCCTGTTCGCGTTTCATATCTGTATTCAGCAGGGACATATAACCTTCCCGGCCGCCCCAGAAGACATAGTTTTCACCCCCCAGTGCAATGGTGGCATCCAGGGCATTTTTTACCTGGGTGGCTACCCAGGGCAGCACATTAAAGTCGGGATTGGTAGCTGCTCCGTTCATGTATCTTGGATTGGAGAATACATTGGCGGTGCCCCACAGGAGCTTTACCCCGGAATCAGCCTGCTTCTTTTTGGCATATTCCACCATGGTCTGCATGTTGGATTCGTATTCCTTCACGGAGCTGCCCTCCGAAACCACGTCGATGTCATGAAAACAGTAATAGGGTACTCCCATCTTGGTAATAAACTCAAAGGCTGCATCCATCTTGTTCTGGGCGCGCTCAATGTCATTGTTGCCATTGGCCCAGGGGAAGAGCTGGGTTCCCGGTCCGAACGGGTCTTCACCGGTACCGCAGAAGGTGTGCCAGTAGGCCACCGCAAAACGCATGTGTTCTTTCATGCTTTTTCCGGCTACCACTTTGTTTTCATCGTAAAATTTAAAGGCCAGCGGATTATCAGATTCCCTGCCTTCGAATTTAATCTTCCCGATGCCCGGGAAATACTCTTTCTTACCTAATAAGTAGTCCATTTTATCGTGTTTTATAAGTTATATGAATTGTCTATGCGGTGACGCATTTATCAAGTACAGTCTTCCACTGGCCGTAAGCTTCGCTGTATTTTTCAGCGTCCTTGTTGCTTGGCTCTATGATCATTCTTCTGTTCAGGTTTTCAAAGGCCTCTTCATAGGAACCAAAAATACCCGAACCTATGCCGGCCCCGTTGGCAGCCCCAATGGAGCCATCTGTATCGTAGAGCTCAATGGTGGAACCCGAGATCTCTGCAAGGGTATCTCTGAATACCGGACTCAGAAACATGTTGGCCCAACCGGCTCTTATAACTGTGGGATTGATCCCGATTTCTTTCAGAATGTTCATTCCGTAATGGAAGGAGAAAGCAACACCTTCCTGGGCTGCACGCACCAGGTGGGAGCTGTTATGAATATTGAAATTGATATTTTTTACAGTGGCTCCCACATCCTTGTTGCCCAGCATCCGTTCTGCCCCGTTTCCAAAGGGCAGCATCAGCAATCCTTCCGAACCAATTGGAGCTTCCATGGCCAGGTCGTTAAGGGCCGGATAATTCATCTCCTTGTGGGCAAGATGTTGTTTTAACCAGGAGTACTGAATTCCTGCACCATTGATACAGAGCAATACCCCCAGCCTGTTGAGCTCCGGACTGTGGTTCACATGGGCAAAGGTATTAACCCGGCTTCGCGGATCATATTTAACTTCATCACTTACCCCGTAGACGACCCCTGATGTTCCCGCGGTAGCTGCTATTTCCCCCGGATTCAGCACGTTCAGGGAGAATGCATTGTTGGGTTGATCGCCTGCGCGGTAGGCAATCTTGATGCCCGGTACCAATCCGAGCTCCTCGGCCGCGGATTTGGACAGACGTCCCTGTTCCGAGAAGGTGGGGACGATATCGGGAACCAGGTGCTGGTGGATTCCGTAATATTCCAGCAGGAAGTCAGCCAGTGAATTCTCCTGGAAATCCCACATGATCCCTTCCGATAGTCCTGAGATGGTGGTATTGATCTCCCCGGTCAGTTTCATGGCAATATAGTCGCCCGGCAACATAAATTTGTAGGCCTTCTCATACAGTTCCGGTTCATTCATAATGACCCAGCTCAGCTTGGAAGCAGTGAAGTTTCCCGGTGAGTTCAGCAGATGGGAAAGACATTGCTCCTGGCCGATTTTCTCCATGGCATGGTCGCCGTGGGAGACGGCCCTGGAGTCGCACCAGATGATGGACGATCGCAACAATTGATAATCCTTGTCCACCAGCACCAGGCCATGCATCTGGTAGGCGATGCCAATGGATTTTATGGAGGATGGGTCAATCTCTGCACTCTGCATCACATCATTGGTTGCAAGCAGCAGGTTACTCCACCACTGATTGGGATCCTGCTCGGCCCATCCGGATCTGGGAGCTTCAATCTTCATTTCTTTTTTCGGGTAGAAGGCCGAGGCAATGCAGCGACCCGATTCAGCATTGATCAGGCTTGCTTTTACCGAAGAGCTTCCCACGTCGTATCCAAGTAAGTACATAAAAGAAAGTTAGTATGTTAGAATCTTAATAATCATATAATTATATGCTAAAACCAAGGGCTTCTTTTTTATGCTGTTCGTAAATCATTCTGTCGAAGCGATAGTAATATGCTGGTTTGTGGGCCACCCCGGATTGCTTTTCTTCCAGCTGCACCAGGTATTTTGATTTCAGGATTTTCTTCCTGAAGTTCCGGTTGTCCAGATCGCAGCCCAGGATCACCTCGTACAGGCTTTGAAGTTCCCTGATGGTGAATTTTTCAGGAAGCAATTCAAACCCGATGGGTTCGCTGCGCAGCTTTTGCTGCAGGTGAGCCAGTCCCCTGGCAATGATGGTGCCGTGGTCAAATGCAAGTTCGGGCACCTGCTTGACATCAATCCATGTGGCCTTATTTTTGATTGCAAAGGCACTGTTGGTATCCGTTATATTGATCAGGGAATAGTAGGCTGCAGTGACCACACGTTGTATTTTGTGGCCCGTGGTTTCATTCAGCCACTGGATATCGGTGGGCCTGGAAATGCGGTCTGGCCGGCCAAAGAATTCAAACTGTTGAAGGTAGATGTTTTTCAGACCGGTCAGCTCCTCCAGGATCCTTGAAGCGGCCCGGTCCAGGTCCTCGTTGATGGCAATAAAGTCGCCCGGAAGCTTATGATCATTGATAACTCTGCCCGATGGGTCGGTGAAGCTTCTCCGGACAAGCAGAACTTTCAGTTGATTTGTACTGAAACCAAAGATTACACAATCCACTGAAATATGGGGATTGATGTTTCTGCCGGGCAAATTCATGCCTGCTAAAGTAGGAAAGAAATGTGTCAAAAACAAAGTTAACGTAAAAAATACGTTAACTAAATTTTATTTCATCAGTAAATTCGGCAACCAGAGGCTGAGAGAGGGGATGTAGGTCACCAGCATCAGCACCACAATCATAATGATAAACATGGGTAGCAGGGGTTTTATGACCTGCTCAATTTTCAGATTGGCCACACTGCATCCGATAAACAGAACTGATCCCACAGGAGGCGTACAGAGTCCCACGCAGAGGTTCAGCACCATGATGATCCCGAAGTGAATGGGGTCCATTCCCAGCTGGGCTGACACAATGGGGAGGAAAATAGGAGTGAAGATCAGTACGGCCGGTGTCATATCCATAAAGATGCCAACAAACAGCAGGATGAAGTTGATCACCAGCAGGATGACAATTGGATTATCGCTCAAACTCAGCAGTCCGCTGCTCACATTCTGTGGGATATTCTCGTAGGACATGATCCACGACATTCCAATGCTGGTGGCAACCAGCAGCAAAACGATGCAGGTGGTCCGGACCGATTTCAGGATAATGGCCGGAAGGTCCTTTATGGTGATCTCTTTGTAGATCAGAGCCAGGATAAGTGCATAGAGGACAGCCACTGCCGAAGCCTCGGTGGCAGTGAAGAATCCTGCCACGATCCCGCCGATGACAATGACCAGCATCAACAGGGAGGGCAGGGCATCAATAAATTTTCGGAAAGCAAATTTAAAAAAGGTCCAGTTGGTGGCCGATTTGTAAACCGAGTATGCAAGGAAGAGTAACAACAATCCATAAAGGACCCCTTTAAACGCAGTGGCAGAAGCTCCGTGTACCGCCTTCATCCCGATTCCGGCTCCAACAAGAAGGACGGATGCCAGCAGCACTTTTCCCAGGACGCCGGCCAGTCCTTTGATACCTTTGTTTTTCAGGACCATCATCGACATGGCCACCAGCATAATCCCCACTCCGGTGAGAATTCCGGGAACATATCCGGCCAGGAAGAGGGCAGTGATCGATGCTCCCCCGCTGGCAAGCGAATAGATAATCAGAATGTTGCTGGGAGGGATGGTCAGACCGGTGGTTGCCGAAGTAATATTGACCGCAGCACTGAAGTTTTCATCATAGCCTTCCTTCTTCATTTCCGGACCCATGATGCTGCCAATGGCTGAAGTGGCTGCTGCAGCAGAACCGGAAATGGCGCCAAAGAGCATATTGGCGATGACATTCACAAATGCAAGTCCGGCCGGAAGTCTGCCCACCAGTACCCTGGCAAAGTTGATCAGGCGCATGGCAATTCCTCCGCTGTTCATAATCCCTCCGGCCAGTACAAAGAAGGGGATGGCCAGCAGGGCAAAGCTGTCCAGTCCGGTAGCCATGCGCTGAGCGTAGGTGGTCAGTGCAGGCACGGCATCAATGGACATTAACATGGTAAGGATCCCTGAAATGCCGATACTAAAAGCAATGGGAACACCAATGATCAGAAGGATGATGAAGCTGAGGACAAGAACCAGTACTTCCATATTAGCTCGATTTTTTTAAGTTGATGATGTGGAGCACCTCATAGTACATGATGATCAATCCGCTGATCGGAAGGACGATATACACATAGCCCAGGGGAAGCTGCAGGGCTGCAGATTTCACCTGAAGTACAAAGCGGGTATACATCAAAACCACACCACCTGTTACCATTACAGAGAGGGCAAAAAGAAGGATAAGCGAATGAATAATATACAGTAAAAGTTTTTGTCTGGCCGGAGGGGATCTCTGGATCAGAATATCGATGGCCAGGTGCTCTTTCCTGCCTGCCACGTAGGCAGCGCCCAGGACGCCCACCCAGATGAGCAGGAAACCTGCAAGTTCATCGGTAAATGAGCTGGGGGAAGAAAGCAGGTAACGGCTGAACACCTGCCATAAGACATCAATTACCAGTACGCTCATCAGGATAACCAGAAAAATCTCCAGTACCTTGTTCAGTTTGTGTTGAAATTTGTTCATATGCAATCTTGCCATGTATTATTCTACTTCTCTGATCCTGGTGATCAGGTCATATAATCTTTCATTCTCCCGGTAAGACTCCAGCAAAGCGCTGACCTTTTCGGAAAATGGTTCTTTATCGGGATAAATGATGTTCACGCCGGCCTCTTTAACAATCTCCAGGGATTCTTTTTCCGATTCAGCCCACAATTGACGCTGCACCGGAACAGCTTCATCAGCCGCCTGCTGCAGCCAGTTTCGCTCCTGCTCACTTAGCTTTTTCCATACCTTCTGACTGATGATCAGTACATCGGGAACCATGGTGTGTTCATTCAGGCTGTAGTACTTGCATACTTCATAGTGGTGACTTGTATAAAAGCTGGGTGGATTATTCTCCGCGCCATCCACCACGCCGCTCTGCAGGGCCGTATAAAGCTCCCCCCAGGATATGGGGGTTGGAGAACCTCCCTGGGCCTTTACCATTTCCATGGCGGTAATGCTTTTCATAACCCTGATCTTCAAGCCTTTCAGGTCGTCCGGGTGATTGATGGGTGTGTCGATTGTATAAAAGCTTCGGCTGCCTGCATCAAAAAAGCAGAGGCCCCTGATCCAGAAAGGCTCCGTGCTCAGAAGTAATTCGTCACCGATCTCTCCGTCCAGAACTTTAAAGGAGTGCTCCTTGGATCTGAATACATAGGGCAGCCCAAGCACTTTAAAATCTTCGGTAAAACTCTCCATGACAGCAGCAGATACTTTGGTGATGGCCAGGCTTCCTATCTGCAGGAGTTCCACACACTGCTGTTCAGACCCCAGCTGACCGCTCGGGTATATTTCGATGCTTAACTCCCCTTCAGAAATTTCCGCGCAGCGATCGGCCATGTACACCATGGCTTTATGCACCGGGTGGGAGGGATCCAGTCCGTGAGCCAGTTTCAGTACCCTGCCCTGCTGTACGTTTCCACAGGCCGTCAGCAGAAACACAGAGATGGGAAGTAGAATAAAAGTGATGTTCCGCATATGTTTAGCTTGCTTATTTTTTCAGATCCCCTATTATATTCATTGCATAGGCTGCTGTTTCTTCAAGCTTCTTATAATCCTTATTTGCAATGATCTCTTTGGTGATTAACTGGGAACCCATTCCCACGCAGAATGCTCCTGCCTGGAACCACTCAGTCAGGTTTTCCCGGGTCGGGCTTACCCCCCCGGAAGGCATGATATCGGACCAGGGGCATGGTCCCAGATAGGCCTTCAGGAATTTGGCTCCCCCCACTGTGGGCCCCGGGAATAATTTCACCACCTCTGCACCAAGCTCCTCCGCTAAGCCGATTTCAGAAGCAGTGGCACATCCGGGCATCCACAGGATTTTCCTGCGATTGCATACCCGGGCCATTTCTTCGTTCAGCAGGGGAGATACAATGAATTTTGCACCCATCTGGATATAGAGCGAACAGGTGCCGGCATCCACCACGGTCCCGACACCAAGCATCAGGTCCGGCATTTCTTTACGGCTCCAGTGGACCAGCTCGGCAAAGAGCTCATGTGCCATATCGCCCCGGTTGGTGAATTCAAAAATATTCATTCCTGCCCGGTAGCAGGCAGAGACCACCTCTTTCATTACTTCTATATCGGGATTGTAATAGAGAGGAATAACTCCGGTCTCCCTCATTTTCAGTACGACGTCAATTCGTTTCATGGATTAGTTTGTATTGGATCGATTATGCAATATAGATATTAGTTGGCATACACCACGGACTGCGTCCACCTTTGGGCTTCTGTTTTCAGATATTTTTCAATTTCTTCCACCGAGCTCCATCTCTTGTCTTCCTTTTCCCACAGAGAGTAAAAACGATAATTCAGCGCATCGCCGGGACTTGCGTCCAGAAGGGCATAATAGGTCTGTATCACCCCTTCTCCTTCATTTCTGGTTTCATCCGTTCGGATCAGATAGCTTGTGGGCACCACCAGGGCCATGGTCAGCAGGCTCCCGTCTTCTGCCTGGTGATCCATTGTGTAAAGACCGGTATACTGCTCATCCAGTTCCAGAACATGAAGCTGCTCGCTGAGCATGTTTACAATGCCCACGACCAGGTTCATATCCTCCTCGGTTCCGCTGTAGGTGACCATCCCCTGGTAAAAGCGACGTCCGGCGGCAATACCGATCTGGTGCGAGACCTCAACTACCTGGTCCTCCACTTTCCAGTTGGTGTAATCCAGTTTAAAACGGCTTCGCTGGGATCCCCGGAACACGACTTCGTATGTGCCGGATCCATTGTCCCCCACGCGATAGATGGAGTCTTTATACATGTAGCCTATGGCCCCTGCACCCAGACTGGTCCCAACTTTCAGTACGTCCATTCCCCAATCTCCCGGTTCATGGTAACTGGGTTCATCGGCTTTCCCCACATTGTCCAGAACCATGGCTGAGGTGGTTTTCCCAAAAATGTCCATGCCGTTTCGCTGGTCCATGTAGTTCCTATAGCCCACCAGGTCATTTTCCCAGGCCGGACCTTCCATCTGGAAGGAGGCACTTGTGTTGTCTGCGTAATTATGATAGGAAACCCCATCAAGCCTCCGGGCCCGGTCCAGCTTTTTATAATTGTTCTTTGCATCTCCCAGGTGCAGGTTGGTACGGACAGGAAACTCCGGGTAGTCCTCCGGGGCTATGAATTCCACGGTGATCCACTGCTGGGCACCGGCTTCCATATCTGTCAGCGCAAACAGTTCATCCCAGCTTCCATCCCCGTCCACATCGTTTACCTGACAGGGGATGAATTCGTTATGTACGTCCTTGAGGACGGGTAGCTGGTTAGCTGGAATGGTGGTCCAGTTAACGATCTCACCCCGGGATATCAGAATGGCAGCATCACTGCGTTTTTGATTCAGGGGATTGGTCACCTGGAGACTGACTCCGGGTTCTGAGCTACACGAGAATGACAGCAATCCCGCCAGCAGTAAAAGGATGGAAGTTTGTCGCATTGTAATTGTTTTATAGTTATTCATTTCAATTATTCTTCATTGGAAGGCTTCCCGATGGTGGCCAGAATACCACCATCTACGTAAACGACCTGACCATTCACAAAATCGGACGCACGGGAAGCAAGGAAGACCGCTGTTCCAGCCAGGTCTTCAGGGTCGCCCCACCGGCCCGCAGGTGTCCGGTTGATAATAAACTCGTTGAAGGGATGCCCGTCTACCCGGATGGGAGCTGTTTGCGAGGTGGCAAAGTAACCCGGACCAATGCCATTGATCTGGATGTTATACCTGGCCCATTCAGTGGCCATATTCCGGGTCAGCATTTTCAATCCTCCTTTGGCAGCGGCATAGGCCGATACGGTATTTCTGCCCAGCTCGCTCATCATGGAGCACATATTGATAATCTTCCCATATCCCCGTTCCACCATTCCCCGGGCCACTGTTTTAGCCATAATAAAAGGACCGGTAAGGTCCACATCCAGGACCTCCCTGAATTCTTCAGCTTTCATCTCCAGGATCGGGATCCGTTTGATGATGCCTGCATTGTTGACCAGGATATCAATGGGGCCCACCTCCTTTTCGATTTCCGGGACGATCTGTTCAGCAGCAGCTTCATCGGTGACATCCAGGACATAGGTATGCACCTGGATGCCCTTTTCCGCGTAGGCTTTCTTAGCTGCTTCAAGTTTCTCAGGAAAGACATCGTTGATGACAATTGTGGCGCCTGCTTCGGCCAGACCTGTGGCAATGGCCATTCCCAGGCCGTGCGTTCCGCCCGTTACCAGGGCTGTTTTTCCGCTTAGATCAAATAGAGTTTGTGACATTCCTTGTGTAATTAGCGTAGTTCATTGGCTTGGATCATATCCATATCACCGTAATCCAGATTCTCTCCAGCCATGCCCCAGATAAAAATGTAGTTGCTGGTTCCGGCAGCAGAATGGATCGACCAGGGAGGCGAAATGACCGCCTGCTCATTCTGCATCCAGATGTGCCTTGTTTCCGCGGGGTCGCCCATAAAATGACAGATGGCCTGTCCTTCCGGCACTTCAAAATAGAAATAGGCTTCCATCCGCCGGTCATGGAGATGGGGAGGCATGGTGTTCCAGACACTTCCCGGCTGCAATTCGGTCATGCCCATTTGCAGCTGGCAGGTTTCCACCACCGAATGGATCAGCAATTTGTTGATCTTCCTTGCATTTGACTGCTCCATTGCACCCATATCGGCCACTTCTGCATCGGCCAGGGTGACCCTTTTGCATGGGTAAGCTTTATGTGCCGGAGCTGAATTGAAATAGAGATGTGCAGGATGCTGTTTTTCCCGGCTGATCAGGGTGATCTGCTTTGACCCGGCTCCCACATAGAGCGCATCCTTATAGTCCAGCTCAAAAGCCTTCCCATCCACCTGGATTGTGGCCTTTCCTCCCACATTAATGATGCCCAGTTCACGGCGGTCACAGAAATAGCTTGATTTCAGGGGATCGATGCTGCTCAGT
>Ga0180430_10005551_pt1 | contig 10463 bp, 4 predicted proteins | sample SS_ome_9_FD_132999 | JGI IMG/M metagenome (GOLD analysis project Ga0180430, IMG submission 132999) | Hypersaline lake sediment archaeal communities from the Salton Sea, California, USA - SS_1_S_2 metaG | ecosystem: Environmental > Aquatic > Non-marine Saline and Alkaline > Hypersaline > Sediment... | reverse complement strand
CTGCGAATCATAGAAGGTGCGGATGCGAGTGCTGCGGAAGCCGATGTCCTCGACCGTGCCTTCGACACCGTTGAGCTTGATCCAGTCGCCGATGGCGAACGGCCGATCGAGCATGATCGCGATCGAGCCGAGCAGATTGGCTAGGGTCTCACGCGCGGCGAGCGCGATCGCCAGGCTGCCGACGCCAAGCCCTGTCAGTACCGAATAGGCAGGCAAGCCGATACGGTCGGCCGCTTCGATCACCATCGCGGCAATGGCGATGACGATCAGCAGCTTGAAGCCAAGACGCAGCAGCTGACTATCGATACCGCGCGGCCGCAGGCGACGCGAGCGAATGATGGCCTCTGGGATGCGGCTGAAGACCACCGCGACCAGCCAAGCCAGCAGCGAATACTCGATGACGACGAACGCCCGAGCAATGTTTTGCAGCATCGAGCCGGTGAAGTTGATCTGCCAAGCGATCAGCGCGTGGACGCCAACCGCCAGCAACAGCGCGAGCACCAAGGCGGCCATGGTGCGCCAGCGGGTCTCTCGGCCGAGCTGGGCCTTGGCATGGCGCTCGGCGCGACGCGCGAGCCGGTAGGCCAAGAGCGCGATGGCGATCGCACTGATGACAGCCGCCGCGGCGGCTAGCCATTGCCAGACCGCCTGCCCGAGCCACCCTCTAGCGAGCCAAGACGGCAGTGCTTGATTGTCGGCCCAGGTGAAATCGATCCCGGTGCCAGGTGTCAGCGTATAGGCGAGATAGATCCCCGGCGTCGAGCCCCGCGGCAGATAGGGCAGATCCTCAACACTGGCAAAGAAGTCCTCGGCTCGGTCGACGGTATCGGTACTGAACAGCCAGGCCCCCGCCCGTGGCCCTTCTTGCACCTGTTGCAGCAGGATCTCGGTATTGGGTATGCGCCATTGGGTCAAGGCCTCGCGCTCGACCTCATCGGCATCCGGAATACTGGCATAGGGCGGCAGTCCGACGCGGTCGATGACCTCCTTCAGCAAGAGCACGACCTCGACGCCGACCCCCTCCGCAAAGGCCCGCGGAACCTCGCTGAGATCTAAGGTGCGCACCGCGCGGAGCAGTGGCTGAAGCGGCTCCCGGCCCGGCCGATCGGGGTCCTTGCCAATCAGATAGACGCGGTCCAGATTCAGGATCAGGCTAGCAAGGGTGGCCCTTGGACTCGAGGTGTCCGGAGGACGCAAAGGATTGAGTTCAGCCTTGATTGCCGCAGGCAGCAGATGTTCTTGGACATCGACGGCGAGCGCTGTGCCAGCATGCAGAAATAGTGCCAGCAAGCTGACGAACAACCAGCACCCAGCACCGCGGCAGCGCCGGGCTAACCGATCGCAATGATGCTCGCGCAACGCAGCCTCCTGTCGCCAGAGTCCACACGGAACCCATCCCATCATGATTGGACATCGCTCAAATTGTCGTCACGAATGACACTGACAACGACGCAGGCCCGGCCGCCTTTGTACAACAGGGAGGCCATGAGTTGTTGGCAGCTATAAGCTGATAAAGGCATCGATCCGGGCTTGCGCCTCGATGACAGTCTCAACCCCAAGCCCGACAGCATCGATGATAGCAATGGCCTCATTGATGTCAGAGTCGCCATATTCGTGTCCAGTGCGACGTAAACTGTCAGTGAAATAGATCAAGACCCCGGTCTTGTTGGCAAGGGTGAGCTGATCGGCTGTACCGACTTGCGCGCCGTTCGCGATATCCAATGCAATCCGCGCAAAACTCGATCGCAAACCCTCAGGGTTGAGCCCAGAGATATTGCTGCCGTTGAGCAAATCCGCGTAAAAAGCACGGCCGGCGGCATCTGCGGAGCGGTTAAAAAGCCGCCGGTATAGGCGATCAATAAGCGCCTCATCAGTGAGCCCAGCGGTGCGTTCGCGGTATTCAGTTGAGTCGATAAAGGCATTGAGTAGCTGATCGTCCCAGATACCATTGGTATTGGCCAACAAGCTCATCCAATAGTCGAGCCCGGACGGGTCCGCGGCACGTCCATAGTTTGCAAGGTACAGCCACTGGAACTGCTGTACGGCGGGCACCGAAATCCCGATCAGATGATCCTGATCAAGGTCCAGCGCCGCGGCAAGATAGTGGTAACCCTCCTCGAGCACCGCTTGGCGCGTGGAAGAAAAGAGATGGCGATATTGCTCGATCATGTCGATCGAAAAAGGCGCGGCACTGGTATTGGCGTCTTGATTGATAAAGACATGGAGAACGCCCTGATGTCCACCATCGATCTGGAAGTGCGGATTCTCGATGGTTTCGACCTCGAGCCGATAATAGCTGAGGCGGAAATCATCATTCGGCTGGTAGAGCCAGTTCGGTGCCACATCCTTCCAGGCACGCGCATCAAAGACCGCGGGTGAACTCGTGGTCAAATTGACTCCAAACATCGATAGCGGAGCCGTGGTTCCCGGATTGAGATAATCCGGACGACCAAAGAGATTGAGGAGATCGGATGGAAGCGGCAGCACCTCGCCACGCGCATCGCCAATCTGCGCCAACATCTCGGCGGTTGCCTCCGCCTCTCCCATCCCGCCGCTATTCGCGAACAGGGTCAAGACGAAATCATCTGGATTATGAGCGACCTGGATCTGCTTGAGCACATAGGCCGCGGCCAGATTGTCGACATAGCCACCATCATAGAGGCGGAGGGCTCGTTGCTCGCTCAATTGCCAGATATCGGCTTGCGGATCGATGTCGCCAATCCTGAGACGATTGTCCTGATCAACCGTCGCACCAATCGCCGCTCGCTTCATAAAGACCGAAAGCCCGGCAAAGAGGCTGGTGCCGACCTGCTGCGAATCAAGGCCCTCGGGCGTCGAATTCAAACGCGTGGTGGCCTGTTCGATGATCTGCCTGATCACCTCGAGCGTCAGCGTTTCCGAGGCCATTGCCGCAGCGGCGGCTGAAGACACCATCGCAACGTCGAAAATGCTAATCTCATCGAGATTGACCTCAGCCGGTAATTGCGTTGAAAGCTCCGTACCGCTCAAGTCGCTGTGATACCGCAGCGCTTTCGGGCCGGACGGCAGGAGATGAGCGACGAAGGGGCTCGGCGTCTCGACGAGTTCACCTGGATCGACAAAGACAATCGGAATCGGCCCTTCGATCGGGGGTTGCTCAGCATTCCCGGGATCGACGGACAACGTGTTTGTATCAAGCCACAAATGCTCGCTTCCCGCGGCATTAAGCACCTCCATCGAGGTGCCCAGAGCGCCCGCGACAACGATTTCTTGATCATCGAGAGAGGGCGCGCGACCAGGATGTTGGAATTTGGTCCCGCGGAATTCGTCGTTTAGGCCCTGCCAATCAAAGACGATCTGAACGGCCTCTTCCCAGGTCGGACCTTGATTCAGATCGCCGTCCCACAGGCTCGCGAGAAAGACCAAACCTGGCGCCCAGATACCATCATCGAGTTCAAAGATCAGGTACTCGAAGATCACATCGACGATCGCGATGGAGAGATCTTCACAGAACCAGGCTGGCACGGAGGCCGGACACTGGGCTTGTAGCAGCTGGATCAGATTTGTCCTAGCCTTGGGCGATAACGCCTCAAACCGCTTGACCTGCGCGCCCATGTAGCCATCGTCTCCGAACCACTCACCGACGTCCGGAGCGGCATCCAGCGAAGAGACGAACGCTGGTGAATAGGCGAGCATGGTCAAAAACCAGCTACCGCCAGAATTTCCCGCAAGCAGATCCTGATTGGCAAAGATGGAATGCAGGCTTGAGCTTGGCACCAGCCCTTGCTGTCCCGCCGCTAGCAAGCCGGAGAGCCAGCCGGAGGATGCGGTGTGGGTGCTCCAACCGCCGCCGGAAAAACCGACCGCCCGAGTTGGCTCAGTCGCTGGATCGGATTGGGCCGCTGTGTACAAGGGCGACAGCAACACGACCAGCGAAAACAGGATCAGTAAGCACTTACGCAATATCACGAGATCTCTCCGGCTCCAGCCATTTGCGGTCGCAGGGCTTCATCATCCGCCTAGCCATAGCCTTGGCTTATCGCCGACCGAAGGAGGCCCGGATGCCTGCATGGATGCGATCAAACACTGTCAGTATAACCTGAGCCAGACCGCATGCGGTGCCTCATCCTTTTCAGCCCCGCCGCCTCGGGATGCACGGAGACATCAAGAAGACGGATCAAGCGTCGCTGGCGCATTGAGGTTTCCGAACCATCGCTGTAACCGCCCATGCGCGCTCTCATGCACCGACAGCAGGGATGGAATCACCAGCAGCACCAGCAAGGTGGCGAAGCCAAGCCCAAACGCCAGCGAGGTCGCCATCGGGATCAGGAACTGCGCCTGATAGGAGGTCTCGAACAGCAGCGGCGTAAGGCCGGCGATGGTGGTGAGCGAGGTCAACAGCACCGCGCGCAGACGCTGGCAGGCGGCCTCGATCAAGGCCTCTTGGATCGACAGCCCCTCGCCACGCAACTGTTTGTAGAAGCTGACCAGGATGATCGAGTCATTGACGACAATGCCGGACAGACCAAACATGCCGAACAGCGACAGGATGGTGAGATCGATGCCCATCGCCCAGTGCCCAAGGATGGCGCCGGTGAGGCCGAACGGGATCACCGCCATCACCACCAGCGGCCAGCCATAGGACGAGAACACCCAGGCCAGGATCAGATAGATCAGGATCAGGCCCAGCACCAAGCCCTTGCGCATGTCCGAGAGGGTATCGCGCTGATCGGCGGAACGGCCCTCGAATGAATAATCGACGCCGTAGTCGCGCTGCAGCTGAGCCAGGGTTCCCTCTTCGAGACCGGCGATGACCTCGCCCACGGTGGTGACGTTGGTATCGACATCCGCGGTCACTTCGACGGCCAGCTTGCCATCAGCATGGCGCAAGACCTCGAAGCCCTGCCGCGAGCGCCACTGCGCCACCGCGGTCAGCGGCACCGAGTCGCCGCTCGGAGTGCGCACATTGAGCCGATAGAGGCTGGCCAAGGTGCCACGCTCAGCCGAGGGCAAGGTAACCCGAACCTCGACCTCATCCGCGCCATCCTGAAGGATCTGCACTAACTGGCCATCGAAGGCGGTGCGCAGCTGCCGACCCAGATCGGCCACGGTGAGGCCCAAGGCTTCACCCACCGGCGTGAGCTGATAGATCAGTTGCTCGCGCCCGTAGGCCATGTCGTCTTCAACCTCAAGCAACCCATCAATGCCGGAGATGGTCTGTGAGAGCGCCAGGGCCGCTGACTTCAGCTCGTCGGCCGCGGCACCGGTGAGGCGGATGGTCAGATCCCGCCCCGGCGGACCGACCCGGCGCGCGGTGATATTGAGCGACTCCAGGCCAGCCGGCATCTCGATGCGCTCGCGCCAGGCGCGAATCAGCTGGTGATTGCGCACGGTGCGGAAATCAGGCTCCACCAGCTCGATCTGCAACGAGCCAAGTTGATCCGCCGCCGCGCCGCCGCCAGCGCCGCTTTTAGCGCCATGAAAGGCGAGCACGACGTTGATCAGTTCACCCTGCTCGAGTTCCTTCTCGGTCTGGTAGAGCGTCTCCTTGAGATGGAGCAGAAAGGCATCGACACGGGCACGCGGAGTCCCCGCGGCAAAGGTCACATTGGCATTGATGATCTGCGACTCAGGAGTGGGGAAGAAGACGAAACCGAGCCGCCCGCCGGCGAGCAGGCCGATGGCGATCATCAGCATCGCTATCGCGCCCGCGACGGTCGCGAAACGATTGCGCACGGCGACCACCACCAGCGGCCGGAAGGCATGATCGCGGAACCATTCGAAGCCACGGTCCAAGCGCGCGCGAAGCGAATTCGGTTTGATCTTGTGGGTGTGCACAAAGGCATTGCGCAGATGGCCCGGCAGGACCAGGAAGCTCTCGACCAGCGAGGCCAGGATCACGCAGATGATCACGATCGGGATCGCGCCGAGGATATTGCCGATGCGCCCACCAACCAGGATCAACGGCAAAAAGGCGGCAATGGTGGTGAGCGAAGAGGCGATCACCGGCGCCAGCATCCGCCGCGCGCCACCCTCCGCGGCCAGCAAGGGAGCTTCGCCCATCTGATAGTGGGCCATCGCATCTTCGCCGACAACGATGGCATCATCGACGATGATGCCGAGCGCCATGATCAACGCGAACAGGCTGATCATGTTGATGCTGCCGCCAACCAGATAGAGGATGAACAGGGTTGCGGCAAAGGAGACTGGAATCCCCCAGGCAACCCAAAAGGCAACCCGGCCCGTGAGGAATAGATAGAGGATCGCAACCACCAACACCAAGCCGCCGAGGCCATTGGTCACCAGCAGCATGATGCGATCGCGCACCAGCTCCCAGGAGGCATCGTAGACGAGGATCTCGACCCCGGGCGGCAGGGTTGGGCGGGTCTCCTCAAGCCAGTCGCGGAAGGCGCGGGCGGCGACCAGGGTATCGCCGCGCTCGCTGCGCTGCAGCACCATCTCGACCGCTGGCTGGCCATTGACTGATAGCAGCACCGAGCGATCCCGCGGCAGCCGCTCGATCTCGGCCACATCGCCAAGCTCGACGCGCAACTGCTGGTCGGCGCGGATCGGGATCTGCTCGAAACCGATTGACTCGCGCCGCTTGTCGAGGCTGCGCAGCTCGCGCGAGCCCTCATCGCGCCCGATCGAGCCGGCCGGCAGATCGAGGCTAAAATCACTGACGCGCTGGCCGATCTCCCGCAGACCAATGCCAAGCTGCTCGAGTTCGTCGTTATCGACCTGGATGCGAATCTCCTCGCTCGGCAGACCATTGATCTGTACCTGATCCAGACCGCGCTCGAGCAGTTCGGTCTCGAAGCGTCGCACTAGGCGGCGCATCTCATCGCGTTCCTCAAGCCCGGTGATCACCAGCCGCGCCACCTGCTCATAGCGACTGATCAGCGCCACCTCGGGCTTCTCGGCATCCTGCGGGAAGTTGCGGAACTCATCGACCGCACGCCGCACCTCATCGAGCGCCAGCAGCGGATCGACGCCCTCCTTGAACTCGAGCGTGATCGATGCGATGCCCTGACTCGAGGTCGAGGTCATCTTGTCGAGGTCATCGACCGTGCGCAGCCGTTGCTCGAGCGGGTTGGTGATACCGTCTTCGATATCCTCGGCGCTGGCACCCGACCAGACCACCCGCACCGAGACGATGTCAAGCTCGAAGGTCGGAAAGAACTGCACATTGAGCCGATCCAGCGCAAAGGCGCCAGTCAGCAGCATGATCACCATTAGCAGATTGGCCGCGACCTTATGGTGGGCAAAGATGCCGATGATGTCGGTGCGATGGCGGCTTGCAGTGTCCAGGCTCGTGCGCTCCGGGCTGTTGGTATCCAGGCTTGCGGTATCCATGGGTGGTGGCCGTCAGTTGGGACTCTCGGCGGGGTCCGATTTGGCCGTGGCGACATCCGGCTTGGGTCTCGGCTCAGGGCCGCCATCCCCCGGCTCAGCGTCAACGATAGCGACTCGCAGCCCCTCGATCGCATTCGGCATGTGCGTGGTCACTAGGGCATCGCCGGCGGCCAGCTGATCCGAGCGCACCAGCAGCCGTTCTTCACCCTCGGCGCCGATGCGGGTGCCGAGACTCTCGACATTCACCCCCTGCATGCGGCCCTCCTTGACCAGGTAGAGCCGATCGCCACCATAGACGGCGCGGAAAGGCACCTCGACCACCGCCTCGCGGATTGGCCGCTCGAGATAGACGCTGAGCAGTTGCCCCAAGCGCACCAGGCTCGGATCGCCTTCTAGCTCAAACAGCGCATCGACGCCGCTTGGATCGGCCTCTCCCGCTAAGCGATCAAAGCGCAGCGCCAGCGACTCAGCACCAATCGGCGCCGTCGCCGACAGCGGCAGCCCCTGTTTCACCGCCTCGATCAGCTCATCCTGATAAGGGGCGGGGATGCGCGCCCGCACCTGCAGGCTCTCGGTCGCATAGAGCCGCACCAGCGTCTCGCCCTTGGTCACCTGATCGCCAGCGGTGACCTCAACATTGGTGATGATTCCGTCATAGGGCGCGCGCAGGGTGGCGCGCTCAAACTCTAGGTTGATTTCGGCCAGCCGCGCCTTGGCACTGGCGAGACGCGCCTCAAGCCCGCGCAGGCGGCTGGGATGATCGGCGATGCTCATCTCGCGACTGGTGACCGTGAGCTGCTGCTGGGCCTCGGTCCGCTTGGCATCGTCAAGGGCTTGCTCGGCACCGACCTGCTGAGTCTTCAGCCGTTGTTGACGCGCAACCGCATCCTGGGCCAGCTCAAGCAGCCGCTGCTCTTGCGCAAGCGCCAGCCGATCGGTCTCAAAGCGATTCTTCTCGCTGGCGATCTGCGCCTCGAGGTCGGCAATCTCGGCCTTGACTTGATCGATGCGCGGCTCGAAGTCGCGCTCATCCAGACGCAGCAGCACGGCGCCTGCCGCGACAAAGTCGCCATCTTGCACCAGAACCTCGGTGACCCAGGCCGAGGCCGATGCGGTTGCACGCAACAGATCCGGGGTCTCGACCCGTCCGTAGAGCTCAAGCTGCGGCGCCGCCCGGAGCAGCTCGACCGGTTTCACATCGACGCGCCAAATGCGTTCTTCCACGCGCGGTGACGCCTGCTCTGGCTTGGTGGCAACCAGTAACCGAAAGACACCAAAGCCAAGGGCGAGGATGAGGACGGGAAGGATAACTTTGAGAAGACGTCTCACGCGGATTACTCTACCGATTGTTCTGGATGCTGCTTCAACTGTTTTGGATTCTGCTTCAACGGCAGCTGCGCATCACCGCTCAATGGCGGCGCAGCAGAGATTGAGCTAGCGGGGGAATACTGATCTGCGAGTAACATCCTCGAGTAATATCCTAGTGTCGTGGCGCTCATCGATAATGACAACGACGAAGCGCAGTAAAACCGGCATCACAGAGGCATGCGGGCTAAAAGCAGTGCGCGGACGGGCGCTGGGTGGCCTTCGATGGTCAGACGCGGATCTTGGGGGTCGAGAAAATCGGCGAGCGACTGAAAACGCATCCAGGGCGTGGAGCGCTGCTCGTCCGTGGTCGTACGCGACAGGTCAACCAGCTGGATATCGCTAAAGCCGCTGGCCTCGAGCCAGTCGACTAGGGTGGCGATACTCGGGATCGCGTGCAGGTTGCGCATCCGTGCGTAGCGGCCCGGCGGCCGCAACAACGGACAGCTCGGACTCGGCCGCGACGCCCCAGTGCTGGCAAGCGCCTCAACGGCACGCTCGGATTCCGGACGATCGGTCACCAGGGTCTCGAGGACCAGTTCCCCACCGGGCCTGAGACAATCGCGCAATCGGGCCAGATGCTGGAGAGGATCGCGGCGGTGATAGAGCACGCCCATCGAGAATAGGGTATCGAAACCGCCCGCCGCCACGGCGCACAGACCTGGCAGATCATCATCGGCCAGCGGAAAGACCGCCAGCCGCTTGGTGTTCATCAGCTGCTCAAGGGCTAGGAACTGCAGAACGAACCGCGGCGTGGGATCAATGCCGAGCACCAGCTCAGCGCCAGCACCGAGCGCACGCAAGCCGTAATAGCCATTACCACAGCCGACATCGAGCAGGCGCCGGCCCATTAGGGGCGAGATCGCCTCGGCAAGGCGCGCCCATTTCCAGTCTGAGCGCCATTCGGCATCGATCTTGATCCCCTGTAGACAGAAGGGGCCTTTACGCCAAGGATGGAGCTGATCAAGCGCTTGCCGCAGCTGTGCGCTCAATGCGGCCGGTAAGGGCTGCTCGCCGATCAGGCCAACGCAAGGCTGATCTAAGATGAGGGTTCCCGGCGGCAAGACCGGCAGTTGCGCAAGGGCCTCGATCCAGGCGTCAAGATCGCCATGCCGAGCTGGCTGCAGCCGTGCCGCGGCGAGCTGATACAGCGGCCCTGCCCAGGCGGCCAGCGGCGTGCCCCGCAAGGCTGCCAGGAATGGCTCGAAGCGCTGCGGCAACGATGCTTGACCTGCTGATCGCTGTAGCCCAGGGCGCGGGACTTGACGATACATGAAACACCAACCGCCGGTTATTTGAGAACTTAACGTGCGATCCAGCCAACAAAGCTCAAGCACTGGAAGAAGGGCTGGACGCGGGTAAAGCCGGCTTCCCGGAGACGGGCCAGATGTACGGCTGGACGGTCCGGGATCAGCACCTGCTCCAGCGCGGCGCGCTTGCGTGCAATCTCAAGCTGGCTGTAGCCCTGCGCGGTCTTGAAGTCGGCGTGCAGTTGCGTGAGCAGGCCATCCTCATCGGCAATCGCCACCTTCTCCGCTAAGATTAGCGCCCCACCGGGACGCAAACCCTGGCGGATGCGCCGCAGCAGCGGCAAGCGGTGCGCGGGCGGGATGAACTGCAAGGTCAGGTTCATCACCACCAGGCAGGCATCGGCGATGGTCAGATCGAGCAGATCCGCGCAGATTGGCTGCAGCCGGCCGCGCGCGATCTCCGGCGCGAGCCGCACCCGCAGCTCATCAAGCATCGCCGGCGCACGATCGACG
>Ga0180430_10005550_pt1 | contig 10465 bp, 7 predicted proteins | sample SS_ome_9_FD_132999 | JGI IMG/M metagenome (GOLD analysis project Ga0180430, IMG submission 132999) | Hypersaline lake sediment archaeal communities from the Salton Sea, California, USA - SS_1_S_2 metaG | ecosystem: Environmental > Aquatic > Non-marine Saline and Alkaline > Hypersaline > Sediment... | reverse complement strand
TCTCCACCAGCGTCTCCACCGCCATGGTCCCATAGCGCAGGCTGTAATATGAATGGCAGTTTAAATACATGTGCTCACTTCGTTCGCAGTTAGTATGTTCGCTACGCTCACGTTAGTATGCTCGCTTCGCTCGCGTTAATAGGCTGGCTACGCCAGCGTTAGTGAGTTAATAACCTATTAACCTATTAACCCATTAACCTATTAACCCATTAACCTTTTTACCTATACCAATACCTGTAGCGCCGGTTTTTCAGGTTGTCGATTTGCTGGCGTTCTTCCGGGGAAAAGGGACTCTGCTTTTTCTGCGACTGCTCGATTTGCTCCTCCAGGTCCCGAAGCTGTATGCCGCTTGCCCTGACGACTGCATCGGAGCCGTAGCGTCTGCGTAGTTTATCCACCGCCAGGTAGAGGTGAACCATTTCTGAGGTGTCTTCAAAGAGATTCAGCTGCTGAACGCCCCGGATCAGTCCGGAAAGACGGACTCCCACCAGCCGGATCAGCATACGCCGCTGGTATAGGCGATCAAAGAGTTCCCGGGCTATGGGCATCAGTACATGATCGAAGGAGGTGTAGGGAACCCGTTTCTGGAGGGTATGGGTGTCAAAATTCGAATAGCGGATCTTGACCGTGATAATGGAGGTGAGCTTCTCCTCCTTGCGCAGCTGAAAAGCCAGTTTTTCCACCATGGAGGTAAGCAGGTCGTGCAAGCCGGCCACATCCATGGTGTCGCGCTGAAAGGTTCTTTCGCTGCCGATGGATTTTCGTTCGGAATACTGGACCACCGGTGTGGGGTCGATGCCATTGGCCTTTTTCCAGATCACGATCCCGTTCTTTCCCAGCAGGCTGTCCATCATCTCTTTGGGGATCTGGCCCAGGGTGCCAATGGTAGCAATGCCCATGGAACGAAGCAGGTGGAAAGTCTTGTTCCCGATCATGGGTATTTTCCGGATGGACAGGGGAGAGAGGAAGCCTTTTTCCTGTCCGCCGGGAACTTCCATCTCGCCATTGGGTTTCGCCTCTCCGGTGGCAATCTTTGAAACCGTCTTGTTCACCGAGAGACCATAAGAAATGGGAAGACCTGTCTCCCTGATGATGCGCTGACGCAGTTCGTGGGTCCATTGCATGCACCCGAAAAAACGATCCATGCCGCTTATATCCAGGTAGTGTTCATCGATGGAGGCCTTCTCATACATGGGGGCCTGCTCGGCAATGATGTCGGTAACCATCCTGGAGTGCTTGCTGTAAGCATCCATATCTCCCCGGATCACAACGGCTTCGCTGCACAGGTTGCGCGCCATCTTCATGGGCATGGCCGAATGCACACCAAACTGCCGGGCTTCATAACTGCAGCTTGAAACCACCCCGCGGTCCGACATGCCCCCGATGATGACGGGCTTTCCTTCCAGGCTGCTGTTCATCAGGCGCTCCACCGACACAAAAAAGGTGTCCAGATCCATATGTACAACACTGCGTGTTATGCTCACTGCGTTCGCGTTATTAAGCTTGCTGCGCAAGCCTTAGGTGTTAGGTGTTAAGAGTCAGGGGAGAGGGCTTAGTGAAAAAAATAAGCCATTAACCCACTGACGTATTAACTTTTTACTTATATTTGATTAGATATTAATCATTCTTGTGATTACAATATAATCATAAGGGATTTTTTATGCAACAATAAAGTGTTTTTAACATGTATTTTGATTCGAACATTAAACTGCTGAGAAAACGCAAGAAACTTACGCAGGACGAAGTGGCTGAGCAGCTCAGGATGAAGCGCTCCACACTGAGTGGCTACGAAAACAGAGTGGCACAACCCGGGCTGGATATTCTCCTCCTATTTGCGGATTATTATAAAATCTCGGTGGACACCATCCTTAAGGTGGACCTGGGCAAGCTAAGCGAAACCCAGCTGAGACAACTGGAGCACGGAGAGGATGTATTTCTCAGGGGAGGGAACCTCAGGATTTTGGCTTCCACAGTGAGCAGTGACAATCAGGAGAATATTGAGCTGGTGCCGGTGAAAGCCCAGGCAGGATACAGCAATGGCTTTTCCGATCCGGAATATATAAGCGAATTGCAGGTATTCCAGCTACCCTTCCTCTCGGAAGAGAAGAAATACAGAACCTTCCAGTTGCAGGGCGATTCCATGCTCCCGATTCCGGAAAAGGCATGGGTCACGGGGGAATATGTAATGGATTGGAAAAGTCTGAAAACAGGCGAGGCCTGCGTGGTTCTTACACTGGACGATGGCATCGTATTTAAGATCCTGGAAAACCGGATAGAGCAGGAAGGAAAGCTTATCCTCTACTCTCTGAATCCCATCTACGAACCCTACGAAATACAGGTAAACCAGGTAAGAGAGATCTGGAAGTTTGTTCATTTCATCTCTCACGAGATACCAGATCCGGTAATACCTGAAAATCAGCTGGTACGAACTGTCGCCGGCTTAAAGCAGGAGATGGATCGCATGAAAATGAATATCATGGGAGAAAGCCCGGGATCTTAATTTAATCCGAAGTCGTTGCCCAGCAAGGTCTCCTGTTTTCTGATCATTCCCAGGTAGCGAAGCTGACCTGCCAGGTAACCCTCTTTCTGAAAATCGTCAGGCATGCAGATAAATTTATATTTATCGTCGGACGTAAGATTTAATGCAATCATAACCTCCTGACGGGTGATTGCCTTTTTGGTTCCCGCACTCAGAAAATCCTTATCAAATTGATCCACGTAATTCTCTATAAGGCCCAGAAGTTCCTCACTCTCTACTGGATCGGAACAGGGCATACGCTGGATGGAACCTCCGGCATACAGCTTTCCTTCAAGCTTATTGTGATAGGAAAGAATCTGGACTACGGAAAGGCATTCCACCACAATGACCATCCGGCCACCGGGTTTTTCAGCGACCACCTCTTTCAGTCGAACTTCGCAGCCAAATTCCTGAATATCCTGATCTATTACAAAGGGAATGGCAAAGGTTATACCCTGAGTACGTGCATCTTTAATCAATTGCTTGTAACGGGGTTCAAAAATATGCAAAGGAATATCTTCTCCCGGGAATAGGAAGATACTTAAAGGGAAGTATGGCAGTATGATTGTTTGCTTTTCCATGCAGATATGATTTCTTAACAATTTATCTTTCCATATTGTTTAACTTTTAACTTTTATGCCAAGGAACCATGTGCTTTACCATTGAGATACATCTGAGCAGAAAGTCCATCGAAAACCGCTTTCCGGTAAATTCATCCTCCCTCTACGATTTTGACTTCAACTACTTCTACAGGGCCTTTGATAATCCTTTGATTCCGGTGATAGCTATGGAAGACCCTGCACTGGTTAAACTTATGCATTGGGGGCTCATTCCTGCCTGGGTAAAGAGCAAAGACCAGGCCGAAAAGATCCGGAGGAGCACCTACAATGCCAGGTCTGAAACCCTGCATGAGAAGCCATCCTTCAGAGAAGCACTGGGTACAGGACGCTGTCTGATTATAGCGGGAGGGTTTTTCGAATGGCAGCAGGTACATGGAAAAAAGATCCCCTGGTACATCACCCTTAAAAGTGGAGAGCCCTTTGCATTTGCCGGCCTTTGTGAAAGCTGGAGGGATTCCGTGAGTGGAGAGATCACCAGGACTTGTTCAATTATTACCACAGCGGCAGGTCCTATGATGGAACGCATCCATAACACCAAAAAACGAATGCCGGTCATTCTGAGGAGGGAGAGGGAGGAAGAATGGATATCCGGAGATATTTCCCTGCTAAAGCGGAAACAAGTGCTGCTTCCGGTGGTAGATTCGGAATTAAGCGCCCATACGGTAGCGCCAAATCTGATTCAGGCAGGGTCCAATCCCTCCGATCCGGCAATTATTTCACCCTATACTTATGAAAGCCCCGGGACTCTTTTTTAAAAGAATCTGCCCTTGTTTAGAATTTTCAGACTGGGATATCAACAATTATTTTCGAGCGCTGGAATTTGTATTGTACTGAGATGCAATTTTATGCAACTTTCATTTAACAGATCATTAACTCTTTGTTAATAAATCATGTTCATTCAATGTTCAATTCTTCGAGAGATTTTTCTTGCAGCTATGCTATAAAGCATATACTTTTGGTTATACCAAGTGAGCGATAAAAGGCCACTCAGTTCTTTAAATGTTTAATCATTAGCAGCCGGGGCAACCCGGAAGCGTGAATATGAGTCACGGGAATAGCTAATCAGGTATTGATGCTATTCTCCCGGTTTTCGGACCGGGCTGTGAGCTTGAATACTGGAAATGTCTGCAAAGGCACGAACAGAGATTCGGAACGGAAACCGTAGAGTACCTGAAAACGCGGTGAAAGTTGCTAGCAGTTGAGCAAAGGTACTGTCTTCGGATAAGGCCTGTGCAAGTTGATCGATTCGTCGTTCAGCGAAGGGGTTAACAAGGCTTCGGCCCTGTAAATCAGTCATAATAACCGTAGCTTGGCGCGAATTAGCGACTACGGTAGCTAACAAGTGGAATGGGAACCAGATGCAGATTTGGCTCCCATTCGTGTTTTATACCCCTCATTCAGCCATAATCAGGCTTGGATTCGTCCAATAGCTCATGAAAAGTGATCACTCCCTTTTTCTTTTGACTAATAGCATCTAATGAATTATCAATGGTCTGAAATCTCTCGATCAAAGCTGTAATTCCTGTGCGAAGAGGCGTAGTGTGTGTGTTATATATGACTATTCGCAATCCCTCAAAACAGAATGTAAGCCATTGTATTACTGATGCATACAAAGATTAGGGAATCGCGATCTGATTCAGGCCAATGAACTTTTTCCATCCAAAATGTTTTTACTGTAAATTAGATATAGGAAAGACATTCCTATTTACCAATAATCCTTCTGTGAAAAGAATAGTTGTTTTTATAACACTGGTGCTTCTTTTTCTCTTTGGAGAAATAGCTCTGACATTCTCGGACAAGGGATATCCTTCTCTACTAAATGATGAGGAAGTTCCTTTTTCCCTTCTGCTGGATAACCAGAATTCGGAATTTGCCGGTGCCCAGGTAATAGATAAAAAGGTAGAATCCTTTATTAAGAAATGGAAGATCCAGGGAGCAAGCCTGGCAGTTACCAAGGAAGAACGCCTGGTGTATGCCAAAGGTTTTGGTATAGCTAATAGCGAAACAGGCGAAGAGGTTAAACCTGGTCATTTGTTCCGTATTGCTTCTGTTTCAAAACTGATCACAGCCGTGGCAGTTATGAAATTGTACGAGGAGGGACTACTTGATCTGGACGACCAGGTGTTCGGACCTGATGGCATACTCAACGATTCCACCTATCTGTCTTTCGATGATGCAAGAATTGAAGATATAAGCATCAGGCACTTATTGAATCATACTGCCGGCTGGTCAAGGTACTCCGGGGATCCCATGTTTAGTCCCCTGTACATTGCCCGAAAATTGAAGGTGCCGGCTCCTGCTACCTTTGATCAAATCCTGCAATTTACCCTTTCCAGGGATCTCAACTATAAGCCGGGTAGCAGGTACAGCTACTCCAACCTGGGATACGGGATACTGGGAGCCATAATTGAACGCAAAAGTGGAATGCCTTACCAGGATTATGTGGTTATGAATCTGCTCAAGCCTCTTGATATTCATGATATGCATATTGGCAAAAGCTACTACCATGAGAAATATCCCAATGAAGTAAGATATCATAGCAGCGGGGGAAGGATGACAACCTATTCCATGAACGGATCCGGAGAGACTGTTCCCATATATTATGGTGGCAACAACATGGAATTGCTTGGACCCGCTGGTGGATGGGTGGCCTCGGCTCCAGAACTCATTAAATTCCTTTCAGCCGTGGATGGTTTCGGAGAACAGCCGGATATTCTATCCAAAGAATCCATAGCTATTATGTCCAATCCAAAGATCGCGGGCAAAGGTTTATATGGCTGGCGGGGAAGCGATAGTTACGGCACCTGGTGGCGGACCGGATATCTGACAGGGTCTTCGGCACTGATGGTAAGACAGGGCGATGGTCTTAGCTGGGTGATTATGACAAATACCAGTACCTACAAGGACTCCAGGATACACCGTTACACCTCACGAATGATGTTTGGAGCGGTAAACCAGGTGGAACAGTGGCCAACCGTCGATCTTTTCACCATTGAAGAGACAAGTCATAATCCCATTACAGAAATCCCCACCTTTAACCCTAAACTTTAGTCTCCGGGGGCTGCTTCCTTCCAAATTTCCTCCTATCTTTAAGGGCAAGAATACCCCCTATGGAGTTATCTTCTATCCAACATATTGAACCCTCTCAACTTTCTGACTTTAAGACCGATATTTTTATCACCAGTCTTGGCCATGAAAGCCGGAGCACCCATGTATCCCGGCTTTTGAAACATCTTTCCTGCCGAAAAGTTGCCCTTGAATCCAGCTCATGCATTAAGGACTTCTCCTACGAAGCAAACCGTGAATTCTATGAAAAAGAGAATTTTGAAATCTTAAGGCTGGAATCGGATATCCCCCAGATTGAATCCATCTTTGGTTTTTTTAGCGGAGAGGATGTGGGTATATGCATCGATTGTACAAACATGCCCCCCGCATGGTATCACCGTTTTTTCTCCTGGTTTGACGAGAATCAGCATTTCCAGGGCATTGCCAGATTACGCATAGTTTATACCATCGCAAATTTTGTTAACCTGGAAGGGACGCACAAAGTCAAGGAGATCAGAAACTTCCTCCAGTCAGACATAAAGAATACGGCCCATAAGAAAAAGGCCCTGATCCTGGGTCTGGGCCAGGAAAAAAACATTGGAGCCTCCATCCTGAAAATGATGGAACCCGATTTGCTCTACCTTTATTATGCAGATCCTCCGGCGGATAAGAAATTTGTGGAGCTTAGTTTCGTTAACAATCACAGCTTAATTAACGGCACTCCCATCAAGAACCTGATTTCTTACCCCATCCGGAACGGCCAATCCATTTATCAGAGTCTGATAAATACCATATTACCAATTCGAAACGACTATTCCATAATGATTATACCTCACGGGCCGAAGATATTCTCATTGGTTGCCATGTTGATCCACCTGGGATATCCGGATATCAGGATCAGTTACCCATCCTTTAAGAAGCCTCCGGTGGCGGACCGCTCACCACTTGGAGAGCCCGTTATTCTGGATATTCTTTTTGAAGGAGAAGAATAAAAACAATTTGATGGTATCATTGTTATATCATCGAAATTTTGAACATCATACATTTTATCTGAAGTAATTATGGCAAGTTTTGATATTATCATGCCAAAAATGGGTGAAAGTATTGAAGAGGCAACGATCACAAAATGGTTTGTGAAGGAAGGCGATAAAGTAGTAGAGGACGATGTACTGCTTGAAATCGCCACAGACAAGGTTGACTCCGAAATACCCTCTCCCGTGGAAGGCGTAGTGCAAAAAATACTCTTCCGTCAGGATGAGGTTGTAGCTGTGGGAAATGTGATTGCAGTTATTGATCTGGACGGAGAAGAGTCAACAGCCAGTTCTCAGGAAGAAAGCACCCCTGCGCAGCAAGAAAATGAAACACCGGTAACTCAGGCAGAAGAAGAGCCTCCGGTACAGGAAACTGTTGTTTCTTCTTCGGGACGTTTCTACTCCCCACTGGTAAAAACCATTGCAGCAGCAGAAGGTATTTCCCAGGAAGAACTGGATAACATCCAGGGCAGCGGCATAAATGGCAGGGTTCAGAAAAAAGACCTTCTTTCTTATCTGGAAAGCAGTAAGTCCACAGGCAAAACTCCCGCAAGCACACCTGCACCTGTAGCTGCAGCTGAAGCTCAGGCACCGCCTGCTCCAAGTGTTCAGGAAAGCACGGCTGTCTCAAAACCTGCGCCCGCCCTTATAAGTGGTGAGGGAGATGAGGTAATTGAGATGAGCAGACTCAGAAAGCTCATTGCCGAGCATATGATTAAATCCAAGCAAACCTCTGCACACGTCACCAATATGATCGAGGTGGATGTGACAGGAGTTGTAAATTGGAGAAACCGGGTGAAGGACGAATTCCTTAGAAAAGAAGGGGTGAAGCTGACCTTCCTGCCCGTATTCCTGGAAGCAACGGTGAAAGCACTGAGGGAATTTCCGCATATCAATGCTTCTGTGGATGGCGACAAGATCATCATTAAGAAAAGGATTAATCTGGGGGTTGCTGTTTCACTTCCCGGTAACAATCTGATTGTTCCCAACATCAAAGATGCCGATTCCTTAAATCTCACCGGGATTACCAAAAAGATGAATGCATTGGCAGATGCTGCCCGTAGCAACAATCTGGGTCCGGACGATATCAGCGGTGGAACATTTACGGTAACCAACTTTGGGTCTTTCAAAAATGATATTGGTACACCCATCATCAACCAGCCTGAAGTTGCCATTCTCGCGATTGGAGCCATTAAAAAGAAGCCCGCGGTAATTGAAACTGAAACAGGAGATGCCATTGCCATCAGGCAGCTTATGTGGTTATCCCTGACCTACGATCACAGAATTATCGACGGAGCACTGGGCGGAGCATTCTTAAAGCGCCTGGGAGATATAATCGAATCATTTGACCCGCAGAGCGGGAATTTTAAAATACAGTAAGAAATGTCTAAAGAGAAAAGATTTAGCATTAAGAAGACAGATAAAGAGACCCTGGCAAATTGGTTTAAGCTCATGTTGGTTGGACGGGCCATAGACGACCGTGCTCCCAACTATCTGAAGCAGGCCATTGGATGGTCTTACCATGCACCCTATGCAGGACATGATGGCATTCAACTTGCCATCGGTCAGGTTTTTGACAAAGAAAATGACCACCTTTTTCCCTACTACAGGGATATGCTTACTACCCATTCAGCCGGTCTGACTGCCGATGAGCTGATCCTAAACGGAATTTCCAGGGATGCAGATGTGGCAGGAGGCGGAAGGCACATGTCCAATCACTTTGGCAAACCGGAGTGGAACATTCACAACGTAAGTTCCTGTACGGGAAACCACACCCTGCACGCAGTGGGTGTGGCGAGAGCCATAAAAAAATACAAGGTACCAGGGGTGGCCATCAGCTCACAGGGTGAGTCCTCTGTTTCGGAAGGTTATGTTTATGAAGCCATTAACGGAGCCAGCACTGAAAAACTGCCGGTCATTTTTGTCTTCCAGGATAATGGATATGGTATATCCGTTCCGAAAGCAGACCAGACTGCCAACCGTAAGGTGGCCAATAATTTTACAGGCTTCAAAAACCTGAAAATATTTCATTGCAACGGGAAAGACGTATTCGACAGCATGAACACCATGTTTGAAGCCAAGGAGTATGTGGCCAAACATGAACACCCTGTAATTGTACAGGCAAATTGTGTCAGGATCCATTCCCACTCCAATTCCGATCGACACGATCTATATCGTGACGACTATGAACTGAACTATGTGCATGCCTACGATCCGCTGGCCAAATTCAGAAGGCTGCTGCTCAGGTATGATCGATTTACAGAAGCAGAACTCGAAGTGCTGGAGAACGAAGCCAGGGACGTGGTAAAAGCAGCTCACAAGGTGGGGATGAACTCTCCCAATCCCTCTCCGGATTCCATCCATGATTTTGTGATACCCGAGCCCTATGTGAGCGAGAAATATCCTGATGGACTTCACAATCATGAGGGAGAACCCAAAAAACTGATCGAAGGACTGAACGAAACACTGAAAGCCGAATTCAGGCACAATCCCGACACCTTTATCTGGGGTCAGGATGTGGCCCACAAGGAAAAAGGGGGCATTTTCAACGTTACCAAAGGTATGCAACAGGAATTCGGAATAGATCGCGTCTTTAACGGGCCCATTGCAGAAGATTTTATCATGGGTACAGCCAATGGCATGAGCCGTTATAACGATAAACTTCGTATTGTGGTGGAAGGTGCCGAGTTTGCAGATTATTTCTGGCCAGCCATGGAGCAATTTGTGGAAACCACACACGAATACTGGCGTACCAAAGGTCAGTTTTCTCCGAACGTGACCGTACGTCTTGCTTCCGGAGGTTATATCGGGGGAGGCCTTTATCATTCACAGACCATCGAAGGATCCCTGGCTTCCCTGCCAGGTGTGAGGGTGGTATACCCTTCCTATGCGGATGACGCGGCAGGCCTGCTTCGTACAAGCATGAGGTCGCGCGGACTTACTATTTTTATGGAGCCCAAGGCCCTTTACAATGCCCCCAAGGTTGCCACACCCATTCCGGACGATTTCGAAGTACCTTTTGGCAAAGCAAAGATCAGGAGGGAAGGAAGCGATCTGAGCGTGATTACCTATGGAAATACTACCCCCATGTGCATGGAACTGGCCGAAAAGTTAAGTAAGGAAGGTGTTGCCAGCGTGGAAGTAATGGATCTCCGTTCTCTCAGTCCCCTGGATACGGAAGCGATACTGAACACGGTGAAGAAAACCGGTAAAGTTCTTGTGGTCCATGAGGATAAAGTGTTTGGTGGTTT
>Ga0180430_10005549_pt1 | contig 10465 bp, 5 predicted proteins | sample SS_ome_9_FD_132999 | JGI IMG/M metagenome (GOLD analysis project Ga0180430, IMG submission 132999) | Hypersaline lake sediment archaeal communities from the Salton Sea, California, USA - SS_1_S_2 metaG | ecosystem: Environmental > Aquatic > Non-marine Saline and Alkaline > Hypersaline > Sediment... | reverse complement strand
TGAATGGCGCCAGTGGCGGATCTTCCGATCGGGGAGCACTGAATACGGGCACGAACGAAATTACGATCGGCTCGCGACTCAATAATGTTACCGGTGGTCATACGGAAGGCATTCAGGGCAACATTGCCGAGATCATCGTTTACGACTCTGCACTATCACCCTCTGACATGAATGCGGTCGGCTGGTATCTATCACAGAAATGGGGACTATCCACCTCTTACACACAACCGGTCGATCCTGGCACCGACCTTTATTGGGACACTGCCGTTACGGGCACCGGTGGCCCGGGTATTGGCAACTGGAACGAGGACGCTTGGCTAGATGGCGTCGGTGGCACGGACACGAATACCCATCCGCAAATCAATGTTTCCTCGCAGGTCGATTCCGCATTCATCACCTCGGGAACGGTTACCGTTAATGCCACCGAGGATACTTATGACCTGACCATGAGTAATATTGGCGGCGGAGCGGGTACCGGTACCCTCGATATTGTTTCCGGGGGCAACCTTACGGTCCATAACAACGCTACGATTTCGAACAGCAGCGTGGTCAATATAACAGACAGTACGATGAACGTCGTAGGAACGCTCCAAATCGACTCGGGCGCTTCGTTCAATATCAATAACCTAGGTCATGCGATTGCTGGCGCACTAGGCGGAAACGGCACGGCCACCCTTGCTGCTGGTAGCAAACTGACGGCCAGTGGCGGCACGTTGGGTGCTATTACGCTAACAGGGAATGCCGAAGTCGAGGCCGGTGGTACAATTTCCATCGCTCAGCTGAACTCTGGTGGTTCCACTCTAACGAAAAGCGGCGGTGGCACGCTCGACGTTACGGGTACGACTTCACTTACGGGCCCGGCCACGTACGATATTACGGCCGGCACGCTGCAGTTCAGCGGCCAACTTAATGGCACTGGTGGCGTTACCAAGAACGGTGACGGAACTTTGCTGCTTAGCAACAATAATAGCTACACGGGCGTGACAACAATCAATAACGGTCTCGTCCATATCACCAACAATGGCGGTCTTGGTGCGACCGGCGCGGGCAATGACACCGTTGTCAACAGCGGTGGCACCTTGGTGCTATCTGGTGGCATCACTACAGGCGACGCCGTTACAATCAACGGCAACGGCGAAGGTGGTACATTCGACGGTTCGATCTATACTCAGACTGGCAGCAATCACATTGGCGGGCTAGTATCGACGACTGGCAATACACGAATTCGAGTCGCAGCCGGTGCTTCTGCCCAACTTCATCTGGATGGCGGCTTTGCGATAAACAACAATGTCACGGCTATTCTCCAGGGTGGTGGCGAGCAGATGCATATCACTGCTCCGATTACTGGCGGTGGCGCCTTGACGCTCGAAGGTGACGGAACGACCTACATCCGTGCCGAAAGCCCCAGCTATACGGGAAACATCAATCTGACCAATGGACGGATCGATGTAGATAACCGAGCAAACGCACTCGGTTCGGCAGGAACCTTGAATATCGATGGCGACGCAACGTTGCTGGTACAAGGTGGCGTGAATCTTGCAAAGAACATTACACTTAATGGCACGGCCAACAGTGGTAACGGCCAAAACGAAGGTCGTATCCATAGCGGCAATAACACGAACACACCTAGCGGTACGCTGGCGGTCAACGACAGCTCTCGTATCGACGTGAATGGTGGCAGTACGCTTAACCTTTCAGGTGTCGTTTCCGGCGGCGGAGCGATCGAAAAGACCGACACGGGTCAACTCAATTTCAACCATGGAAGCAACTCCTTCAGTGGAGCACTCAATATTGCAGGCGGTACCGTAAATGCCGTCTCCGGTGCACTTAGCAACACAAGTGCGGTCAATGTTGGGTCCGGGACAACATTGAATATCGACGGCGGCTCACTGAATAGTTTGGCCGTTCAAGGTACGACGAACGCAACTACCAGCCCGGTTACCATTAATAATAGTTTACAAGTCGGCGCAGCCACCTACCAGGTCAATAGTGCTCCCGGTTCGGTCAGCGTTTCCGGCGTTGTAAACAATGTTCAGCCTGAAAATCTTATTTTAAGTGGCGCTGACGTAACGGTAACGACTCCGGCACTGCCCACGGGAATGCCAACCACCGGTCTTATCGGCATGTGGACGTTCGATGACGGAACAGCCACGGACTTATCCGGAAACGGCCACAACGGGGTTTTCCAAGGTACGCCTACAATCAGCAATGCCGACCTGTACCATTCCGGAGCCGGCCAATCGCTAAATACGAATGGAAACTCCTCAGTGATCATCGGTGGTAACGAAGCCGACTTCGACACTGGCGATGCACTTACCGTGGCTGCCTGGGTCAAAGAAATGCCCGACGGTTCCTGGGAACCTTACATTTCGAAAAACGGCGAAGGGGGCGGCTGGCAGGTCCGGCGTCATGGAGGCAGTGATAACTTTAGCTTCACCCTGCGTGGCACCTCCGGTCATGACGATGGGCCCGAGGGTACCGAACCTCTTGGTGACGTGGATGGCAGCGCCGGATGGATGCATGTTGTCGCTCGCTACGATGGCACCACTGAACAATTACGTCAGCTAATCATCGATGGAGACACGGCCACGCCCGACATCTCGATCGCTGACACTGGAAATATGGGAGATACCGGCTCGTCCGTAGTTTTCGGTGCTCGCGATAATAATGGCGTTGGATGGCACGCGAACGTCAAACTTGACGACATCTTCATCTATGACCGTTGGTTGGACAACACGGAAGTGGCCGCACTCTATAACAGCGGAACCGCTTTAACTCGAGTCAACACCACCTCCGCGGTTCTGAATAATCTCGAAGGTACCGGTTCGTTGGATGTTACAGGCACAGCAGGACTTCAAGTCAACGGCGGTATCAGCCCGGGTGTCGCTTCGAGTATCGGCACGATCAGTGTTGACGGAGACGTGACGCTTGCCGGTTCGCTGCTGATCGATCTCGATCCGACGGGCGACGGCTCGGCCGACTTCTTCGATGTCCTGGGAGATTTCGACATCACCAGCGGAACGGTCGAGTTCAATGTCCTAGGTACCGAAGAGCTCGATGATGAAGTGTACATTTTCGCCGAATACGATCAGCTCGTGGGCGAATCGTTCATTTCCATGTCGTCAGTCCCCGAAAATTATGAGATCGACTACAACTGGGATGGACTAAATCAAATCGCACTATTCACGACCATCCCGGAGCCTTCCACCATCGCCGTATGGATGTTCGGCCTGTTGGGATTCGGATGGTTCATTCGTCGAAAGAATTAGTCACTCCTTCGACATTTTCGAACAGAGCAAAAGCCCCGCTGGTCGATTTGGCCAACAGGGCTTTTGCCGTTTCTTGTATTCTTCGGCTTCTCTCTTTTCAGATGGGCACGACGCCGACCGGCCGATCTCGAATCGAAGACGACTCCATTCCTTCAGTATACAAGGAACCGGAGGCCCGCTGTGCAACAAGCGTGTAACAATGAGCGGGGTCACACTAATTGAGCAAGCCCAACGGACGTGGAAAGCAAATGCATCCCTCACACCCTGCCCTTCATTTTACACGCAGCCATTGCAAGTGGCAACGAACACTACTATACTTATTGTTCTAGTTTATTGCGGTCGAGTCGCCCCGTGCGGCCTTGATCTGCTTGCCCGTTTTCCGCTATATATAAGCCATATAATACAATGGATGATCTTTCCAGTCTTCGCGAGGCGCTGAGGCATTCGCCTGATAATATTCCGCTGCGGCGGCTCATTGCAGAGCGGCTGATGGCCGACGATGAGTTCGAGCAGGCCGAGGGCGAATACCTTTCCGGCCTGCGTATCGCGCCCGACGACGAGTCGCTGCAGGTGGGACTCGCTCAATGTTATTTGGAGCAGGGTAAAACGTCGGCCGCGCTGGTCGTGGCCGAGCGATTGGCCCAAGAGCGACCGGCGCCGGACAACCAGATTCTTTACGCGCGGGTGTTGCTCCGGGCGGGCAAGATCGACGAGGCGCGAGATTACTACTTCGCGGCCGTCGATGAAGCGCCCGTCTTGGAAGACGACGAGTTGACCGCAAGGCTGGGCAATCCGCTCGCCGAACCTGACGATCAGCCGGACGAAATGCTCCGCGAGCCGGTCGGTGGGTTCATGGAATCGGTCGACGAGTTGATCGAAATGCAACGGCCCGATATCGATTTCTCGAACGTGGGCGGGCTCGAAGCGGTCAAGGAATCGATCCGCATGCGAATCATCCACCCGCTGAAGAACAAAGAGCTGTTCGAGGCGTACGGCAAAAAGATCGGCGGGGGCGTGCTCCTTTACGGACCGCCGGGCTGCGGCAAGACGATGCTCGCACGCGCGACGGCGGGCGAGATCCGCGCCCGGTTCATGTCCGTCGGTTTGCACGACGTGCTGAACATGTACATCGGCCAGAGCGAAGCCCAACTACACGAGATCTTCGAGCAAGCGCGGCGACAGGCTCCGTGTGTGCTCTTCTTCGACGAGGTCGACGCGCTGGCTGCCAGTCGAACCGACATGAAGAAAAGCGGCGGGCGACACATCATCAATCAGTTTCTCTCGGAGATGGACGGCGTCGATGCCGATAACGACGGCCTACTGATCTTGGCCGCGACAAACGCACCGTGGCACGTCGATTCGGCGTTCCGCAGGCCGGGCCGATTCGACCGAATCATCTTCGTTCCGCCGCCCGATGACGAAGCACGCAAAGCGATATGGGAGCTCAACTTGGCGGACAAACCGACCGAGGCTCCGGACTATCGAAAGCTGGCTGCAAAGACGAAGCAGTTTAGCGGTGCCGATATCCGCGCGGCAGTCGACCTGGCCGTCGAAGACGCGCTGACGACCGCAATGAAAACCGGTCAGCCGCTTCCGCTGACGACGAAAATGCTGCTCCGCGCGGCGGGCACGATCCGCTCGAGCACGACCGACTGGTTCGCCTCGGCCCGCAACTACGCAATGTACGCCAACGAGTCGGGTCTCTACGACGAGATCCTGGAATACTTGGGGAAGAAGAAGAACTGATTTTCGAAGAGGAAACGAAGAAACAAACTAAGGCAGAAGGAGAATGATAACCACGAAGGGGGAAGTAAACAAAAGGAATATTCCCCACAGAGAATGAAAAACGATCGCCTGATAATAATCAATGTCCCCAATGGAATTCTTTTTGCCTCTCTGTGTTCTGTGGTAAACCTCCCCCCTTCGTGACCTTCGTGGTTTTCTTTAGGTTATGTAACTACGACAATTTCAATGTTTCCTTCATTGAATACACTTTGAATTCTCATCTTCAATTGATGCGGATAATAATTAAGAACAGAGAAGATAAATGGAAGATCACAGCGCTGCCCTACATCGTGCCATCCTGCTGATGCAACAAAACCGCAACGCCGATGCCGAAAAAGAACTTCGACGCGTGTTGGCCGACGATCCTAATCTTGCGATCGCGCACGCGCTGTTGTCGCGATGTCTCACCGAGCAGAAGCGAACCGACGAATCGATCCGCGAAGCCGACATGGCTGTTGGCCTGGAACCGAACGGTGCGTATATCCATTTCTGTCGCGCCTACGCGATGTGGCAGGCCGATCGAAACCGTGACGCGCTCGAGTCGGTCGACGCAGCGATCGGGCTCGAATACGACGACGAATCGTACCATTCGCTGCGCGGCGGGATCCTCATGTCGATGAATCGCTGGGAGGAAGCTCGCACCTCGCTGCGCAACGCACTTGCGATCAATCCCGAGCACGAAACGAGCTTAAGCCAGCTATCGTTTCTCGAATCGCGACTGGGTAACGCGGACGAGGCCGCCATCCTCGCATCGACGGCGAGACGCAGCGCGCCCGAGAACTCGGCCGCGCACTCGGCGACCGGCATGTCGCTCGTCCATCAGGGCAAACCCCGCGAGGCGTTCGACTCGTTCCGCGAAGCGTTGCGTCTGGACCCAAATTGCGAAATGGCACGGCATGGCCTGATCCTATCGCTGAAGATGCATCATTGGTTCTACCGGATGATGTTCAAATACTTTTCGTCGATGATGCGGCTGAGCGGCAAGCTGCAATGGACGATCGTGATCGGCTTTTATATCATCTACCGGATCTTGGTCGAAGTGCTGGAAAAACATCCGCAATACGCACCGATCGTCGTTCCACTGATGATTCTTTATCTCGTTTTCTTCTTCTTTAGCTGGCTGGCCGATCCGCTGACATATGCCCTGCTCTGGTTTAGCCGATGGGGGCGGATGGCGATGTCCATACGCGAGAAGCTAACCGGCGCCGTCTTTGCCTGTATGTTCATCGGCGGCGGGGTCGCGACGGCGCTCGGTTTTTCGGGACATCAGGCGTTCCTGTTGCCCGGCGTGGTGACGCTGCTCTTGCTGATCCCGGTCTGCTTGGCCCTGCTCCGCTGCACACGCACCGAATCGCGCGGTCTGGCCGTCTACGCGGGCGCAATGGCCGTGGTCGGACTCGCAACGATCGCGACGAACAAGCCGGAATTCCTAACGATCCTATTCATCATGTTCATCGCCTTCCAGTTTTTGGCGAATGCTCTAACGACGATGAAGCATACACCGAAGCATTGAGGATGGCCTGATTGACGAGCTTCAACGAGTCATATAGACTTCACGTTGACACGTTTACGCTGCGCTCCTACAATAAGATTCGTAGGTGCCACTTTGCGAACGACTCTTTTCAACAACCGCTAACCCGGACATGAGTATCGTCAAATGCCATCCCATCGCCAAGCCTTCACGCTGGTCGAGCTCCTGGTCGTTGTTACGATCATCGGGATTCTGGTCGGGCTCCTGCTGCCTGCCGTGCAGATGGCACGTGAGTCGGGGCGGCAAACAACGTGTCGGAACAACATGCGGCAGATCGGCATTGCGACCGTTGCGTTTCATGAGAAGAAAAAGAAATTCCCGCCCGGTGCTGTCTGGGGTTGTAATCAACCAGATCGATCGCACGGTTCGGTCTTCATAAGGCTTCTGCCCTTTATCGAACAACAGAATCTCTACGAGCAGTTCGATCTAACGAAGGGAACCGACCACCAGAAGATGTCCGCCACCGGCCAACCGCTTCATTCGGTCGTCGTGCCAACGTTTGTTTGTCCGAGCGACAACAACCAAGGCACGCTCGGCGACCGGGCGATTTCGAACTACGCCGCGTCGAACGGACCGTCGGCCCATATCAACAACCCGAACTGCAATTGCCCGAACAATTTCAATCAATACGCGCTCGCACCTTACGAACGGGTCGACGATTTCGCAGGGCCGTTCACGCGTCGAGGCGTGACGACGACGGACGCCCATTGCCGTGACGGGCTATCGAACACGATCTTTTTTGGCGAGGTCCGCCGCGACTGTTCCAGGCACATTCAGCAAGGCTGGAGCCGCTCGAACAACGGTAACGGGCTGGTCTCGACGCAGGTACCCATCAACTACGACTCGTGCCAAGGCGAGGACGTCTCGCCCTGCCATCAGCCGTGCAACTGGAGCACCGAACTGGCGTTCAAATCGCTCCACCCGGCCGGCGCGTTCTTTGCGATGGGCGACGGCTCGATCCACTTCCTGTCGGACAGCATCGACCACACGCTTTACCAGTACCTGGGCGATAAAGACGATCAGCGACCGGCAAGAATACCTTAGTCACCTGCGGCGACAGTTGTTAGGGGTGAGTTGTTAGTTTTTTTGAAACGTCGATATCATAGACGACTGTTAGCCGCGTTGCTTGCGATGCGATTGGTATAAAAGGGAACGTTAATATGAAGGCTACTCCTCGATCAAAAAGACTCATCGCGATCATCGTGATTGCACTCATCTTGCCGCTTTCGGGATGCGGGCCGAGTCGACCGGCGACGGTGCCCGTGACGGGGCAAGTACTGCTCGATGAATCACCGATCGCCGACGCGGTCGTTATGTTCGTGCCCAAAGCAGGCGGGCGACCGGCCGACGGATCGACCGACGCGGCGGGAAACTTCTCGCTCAAAACTTTCGGCCATGACGACGGAGCGATCCCGGGCGACTACACGGTCACCGTCTCGCTAATGAAAACGTCGAACGTCACCGCCGCGGCCAACGACCTCTCGGGCGAAGTCGGCGAAGGGGGCATCCAGGAAGAATGGATCATCCCAAAGCGTTACGCACAGATCGATACCACGCCGCTGACCGCTATCGTCGAAAGCAGCATGCCGCCGGTTGCGTTGAAACTGACGTCGGGCGAGGAGTGATGAAATCGCTCTGATCATATTGTTCATAATGCACGAAGGATGAGAGTCTTCATTGCCCTTGTTGCTATTCACATGTTGATATCGCCAGTCACTTCCACCCCTTCAGGGTGATTTACTCTAACCCTTATCCCCGCACCGCGATCAATGATTTCGTCATGCCCATCCAGCGTTCGCGGTGGATCTTTGCGTCGGGAAAGAGATTCTTAAACCGGCGACCGGTTAAGAGCTGGATTTCGTCGACCAGGTTTTTCGCGTGCGATTTATCTTCGACCTTTCCGTACGCTCCGAGCGAGAACCGCGTTAACAGAAAGCAGCGCATGCTACGGGGAAGGAATTGGAAACCGGGGATCATGAAGTGCGGCTCGACCGGGAAGAAGAAGTTGGGCGTCTGAACGAAGTAACGCCTGCCTACCCGACGAATCTCGTCGGCCATCGCTCGTTGATCGTCGGCCCCGCCGACATGTTCGATTACCGAATTCGAAAAGACAATGTCATAGCTTTGATCGCTATACGCGCTTAGATCGCAAGCGTTCCCTGCAAGGCTGATGAAGCGAGGATCGTCGACCGGTTCTCGCTCGAGATTAAGTAGCGTCAGCCACACACCGTCCCGGTCGCCGGGAAACTCCATCGAACGCCAAAACTGCTCCGTTCCGCCGACATCGAGAATACGAATCGGCCGAGGCAGATCTTCGATCAGTGACAAAAATATCTGGAACCTTCGGCGGCGACACGCGAGCGACGTTCGATCCTCGTCGGCCGGCGGCTCGGTCTCGCTGTTCGGATCATACACCGATCCGAACTTCGGATCGACGACTTCTTTTTCGGGGGTTTTAACGGCTCCCATCACCTTACCCTTAAGTCTTAATTGCACAGGTAGGACTATTAGATTTGGGCTTAAATAACAGCCTATTATAGCCTTCCTATTGTGGCTTCAGTGGGCGATTCGCAGGAAGGGTATAAGATCTACAGCGTTGCGAATCGACAATAACATAACGAGTGATCGCTGCATTGTTACTTCTTCTATTCCACCTATCCTCATAGTAACGATGAATATAGCACGATGTAGTTTCGAGTAAAAAATACGTTGGCCAATCACGCGAACGAAATGAAGTACGACATGACGCGAGCTTGCACATTTCTATTCATTGTTACTTCGTAGAATTGATACTTCCCCATTGTAAGAACAAACTTACCACTATGTAGTAACACACAAAAAAGCATTGATGATTTACTTAAGCATCGCGTAAGTTTTCTCAACATGCGAACGCGAAAACGACTTCCTTGTTACTTTGTAGATTGCATGTTTCCTCATTGTAAGAACGATCTTACTTCTATGTAGTAACGCGCAAATTTTATCTTCATATATTCATTCAAAAACTAAAAAGATAACGTGATTTTCGCTAGCGGAATTCGCAGCCTATTACTAGGATGACGACGGTAACAGAGAAGCAGCACATTCAATTTTTATCAACCTTATCGAATACGGAAGCATCTTCCGATTTTGTGCGATGCGCGTTTATCATTCTTCATCAATGTTCCATAAAGTCGCATGAGATTTGTTGCACCTGTGAAAGACATCTCATCTTGGAGGCCCTGTTCAATGTTAACGAAAAAAACTCTCCTGCATATCGTTATCGTCGCTCTACTTTTGATATTCAGTTCGTCTGCGCCGGCAGCCGTCACCCTAAATACCGGCGACGTTTATAACGTTGCACCCGGCGCGCCGACGACGATCAACAATGCACTGGGTCATTATGGCTACCACATCAATAACGATGGCGTAGCGATGGACCTCAACAACAACGGTGGCATGATGGGAAGCGGTAATCCGCTGGCGGGCCCCAACTTCTATGGACTATCTTCCCTCACCACGGGCCCCGGCAATCGAGGTCTCGACTTTAACAACGATGGCGACTTCACTAATACCGGCTCGATCGGTCAGAACGACAACTATAGCAATATGTGGCTCGGCTATTTCACGGCCCCGCAAACGGGCACGTACGATTTCCGCAACGCGGGCGACGACGATAGGGCCGGCATCTGGTTCGATACCAATGACAATGGCGTTTTCGAATCGAGCACCAACGGACTGGGCTCGAACCGAGGGGAACAGCTTTCGTGGGAAAACGGAAACTGGTATTCGGTATCGCTAACGGCGGGTCAAGATTATATGGTCGCTTTCACCCATCGTGAAGGCGGTGGCGGATCGCGGGCCGACTTCCGTATCCGCGGACCGGGAATCTCGGGCGAACCGA
>Ga0180430_10005548_pt1 | contig 10465 bp, 12 predicted proteins | sample SS_ome_9_FD_132999 | JGI IMG/M metagenome (GOLD analysis project Ga0180430, IMG submission 132999) | Hypersaline lake sediment archaeal communities from the Salton Sea, California, USA - SS_1_S_2 metaG | ecosystem: Environmental > Aquatic > Non-marine Saline and Alkaline > Hypersaline >... | reverse complement strand
TGTCCTTCCGGAGTATATCAAACAGCACAGCTTCGACCACCCGCCACGTTCTAGACAGGGCAGTTTATTTCACAAACTCAACATGTTGTACCGTATACAGATGCGTGGCACTATAGTTGCATTAAAACCTGTTCTCGATGTTCCTTCCCCGGTGGCTCTAGCGCAGGTGGTTCAACATGGAAAAACATACCCTTAAAAAAGTCCTCGTCGTCGATGATTTCGAAGGTGTCGCCACACTGGTTAAAGAAGCCATTGAAGACGTCAACTACACGGTAAAAACCGCCTGCAGCGCGGAAGACGGCTACCGGACCTACCTGCGATTCAAACCCGATATCGTGATTACCGATATCGAGATGGGGGGCAAAAGCGGCTTTGAGCTTATCGATGATATCCGCAGCATCGATCCGGAGATCAAAGTGATATTCATGAGCGGTTACTCCGACAAACTTGAAAACCGCCGCCAATCGGAAATCGACACGTGCTCCATCGCCTTCTTACCGAAACCGTTCTCGCTGGATGATCTCTACGATCACCTGGATCATTTCGGCGCTGTTACCTGCCACTAACTGTCGAAAAGAAGATCGCCATGACCACGTCTTCACCTTATGACCATTTGCCGTCCGGATACGCAGAAGATTTGCCATTCACCATGTCGGAACCGGTCCTTACAGCCATGACAGAACTTCAGGAGAACACCGATTCGCTCCACACCCTTTCATCCGGATTCATCGGCAGTTCATTTCATCGCAATCGATTTTTCGGTGGCATTTGCCTGGCCCTGCCGCTTTCAGCGCTGCTGTGGTTCTTGATTTACCGTGTCCTGCAGATATTTACGTTTTAATCCTCTGATCTCAGCGCCGCCGATGCGGATCTAAAGTCCCACCGACGGCCATCTCTTGTGCCCATCCAAAAATCACCGTTTGACGCCCGCGCGTATTCATCGTTGCAAATCTCCGACGCCGCAAACTAAAAAAGCCTGCAAATCCGTTTCGGACTTTGCAGGCTGAATTTGTCGGTATTTGGAGGCGGCAGTCAGATTCGAACTGACGAATAACGGCTTTGCAGGCCGCTGCCTTACCACTTGGCTATGCCGCCAGAAAAAAAATGGAGCGGGAAACGGGATTTGAACCCGCGACTTCGACCTTGGCAAGGTCGCACTCTACCACTGAGTTATTCCCGCTCAGTTAAGAAAACGTTAACTATCGATTCCTTTGATTGATGTCAACAAAAAAATTAGAGTTTCAACACGTCCCGATGCCGTAAAAAATAGTCTGCTCCCGACCATACCGTCAACAGCAAAGCGCACCACAGAAAGAACATGCCGATCAGGTGGAACTGGATACCGAGATAGGGGTAATGGAGAAGCAACGGAATGATGGCCGCAATCTGAAAGCCGGTTTTATATTTCCCAAGATTCGAAGCGGAAACATCCTGACGGCCCTCCGCCATCAGGTTGCGCAAGCCCGTGACGGCCATTTCACGACCGATAATGATACACACGATCCAAGCCGGGACCCAACCAAGCGATGTCATCATGATAAAGGCGGAAGACACCAGAAGCTTATCGGCCACCGGGTCCATGACCTTTCCGAAACTCGACTCCAACCCCAGACGCCGGGCAAAAAAACCGTCCAGTGCATCGGTTATCGAAGCAATGCTGAATATCAAGGCCGCAAAAAAAGCGGTAAAGCGATTCGGAAACAGCAGCAGAATAACCAGTCCGGGTATCGCAAACACCCGGTACATTGTGAGAACGTTGGGGTTGCTGAAATGCTTTTTTAACCGCTCCGAATACGCCATGCCACTGACTCTCTGTGTACCGGCTAATTCCCGGCTTTTTTCCAATCGTCCAGAAAGGATTGAATGCCCTTGTCCGTGAGAGGATGGGCGGCTAATTTCTTTAAAACACTGAAGGGAATGGTGGCGATATCGGCCCCGATCAATGCGCTGTCCAGAACGTGCAGGGGATTGCGGATACTGGCAACGATGATTTCAGTGTCATAGGCGTAATTGCTGAAGATATCGGCAATCTGTTCGATCAGCAGCATACCCTCCTGCGAAAGGTCGTCGAGGCGCCCCACGAAAGGACTGACATAGGTGGCGCCGGCTTTTGCCGCCATCAAGGCCTGCAGGGCCGAAAATACCAGCGTTACATTGGTTTTGATGCCGTCATCGGCAAGGATTCGCACCGCTTTCAAACCATCGGTGGTCATGGGAATCTTGACGACGATATTGTCATGAATTTTGGCCAGCTCGCGCGCCTCGGTGACCATGCCGTCCGTGTCCAGGCCGATGACCTCGGCGCTGATAGGGCCGTCGACGATACGGCAGATCTCCGTGATGATCTCCTTGAAATCCCCCTTTTCGCGGGCAATCAGACTCGGATTGGTGGTCACGCCATCCACCATTCCCATGGCGTTGGCTTCTTTGATTTCATCGATGTTTGCCGTATCAATGAAGAATTTCATCGTAGGACTGTCCTCCTTATGAAAATGAATGATCGTGTGGTACGTTACGATGGATCACCGGTTTGGGATCCAATGAAACGATCGCGGCATTGTTCACTGCAAAAACAAATCGTTTTGCCATTGTGTCGCAGTTGAATGCTGTTCCGCTGGGCAATATAGGTCTTGCAAACCGGATCCTGCACCAGAACGTCATCGACTTCGTTTGCCCCCCTGTCGGCCGCATCGACGGGTGGGTACCCGCCGCCGAGCATCCAGGATTTCAAGGCCCGATAGAAAATGTAGCCGACAACGGCCAGAATGATCAGTTTAAGCATCGATCCGGACGACCTCCTGCTGATCGTCTTGCAGGTTTTCAAGCAAATCCCGAACGCGGCACCCCAATACCGGATGCCGGAACTGGGGATCTATATCACAGATGGGCTGCAACACAAAACGCCTTTTGTGCATGCGCGGATGGGGAAGCTCGAGATCCGCGCTTTTCACAACCTGCTGGTCATAGAAAATAAGATCGAGGTCAAGGGTGCGGGGACCGAAACGAATTTCTTTTGCCCCCTGACCGCAGGCGGTCTGAACGGCATTGGTAACGGTGAGCAGGTCGTGGGGGGACATGACGGTCTCGATGCGAAAAGCCGCATTCACAAACCAGTCCTGATCTGTGTAATCGACCGGTGTCGTGCGATAAAAGGAGGATATCGCCGTTAATTCGATGGCAGCATGGGCCGCCACCCGGGAAATCCCCAACCGGCACTGATCGATTTTAGCCCCCATATTGGAGCCGACGGATATGAAGACGGTATGGCGGGACGTCGGGTTGATACGTCTATCGTTCTGCCCGGGCCTGTTCATGCCATCAATGCATCCGGCTGGAGGTCGCCGCGATAGACGATGCGGGCGTCGCCTTCCAGATAAACCTCGTGGAACTGACGGCCGTCCTGCTGGAAATGAATGGTCAGGATGCCACCGCTGCGCGTGGTCACCGGAATGGGGGAAGACCATCCTCGGCGGGCGGCCGTGATCAGAGCGGATGCGACACACCCCGTGCCGCATGCCAGGGTCTCATCCTCCACCCCACGCTCATACGTCCGCACTTGAAGCCGTCCCCCTTCGGCCGGAGCAATAAAATTGACGTTGGTGCCGGCCGGTGCAAACGCGTCATTGTGTCGGATGGCGCGTCCCAGCGAAACGATGTCGGCGTCGGCCAGGTCGGACTGTTCCAGCACGACATGCGGGACACCGGTATTGATGCTGCTGATGATCCGTTTTTCCCCCGACACGTTAATGGCAAAATCGATGCGGCAATCCAAGGGTGGGGTCATTTTGAGTTTGACCTGCTCCCCGCGCATTTCCGCCTCGATCGGACCGGCGTCGGTCTTAAAAATCATCTTTTTCCCTGCAATGCCGGCCTCATGGGCGAATCGGGCGGCACAGCGTGCCCCATTGCCGCACATTTCAGCCCGACTCCCATCGGAATTGTAAAACTGCCATTGGAAATCATAGCGGTCAGAGGGCTCGATCAGGATCAAGCCATCGGCCCCGACCGACAGTTTCCGGCGGCAAACACGGCGGGTGAAGGCAGCCAGATCGGTTGGCACCTGTGTCGCGCGGCTATCGATCAGGATAAAATCGTTGCCGCACCCGTTCATCTTGAAAAAGGGGATCGGTTCCACCACATCGCACCTCGCCTATAAGAAATCAGGGACGGATTCCCCGGCAATCAAATCATCGTAAGTCTGTCGTTTGCGAATAATGTCAAACACGTCGTTCTTGACCATGACCTCTGGCAGACGCAGGCGTGAACAATAGTTGGAGGCCATCGTAAAGCCATAGGCCCCCGCGCTCAATACGGCCAGCAGATCGCCCGGCGGGGCATCCGGCACCTCCCGGTCACGGGAAAGGAAATCACCGGTTTCACAAATAGGTCCCACGACATCCGCTCGGATAGGTCGCTGACCGGCGACTTCGCTCACCGCCCACACGTCATGATGCGCATCATAAAGCGACGGACGAATCAGGTCGTTCATGCCGGCATCCACCACCATGAATGATTTGTGCTCCCCCTCCTTGCGGTAAAGCACCCGGGTCACGAGCACGCCGGCATTGCCCACGATGACGCGCCCCGGTTCGAGCACCAGGCGAACGTCGAGCCCGGCAAGTCCTTCCCGGATGGCATCCGCATAGGCCTTCGGGTGGGGGGGTTGTTCATCCCGATAGGTAATGCCCAATCCTCCGCCCACATCGACCACCCGGATCGCGATTTTCTCCCGGGCCAGTTGATCGATCAAGCCGCGCAGCCGCAAGAGTGCGTCTCGGAAGGGCCCCGCCTCGGTGATCTGGGATCCAATGTGGCAGTCGATGCCCTTGACATCGATGTGCGTCATGCGATGGGCGTCGCGGTAAACATCAAGCGCGGCCTGGGACGTCAATCCGAATTTGTTCTTTTTCAGCCCAGTCGATATGTAAGGGTGGGTCTTCGGGTCAACATCCGGGTTCACACGCACCGCTATCGGGGCCCGGCACCCCAACAAAGCCGCCCGTTGGTTGATCAGTTCCAGTTCCGGGCGGGATTCGACATTCAGCATGCAAATGCCCTGTTCCAGGGCGCTGTCGATTTCAGCCGCCGTCTTCCCCACCCCCGAATAGACGATTTTGGCCGGGTCGAAACCCGCCGTGAGGCCACGGAAAAGTTCACCGCCGGAGACGATGTCCAAGCCACTGCCAAGGCGTGCAAAAAGGGTTAAAATCGCCTGGCTGGAATTGGCTTTGGCGGAATAGCAAACCAGGCGGTCAATGCCATCGAAGGCCGCATTAAAGGCGTTGAAATGACGGGTCAGGGTCGCGTGGCTGTAAAGGTAAAAGGGGGTTCCGACACGAGCCGCAATGTCTTCAATACGAACCCTCTCGCAGCAAAGCGTCCCGTTTACGTAGTGGAAATGATGCACGCTATTCTCCGCTGTGGTCGATCATCTGATGAAACGGCATGCCGCCGCTTGGGTGTCGGTTTGCTTATTGATCGGTGGCAATCCGGACGATGTTCGAATTCGGGCCGAGTTGCCCTTGCGCGTCATAGGGCACCACTTTAAAGCGATAGCGCGTCGCCGGGAGAAGCGTCTCACGATAAACCATCTCGTTGGATGCCGCTACCGCTTCCGCCAGAGGGATTTTAGCGGCACGCTGGAACAGCACCGGGCATCCCGCGCAGGCCTCTTCCGACATGGGTTCCGCGGACCGATAAATCAGGTAGCCTTCGGTCGCGTGATCTTCTTTTTTCGCCACAGCCGCCGTCCAGCGCAGGACGACATCACCACCCTCGCGGGTTACCGCCAGGTTGGTGACGCTTGACGGGGGAGTGACATCCGGCAGCTTCGGCGGCCCCTTTTTCCCACACCCGGCAGGCAACACGAGACATAGTACCACTGCAACAAAGCCCAACAGAAATTGGGAGAGTATCCGTTTCGGAAATCGTTTCACCATAGGCATCGGCTTCTCCCGGCGTTACGGCAGGGTTTCGGAGGCCAGCCGCTCCGCGGCAAGGTTCGCGGCGGCCTTGACATTCTCTGTAGCCGTGCCGCCTTTGGACGTCCGCCGATTGACGACCTGCTCGAGCGTCAGCGCATCGAACAGCGCGGCATCGATTGCTTTCGAAAATGTCCGCATTTCTTCGAGCGATAATTGCTCGAGTTCCTTGCCGCGATCCAGGGCATAAGCAACCGCGCGACCGACCACGGCATGGGCTTCCCGGAAAGGAATCCCCTTGCCGACCAGGTAATCCGCCATGTCGGTGGCATTGAGAAACCCCTTCGTCGTGGCCTGCCGCATGGCATCCTTCTTAAACGTGATCCGGGGAAGCATTTTGCTCATCACCTCGATGCAGGCCTGGAGGGTGTCGACACTGCTGAAAAGGGTGCTTTTGTCTTCCTGCAGGTCCCGGTTATAGGCCATCGGCAGGGCCTTCATGGTGGTCAGCAGGGCCATCAGATCGCCGAAGACACGGCCGGTTTTGCCCCGGATCAACTCCGGCACGTCGGGGTTTTTTTTCTGCGGCATGATACTGCTGCCGGTGGAGAAGGCATCCGGCAATTCAATAAATCCGAATTCCGTGCTGGCCCACAGGACGAGTTCTTCGGACAAACGGCTGAAGTGCACCATGCAGATGCTGGCCGCGGACAGGAACTCCAGCATGAAATCCCGGTCTGCGACGGCATCGATGCTGTTGGCGGACACCCCTTCAAATTTCAACTGCCGGGCGGTGTCGTCACGGTCAATGGGATAGGTGGTTCCCGCCAGGGCGGCACAGCCCAGCGGCATGAGGTCCATGCGGGTCAGGGCATCACGAAAACGTTCGGCGTCGCGCGTAAACATTTCGTAATAGGCCAGCAGATGGTGGGAAAGCAGGACGGGCTGGGCCCGCTGCATGTGAGTGTACCCCGGCATGATGATGCTGATGTTGGCCCGGGCCGCTTCCACGAAGACGTTTCGCAGGACATGCAACTGACGGATGATCCGGCGGGTTTCCTCACGCAGGTAAAGACGGGCGTCGAGGGCCACCTGGTCGTTGCGACTGCGCGCCGTGTGCAGCTTGCGGGCCACATTGCCGACAATGTCAAACAGCCGGCTTTCGACATGCATGTGAATGTCTTCCAGGCGGTCATCGAAAACAAACCGGCCCTCGGCAATTTCATCCCGGATCTGCTCCAGCCCCTTGGTCAGCAGCACGGCGTCTTCTTCCGAGATGATGCCGGTTCGCGCCAGCATCCGGCAATGGGCGATACTGCCATCGATATCGTGCCGGTAAAGCCGCCGGTCAATTGCAATCGATGAAGTAAAGGCTTCAACCGTTTGGTCCGTCTTCTCGGCGAAACGCCCGTCCCAGGCTTTTTCTGTCATCGTACCTCTCCTGCATGAGCGTCCCGGAACCTATCGTGCCGTCATATGCCGATAAGAGCCGTTTTGCTGCGGTTAACGCTCCTTGCTGCATCTTGTGGTTCAGCCCTTCTGGTCCAACATTTTCTGAATTCGCAAGCGAAGGGCATTCAGCCGGATAAAACCCTCGGCATCCTTGTGGCTGTAAACTTCATCATCCTCGAAGGTTGCAAAATCCTCGCGATACAGCGATCGGTCCGACCGGCGGCCGGTCACACGGCAATTGCCTTTGAACAAATCCAACCGCACCACCCCGGTCACATTCCGCTGGGTCATATCGACCATGTTCTGCAGGATCGTCATCTCGGGCGAGAACCAGAAGCCATTGTAAATCAGACGCGCGTATTTGGGTATCAGGGAGTCCCGCAGATGAAGTACTTCCCGATCAAGGGTAATGGATTCCATGGCCATGTGGGCCGTCCGCAGGATGGTTCCGCCGGGTGTTTCATAAACCCCGCGGGACTTCATGCCCACAAAGCGGTTTTCCACGATGTCCGCCCGTCCGATACCGTGCCGGCCCCCCAGTTCGTTGAGCCGCATCAGCATCGCCGCCGGGGAAAGCGCTTCACCGTTGATCGCGGTGGGATTGCCTTCCACAAAAGCGATTTCAATGATTTCCGGCTGGTCCGGCGCTTCGAACGGCGAACACGTCAGGGTAAAAATGTCTTCCGGCGGGGCGGCCCAGGGATCTTCCAGGATCCCCCCCTCGTAACTGATATGCAGCATGTTGCCGTCCGTGCTGTAGGGTTTGCGGTGGGTCGTGGGCACCTCGATGCCATGGCGTTTGGCAAAATCCATCAGGATGGTGCGGGAATTCAAATCCCACTCGCGCCAGGGGGCGATAATTTTAATGTGGGGGTTGAGGGCCAGGTAGCCGAGTTCGAAGCGCACCTGGTCATTGCCTTTGCCGGTGGCGCCATGACTGACCGCATCGGCATTTTCCCGTGCGGCAATTTCGATTTGCCGTTTGGCGATCAGAGGACGGGCAATGGAGGTGCCCAGCAGATAGGTTCCTTCATAGATCGCGTTGGCCCGAAAAGCGGGGAACACGTAATCGCGGACAAATTCTTCTTTCAAATCTTCCACGTAGGCCTTGGATGCCCCGGTTTTCATGGCATTGGCTTCCACGTGGGCCATGTCGTCCACCTGACCGAGGTCGGCCGAAAACGTGACCACTTCGCAATCATAGGTTTCGATCAACCATTTAAGAATGACGGAAGTATCCAACCCTCCGGAATACGCCAGTACAACCTTTTTCGCCGATTCAGCCAATGTATTAAACCTCCGTTGAAAAAATATCGTCCAGACAATCGATCAGGGCATCAATCTCACGGGTCGAAATGATCAGCGGGGGGGCAAAGCGCAAAATATCCCCCTGCACACAGTTAATCACGAAGCCGCGCGCCAGACAGGCCTTCACCAGCGGGGCGCCCTCCTCGTTTAGTTTTAATCCGAGCAACAGCCCCCGCCCCCTCACCTCTGCAATGCGGTGGTGACGGCGCTGCAGCGCCTGCAGTCGTTCCATGAAGTAATCGCCGGTCCGTGCCGCCTGCGCCACGATCCCCTCCGCCGCCATGGTTTTGACGACGGCCAACGCGCCGGCCGTTATAATCGGCGTTCCGCCGAAGGTGGTGGCGTGGGCACCGGGTCCGAAGGCATTGGCCACCGCTTCCCGGGCCAGCATGGCCCCGATGGGCAGTCCGTTGCCAAGCGCCTTGGCCAGCGTCATGATATCCGGCGCCGCCCCGGCATGTTCGTAGGCAAAAAGTTTTCCGGTTCTTCCCATGCCGGTTTGGATCTCGTCCAGCATCATCAAGGTGCCGGTTTCATCACACATCCGGCGCACGGCCGGCAGGTAATCAGGATCCGGGCAGACGATGCCCCCTTCCGCCTGGATGGGCTCCAGCAGGACCGCACAGACGGTTTCATCCAGTTTGGCGCGCAGGACCTCCAGGTCATTAAAGGGTACGAATTCGAATCCGTCCAAAACCGGTTCGAACCCTTTACGAATTTTAGCCTGCCCCGTGGCTGAAAGGCTGCCCATGGTGCGTCCGTGAAAAGACTGTTCCATGGCGATGATGCGATAGCGCCCAGTTTGACCCTTGTCGTAGAAGTATTTCCGTGCCAGCTTGATGGCCGCCTCGTTGGCTTCGGCGCCACTGTTGCAGAAAAAAACACGGTCGGCAAAACTATGGCGGATCAACCATTCTCCCAGTTCCACCTGGGGTTTGGTGTAAAAGAGATTGGACACGTGCAGCAGCTTGCCCGCCTGCTCGCTCAGCGCGGCCTGCACCGCCGGATGGGCATGTCCGAGTCCGCAAACCGCGATACCGGCCAGAAAATCGGTGTATTCCCGCCCTTCCGTATCCCACAGGGTCGCACCCGCCCCCTTCTCAAACACCACCGGCATCCGACTGTAGGTGGTTGCCAATACCCGATCCGCCGTATCGATTGTGGGGTGTCTCATGCCGTCACTTCCGTTCCGATCCCGCTGTCGGTAAAAAGCTCCAGCAAGAGGGCATGGCGCTTTGTGCCATTGATAATCGGGACTTTTTTCACCCCGGCCTGCAAGGCGGCCAGGGCGTATTCGATTTTTGGAATCATGCCACCGGAAATGGTGCCATCGGCGATCAGCGCTTTCATCTCAGTGCTGCTGATGGATGAAATCAAGCGTCCTTCCCGACTCAGCACCCCGTCCACATCCGTCAGATACACCAACCGTCGGGCCTTGAGCGCGCGGGCAATGTGGCTGGCCACCAGGTCGGCATTGATATTATAGGTCTCCCCCTGCGGGCCGGTGCCGACCGGGGCCACGATGGGGATAAATCCCTTTTCGGCGATGGTGTTAATGATCTCGGGACGGATGCGGGTCACATTGCCCACCAACCCCGGATCGATGATTTCAGGCGGCGCATCCAGGTCGTCCTGGGCGACGATCTTCAATTTCTCAGCCGCGATCAGTCCGCCATCCTTGCCGCTCAACCCGACGGCCTTGCCGCCATGCCGGTTGATCAAGGCCACGATGCTTTTGTTGACCTTGCCGCCCAGCACCATTTCCACCACATCCATGGTGCGTT
>Ga0180430_10005547_pt1 | contig 10466 bp, 6 predicted proteins | sample SS_ome_9_FD_132999 | JGI IMG/M metagenome (GOLD analysis project Ga0180430, IMG submission 132999) | Hypersaline lake sediment archaeal communities from the Salton Sea, California, USA - SS_1_S_2 metaG | ecosystem: Environmental > Aquatic > Non-marine Saline and Alkaline > Hypersaline > Sediment... | reverse complement strand
GGTGCTGATATCCAGTGAGAGTGTATTTGAAAAGAAGCTGTCCAGCCTGGGCAGGCTGATCAGCAGCGGCCGCCCGGTAGCGGTCCTGGTCACCAGCCGGGAGTTCGATGTAACCGGGGACGAGGTCTGGCCCAAGCATTCAGGAATTTCCCCTGACCTCTGGCAGCTGGTCTTGTCATTCCGTGAATTGTTCGTGATCCAGAGTTCGCTGGCTCTTCCGGTCCATACGATCAGGGGGATGAGGGAATGGATTTCCCAGCCGGTGCCATCGGTGGCCCTCGTGGCGGTCCCCCGGGCCGGGGGAGGAGGATTCGAGGAATGGTGGCGTTCTTACGCGGCCTGCCTGGGAAGGGCGGTTCCGGTTTTCCGGCATGACCCCTCCGCCGGGCCTACCTGGAGGGAGAGAATCAACCTGGACGGAAATGTTCTGCCCGAGGAGCCCTGGATCCGCAAGGAATTCGAGGTGAAGACGAGCGGCGGCGAGGTCCGGAAGATGGAGGATGCCATTACCCCGGCTCACGCCGCTGTTTTAAAGGCCAGGTTCTCCGGTCATTTCCTGACGATTCCCGAGGAGGCCTGGAATGACAACCAGATAGAGTTTCGTGAATACCTGGACCGGGGAATCCTGCTGCAGCCTGATACCATTCCTTTTATCTGGGTCCTCTCCAGGGAGAATGTCCTGAAACGGGCCATCCTGACCCGGGATGTGGTATATGCCTGCCAGGAGCGCGGCAGGTCCTGGAGGATGCTCCAGCAGCTTTCCGGGGTTTCGGAACCGGAAACTGGCGGAGCGGAGATCCCGCAAGAGCGGGAAAAAACGATAGGAGAAGCTGATTTGCAGGCTGCCCGGGAACAGGGCGCATCGCAGGTAATTAACCGGCTGATCGAAGTGCTTGCGGGCTCATCATCAGACCTCCTGGAAGTTCCCGCTGCCCGATCAAGCATCAAGGGCGCCGAGGATGTTAAAATTACAGAGACTCAGGAAAAGGAAAAACCCCTGGAAGAGGAGAAGCCTCCTGAACCCCTCACGGTTCTCGAGGAAGAAGCAGCCGAAACGGAAGAGGAATTAAGCGAAGAGCCTTATATCGAGTCCGAACTGTGCACTTCCTGCAACGAGTGCATCAGCCTTAATTCATCAATGTTTCAATACAACAGCAACAAGCAGGCCTATGTTGCGGATCCCGGGGCCGGGACCTACCGGCAGCTGGTTAAAGCCGCCGTAAACTGTCCTGCCAGGTGCATTTACCCGGGCACGCCGAGGCCCGATGACGAGACCGCGACGGAAGAACTCGAAGCCAGGGCCAAAGCTTTACATTAAACAGGAGAGATTGGTTTGGAAACAGTCATAACAGCAGCGATCATCATGACCGGTCTCGGGGTGGTTTTTGCGGCGATACTGGCCACCGCCGACCATTTTTTGAAAGTGGAGGAGGATCCCCGTCTCGAGATGGTCGAGGATCTTCTTCCCGGAAATAACTGCGGGGCCTGCGGCGAGCCCGGGTGTTCAGCATTTGCCGACCGGCTGGTGAAGGGAGAAGCCGCACCCAGCGGATGCACTGTGAACACCCAGGAGAATATCGCGGCCATCGCCAGCCTGCTCGGCATCGATGCCGGTACCAGGGAGAAGCAGGTGGCCCGCCTGAAGTGCGCCGGAGGTGAAGGCCTGGTGGGAGAGCTTGCCAGCTACCAGGGAATATCATCCTGCCGGGGCGCTGTCCTGATTGACGGCGGGGGCAGATCCTGCACCTATGGGTGCCTGGGACTGGGCGACTGCCGCGACTCGTGCACCTTTGATGCCATTGTCATGAACTGGGAAGGCCTGCCCCAGGTCAATCCCGATCTCTGCACTGCCTGCGGCGACTGCGTGGATGCCTGTCCGCTGGATCTCTTTACGGTAATCCCGATATCCCATCAGGTTTTCGTGCAGTGCAGTTCTCCGCTGACCGGCGAAGAGGCCCGATCCAGGTGCGCGGTCACCTGTGACGCCTGCGGACGATGCGCGGCTGATTCTCCGCCCGGAGTGATTGAGATTGAAAACGGTCTCCCTGTCGTCCGTTATGACCTGGAAAAGAAACCTGAACAGAGGGCGACCTGGAGATGCCCGACTGGATCCATTGTCTGGATTGAAGGTGAACAGTTCACCAAGCCCCTTACCAAAATAAGCGAGGAGCGGATTCGTGCGTAGTCTCATATCCAAATTACGTCTAGATCGTATTGTCAGTTTATTAAGCGGAGCATCCGAAACAGCAGCCACCGACCCTTCAGAAGTCATTACCTCCCTGGAGGCAGTGGCCGTGTTGGAGAGCCTGGTGTGTGATGCCCTGGTCAAGAATTCCCTGAATGATGAATCTTCGAGTTCAGTGGAAGGAGCCGATCATTTCGGAACCAACATTTTCGGGAGGCAGGTCAGCGAGATCAGCGCCGAGAGTGTCACCGAGAGTCTGGCCACCGCATCCGGACTGGCTTTGTCCGGTTTCCGGGTATCCTCTTTTTTCACCGGGGACCGGCTCCTGGAAGGGTACCAGCAGATCCAGTTCATCTCCGATCACCATCTTCCGATGGTCCTCCACCCCCTGCTCCGCGAGGGATTCAACACCGGGAGCAACCACGCCGGGTATCACGGAATCTCGGATGTCGGCCTTTTCCAGATAATGCCCCACACCGTGCAGCAGGCGGTCGATTACACGCTGCTTGCTCACTGGCTGGCTGAAAGGTCGCTGGTTCCCGGCGTTGTTGGCATCGACCGGAACAGGATAGAGTCAGCCGCCCTTCCGACTGCCGAGAAGGTCAGGGCTTTCCTGGGAGCGGCTGATGGGATGATAGGATCACCCACGCCCTCCCAGTTATTACTCTTCAGTGACGAAAGGCGCCAGGTGCCTTCATGGTTCGACCAGGACCGTCCCGTATCGATCGGGACCCAGCAGGGTTCGAGCGAAGGCGCCGCCCGGGCAGCCGGAAACCAGGCCTTTTTCTTCAGCCATCTTCAGCAGCTGGCCAGGGAGGGAATGGAGGCTCTGGCTGAAGTTACCGGAAGGCCGCTCAGTTTTGTTTACGGGGAAAACCTCGATTCCGCCGACACCGTGATTGTGGCCCAGGGAACCGCCGTCCAGACGGCTTCCGCCGCGGCCAGGATGATCAGCGGCCAAAAGGGCGGAAAGGTTGGAGTCCTCGGCATTACCTGGCTGCGACCCTTCCCCGCGGCTGAGGTTGGCAAGGCCCTGGCGGGAAAGAAGAAGGTACTGGTCCTGGAAAGCCTGAATGCCCCGCTGGCCGGAACCCTGCCTCTCCTCAGGGAGATACAGGGAAGCGTGTCCGGCGGAAAGCATACCTGGATGTCCGGATCCTACGGAATGAACGGCCAGCCCCTGAACGCGGGACAGGTCTCCGACCTGGTCAAGGAACTGCAGGGCGGATCGCCCCGTTCCCATGTCTGGCTCGGGATTAGTTCCGGACGGGAGGATTCATCCGATTTTCCGAAACGGGAAGGCCTGATCAATTCCGTCAAGAGCGACTATCCGGAACTCGCCGCCACCACGGTCAAACCCACCGACCCGGACGTTTCCGATTCCTCGGCAAAAACAGTTATGTGGGTCGGACCGGACACCCTGGAGCTTTCCGAGGTGCTTTCGGGCCTGGCAGAGAAGATGGGTGACCAGGAAGGCACCCAGGGCTATGGATGGTCCCCGGAACCGGGAGTCCTCGCCGGAAGGGTTACCGCGGGAGGCGACAATTCCCATGTTCCCGAGGCAGGATCCGGCGTGAACCTGCTCTGGCTGGGCAAGACCGGGCTGGATGTGATCTTCAATCCGCTGGAAGACCTGGTAAAGGGCGGCACGATCCTGATCCAGAGTGAAAGGTCGGCCGAGGAGATCTGGAGCCTGACCCCGGACTACTGGAGAGACCAGGTGAAAAGGCTGGGGGCGAAGGTTTACCGGACGGAAGGGAAGTTTGAAGCGGTGCTGGCCAACCTGGAAGACCTCCTGGCCGGGGAGGCCGATCTGGAACCGGTCAGCTGGCAGGAAATGGACGAGCCGGAAGTAGCCGAGGAGGGCGTGCCCGGAGGAATAAGGCGGTTCAATGAGCCTGGTAATGAATATGACAACCTCCCCCGTTTCTGGGGAGAATTGATGCAGCCCAAGCGGGGCGGAAGCAGCGACAATTTTCCGGAACCGCTGGTAACGCTCAACGTGGTACCCGCCTATACAGCGGCCCTGGCCCGGCCGAGAGCCACCGCGATGCCCTATATGCCGATGGCGGCTGACAAGAAGGAAGCTATCAGTGGAACCAGCTGGGCGGTCTGTCCGGATTCGGCTATCGGGGTGACCCTGATCGGGGTGGCCTCCCTCCTGGACGCCCTTGCCGGGACTACCGGGGAGGAAGGCAAGGTAGCCAACGCCGTCAAGCGGGCGCACAAGACGATTGCCCAGAAGATTTCCGCGGTCCTGGCCAGGGACCCGAAGACGGAGCTCACATATCACCAGATTCTCGAGATTTATGATGAGCTCCTTCCGAAAATGCGGGTTCAGGAGGCCGACAAGGAAGAGCACCGCCGAATATTTGCCCGGACAGTTTTTGCCTTTGAACAGCTTGCCCCGATCGTGACGGATGAGCATTTTGTCAAGCCTGAGAAGGATGCCAAGGGAGCAGGGAAGCTGCTGATAGTGGCGTTTAATCCTGACTCCTGCCAGGGCTGCCAGCTCTGCATCAGGAACAGCCCGGAAGGCGCGCTGATGCCTGTCAGGAGAGTCGAGAGGGCCAGGGAAGCCAGGGAAGCCTGGAAACTCTGGGAAGCCCTTCCGACAACCAGTCCGGCAGACATTTCCAGGGCCCTGGAAACCGGGATGGACCCTGTCGCCGGAGCCCTGCTGGACAGGAACTGTTCGCAGTCCCAGGCGGTTGGGTCGTTCGGGTTGCCGGGTTCGGGAGAGAGGCTGGCCGCCAGGCTGGTGTCCGCCCTGGCTGAAGCGGAGATGTCGGAAGAGTTGACAGGCTATGCCGCCGGGGCCTTGGAAGTAGCCGATTCCCTGCAGGAGCAGGTGGACGGGATTCTCGAAGAAGGCAAGCCGAAGGACGGAAAGAAGATTGCCGAGGCACTGCGCTCGGTCAGCAAGAGGCGAATCAGTAAAAGTGAACTGGAAGTCTTGCTGGAGAAAGCAGGGGAATCTACATCCCTGGATCCGGCCAGGATCCTGGAAAGGCAGGAGACGGTCAACGCCCTGCGGGAGACCGCGGATTCCATCAGAGAAGGCAGGGGCGGCGTCAGGCGGGCTCATTTTTCAGTGGCCGTCGTCGGCGACCGGATTGCCAGGTGGGCGGGGAGGTTTCCCAACCATCCCTATAATTCACCTCTCCTGGTGGACCTCTCCCCGGAGGGGATGCAGACAGTCAGCGGGGTAGCCCGGGCCCTGGTACAGAAACATGTCAATGAAATACGCAATATTCGGAAGGGCAGGCTTTACCTCGAGGCGCCCGCGGATCTTCCCGGGAAAATAGCGGGACTTGACGCATTGACCTGGGACAGGTTGACGGCGGAGGAGAAGGCTTCCTGCGCTCCCCTGATCGTACTGTGCGATGAGACCTCGCTGGACAGGCAGGGCGTGGCCGGCCTCAGTGGACTCCTGAATTCCGGCCTTCCGGTGAAACTGGCGCTGCTTGACTCCTGCGATATCACCAGGGACGCTATAGATCCCTTCTTCCTGGGCCTTTCATGTCCGGACGTATTCGTTTTCTCCGGGTCCCTGGGAGATTTTTCCAGCCTGGCGGAAGGTATCAGGAAAGCGGTAGCCTGGAAGGGAGCCTCCCTGATCAGGATTTACGTTCCGCTTCCGCAGGAACACGGATTCACTCCGGCTCTGACTATTGAAAGGGCCCGTGCCGCGATCAAATCAGGCGTGGTCCCGGTAGTAACCTATGATCCGACAGCCAGGAATGAATTTTCCTCCCGCTTCAATTTCGCGGTGGAGCCGGTTGCCAATACCGCCGGAATCCTGGAATGGGCTGCCGGGGAAGAGCGGTATGCGAGGTTCTTCAGCAAGCCGGGTGAGAGCGACAACCTGATGGACCTGGAAGTGTTCCTGGAGATGGATGATGACGAGAAGACTGGCTTGGTTCCCTCGATCGTTGACCCGGGCGGTTCCGGGGAACTGCTGATAGATCCTCTTCTGCTCAAGTCCGCGCTCCGGATTACCGGAACCATGGTAGCCTGCCGGGAACTTAGCGGGCACGAGAATCCCGAAGCTGAAAAGCTTCGGGGCGAACTCAAGGAGAAGCTGGAAGCCGAAGCAGCACAAGCAGCTGAAACTGAAGAGTTGAAACAGGGTTATGAAGCCAGGATCGCTGAACTGGAATCCAGTGTCAGCGGGCAGATGGCCGAAAAACTTCGGGCCAGGCTGCTGAATCTGGCTGGATTCGGTTCGAACGAACAATAGACGGGATATAGGTAAATGGCGAAAGCTGCTGTTTTAAATGAAGGATTGAAGACATTCAGGCATGGCGTCCATCCCCCGGAAAACAAGGGAGCGACTTCCGGCAGGAAGATTGAGAGGATTCCATTTGTCAAAGAGTACGTAATGCCTCTTTCCCAGCATATCGGGGCTCCTTCAGTCCCGATTGTGAGTGCCGGGCAGGAAGTGTTGAGGGGAGACAGGATTGCTGATCCGGGAGGCTTTGTATCTACTACTCTCCACTCACCGGTAACCGGAAGGGTGGTTGATGTGGGCCCGAGGCTGCATGCCAACGGCAAGATGATGCCGGCGGTCACTATAGAGGCTGATCCTTATGCCAGCCAGAGGACCCAGCCGCAGGAGCGGCCGGACCCGGCGAGACTGGACAACCGGGCCTTTTCCAAGCAGCTCCAGGAAGCCGGCCTGGTGGGCCTGGGAGGAGCGGCCTTTCCCAGCCATGTCAAGGTCCAGCTTCCCGAGGGGAAGCGGATCAGGTACGTTGTCATCAACGGCGTTGAATGTGAACCATACCTGACCTGTGACGACCGGCTTATGGTGGAAAAGCCGGAGGCCGTGATTCGGGGCACCCAGTTGCTGATGGAGAATACCGGGGCGGAGAAAGGGTTTATCGGAATCGAGGCCAACAAGCCTGATGCCGTCGCCTCCCTCAAGGCTATTGCCCCGCGGGAAATTGAGATTGCTCCTTTGGAGGTCAAGTATCCCCAGGGGGCTGAAAAGATGTTGATCAAGGCCCTGCTGGGCAAGGAAGTGCCGAGCGGGGGGTTGCCGCTGGACCTGGATGTACTGACCAACAATGTCGCCACCACCGCGGCTATCGCCGACTGGTTCGACCTGGGCGTTCCGCTGATTGAAAGGGTGGTGACGGTCTCCGGCCCCGGCATTCCCTACCCCCGCAACCTGATGGTCCCGCTGGGAACCCCGATTTCCGCGCTGATCGAGTATTGCGGCGGTCTGAAGAAGGAAACCCGGCAGCTGATCATGGGCGGGCCGATGATGGGCATGACCCAGAAGAGCCTGGAAGTTCCGGTAATGAAAGGCACCTCGGGGCTGTTGGCCCTGACCAGGGTATTCCAGGCAGATGCCGTTGAATATGCCTGCATCCGCTGCGGAAGGTGCCTGGAAGCCTGTCCGATGTATTTGAATCCGAGCCGCCTGGCGCAGTTGGCGAGGATGAAGGTGGTTGACAAACTCCCGGATTACAACCTGATGGATTGTTTCGAATGTGCATCCTGTTCATTTACCTGCCCATCCAATATTCCCCTGGTCCAGTGGATCAGGATTGGGAAAACGATGGTCCGAGAGGCGCAGAATAAGAAATGAAGAATTCACGCTCACATAACCTGGTACTCTCGACATCCCCGTTTCTGCATACTGACGCCAGCACCCCCAGGGTGATGGGAGATGTACTGCTGGCCACGATCCCCTTGATTCTGGCGGCAGTCTGGTTTTTCGGGATAGGTGTTTTACTGGTGGTCGCCGCGGCCGTGGCCGGAGCGGTCGGAACCGAATGGGTGTTCACCCGCGGCCGTAAGCAGGCCACCCTGCCTGACAATACAGCGCTCCTGACCGGAGTACTGCTCGGATTGATCCTGCCTCCCGGTTTTCCGCTCTGGATGGCCCTGCTGGGCGGAGCGGTCGGAATAGGGCTGGGAAAATTGATCTGGGGCGGACTCGGGCAAAATGTATTCAACCCGGCCCTGGTGGGCAGGGCGTTCCTGCAGGCCTCCTTTCCCACGGCGATCACTACCTGGAATGCACCGGAACAGGGACTGATGCAGGTTTCGCCCCGGATATTCGCCACCCCTCTCCTCCAGGCTCCCGCCGATGCCACAACAGCGGCAACTCCCTTGGGCCTGGCCAAGTTTACCGGCGAGATTACGGCGGTTTTCAAGCTGCTGGTGGGAAACGTGGGGGGATGCATCGGGGAGACATCCAGTTTGCTGATTATATTGGCCCTGGTCTGGCTGGTCGCCAGGCGGGCATGTGACTGGCGGCTGCCGGTCAGTACGATTGCTTCGGTGGCGGTATTCAGTTCCGCTATCTGGCTGATAACCGGAAAAGAAAATGCCAACCCGCTGTTCATGATTTTTTCAGGCGGTCTGCTATTCGGGGCGGTCTTCATGTGTACTGACCCGGTAACAACGCCGATTACTACCCGGGGCGCCTGGATCTTCGGGGCCGGTGTAGGTTTCCTGGTGGTCCTGATCCGGCTCTATGGCGGGTTGCCGGAAGGGGTGATGTACGCGATCCTGCTGATGAACGCGGTTACCCCCTATATCAACGGATACACCCAGCCCCGGCAGTTCGGGGGAGCGACAGAATAGTCATCCCGGTTCCCCGCTCCACGGAGCGGGGCGGGATGGAGAGGTTTGATCCTTATGCAGAAGTTTACAATTGCAGCAGTTGAAGGAAAGGAGCCGGGCAATGTCCAGTGAAAAGAGCGCGGGACCGATTCGGCTGATCATCACGCTGGGACTGGCCGGCCTCTTTTCAGGGCTGGTACTGGTGTCAGTCTTCCTGGCTACCCAGCCCCTGATCGAGAGGAACCAGGAGGAAGCCCTGGAAGCTGCCATCTATCGGGTGCTTCCGGGAGCCGAGACCAGGAAGATTTTTGTGGAAGAAGACGGGAAGCTGGTTGAAACGGAATCGGCCGATGGGGCTGAAGCGGTTTACGCCGGCTATGACGGCAGCGGAAAGCTGGTCGGATACGGTATTCCATCCTCGGGAACCGGTTTCCAGGATACGATAAGCCTGATTTACGGTTACGATCCCTATGAGAAGAAGGTAATCGGTATGCAAGTCCTGGAAAGCCGGGAGACCCCGGGCCTGGGAGACAAAATCATCAAGGACCAGGATTTTCTCGATGATTTTTCCGCCCTGGAGGTTGAGCCTGAAGTAGAGGCCGTGGCTTCCGGTACCAAGTCGGAGGCCAACGAGGTGGACTCGATCAGCGGGGCGACCATTTCTTCCAAGGCCGTGGTCAATATCATAAATGACGGGAACGATAAATGGAGGCAGCTCATCGATGAGAGGACCGAAAGTGAGGGTCAGGCTGAATGAGTAACCAACAGAATCTATACGAAGAGACGATCAAGGGATTCTGGAGAGAGAACCCGGTATTCGTCCAGATGCTGGGCCTCTGCCCGGCCCTGGCCGTAACCAATTCAGCGATCAACGGACTGGCCATGGGGCTGGCTTCGACCTTTGTCCTGGTTGGATCGAGTTTCCTCGTTTCCATGTTTCGCAACCTGATTCCCAAGCAGGTCCGGATAACCACCTTTATCATTATTATTGCGACCTTCGTTACGGTTGCCGACCTCAGTCTGCAGGCCTTCACTCCCTCCCTGCACAAGGAACTGGGAGCGTTCATAGCCCTGATCGTGGCTAATTGCCTGATCCTCGGGAGGCAGGAGGCTTTCGCCTCCAAGAACAGGCTCCCGTTTGCCGTCGGTGACGCCGCCGGAATGGCCGGGGGATTTACCGTAGCCTTGATAATGGTTGGAGGCATCAGGGAGATCCTGGGAAGCGGAAGCTTCTTCGGGGTCTCGCTTTTTGGTGAAAATTTTGAACCGTGGGTCATCATGATCCTTCCCCCGGGAGGGTTCCTGACCCTTGGTGTACTGCTGATCATCTTCGCCGCCGTCAAGAAGAGGCGGGACAGCCGTAAACTGGTCCAGTTGGAAAGCTAGGCGGAGGAGAACATAATGAATTATTTTTGGATTTTCGTTTCCGCCGCGGTTATCAACAACTTCACCCTGGCCTATTTTCTCGGCCTCTGCCCCTTTTTCGGTGTCAGCAAGAAGATCGACACGGCCTTCAGACTGGGCCTGGCCAACATCTTCGTGATGCTTATAACTTCGGTCTGCACCTGGTTCCTGAACACCTATATCCTGTACCATGCGCCCTACCTGCGGCTGATGACCTATATCGTGGTTATTGCCAGTACAGTGCAGTTTGTCGAGATGACAATCAAGAAGCTCAGTCCAGCCCTGTTCAAGGCCC
>Ga0180430_10005546_pt1 | contig 10467 bp, 28 predicted proteins | sample SS_ome_9_FD_132999 | JGI IMG/M metagenome (GOLD analysis project Ga0180430, IMG submission 132999) | Hypersaline lake sediment archaeal communities from the Salton Sea, California, USA - SS_1_S_2 metaG | ecosystem: Environmental > Aquatic > Non-marine Saline and Alkaline > Hypersaline >... | reverse complement strand
TAACGGCAGACGGGGGGGGATGGGTTCCACAGTACCTTTTTTATTTATCGGAGGATCTCCCCGACCTCCTCCTCGTATGCACGGTCAAAGGCGTCGTCGTATCCAAGACAGGGGTCTATATCTTTTGAGATACCATATCGAAAAGCAGTTATGAGATCCCCGTGTATCTCCTTCCTTTTCTTCTTTGATTTGATATGTTCCTCCAGCGTTTGAATTATGAAAGTATAAAAGTTTAAATACTTTCTATCTATTGATTCAGTTTCCATTTTAATCTTTTTCCTTTTCGTTTTTGAGGATAGCCAAGGGAGGGAATTGGTAATCCTTATGAAACTCGATCATCCTCACCATGGAAATATCAAGGGCCGTTAGCTCCAATTGCTTTTGAGCCTTTGCTATATCCTCCCTAACCTTGGGAGCCGTCTCCTCGTTTACCGGTTCGTTTTTCAATTGCTCGATCCATTCCTTTTGTGCTTCATATGTCTCGAGCAGTTCTTTCATTTTTATGTTAATGACATCATCCCTAGAGCACATTTCAACCCCCTACCCATCCAGATCGAGGAGGACCTGGAGCTCCTCGGCATTCATGGCCCGCTCGCGGTGGACTTCTCCCGTATCTGTTCTGATATAGCTTATTTCCTTTTTCTCGTAATCTCGCACGATCTCACACTGGACGGTGCGATACTCGAATTTATTTCTTACTTTGCTCGCCAGGCTTTTGATCTCCCCGTCGAGAGCTTCGATCTCCGCCTTGAACTGGGAAGTGACTTCTTTTTTAGCCCGCTCCTTTTCGATGAGCGTTCCCATTTTTTGCGCCATATCCTCAGCGAATTCCTTGAGCTCGGCCGGAGTAAAGTCGACCTTGCAAGTTTCTTTTGAGAATTGCTTTTTGGTTCTTTTCTCCTTTTCCGTATCGGGATCGGTGTCTTCGGTCTCATTGTCGGGATCCCTCTCGTCACCGAACTCGAACCCTAGGAGATAAGTGTGGAGCTCCCCGAGATCCTCGTCGGTGATCTGATAATCACTCCAAACGATGTCTTGACCCTCCCGGTCGAACTCTCCCCGACCTACCTCCCGATCCTCCTTGGTATCGATAATGGAGATGTCATCCCCTTCGATCTTGACCTGGTATTCTCGTTTTTCAATTTTGAAATCCGTTGTTTTGATTGTCATTGGTTACCCCTTTTTGTTGTTTCTTTTACCTTGCCGGCTTGAATGCTGGCCCTTTGTCGTCTCGGTTGTCATCGCCAAAATTCGGAAGCTCATCACTGGATTGTTATCTATTATCTTGAGCCGTTGAGCATCGAACCAACGCGATTTTGATTCCGATTCCTTTTGCTCATCTTTGATCTGAGGAGTGACAACAGTCTGAATACACCCATAAAGATCATAGGAAACAGACGTTACAATCCCTTCAAAATTGGTTACTTTGTCTCGGACTTTGAGACCTAAAAGATTCAAATACTTCATTTTTTCTCCTTTTCTGTTGTTTCTTTCCAGTTTGGAAAGTGTTTTTTAACTTCATGTTTGAAATGATCCCGGTGGTGTTTAGCCGATTCTATTGCATCATTGAGAGATTCAAGCCGTACCTCTATCGGCACCAGCTCCCAATTGACGGGCCCCAAATGAATCGCCCCTCCTCGTTCGCCTTGGCCAGCTCATCAGGAAACATAAAGAAACCCTGATAATTACACCGAAATAAAAGATTCTCCTCGCGAGCTCTTTTAAACAGAGGCTCGAGGCTTTTTAATATTTCCCTTGGATCGTCTTCCATTGTAACCCCTCCCTAGTTGATTATACTCGGATCCGTATACTGGCCCGCTATTTTTTTGAGCGCCTCCTCGGCCTTGAGCGCTCGTTCTTTCCATTGGTTTAGATGCTCGAGGAGTGTTTTACCCTCTATCTCTACATACTGATAGAAGACCTTGGCCGCCTCAGGTTCCGATCCCTCCTTGTGAATTATGACCGTCCCGTCCTCCTCGACAGTGAGGATCAACTCCCGGGGATTGCCTCCCTCGATCGTGAAAAGGAACGGCTTAGGAGGTGGATCGGTCATTTTCTCGCCTCGCATATTTCCCGGTCTTTAGTTGTCATTAGTTATCCTCGCTTCAAAATGCCATGTTTGCACACACAGCTTACAACCAACTCAGAACACCCATCACATACCGCATCTCTATTTAACTCTTTCTCCAACTCCTCAACCCGTTTTTGAAGGCGGGCGATTAGCTTGTCATTCTCCTTGCATTCTCCTTGCAGTCTTCACACGGCATGTTTCGCAACCGCTCGTTTTCTCGCTTGCACTCTGCCAGCTCCTTTTTCAACCGCCTCGACCTATTCAAAACCCTCTGATAGAGTCCGTTCATATAGTCAAAGGCTCGTCGGTGCCTCTCCATTATGATCCCGTGCCTGTTTTCGTGGTACTTTTTCAGGAGTTCGATTTTCTCCGAGTCGCTCATCTATCCCCCCGCCTAATCAATTCAATGGTATGCCTTGCGATCGCGCCGGTCAAATTGTCCATTGATTGTTCAAGAAAAGAGATCCGCTCCTTATAGGGCGCCGTGATTTCGTCGGCATGTTTCTGGAGCTCGACAAGCTTTTCTCCTCGTCGGATCCATTTATCGTGATAGTTATCATTCTGGAGCTGTGAGATCGTCTTTTGGAGATCTGCATTGATTTTTATAACCTTGATAAGTTCTCTTTTTTTCTCTTCAAGTTCTCGCTCTAGAGCAGAGATCGAGCCATCCCGTCCAGCAAGTTCAAGCTTCAATCTCTTTTCATTTTTCGCTTTTTCTTGAAGACTCCCTTTGAGAGTTTCGATCGTTTGCTTGAAGTCTTTTTTTGTTTGATGCCATTTTCCCATATTCAACCCCTTTTCTTTGTTTAAAACCCACAAACCGGGATATATTTAGGATGAAGCCTGCACAGCCTCCGAAGTTCCTCAATTGGTGGCTTGTTCTCGTCTACTTCAAAAGGAGGTTCAACCCGATCTCGAAGTTCTCGGAGCTGTTTCTTGACCCTCAGTTGGCTTTTAATGGATGCCAGGTTGAAGTATTTCGGTCGAAGCTTCCGAGCCCGCGCCTTTTTCTCCTCTTTTTTGTTTCTACATGCTTGAATTTTCTGCATTTTATTTGCTCCTTGTTATATATTCTATAATCTCGGATCGCTTTGCCTCTCCATCAAATCCAAGTACATTCAACACATCAACTCCAATTTGAGCAGCCCGCGCGATGCTCTTTTGTTGCTCGCTTTTTTGTTGAACTTCCCCCCCTCGTTCCTCGGCCTCCAGGCATAAAGGGTGCCTATAGATCCCCTTTTTTGTTTCCTGGAGCTCCCGGGAAAACAGATCGCAATTGGGCGTATTATCCGAATCCATCATTATGAATTGACACTTTTTACACTGTTTTTCATCGCATTCTATTTTAACAAAAAGAGTTCTCATGTCCTCCCCCTAGGCCTCCCCGGCAATCCAAAGCGTATAGACTAGGTTTACTTTTATTTCCTGTTTTTTCGGCCTTCCCTTGTATGGAGGCGCGTCGAGAACTTCCACACGCTCGACCACAGCCCGATGATTTAGACACTCGGATAGAGGGAGATCGCCTCGGGGATACTGGATCAAGCTCGGCTTGCATTCGTTGATCCCCTTGACCATGGCCTCAAAGCTCTCCTTGTTCGGAATCGTCACCTTAATCCCGTATGATGCCACCCATTGATCCTTAAACTTGGGAGGAACGATCCCCGGCTCCGTGTCGAATTCCTCCCCATTGATTAGAACACTCCCGAAGTTTTGAGGTACCATTTAGACCGCCTCTCCTGAACTCACGACTTCCCAGCCCACAAACCGTAAAAGCCAAAAAGCAAAACGACTGACTATCTTATACAAATGAGGACGCCTCGGACGTCCAAGGAATAAGAACGGCCCCAAATGAACACCAAGAGGGAGTTCCGTTGTCCGGGTTAAATAATGAATATGTTTATAATAATCCACAGTCCCCATTACCGGAGTCAATCCCGGCGTCGGTATGTAATGATACATCTAAACCTCCATTTCCTCGATTTTCCTCTTGAGCTCCACAAAATCGTCTATCTTGGCCGCCTTTTTGTCTATCCAATAGCGCTCGCCAAAATATAGATAATGATGGCCCTTGAAATGAATGCTTTCGCTCTCCCCGTGTAAAAGTATATTGTCGACTTGCTCCAGTAACTCGGCCTGTACTTCGCGCCACGCCCGATCGAAGCTCCTTTGTCGTATGCGCTTGAATAGTGGAGAGCACCAAACCTTGATTATGAAATTTTCTATTGAAAAACTCATCGTCCCTCAATTCGTCAGGAAGTAAAACACCGTCCGCCCCAATGCGATGAACGCGACAAGGAGGAAAAGGCCGGCCGTTATTAGATTTTCTCTACTTTGTTTCATTTTCCGGCATCCAATCATCGCAAACGTCCCCACCATCCAAATCACATTCGCCCGCCTCATTGGCATAGGTGCATTTGTAACCGAGAGGAGGATCGAAGTATTTTAGACAATTTCCACAACACCTCAACCGCTCGTTTTCCCGCTTGCACTCTGCCAGCTCGGTTTCGAGGGATTGGACGTCTGAGGACATACAAACTGCGTCATTTGGTAATTCTGTTTTGTTGGATGGAACGTACTTCAAATGAATCGATTGATCCTCAATATCAAAATCTAATTCATACCGCTGTATCTTCTTATTCATCGGTTTGGCTCATCAGTTTGGCTCCTCAGTGGCTCAATAATTGGCCCCACTTTCTTCACCATATCTTCACCCCAATGCCTTTTTATTGGACTAACCTGTGCCCAATTATTGCCAACGTACCATTCAGCAACTTTCCATAAATAATCAATTAGCCTGATATTATAATCATCATCCCCTATTCTGTGATTGACAATACTTTCAATTATTTCCAACTCCTCAACCCGTTTCTGAAGGTGGGCGTTTTCTGCCTTGCACTCTGCCAGCTCGGTTTCGAGAGTGGCAAGCTCTTTTTTATCCACTAGATCTAAATTAACATATTCTGTTCTATACCGCTGTATTTTCTCAGTCATAACCAACCCCTATAAACGGCCTGAACTGGGCGCCTAGGGTGAGTATCTGAGGAGGATCCCAAGAAACCTAGGCGCCCAGCTCTAACCGATTTTTTTGCATTGAATGATCTCCTCTAATACTCACCAATTAGATTAGCATTGCTTTCGATGCCGGTCAATATTATAATTCAATTATGAGCTTTAAACTCGACGATCGCTCCCTTAAGAACCTAGAAAAGGACCTCCGAGCCTTCAAATTCAAGGCCCTCCCGTTCGTCACAAAACAAACTCTCAACGATATGGCCTTCGACGGCCGAAAGGAAATGAGGCGCCAGATCGGCCGGAAGATGGTAGAGCGCAACAAATGGACCCGCGGATCTGTCGCGGTGAACAAAGCCAAAACCTTGATTCTAAGGAGTCAGTCGTCGGAGTTCGGATCGTCGGAAGAATATATGGTTTTACAAGAATACGGTGGCACCGAACGAGGTAAGGGAGGCTCCGCCCTATCGATCCCCACGGGATACGCGGCCGGTCAGGAGGGAACTCGACCTCGAACGCGCCTCCCCCGCAAAGCTCATAAGATGAGAAATATCAAATTGACCCGCCTTCGACAACGTGGAGCCAGCAAGAAACAACAGAATTTTTTGAAAGTCCGGGAGGCCAAGAAACGAGGGATTAGATACATATTCATGGATCTTGGGAGGAGAAAAGGCGTTTTTCGACTCCTCGGATCTAAGCATAAGCCCAAGGTCAAAATGGTTGCCGATATCAGTCATAAAGTAATTAGGATCCCCGCCACTCCCACAATGAGACCCGCCGCCAACTACGCACAGAGGCGATCAGACGAGCATTATAGAAAGAACATGATCTATCAATTAAGGAGACACCGAATCTTTATCGATTAGGGTAGGATCGAAAAGAATCTCCACTTTTCGAACGGGATGCTCTTTTCTTATCTCCTCGATTAGTGTCTGAATCTTCTTGAGCTGAGGTATTTCGGCCATAAGAGGATCCGGATCCTTGGCCGGTAGGTAAACGAAAAGATCGGGCTTTTCGGATTTATGCTTGAAACAATCGGGAGTATATACTCCCACTGACTCGACAAAGTCTTTATTTTTCATTTTTCCCACTCCCAACTCTCCAATGGACAAAAATCAGGAAAATTTCCATTTACTATTATATCACCCAGATCGCGGTATTTCTTGAGAGCCGGATGAATACAAACAAAACCGAGAGGAATTTCATCTATTTTCATACGGGGAAGAATAGGAGGTTTTTTGATTCTCAAAAAATATTGGCAATATTCACAAGAGGTAACTTTTATTATTTTCATTTCTCCCCCTCCCCTAGCCATTTAAAAAAGTCCCTCCAGCCCTCGACGGACAAGCGGACCCCCGCAAAAATGACCGGACTCAAGAAAACCATCAAAATTATTACCAATGTCAAGATCACCATTTCGGAATCAGTCATCCCCTTGACCTCCTTTTACTACCTTGAGCTCCGGCCTCCAGTCATCCAGCGGGCACCAAACAGGGAAGCCGTCCCCTAGTCCGCACCGCCTTGGATGCTCGAAGCTCGGATGATGACACCATGCATCGACGACGACAACCCCGATCGGTGAGGGCTTTTTGTCCGGGCGATAACTCGAGCACCCCTCCCCGCATCGGTGGAGCTTGACTTTTAGTCGTTTGAAATCGGGAGGCATTGAGTCCGCTCCTCTTGAAGATACTCGATCACAGTATCGATTATTTCCTGGGTTGATCTGCAGACGACAACCTTATTATTTTGAGCCTTGAGGAGAGGAATTATTTCTTTTTGTGCCTTGCTTAGGGTGCCCGCGGGAGTCTTAACCTCTATATACAAGGAGAAATAACCCCCTCGAGCCACTGGGAGGTGAATATCCGGGATCCCTGGGGTTACTCCCTCCCGTTTGAGAATCGCGCCCGTGACACTATCGCGGCGCCCTCCATTCGGGATCGCGTGCATGGTCCATAGATCATGGATCTGCTTTTTGGCGAGTTCCTTCCAATCAAACGCGCCCGCCTGGATTCTATGCTCCTCGTTTTTTCGTTTTTTTCTTGGCATCCTGTTTGCTCATAAGTTCCTGAAAACACTCCGGACATAACCAGTGATTAGTATCAAATTTTACCAAACTGAGATCTAAGAGTCGATAGATCCCCTCGTTCGATATCCTGTTGCGATCCCGGCCTTTTGTTTCGTTGCATCCTGTACATAGAAAGCCTTGACCGCGATAAAATTGAAAGTCTGATTTTTTTAAAATGCTAACCATTCTTTTCTTGCTCTATTTCCTCATTCCAGTTCTTTTTGGCTCTTCTTTTAGTCTTTGCCAGTGGCCCGCGCCTTTTACACCCTATAGGATTGGAGCAATAGACATACCAATTCCGATCGAAATCCCTCCCAAGTTTAGCGCCCGCCTTGCCACAACTACAACGGGTAATCCTTACATATAGACGATCTCCCAAAGTCACAGCGGTGACAATCCCGTCAAAAATCAATTTAAAAAAGTTCATTCGACATCCTCCCCCCTTAAATCCGCCTCGAAGCGCTCGATCCCGTATGCGATGGAGTCCGCGATCGTGCTCACTCCGATCTCAGTCGCCATATAAGAGGCCTCTTTTAGGTTTGTCATAAATCCGCATTCGATGAGAATCGCCGCACACTGAACCTTTAATATCTTAAAAAGAGCCGTTTTGATCCCTCGACTCGAAATCCGCTCCCTTACCTCAGCGAATAGCCGTGGAGCTCCCGTCTCAATGCCTCGACTCTCCAAGATTCCCAAGCTTTTCGACATTTGATCCTCGACCATGGCCGCGATCTCTTTTGATGTCTTCGAGGCCTTGGGATGATGGAAAATAGTAAACCCGTGGGCATCGCTCCAGCCTCCCCCACCGGCCGCGTTCGCGTGAATATCGATCAACACAATATCCTTTTCCACCTTATAAAGCCTATTCACCTCCTTGACCCTAGCAGCCAACGGGATCTGGACCGGCCCGGGAGTCAATTCGAGAGCATCGATCCCGGCCGCGTTGAGATACTTCGAAAGCGTTTGCGCCACTTTTCTGTTGAACTCCCCCTCGTATATCCCGGGAGGGACTTGAGGAGATCGTTTCCCCGGCGTGAGATAGTGGCCGAACATTATACCGCCATGGCCCGCTGAAATTATATATTTCATTTTGATCCCCCCTCCAGCAATAACACGATCACAACAACCGCGATCGCAACCAAGATCACATGGATCCATTCTTTGCTAGTCGGTTTTAACTTCATTCCGATCTGTGGTTTCATCTATTACCCTCCAATATTTAAAAGAGCAGGATTGAGGACTCCCCCCTCCTTGTTAGCCTTTTCGCCCTCGGTACCGATCTGAGTTCCTAAATTATGCCAATTTCTCAAGGCCTCCCCGTGCTCCCAGACCTCGGAAAGCATCCCCACCGCGCAACCGTACATAAAACCAGAGATCCCGGCCGTGTCCGCCTCATGGCTTGAATCCTTGGCAATATCTCGCAAAGTAGCACCCCCGGCCATTTTCTTTTCCATAAGTTCGGCCCAATTTTCAGCGTAGACCATAATTGCTCGACCATAAGGATCCATATTTGCTTCCACCCAAGATCGCCATTTTTCAAGGTCATTGCACTTGAATAAAGGCACACTATCGACGTCCACCTCTTTTCGATTTTTTTCGGTCTGCTCTGCCCTCTCTTGATCCCGTTTTTTTCTATCCTGACAATGTCGGATGGCATCCTCCAATGGTGTTCTATAACGTAAAATCTCAGTATTCCACCTGTTTTTTACAATAGATACACCTCGAACGGTATAACCAAACCCACGACCATAAAGTCGAAGGACATCCCCGGGATCAATTTTGCTCTCCGCCTCATCTATAAAAAGAGAAAATCCATTTACAAAAGTAACGGATTCGGAATCGACCTGTTTCACCTCATGCACTTCAAAGAACGGATCGTTTTCTATGGAGGTGACTAATAATTCCTCTGTTGTGCATAGTTCTTTCGGATCATAATTCATTGTTTCCCCTTCGGAGTTTCAATAAAAACCCCTAAATTTTCCGCCGCCCACCCAAGAGAAAAGTCGATTAATTCCGACATCTCCTCGGATGTCATTTTCCTTTTTTGTGGTAACTTCTTTAAATTTTTATGCATTTTAAAAAGAGTCTTGAAAAGGAGATCCACCGTGTCTTCGCTCGTTTGAATGGTAACTGGATAACCTCCTACACATATGTCAAGGGGAGTATCTTCAAAGTATGGGACCTTGACTTCGTATAACGTGTCAAATCCTAATTCCTTAAAGGCAATCACTGCGGCCGGAAGAAAAAAACCATACCAATACCCGAGCTGAGGAAGTGTTTTCTCCTTGGTTTTCTTCGAGATCTTGACCTCGACTAGTTGCTCCTCCTCTATCCGGGAGACGAAAGCATCATAAAGCGTTTTTTGATGTGGCATCCACTTGAGTCGATCATCGAGCTTTCGCATATAAAGAACAATTGGTTTCACTGGACGATCCCCAATATCTCCTTGACCCGAGCTCGAAGTTTTTTGGCCTTTTCGGTGATCTTGTCTTGATATTCAGGAATAGCCAAAATCTTCGAAACTACAAGCCGCTTGTCCTCCTGAAAATTGGGACAGTAGGAGACGAAATACCACAAATCAAAACCCGAAACCCATAGGCCGCCCTGGATTTGCCATAGATAGGCCTTCCAGGCATTCCCGGGATCCATCAAATAGCCAATATGGGTATTTGGCTGAGGACACTTGAGCTCGACCCCTACGCAATTATCAATGATACCGTCCGGAGATACTCCGAAATCCTCATCCTTTTCGATAAATCCGACCTCCTCGATTTTCTCCATCAGCTCGAACTCGAAGACCGATCGCGCCTCCTCCTCAGTGTCTATTCCATGCTGCATTGCAGCGGAAATCTTAAAAGGCGGATCGGCGCTAAACCCCGTGATTTTCTCCGCGACTATTTTTCTACACAGATTCTCGAACGTGGACGGCTTGCCCGCCGTCATATCCTTGATCCGCGTACCGGTGACCCTGCCTAGTCTCAAGTTATGCCATTCTTCGGATCTTTGCTCGCAATTATAAATTTTCATTTGAACCCCTTTTCTCCTGTTGAGCCGCATCCCAAATATCCCGGATATCCCTCTCGGCCTCCTCGCTTACATAATTCGATTTTCTGGCCAGCTCGAGCGCCTCCTCGGCCGTTTTGAACTTGGCTAGGTACATCATACCTTTTTCAGTCTTAAGGCGTTCAACGTCCACTGGAAGCAGTTGAGCCGCCTTTTTTTCAGTGGCCTCCTCTCCCGGATAGTCCTCTCCCCAAAAATCGCCCTTATGCCAGAGCTCGAGCGCCGCGCCGAACCTCATGGCCGCATTGCGGAGGGCATC
>Ga0180430_10005545_pt1 | contig 10467 bp, 8 predicted proteins | sample SS_ome_9_FD_132999 | JGI IMG/M metagenome (GOLD analysis project Ga0180430, IMG submission 132999) | Hypersaline lake sediment archaeal communities from the Salton Sea, California, USA - SS_1_S_2 metaG | ecosystem: Environmental > Aquatic > Non-marine Saline and Alkaline > Hypersaline > Sediment... | reverse complement strand
CTATCTGTCGGGGTACTGCAATCCCGCAGAGAGGACGAGGGCGGGGTAATGGGGTATATCGTTGACCTGGACAACCGTTCGATCAAGGAAGAAGAGAACCAGCTCCAGCCTGTATCCCGGCAGCAGGCCTATGCGGCCGATATCACCTACGGCACAAACAATGAATTCGGGTTTGACTACCTGCGTGATAATCTCATCACCGATATCCGAAATCGAGTCCAGCGCGGCCATTACTATGCCATCATCGACGAGGTCGATAATATTCTTATCGACGAAGCGCGTACGCCATTGATCATTTCAGGACCTGCATCAGAAGATGTCGAATGGTACAGCAAAATGGCAGTGGTTGTAAAACAGCTTGACCCGGAAGATTATGACTTTGATGAAAAAGACCGTAGTATTGCGCTGACTGAGATCGGCGAGATCCATGTAGAAGAAGTCCTGCAAATTCCACTGCGAGATCCCGACCGCCCGGAAGACATCACACCGGAACAGGCAAGGCTGCTTGGCTATTTAGAGCAGGCATTGCGTGCCGAACTCCTTTATAAGAAAAATAAAGATTACATCGTTAAGAATGGTGAGGTTGTGATCGTTGATGAATTCACCGGCCGATTGATGGCCGGCAGGCGCTGGTCAGAAGGTTTACACCAAGCGGTAGAAGCAAAAGAAGGGGTGGAAGTAAAACCAGAAAATATCACGCATGCCACCATCACCCTGCAAAATTATTTCCGAAAATATGAGAAGCTCGCCGGTATGACCGGTACAGCATTAACAGAAGCAGAAGAATTTTCCACGATCTATGACCTGGATGTGCTCGAGATCCCGACCAATCTTGATTTCGAGTGTGACCAGCAAGACGCAGACCTGATCACTCTCAAAGCAAAGGATGATCAGGGGTACTCGTTTATCTATTATGCAGAGAAAGATGATCCACAACAAAAAGCAGTTTATTGGAAACGCAAGGATTATCCTGATCTGGTTTACCGCACAGAGGAAGCGAAACTACAGGCAATCTGCCTAGAGATGATCAAAGTAAACATCCTTGGGCGGCCACAGTTGATCGGCACCACTTCAATAGAACATTCCGAACGCCTGTCAGATCGTCTGCACGCTGAACAAATCCGCCGCCTCTTAACCATTAACCTGATCCGGCAGAAATGGATGAGAAGTAATAGGGTCAATACCATTGAGCGCGTCATCCCTGAACTTGTGCCGCTTAGCGCCCCTTTACCGGAAATAAATACCAACCAACTTTACCAGTTTGCGAAAAAGCTTGGTGTGGATTCGATCCAGCTTGAAAACGAAGATAACCAAAATATCTTGCTCGAGTTATTGGATCTTGAAATATCGCAACAGAATCGTGACCGTCTATCTGCCATTATCAACGGCGGTATTAGCCACCAGGTGCTTAACGCGCTCAAGCATGACCAGGAATCACGCATTATTGAAAGCGCTGGCGCATACCAGGCAGTGACCATCGCAACGAATATGGCAGGCCGCGGCGTGGACATTAAACTGGGCGGTGAGATCAAGGAAACAATGCTTTCTGAAGTTCGGCGCATCCTTTCGCGCGCAAAGATCGATCCTTACGGTATGACTAACCGGGAAATGGCAGAGAAGCTCGAAGAAAACACTTTTGAGCTTTCTGAATCTGAGAGTGAATCGGTATCAGTTTTCATGGCATTCCTGGAGAACATGGCCAAAGTGCGCCAGGAGGGCGGGCTACATGTAATCGGTTCTGAACGACACGAGGCAAGGCGAATTGATAACCAGCTGCGCGGGCGCTCCGGACGACAGGGAGACCCGGGATCTTCCCGTTTCTATCTATCATTAGAAGATGATCTGATGCGCATGTTCGGTGGTGAAAGAGCCGAAAAAATGATGAGCATGTTCAACCTGGATCCATCCCTGCCGATTGAAAGCAAAATGATCGGACGGCTGGTGGAACAGGCGCAGGAACGTGTGGAAGGCTACAACTTTGATATCCGAAAGCACTTATTAGATTATGATGACGTGCTCAATGACCAGCGCGAAAGGATCTATACCGAGCGTGACCAGGTGTTGGTCAAAGAAAACCTGAATGAGGATGTATGGGGCATGCTCGAAAATGAGATCAGCCAGCGTGTCCTGGCGCTTCCGGATGATCCGGATGGCGACTGGAAACTGCTTGCGTTTTTAGATGAGATTCAGCCAGGTATGTTTTACCCGGATCAGGAAATCCGCCTACTGTCATTCACCGTCCAGATACTAGAAGAACATCTCACGAAAAAGACAGCTGGTGCATCAGACACCAACATCATACGCGAAGAGCTCATAAAGATCGCAGAGCAAACGCTCACAGCGCAAAAAGAACACCTGATCGCGCAAACACAAGATTTTATCCAACGTACGATTGATACATTTGAAACCCAGCGAATCGAACGGATGGAAATGCTGGACATGTTCTTCGATACACTTGCTGATTTAGAAAACCAATCAATGAGCGAGATCAATACACAGCTGCAAAAACTTGTGCATCTGAAAATCACATTGGAGCGTGACCAGGTCAGCCAGATCATGGATGGCAATAACTCCACGCTAAATACAATCCGAGAGCTTGTTTCGGGACAGCTCAAACAAATCTTCCTTTCACGTATTTTGTTGACCATCGAACAGCGAATTGGACAGAAATTCGGGGTTAATCCTGATGACCTGCTGTCTCTCGCTTGGGACGAGATTTTGGATAAGATTTCGACAGTGATCGATGAACGTTTCAGCCAGTATGCTGACCTACAAAATCAGCCCAATCATCCAATCATTCAGAATATCGATCATATCCTGAAACGCCAGCGTGATGATAACAAGGGTGTTCTTGATGTGGGTGCCATATTGATGGAAATGGCAATTGGAACACAGGTCGCATTTAACCAGGAAACGCATCAGCGCATGCTGCGCCGCATAAACGTGTTGAACTATGTCTTCTTTGTGGCAAAGAAATGCATGCCAATCGAACCAGGTATATTAACCCAAAAAATTGTCACACATCTCAAGGTTGCCCGGGAAAAACTGCGCTTAGTATGGGGAAAAATGGAGATGCAGCGAATTTCACAGAGCAATTTGCAGTACAGCCAACTTCCTGAGGATTACAGAGCTGGAATAGATTCCAGCCTTGATGCAGTCACAAAAGAAATCCTCCAAAAAGAGGACTTATCCGCAGTAGCTGAAGGGAAAAATCTAGGCATCATTGACGCATTTGGCTTGAAGGTGCAACAGATCATCTACCGCCATATCCTGCTCCAATCGATCACCGAACTGTGGATGGAACATCTTACCCGAATGGAAGCTTTACGGGTTTCCATCCGCATGGAAGCGTACGCCCAGCGTGATCCCCTTGTTCAATATAAAAGTTTTTCAACCGACGCGTTCCGAGAACTGCTGGCAAACATCCGTCTTTCAGTTGTCAGCAAGATGTTTCGGATGCAGCCGGCAAAACCAACCCAAAGCACAACAGATGTTCCCCAAAAATTGGAAAACAGCCAGAACAATAACAAAAGCGGTCAAAAACAGCAAAAGACTCGCAAAAGACATAAGAAAAAGCGTTAGATAACACATTTTCCTGGGAAATTCGCTATATCCCAACCGGCTAAGGGTTGTCAATCAACCCTTAAGCACGTATAATCACTGGACTATCTTATTACTGTATTGGAGCATTTAATTTATGAACGAAATTAACGAGAATCACGTAACGGAGGGAAATAAAGAAGGCGATAATTACAAAGACATGGCCTCTTTATTGGCTGAGGAAGGTTTGGGGTTAAACCTGCCGAAAACCGGAGAAATAAAAACAGGGAGGATCGCATCCATTTCACCTGGCCAGATCATGGTAGGAATTGGCGCGAAATCAGAAGGCATTATCAGAGGGCAAGAGTTTGAAATGATCCCGCCGGATATACTTGCTTCGTTTGAAGTCGGGCAGGATATTCCAGTATTTATCATCACGCCAGAAGATCACCATGGCAACCTGCTTCTTTCATATATTCGCGCAATGGAAGCGGAAACATGGGAAAAAGCCCAGCAACTGATGGATGATAAGGAATCATTTACTGGTAAAGTGGACGGTTACAATCGCGGTGGTTTACTGGTCAATTTTAATGGTCTAAATGGATTTATCCCTGGCTCACAGTTAAGCTTCACCCGCCGCACAGAAGTAAATGGCACCACCCCGGAAGAACGATTTAACGAATTTGTTGGCGAAGAAATCGAATTACGCGTAATCGAGGTTGATCAAGAGCGAAGGCGGCTCATATTCTCAGAACGCGCGGCAGTTCATGAATCCCGCGATTCGATCCGTGATAAAGTCATCGAAAAAGTAGATGTCGGCGATATTCGCACAGGCCGCGTAACCAGCCTGGCCGATTTTGGCGCTTTTGTCAATATCAATGGCGCAGATGGCCTGGTTCACCTGAGCGAGATTTCATGGGATCGCATCCGCCATCCCAGTGATGTGTTACAGGTTGGCGAGGAAGTGGAAGTGGAAGTCATCAGCATTGATGAGGTTAAACGCCACATTGGCCTTTCCATCCGGCGCTTGCAGGATGACCCCTGGCAGGAGCAAATTGGCGAGCTGAAAGTGGGCCAGCTGGTCAACGCAACGATCACACGACTAACCAAATTTGGGGCATTTGCACAAATCACTGATGATATCGAAGGGTTGATCCACATTTCCGAGATCAGCGATGAACATATCGCCCATCCAAAAGAGGTGCTGCATGAAGGCGACCAGGTCACTCTGCGGATCATCAAGATCGAGTCAGACTCACATCGGATCGGTCTCAGCCTGCGCCGGGTAGAATCCCTGGCCTTTGCTGATATGGATCTTAAAGAGCTTGAAAAAGAACTGGAAGATTCAGACATTACCATAACATCGGATGAAGCGCCTGAGCAATCAACCGAAACAGAAGAAACGGCAGAATCTGGCGCAGAGCAAGAACAGGAGCAGGTAAAAGAAGAAACACAGGAAGAAAAAACTGAACCAGTCGAAGAAAACGCATCAGAAGCGGAAGAAACTGAAGAAACTGAAACAGCACCTGAGACTGAAGATTAATAATAACATCCAGTAACATCGGGAAACCTCTAACAACAATTCAAGACCCGAGGGCATTTGTCAGGTTTACAAATGCAAATTATGGCAAACAGGAATAACGGAAAAGAAAACAACCAATCCGGAGATTTCTTTCTACGCCGTATCCAGCTCGGTCTTGCGGTTGCAGTTGGAGGTTTCTTTGTTATTTTGGTGGGGGCAAAACCCGAACTCTTCCTTCTGGACCGCAGCCCTGTGATCGGTTTTATTCAGATCGCTGTAATGCTGCTTGGTTTAGGATTAACTTGCCTGGGGGGTTACCATTGTTTGCGTGGCCTTTGGAAAGACAACCGGCTCAGCATTGCTGCAGAATTGGGCGTTCGCCTTATCAGTACTGGCTATGTGATCGCTGTTTTTTCCGGGCTGGCTGATATCATCGGGCTCGGCAGCCACCCAACACCTACATTTGTCCCGTATTTTGGGGAATGGCAGGCACGCGGGATCCAAATCGGTGAGGGATTTATTGCTGTCGGTATGTTGATGATGCTGCCAATTGCAGATAAGCCGCTCTTTCGGAGCCAACCGCAATCAGAAAACAACAATCAGAGATCATAGATTGGGATATTTCTAATACATTTTTTCTATTCGATCATTCTTTCTGCGAATACAATCAGCTCATAAAATTGAAACGTAAACACAATGGTAAAAGAACATAAACTCGAAAATGGGTTGACAGTGTTAACCAATGAGATCCACCATACGCCAATGATAAGCCATTGGATCTGGTACCGCGTGGGCTCTCGGAATGAACTACCCGGGAAAACCGGGATATCGCACTGGGTTGAGCACATGCAGTTCAAGGGCACAGAAAAATACCCGCTCAATGTGCTTGATGCGGAAATATCAAAAGTCGGTGGGATGTGGAATGCCATGACCTATCTTGACTGGACAACCTATTATGAAACACTTCCAGCTGACAAAATCGCGATCGCGATTAACCTTGAAGCAGATCGGATGATGAACAGTATTTTTGACCCAAAAGAAACCGAACTGGAGCGCACGGTTGTAATGAGTGAACGCGAAGGTAATGAAAATGAACCGCTTTTTCGGCTGAGTGAATCATTACGACGCGCCGCTTTTTCTCATCACCCTTACGCACATGAGGTCATTGGTGAGATGGATGATCTCCGTTCGATGACACCTGAAGACCTGTATTCCCATTATAAAAAATACTATACTCCTTCAAACGCGGTCATTGCAGTCGCTGGCGATTTTTCGACCGGTGAACTCATTGAACAAATCCAAAAAGCTTATGCCGCATTCCCCCTGAATGAAATCAAGCAACATCCGATTGATCCGGAACCAGAAATAAAAACGCAGGCGGACGTAAGCGTGGAAGGCCCTGGTGATACGCTCTTTATAGAAATCGCTTACCGTGCTCCTGCTGCTGATGATAGAGATTTTCTTCCATTGATGGTCTTAGACGGTTTACTTTGCGGCCCCTCGTCATTATCCATGGTCGGGGGCGGAGGAGTATCAAACAAGACCAGCCGCCTTTACCAACGCCTGGTTGAAAATGATCTGGCGATGAGCATATCTGGCGGGCTGCAAGCCACCATCGATCCATACCTATATTCCATTCTGATCATCGCGTCACCTGATCAAGATACAGACAGGATCATTGCTGCTGTGGATGAAGAAATTGCTGACGTTTTGCACAATGCGATCAGTGATGAAGAAGTTGATCGTGCGAAAAAACAGGCACGCGCGCTTTTTGCCTATGGCAGTGAGAGCATCACCAATCAGGCATTCTGGATGGGGTATTCTGCCATGTTCTCTGAGCCAACCTGGTTTGAAAATTACTTAACGAATATCGCAAACATCAACAGAGAACAAATTTTTGCTGTTGCAAAAAAATATCTTGACGCACACCATCGTGTGATTGGGATTTATCAACCAACCGGGGTGAATCAACATGAAGGGTAATACACCATCTTTATCCCAGATACCAGGTCCAGAATCCATTCACCAATTTCAATTGGAAAATGGCATACAGGTACTTTCCTATGAAAATAGAAATGCCGAGACTGTCTATGCGGTCGGTATTCTAAGGAATGGGGCCGAACAGGATCCGTCCAACAAAACTGGTTTGGCGCATTTCACAGCAAGTTTGCTCTCAAGAGGGACCAATAACACTCCTTTTAACGCATTTCATGCCGAGCTAGAAGCGGCTGGCGCCAGCCTTTCATTCAGTTGCAGCAGCCGCAATACCTGGTTTCGAGGAAAAGCACTGGCTGAAGATACAGCGCTGATCTTCAGGCTTGCCGCTGACGGCTTGAGAAACCCCGCATTTAAAGACGAGTATATCGAACGGCTGCGGCGGCAGTTGTTGGCTGGTTTGGCTTTACGAGATCAGGACACAAGTGAGGTTGCTTCACTCTTGTTCGACCAGCATCTCTTTCAGGACCACCCCTACGCCTTACCAGTGGATGGATTTACGCATACCATCAAAGATATTTCACACGACGATATTGTAGATTTTCACCGGTCATATTACTCGCCAGCAGAGTTAACCATCGTAGTATCCGGCGCCATCTCAACTGAAAAAGTAAACACGCTTGCCAAGCGTTTTTTTGATGATTGGAAGCCAACTGAGCAACCCGTTCTATCCAGCAAGATCATCCCACCAGCTCCTGCTGAAATCATCCGCAAGCACAGGTTTTTGGAAGGGAAAAGCCAACTCGACATCATCCTGGGTACCCTTGGCCCCGCTAGGACTTCAGAGGATTATCTGCCGGCAACGATCGGCAATAACATTCTCGGGCAATTTGGATTGATGGGACGCATTGGCAGGCGTGTCCGTACGGATGCCGGTTTGGCATATTCTGCATCCAGCAGCATCAGCGCCTGGGATGACACGGGTACATGGGATGTTTCCGCAGGTGTTAATCCGCAAAACACAGAAAAGACAATCGCATTGATCAGAGAGGAAATCAAGCAATTCATCACTGAAAAGGTGACCGACGAGGAGTTATCCAATACTAAATCACACCTGATCGGCCGCATGCCAATCATGCTTGAGACCAATGCCGGGATTGCAAACGCGATCCTGACTATGCACCGATTCCATCTGGGATTTGATTATTATCGCCGCTACAAGGACCTTATTGAGACTGTCACATCCGAAGAGATCAGGACTACTGCCAGAAAATACATTCATCCGGACAGGCTGCTGATTTGTAGTGCCGGCCCAGGTAAAGAGATCGCATAACAATGGAGATTATCAGCGGGATCGATCTAGTCGAAATCGACCGCTTTCGCCAACTGAACCCGGCGATCCGCAAGCGTTTTTTTAATCGCGTTTTCACCGCATGTGAAATAAGTTACATCAATGATATGGACCCACGAGCCGCAGGAATCTTCGCAGCCAAAGAAGCCTGTGCAAAAGCTCTCGGCTGCGGAATTGGCCCTATTCGCTGGGTAGATATCGAAATCATCCGTACCCCTCAACTCCAGCCCCAAATTTCTTTACATGGAAAAGCAAAAAGCCTGGCGTTATCTAAAAATATTTCCGCCTGGTCAGTCAGCATCACCCACACAAAAGAAACAGCGGCTGCTGTTGTCATCGCCGCTGTAAAATAACTTTGGTAAGACAATTATTTTAGGAGAACTCCAACCAGATATGGTTCTTGATTATCTTTTCATCAGGCATCACTTTTATCTCTTCCCTTGAAACAAATTCTGAAGTGATAGCGTCTGGGTGAACATAACAGGCAAGTGGATTACGCCCATACTTATACACAAAATAATCTATCGCTTTTTCAATTGATTTTTCCAATTCGAATTCCTTTTCAGGCTCATACCAAAGCAGACCTTCATTCATAAATACTTCCTCTCTTCCATATAATTATAGCACGCTTGTTCTATTTTATTGAAAATATCGTATTTACAAATGGATTTTCTTCTTTTTTTAAGGTATCCTTATTCTAATTAACCAATACGGCAGGAGGTTCGAGTGATAAAAGAAGTTATTCATGACGCAGAGCGAAGAATGAAAAGCGCTATTGATTCATTAAAAGATGACCTGGCAGGTATTCGCACTGGCAGAGCAAACCCAGGGCTGGTTGAAAAATTATCAATCGATTATTATGGCTCACCCGTTCCACTAATGCAGTTGGCGACCATCAGCGTACCTGAACCGCGGCAACTATTAATCAAACCATTTGATATGGGATCGATCAAGGATATTGACCGCGCGATCCAATCTTCCGACCTAAGTCTCACTCCCATATCTGATGGCAAGGTCATCCGGTTAAATCTTCCCCCTCTTACCGAGGAACGTCGCCGTGACCTGATCAAATTTGTCAACAATCGCCTGGAAGAAGCGCGCATCGCAATCCGAAATGTCCGCCGCGATGCCAACAAAGATTTGCGTGAACTCGAGGATGAGAAATTGATCTCAGAAGACGAACTGAAAGATGGCGAAGAAAAAGTTCAGGAATTGACAGATAAATTCAATGAACAGATCGGCCAAATCGGAGAAGATAAAGAAAAAGAAATCATGGAAATCTAATTCATCATGGCAGATGAACAGGAATCCATACAGTTTAATAATTTACCCAAACACATTGCTATTATCATGGATGGCAATGGGCGCTGGGCAAAGAAACGCCATCTGCCGCGCATGGCTGGCCATCGTGCGGGCACAGAAAACCTTCGCACGATTATCAAAGCATGCGTCGAATTTGGCGTCCAGTACCTGACGGTTTATGCATTTTCTACGGAGAATTGGAAACGGCCAGAAGATGAGGTTAACGGATTAATGGAAATTCTTGCTGATGCCCTGAATAAAGAGTTGAATGAACTACATAAGCAGGGCGTCTGCTTGCGGCATGTTGGCCGCCTGGAACATTTAGACCCGGCCATTCGTGAAAAGATCAAGGCGGCTATTAAAATGACTGAAAACAATAATCGACTGATCTTGAATATTGCCTGGAATTATGGCGGCCGCGATGAGATCCTCGCCGTTGCGCAACGCTTAGTGCACGAAAAGATCAGTGAGGATGAAATAACTGAAGAGATGTTTGAAAAGTATCTTTTCACCAATCCTTCCCCGGATCCAGATCTTGTCATCAGGACCTCTGGAGAGCAGCGCACTTCAAATTTTCTTTTATGGCAAAGTGCTTACTCCGAGTGGTATTTCACCCCCACCCTGTGGCCTGACTTCGGCCGGGAACAATTACAGCAGGCGATTATCGATTTTGGTAATCGATCACGCCGCTTCGGCGGGCGAAAAACAGAAGACACTGAACAACCCTATGCTGGCTAAACGCACTTGGAGTGCGATCTTGATCGCGCTGGTCGGCGGCTGTCTGATCACTATCGGTGGCTGGACCTACGCCGTGGGT
>Ga0180430_10005544_pt1 | contig 10469 bp, 5 predicted proteins | sample SS_ome_9_FD_132999 | JGI IMG/M metagenome (GOLD analysis project Ga0180430, IMG submission 132999) | Hypersaline lake sediment archaeal communities from the Salton Sea, California, USA - SS_1_S_2 metaG | ecosystem: Environmental > Aquatic > Non-marine Saline and Alkaline > Hypersaline > Sediment... | reverse complement strand
CGAGGGTGCGGAACTCGGAGGATTGCAGGAGCGTCTGGCAGAGCGCGGTCCACGCCTCGCGTTCGGGGTCGGGCGGCGCGGGAGGCGCCCCGCCGAAGCCGGCCCCGGCGGACCGCTCGCGGAGTCGCTGGGCGATGAATCGACGGCGGCGTTCCTGCGGCGATTCGGATCGCATGCGATCACGCTGATCGTCGGTCCAGGCGTCGTCGAAGTCGTTCAGGAACGACCGGCACGCGCGGTACTCGCCGTTCGACGGCTCGCGACCGAAGGCGTACCGGAACGCCCGCTCGACCCGGGGTTGGAAGTCGCCGCCGCCCGCGAGGATCCGGGCCGCGAACGCATCGGCGATGCGGCGGGTCTCGTCGGCGTTCATGAGGTAGAGCGCCTGGGTCGCGACGTTGGTCTCGTCGCGATCGCCGACCACGAAGTCGGGCTCGGGGAAGTCGAAGACCGCGAGCGCCTCGGGCACGTCGCCGCGGATGATCGGCTGATAGAGACTGCGGTGGTTGCGGTACTCGGCCGCCATCGCGTCGATCAGCCGCGTGGTCTGACCGTCGCGGATCGTGCCCTCGAGAATCGCGGCCGCCGAGCCGATCGGCGGCGTCGGATCGAGCAGCCCCGCGACCGAGAGCATGGCATCGCGGATCGCCTCGGCTTCCAGACGTCGTTCCGGCATCCGCCAGAGATGCACGACGTCGGGATCGATCTCGGCGTCGGCCCGATCGTGCCGGGACGCGAGTCGGTACGTCCGCGAAAGCACGAGTTCGCGGATCATCGCCTTGGTCGACCAGTCGAGTTCGACGAGTCGTGCGGCGAGGTGATCGAGCAGTGCGGGATTCGCGGGCGGTCGCCCGCTGAGGCCGAAGTTGTCCGGGGTCGGCACGATGCCGCTGCCGAAGAGATGGCTCCAGATCCGGTTCGCCCAGACCCGGGCGGTCAGCGGATGTCGGTCGTCGGTGATCCACGACGCGAGTTCGAGCCGACCGGAACCCGAGCCGATCGACGGCGACCACGTCGAGGTCAGGACCTGCGGAAAGCCGCGGGGCACCGGGTCGCCGCGACCGGTGAGTTCGCCGCGTTCGAGGAACGGTGCGTCCCGCGGGTCGGCCTCGGCGACGCCCATGCAGACGAAGTTGTCGGCGGTCGGTCGGCCCCGGTCGTCGAAGCGTGAGAGAAGCGAGTCGGCGACGCGAACCGTCCCCTCGGCCCGCCGCGCCCGCTGCAGGATCTGTCGCACGTCGTCGGGCACGCCGTTCCGCAGGCCGCGGATGCCCTGTTCCCGCAGCGACGCCCGCGCCTCGTCCGCGGCATCGACCTGCTGCTGCGCCCGCTCGCGGATGCCGTTCACCACGGTTCGGGCGAGTTCGGGGAACTCGGGGCCGTCGGGGAGATCGGCGCCCGCGGGGAGTTCGATCACCGCCGCGGCCTGTCGGTTGCCGGGCGACTCGATGGTGCCGAACCGGGTCTCGGTCGAGCCGAGGATGCCCGCCATCGCGTAGTAGTCGACCTGGGGAATCGGGTCGAACTTGTGGTCGTGGCAGCGGGCGCAGGAGATGGTGGTCGCGAGCAGGCCCTGACCGATCGCGTCGATCTGCTCGTCCACGAGGTCGAGCGTGAACTGGGCCCGGCCCTGCGTGTTGTGCCCCTTGGGGCCGATCGCGAGATACCCGGTCGCGATCAGGTTCTCGGCTTCCTGATGCTCGCTGCGGGCCGGGAGCAGATCGCCCGCGAGCTGCATGGTGACGAAGCGGTCGTACGGCACGTCGGTGTTGAACGCGGAGACGACCCAGTCGCGGTACCGCCACGCATGCGGGTACGCGACGTTGTTCTCCTTGCCGCTCGACTCGGCGTAGCGGGCGACGTCGAGCCAGTGACGACCCCAGCGTTCGCCGAACGCGGGCGATGCGAGCAGTCGGTCGACCACCACCGCGTCGGCGTCCGGCGATCGATCGCCGAGGTACGCGTCGATCTCGTCGAGCGTCGGGGGAAGCCCGGTGAGGTCGAAGGTCACCCGTCGCAACCACGTCTCACGACTCGCGTCCTCGACCGGGTGCAGCCCGCGGGCGTCGAGATTCGCCAGCACGAAGCGGTCGACGTCGGTCCGGGGCCAGGCAGGGTCGGTGACCTCGGGCACCGGCGGGGCGACGACCGGGCGGTACGCCCAGTGATCTCGACCGGCCTCGATGTCGTCGTCGCTCCATCGGCCTTCGGTGCCCGGGGCGACGCCGCCATCGACGCCCGATCGCCGCGGGGCGGGCATCGGGGCGCCCATCTCGACCCAGCGTTCCAGCACGGCGATCTCGTCGCGGGAGAGGGCGCCTCGCGGTGGCATCTGCAAGCCGGGGTCGTCGTACCGGACCGCCTGGACGAGCAGGCTCGCGTCGGGGTGTCCGGGCACGATGCCCGGGCCGGTGTCGCCGCCGATGAGCATCGCCTTGCGGCTGTCGATCGTGAACCCGGCCCGGATGCGGCTCCCGTTGTCGCTGTGGCACGCGCTGCAGGCGCCGATCAGCAGCGGGCGGACCTTCGATTCGAAGAAGTCGAGTTCGGCGGGCGAGAACGTGTCGTCGGCGTCCATGGACATCGCCATGGCCGGGTCGCTCATCGGGTCATCCATCGCGGGGGTCATCGCGCCGTCGACCGACCCGTCCATGGCGTCCTGAGCGGCGACCGCCCCGAGTCCGAGGATCGTCACCACGGCGAGCGGGGTCAGGGTCGCGAGGCGGGCGGATCGGGATCCGATCCAAGCGGCATCGAAGATGGTCGACATGGGTGAAGGAGTCCACCGGATGAAGGACGAGGGGGGCGGCGCGGTCCGGGCCGTCTTGTTGTCGATCGCGACCGACGCGGGGAAGTCGGGGACCCGGATCGACGAAGAAAGTCGCCGGTCCCGTGGGGACGACCCGCACGAGCGGGAACCGGCTCATGCATCATCGGATGGAAGTGGGGCCGATGGAAGCCTTCGTGTCCGAGAACAACCAGATCCGGTCGGCGAGTCCGCGGATCAGGGGCACCCGCCCCACGCCCCGAGCAGCAGTCCGAGATCGGCCCCGTTCACGGCACCGTCTCCATTCTGGTCGGCGGCGGGGTCGTTCGAGCCCCAGTCCGCGAGCATGAGCCCGACGTCGGCCCCGTCGACCTGTCCGTCGCCGTCGAGATCGCCCACGCAGGGAGCATCGGCGCAGCCCGCGGCGAAGATGCGGATCTCGTCCACCCCGGCCTCGACCACCGAACCCGACCCGAGATCGGACGCGACGAACCTGATCTGCAGCGTCGAGGCGCCCTCGGAGGGGACCGACCACTCCAGGGCTTGCCAGGCGGCATCGCTGATGGCGACCGTCTCCAGCGTGAACCACGCACCGTCGTCGAGTCGGGCCTCGATCGGCATCGCGTCCGCATTCGGCGAGGCGCCGGTGTCGTTGGAGTACCAGACCCGGCACGAGATCGTGACGGCGTCGAGACCGTCGATCTCGATCTGAGGGCTGGTGAGCGTGGTGACCCCGCCGTCGATGTCCGCCTCGCCGAGTCCGCCGCCGACCGATCCCTGGCCGGTCACGAAACAGAATCGGCCCGGATCCGGCGTCGCGTCGTCCTCGGGCTGTGCGGCGGTGCCGTTGGGGTCGACCCGCACCCAGCGTCCCGTGGTGGCGGTGTCGCTCGCGTCCGCAAGCGACCAACCCAGATCGGACTCGACGTCGTCTTCGAAGGCCACGGCGGTCTCGACCGCGATCACCGACCACGCCTCACCGGTGTTCGAACGCACGAGGATGTCCGCCCCCTGCGTCGTCGTGATGCGGAACTCGAACTCGATGGTCGACCCGCAGGACGCGGCGGGAAGCGTGCCGCGGTAGCCGTCACCACCGAGCGGCGTCATCGGCGCTTCGCTCCACGATCCACCGTCGACGCGGGTCCGGCACGTCGCCGTCGAGTCGTCGAGTTCCGCGAAGATCGCGCTCAGCGTCACGTCGAACTCGGTGGCGGTGCCCGGCGTCACGATGGCGGGTTCGCCCGCGGCGAACGACGCCTCGACCGCGCCGAGCACCTGTTCACCCGTCCAGAGCAGCGACTCGAGAATCTCCTCGCCGCTCGGCACGATCTGTTCCGGGGGCAGGATGAACCCGAACTGGCCGGTGTCACGGAGCTCGTAGGTGAAGCCGTACACCCCCGCGTCGTCCCACGCCCAGTCGAGACTCGTCCCGCTCGCGAGATACAGGTCGTGCGCCGCCTGCGGTGAGAACACCGTCCCGTGGACCGAGCGGATCGCGTCCGCCATGCCGAGGCCGATCGCTCGATGGATCTCGCCGGCCGTGCCCGCGGGTTCACTGCTCGCGTACCCGTACGGCCAGAGCACCAGCTGCGAGTACGAGTGGACGTCGAGGAAGATCGCGACGTTCGGTTGCGCCAGCACGTCGTCGCGGGTCGCCCGGCTCTCGGGTTCGCTGAACGGTTCGGGGCCGCGATAGGTGTCGTTGTTCGTCGCGCCGCTCGACCCGGGGCCGCCCCAGCCCGCCGGGAAGTTGCGGTTCCAGTCCACCCCGAACGTGCCGTCGCCGTTGTCGCGCCGCGTCTTCCGCCAGAGTCGATTGGTGGACCAGGTGTGCTCGTAGCCGTCGGGGTTCGCGACCGGCACGATGTGCCAGCAGAGTCCGTCCACGAGCGTGGTGATTCGTGGATCCGCGCCGTGGCCGTTCACGAGGGCGTCGGCGACGTACGCGATGGTCGCCGGGCCGATCCACTCTCGGGCGTGCGCCCCGGTGTTCACGTAGATCGCGGGGGCCGACGCGGGGTCACCGCCGCAGATCGTGAAGGCGCGGATCGGACGGCCTTCGATCGACGTCCCGATCACGCGGCTGGTCACGAGATCCGGACGGGCCGCGGCCAGGGCGTCAAAGAAGTCGAGGAGTTCGGTGCGGGTGCGGTAGTCGTCGAAGAACCCGCCGCCCGCGATGCCGCCTTCACCCGCGGCCTCGAGTCGCATCCGCTCGGCGTCCAGCAACGGCTGCACCGCGTCGATCAGAATCTCATGCTCGAGACCCGCCCGTTCGAGGACGCCCAGCCGATCGGTCGGCAGCATGACGTCGATCGAGCCGATGCCGACCGATTCCGACCAGATGTCGCCGCCGATCGCGAGCAGGGTGCGGAGTTCGCGAAGCGAATCCACCTCGACCCGGGCGACGCTGTGGTCGTCGAAGCGGACGCGATCGTCCCCCGACGCGGACACGCAGAGGGCGAGGGCGAGCGCGAGGGCGGCCGAGGTCGACCGCATTCCGATCTTGAGCATGAGACGACTCCGCCCCCCGGCGGTGGATTCAAGCGATGGGTTCAGGATGTGACCCATCGGAGACCGCGAGGTTCCGCGATCCCCGGACCCCGCCGATCACCGATCGGGGTTGACCCACTCCGCGAACCGATCGAAGTCGGGGGTGGTGTTCGGATCCGCGGGGGTCTCGTGGCCCGGGATCTTGTCAGCCAGATTCGGGTCGACGAAGGTGATGATGCGGCTCGACCCGTCCACGAAGCTCGCCGCGATCTGGTCGCGTGGCTCCCAGAACGCCGGGAAGTCCTTCCAGACGCGGTTGTAGACGTCGATCACCCAGCCCTGGGCGTTGTAATTCGCGTTCTTGTCCTGCTCGGGGATCGTGTAGAGCGTGTTGGTCGGATTGCGGACCTTGCTGATCCGGTCCGCCACCGGACCCCACGCGAACTCGGGGTTCGAGGGGTTGTCCGGAAGATCGCTGATGAACCCGTTGACCGCGTAGGAGCGGATCCGACCGGTCGGGTCGAGCGGCGAGGCATACGCCTTGGGATCGCCGACGTAGTCCCAGAGGGCGCCGTCCTCGAGGGCGGCGATCGTCTCGTAGCCCTGCGAGTCGAGTCGGGTGTTCCCGTCGCCGTTGTAGCTGCGGACCCAGAGCAGGTCACGGGGCAGGTTGCCGATCGGCGAGGTTCGGGGGCTGATGAACTTGCCGCCGTGCTCCTGGCTGTAGCCGACCAGTCCGACCTGCAGCTGGTGCTGATTGCTCATGCACTCGACCAGCCTGGCCTGATCCTGGAAGCCGCCGATCGAGATGACCACGATCGCGATGAGCACCGCGATGATCGCGATGACCACGAGCAGTTCGACCAGCGTGAAAGCGGCTCGGTGACGGATCGGGGGTCGAGACATGGCGACACTCCGGAGACGATCGGCGATCACCTCTTCGCGAGTCCTCGTCTCGACCAACGACGGATCAGCGGCTCGGATCGAGCCACTCGCTGAAGAGGTTGAAGTCATCCTGCGACAGCGGGGTCACCGGCACTTCGTGACCGGGGACGGCTTCGGCGAGGTCGGGGTTGGCGAACTCGATGATGCGGCTCGAGCCGTCGACGAAACTCATCGCGAGTCGGTCGGCGGGTTCCCAGAACGCGGGGAAGTCCTTCCACACGCCGTTGTAGGTGTCGACCACCCAGCCGCCGCGGTTGTAGTCGAACTGCCAGCCGGTGTCATGCTCGGCGATGGTGTACATCGTCTTGGAGGGATTGCGGATCTTGCTGATGCGGTCAGCGGTGGGGCCCCACACCGCGTTGGGGTTGTCGGGCGAGTCGCTGATGAATCCGTTGAGCGAGTAGCTGCGGACGCGACCGCTCGGATCCAGCGGCGAGCTGTAGGCCGCGACGTCGCCGACGTATTCCCAGAGCTGACCGTCGCGCACCGCGAACTCGGTCTCTCGTCCGTCGACGAGGCGGAGGCCTTCATCCGCACCGGTGTTGTAGCTCTTGACCCAGAAGAGTTCCTCGATGCCCTGATACTCGCGGCTCTCGGGACTCATGAACTTGCCGTTGTGGTCCTGACTCCAACCGACGAGTCCGACCTGCAGTTGATGCTGGTTGCTCATGCACTGCACGAGCCGCGCCGAGTCGCGGAAGCTGCCGACCGCGAACATCACGATCGAGATCAGCAGCGCGATGATCGCGACCACCACCAGAAGTTCGACCAACGTGAACCCGCGACGAAGGGATCGTCCGGCCCTCGCACCGATGTTGTTGGAGTCGTTCATAGCGTTCAGAATAGGCCCGGCGACGGTGAATTCCAAGTATGTAAAGGCGACTTTCGAGTCGGTGATTCATTGCGGATCGCCGAATCGGCGATCGGGATTCGGGGGGTGGTCGTCGGGTTGGGGGGCTCGTCGATTCCCGAGGGGACGAGGTCACGCCCCCAGGATCTCCTCGGTCTCGGTCGACAGCCGGGCCCACGAGTCGAGGAGATGGACCTCGCCGCTGCGAACGCTGGCCAACGACAGGTCGCGAAGCCATCGTCGCAGCCAGACCGCGGGCAGGGCGGGGGCGAGCAGCCGCCGCGGGTCGACGTCGCCGTCGATGACCCGGGCCAGTTGCCGGAAATCCGCCCCGTCGACCAGCCGACCCCCGCGGGCGGGGTCGAGCACCGTGATTCGACGGTTCGCGACGTCGCGGACCGCCACCAGGAAGTGCCCGGGCAGGTCGATGCCGAAGACGTCGAGGCCCACCCGCTCCGCCACCGCGCAGTACGCGAGGCTGCACGCCACCGACAGCCCGGGCACGCCCTGCAGGACCAGATCGAGATCCATCGCGTCGGGATGAGGGATGACGTCGGGGTGACGGCCGAGGCCGAACTCCTCGAACAGGATCTCGTGCAGGTGCGCGAGCACCCCGTCGACCCCGCGGGGGCCGCCGGTCTGATGACGGCTTGCCAGATGGGGCACCCGACAGCGGACCCGATGGGCCATGCTCTCGAGCCGGGCGTGCGCGAGATCCGGATCGAGATCCGGACGCCGATGGGCGCCGAGGGCCAGCACCGCCTCCACGAGGTCGTGGTAGCGGTCGAGGTCGCTGAGAGAGGAGAGGTAGCGGTCGGTCCAGTCGATCATCGCTCGTGACTCGGAGATCGTGATGCCCGGGGACGGTTGCCCGAGGGTAGGAGATCGGCGAGACGCGGGTCCCGTCCGCAGGAATCGACGGCACGACCGCGGCCGCGGGCTCGGTGGCATCGCCCTCCTCGGAATAGTCTTCGCACTTTCCGGACCGATCCGCGCCTTGATGACCGACACCGCGCTCCAATCCGCCCCGCCGCCCGCCCCCGTGCCCATGCGGTTCGGTCGCCATCAGTTGGCGGCGATCGGAAGCGGCGTGCTGCTGGCGATGGGCGCGGCGACCAGCGGCATGGATCTGGTGCTGGTGCGGGACGGCCTCTATCTCGCAGCGATGCTGGTCGCGGCGGCGGACGTGGTGGTCGACACCGGCCGTCAGCTTCTGCGGGGTCGGCTGGACGTCGACCTCCTGATGCTGCTCGCCGCCCTCGGAGCCAGCCTGCTCGGCGGTTTCGGCGAGGCGGCGGTGCTCCTCTTCCTCTTCGCCCTCGGTCACGCCCTCGAAGACCTCGCGCTGCAACGGGCCAGAGGCGCGATCGACGCCCTCGGCACCTACGCCCCCGACGAGGCCCGGCGGCTCGATGCCGACGGCCGCGAGGAGATCGTGCCGGTCGCCGAACTCGCGCCCGGTGATCGGGTGCGGGTCCACGCGACCGAGCGAGTGCCGATCGACGGCCGCGTGCTGGTCGGGGCCGGCGGGATCGACCAGAGCCCGATCACCGGCGAGAGCGTGCCGGTCCGGGTCGAGACCGGCTCGGACGTCTTCGCGGGCACCCTGAATCTCGACGCGACCATCGAGCTCGAGGCCACCCGCCCCGCGGGCGAGACGGTCATGGCCCGCATGGTCCGGCTGGTCGAGGAGGCCGAGCAGCGGAAGGCCCCGACCCAGCGGACCGCAGAGCGGTTCACGCGGGTCTACGTGCCGATCGTGATCGTCGTGGTCGCGCTCATCATGGTGGTCCCGCCGCTGGCCGGCTGGCTGCCCTGGTCGGACGCGATCACCCGGGCGCTCACGGTGCTGGTCGGCGCGTCGCCGTGCGCCCTCGCGATCTCGACGCCCGCGTCGGTGCTCGCGGGCATCGCCCGCACCGCCCGCGGCGGCGTGCTGGTCAAGGGCGGCGAAGCGATCGAAGCCCTCGGCGGCATCAAGGCGATCGCGTTCGACAAGACCGGCACCCTGACCGAAGGGCGGCCGTCGGTCCGCGAGGTGGTGGTGGCCGAGGACGCGGATCGCGAGCACGTGCTGCATCTCGCCGCGTCGATCGAATCGCAGAGCACGCATCCGCTCGCCGAGGCCGTGGTGCGGGCGGCGGTCGAGGCGGGCATCGACGTCGAGCCGCCCGAAGAGGTCGCGGTGGTGCCGGGCCGCGGCATGACCGGCCGGGTGGACGGCCGGACGGTGCTCGTCGGCGGCGGGCATCTGCTCGACTCCGAAGGTGTCGAGCGAGGCGGTGCCCTGCAGGACGCGGCCGAGCGGATGTCGAGCGACGGGCTCACGACCGCGTTCGTCGCGATCGATTCGACCGCGGTCGGGGTCATCGGACTCGCCGACGTCGAGCGCCCCGAAGCGCCGCAGGCGATCGCCCGACTGCGGGCGATGGGCCTCGGCCCGCTGGTCATGCTGACCGGCGATCGGCAGGGACCCGCGACCGTGGTGTCGTCGCGTCTCGGGGTCGACGAGGTCCGCTATGAACTGCTGCCCGAGCAGAAGATCGACGAGGTCGCGGCCTTGCGGGAGGCGCACGGGGCGGTGGCGATGGTCGGCGACGGCGTCAACGACGCGCCCGCGCTCGCCGCCGCGACCGTGGGCGTCGCGATGGGCGGAAGCGGCACCGACGTCGCCCTCGAGGCCGCGGACGTGGCCCTGGTCCGGGACGACCTCGGCCGACTGCCGTTCGCGATCGGCACCGCGCGACGGACCCGCTCGATCATCCGTCAGAACGTGATCGGGTCGATGGGCATGGTGGTGCTGCTGATCGTGCTCGGTTCGACGGGGTCGATCGCGTTGTCGCTGGCGGTCGTGATGCACGAGGGCAGCACCGTGGCGGTGGTGCTCAACGCCCTTCGACTGCTGGCGATCCGGGAACCGGATCCGGAGCCGGACGCGTGAACGATCCGATCGTGCAGGCGCGGAACCTCCGTCGGACGTTCGCCGGCGAGCACGGCGACGTCGAGGCGGTCGCGGGCGTGGACCTCGAACTCGCGCCGGGCACGATCACGGTCCTGATCGGACCGACCGGCTGCGGCAAGAGCACCGTGCTCCGGATCATCGGCGGCCTCGACCACGCGACCGCGGGCGAGGTGGTCCGGGACCCCGGCCTGCCGACCGGATTCTGCTTTCAGGAGCCGCGGCTCCTGCCGTGGCGGAGCGTCCGCCGCAACGTCTCGCTGCCTCTGGAACTCGCCGGGCGGTCGCGGACCGAGGCGTCGGCCGCGGCCGACGCCCGACTCGCGATGGTCGGACTCGCCGACGCCGCCGATCGACTGCCGGCGCAACTGTCGGGCGGGATGCGGATGCGGGCCGCGGTGGCGCGGGCCCTGGTGTCCGACCCGCGACTGCTGCTCCTCGACGAACCGTTCGGG
>Ga0180430_10005543_pt1 | contig 10470 bp, 8 predicted proteins | sample SS_ome_9_FD_132999 | JGI IMG/M metagenome (GOLD analysis project Ga0180430, IMG submission 132999) | Hypersaline lake sediment archaeal communities from the Salton Sea, California, USA - SS_1_S_2 metaG | ecosystem: Environmental > Aquatic > Non-marine Saline and Alkaline > Hypersaline > Sediment... | reverse complement strand
GACTGGCTGATAAAAAACATTAAGTACAACAACGGGAGGGCCGGGATGTACGGGGTATCCTACCCGGGATTTTATGCTGTAATGGGAAGCATCAATGCGCACCCGGCCATGAAGGCCACCAGTCCGCAGGCACCCATTTCCGACTGGTTCCTTTGGGACGACATGCACCACAATGGTGCATTTGCCCTGCCCCTCACATTCAATTTTTTCCAGTCGTTCGGTCAGCCGAGGCCCGCGCCTACCACCAGCAGGAGCAGGGGCATTCAGTATCAGGCTGCCGATATGTATCATTTTTTCCTCGACCTGGGACCGGTAAAGAACATCAATGAAAAATATTTGCACGGTGAGATTGAATTCTGGAACCAGGTCATGGAGCATCCCGACTACGATACATTCTGGCAGTCGAGGAGCACCCTGCCACACCTGGACGAAATCAGTCCGGCTGTGCTGACCGTGGGAGGCTGGTACGACGGGGAGGATCTTTCAGGAGCATTGCATACCTATAAGACCATTGAAAAGAATGACCCTGATGCGGTGAACCGCCTGGTAATGGGTCCCTGGACGCATGGTGGCTGGCATTATCCTCAACTGGACAAGCCCAGTCTGATTCCGTTCAGTCAGGACGATCCCGATTTTTTCCTTCGGGATGTGGAAGCACCTTTCTTCTGCTACTATCTGAAAGGGGAGGGAGACCTGAAGCTGCCCGAGGCATGGGTATTTGAAACGGGTGCGGACCAGTGGCGGGCGGTTGATGCCTGGCCTCCTGGAGACGTGGAACCGGAGGAGTTGTACCTGCGTGCAGACCTGGAAATGAATACCACGCCACCCGGAAAGAATGAGGTTGCTTACCAGGAATTCGTCAGCGATCCCGGCAAGCCGGTGCCGTATACGGGTATCTTCCATAGTGCACGTTCGTTTTACAACCGCGAGTACCTGAGCGAGGATCAGCGTTTTGCAGCGACACGGCCCGATGTGCTGGTATTTGAGGGCGGGGTGTTGGAAGAAGACGTTACCTACTCCGGTCCGGTACAGGTGGATCTGTATGTGTCTACTACCGGCACCGATGCCGACTGGGTGGTGAAGCTCATTGATGTGTATCCGGATACGGCAGACAATTTTGGGATGAATCCGCGTGAAATCGAGATCGGCGGGTACCAGATGCTGGTGCGCGGGGATATCTTCCGCGGGAAATACCGCAACAGCTTCGAACATCCGGAACCTTTTGTGCCTGGTGAAGTAACGCTGGTACGGTTTGATCTTCCGGATATCAACCACCGTTTCCGGAAGGGACACCGGATCATGGTGCAGGTCCAGAGCAGCTGGTTTCCCCTGTTTGATATGAACCCGCAGACCTTTACCGATATATACAAATGCGATGAGGATGCCTTTATCAAGGCAGTACACAGGGTGTATCATACTCCTGAACATCCTTCGAAGCTGACGCTCTTCAGGAATGGACAGTAAAAACAAAAACAACGTTGTTAAAGCAGTGGTTAACAACGTTGTTTTTTGAAAGTCCGGAATATCAGTTCACCACCGGCACCTCCAGTACGATCACCGACATGGCCGGGATCTTCAGGGAGATCGCCCCGTCTTTTACCTTTGCTTTGCTGAATTCCACGGGGAGTACATTTTCAGGCTCCACGAAAGTGTTGAAACTTGTCATTTCTTCGGATGTCAGGATCCTGCCCGTTATTTCTTCGCTGATTTTCATGCCCGGTGCGATGCTGAGTGAAAAGTTATTTTCGGGATCGATATTGACGATTGACATATGGACCATACCAGCTTCATTTTTCGAAGCGCTGATGCTGATGGCATCCAGTTCCTGTTCACCCAGGTTGTATTTCGGACTTTCAAAGGAGAGGGGCAGCATGGTGGCATCGTGGTGCACCTTGTACATTTCGTAGATATGGTAGGTGGGGGTCAGGGTCATGTGTTCGCCTTCGGTGAATATCAGGGCCTGCAGCACGTTGATGGTCTGCGCGATATTGGCCATTTTTATCCTGTCGCACCTGTCGTTGAGGTAATTGAGCGTAAGTCCGGCTACCATTGCGTCGCGCATGGTATTCTGCTGGAAAAGGAAGCCGGGATTGGTACCTGGTTCCACGTCGTACCACGTGCCCCATTCGTCAAATACCAGGGCAACGCGTTTCCGCGGATCGTACTTGTCCATAATGGCGATGTGTTTGTCGATGGCTGTTTCAATTTCCATGCAGCGTCTGAGAACATCGAAGTAGAGTGAATCGCCAAATTCGGTGGCAGATCCCTTGTTGCTCCAGTTGGTGGTGTAGTAATGCAGGGAGATCCCCTGCATCATGTGGTGCGGTATCCGTTGCATCAGGGTTTCTGTCCAGTGATAATCGGTGCTGTTCGCGCCCCCGGCGATCTTGTACAACCGGTTGTTGCCGTAGTTCCTGGCATAGGTGGCATAGCGACGATACTGGTCGGCGTAGAATTCAGCGGTCATGTTGCCGCCGCAGCCCCAGTTTTCGTTTCCAACGCCCCAGTACTTCACTCCCCAGGCCTTGTCACGTCCGTTTTTCCTGCGCAGGTCTGCCATGGGACTAATGCCCTCGAAGTTGAGGTATTCGACCCATTGCGACATCTCCTGGACGGTGCCGCTTCCCACGTTACCGCAGATCACTGGTTCGGTTCCCAGCTGCTCGCACAGGTCAAGGAACTCGTGGGTACCAAAGCTGTTGTCTTCGGTCACGCCCCCCCAATGGGTATTGACCATTTTCGGACGTTCCGACCTTGGGCCGATCCCGTCCATCCAGTGGTATTCGTCTGCAAAACAGCCGCCTGGCCAGCGCAGGTTTGGAATGTTGATGGCTTTGAGTGCATCCACCACATCGGTACGGATTCCGTTCTTATTGGGAATGGGTGAATCTTCGCCCACCCAGTAGCCACCATAAATGCAGTTGCCCAGGTGTTCGGAGAAATGGCCATAGATGTGCCGGCTGATGGTTTCCTTTGCCTGTTCGGGGTGGAGCGTAATCGCCACCTCATCCGCTTTCTGGGCAAACAGGATTGAACCGGTAAAAACAATAATGGAAATGAAGATGATGTTTTTTTTCATAGTTCAGCAGTTAGTTAATTTCGACATTCGACATTCTTTACTCGCCATTCTTTACTCGCCATTCTCTTCCCGCTACTCGCCATTCGATATGAAATTACGAAAAAATCTTACATGACAGATACTTCCGGAGTGATATAACAGGTGAGGCGGACGAGGTAGCGGGGAGAAAGCCTGGAAGACAGAGTCCGTCCGTGCGGATGAATGAGAGTCCGTCCGTGCGGATGAATGGGAGCCCGTATTTGTGAATCAATTGGGGTGGGAGTCGGACAGAGGGATCTGTGCGGCTATTGCAGGGTGCCCGGCAGCCCTTGTTATTGTTCTGAAAATCCTTTTCCTGATGCTGCTCCAGCAAGGTTGGCAGGCGGTGCAGGGATGGGAGTGGCCGACGTACCGGAAGATTGTTCTGATGAGACCTCTTCGGCGATGGAAATGGCTACATTCATCATGCGCCTGGCTTCGTTGTAATTGCGCAGGTAGAGCCACCTGCTTTCCTGTTCCTGCCATTCGGCGATTGCTGCGTTCCTGAAGTGTTCGGCCACGACCAGTTTTTTACTGAAGGGAATATTGTCCTGTACCCCGGGTATTGATTCAACGATCAGTTCATATTTCACAAACTCTTCAAGGGGTGGTTCCTGGACTGCCATGGCCATCATCATCAGCAGGATGACCATGGAGATCAGCAGAATGATGATGGACCTTATGATCAGTCGGATTCGTTTTATGTCCCGCATATTACTCGGTCGTTTTAGTGGTAAATTCCTTGTCCCGGGCACTCAAAATCTTGCCTTCTTTGGTGATGTTGATAACGTGTCTTGCATCAATCATCACCCTGGCAGACAGTTTAAAGCTACTGCAGTGATCTAAAACTGAAATGAAAGGCAGATTAAAAACGGATTAAATCCGGCTCTTTGTCAAGCGGGAGACTGATGCTTACCTCGGTCCCGTCGTCCGGGTTTGAACGGATGTTCACAGTGCCCTGGTGCAGGGAGATGATGCTTTCCACGAGAGAAAGCCCGATACCATGGCCGTGCTGCTTTTTTACATTTTCTGCGCGGTAGAACGGCTGGAAAATGTGGTTCAATTCCTCCTGTGGAATGCCCACGCCCTCATCCCTGAACCGGATTTCGCAGTGCAGGTCATTTACCGACAGGTGAATGTCGGTCTGGTGTTCCGGGGAGTATTTGCAACCGTTATCGATGATATTGATGAAGGCGGTTTTCAGCAGTGTTGCATTGCCGTGACAGTGCAGGTGGTGTTCACCTTCGATCAATTCGGTAAAAAAGATGTTGATCCTGTATTCTTCATGGTTTTTCAGAATTTCTGTCCGCGCATTCCAGAGGACCTCATCGATCCTGACCAGTTCATGTTTGCCATTGTACTGGTCGCTCCTGAGGTGGGTCAGCACCAGTAGTTTGTTTGTGAGTTCATTGAGGCTTTTGATATCCTGGAGCACGGAGTACATGATCTCGCGGTATTCTTCCGGCTTTCTCTCCTGCATCAGGGCTACGTCCAGCTGGACTGTTATGGATGTAAGCGGGGTGCGTAGTTCGTGGGATGCGTTGGAAATAAAGGATTTTTGTGTTGTAAATGCGGTATCCAGTCTGCCCAGCATCTTGTTGAACGTATCGGAGAGCCTGGATATTTCATCCTTTCCGCTGCCGGCGTCGATCCTTGCATTGATCCTGGAGATATCGATCTGGTCCACCTGGTCCACCAGCCGGGCGATGGGGTCAAGTGCTTTTGCGGCGAACAGCCGTCCGAGGAAATACACGATCACCAGGCTGAAGAGGAACACCATGGAAAGGATCAGTCTGAGTTGATTCAGTTTTTGTCTGCCGAAGAGATCCACGGCAGCGCACGATACAAAAACCTCCCGGATGCTTCCAGCATAGTGGTATGCAACTGTTTCAACCGGCCCGTTGCGGGCAAAACGTGTCCCATCCTGCTTGAGTCCTGACAGATCCGTCATTCCGGCTGCACTTATTCCGGATCTTCCATGTTCGTACAGCAGTGTGCCAGCGGGATCAACCACCAGTATTTTTTCATTCACCAGGCTGGAGGGGTCGTTCTGTTCCAGTCTTTCGAGCAACCTGGTATCCAGGCTGTCTGTTTCACCTACGAGCTGGCCGATGGATTTGGCCTTGTTTCCGAGCCGGTGCCTGAAATCGTCCTGGCGGTAGGAAGAGAACAGCAGATAGATCACGACCATTGTCATCAGGAGGAGTCCCGCGGTAATGCCCGTAAACTGGTAGGTTATTTTCTTCCTTATCTCCATCAGTCAGGATCAAAAATATACCCCATACCAATTCGTGTATGGATCAGCCTGGATCCGAATCCTTTTTCAATTTTGCGCCGGAGTATATTTACATAAACATCTACCACGTTGGTGCCTGTATCGAAGGAGATTTCCCAGACCTTTTCCGAGATGTCGGCCCGGGAGAGCACTTTCCCGCGGTTGCGCATAAAATATTCCAGCAGGGAGAATTCCTTTGCAGTAAGATCGATGGACCTGCCTTCTCTTCTGGCCACTTTCCTGTTCAGGTCCAGTTCCAGGTCACCCGCCTTCAGGCTACCGGTACTGTGCATGATCCCGGAAGCTCTTTTGGTAAGTGCATTGATCCGGGCGATCAGTTCCTTGAAATCAAAGGGTTTCACCAGGTAGTCGTCTGCTCCTGCATCAAAACCTTCCAGTTTGTCGTCGGTAGTCCCGAGAGCTGTGAGCATCAGCAAAGGAGTGTCAATGTTTTTTTGCCTGATCCTCCTGCACACTTCGAGGCCGTTCATTCCGGGGATGATAATGTCCAGTATGATGCAGTCATAATCACCCTTGGAGGCCAGCTTTTCTCCCATGGGGCCGTCGAATGCCACATCTACTTCAAATCCCGATTCTTCCAGTCCCTGCTGAAGAAAGGTCACCACCTTGGGCTCATCTTCTATGACGAGTATCTTCATGGATAATCATTCTTGGTCTGCGGAAGCTGTATCCTGTTGCTTCACGACCTTGTAAATGTAAGGTAACTGATCGGAATTCCCTGCTGTTCAGGCACGTTTTTTTCTGAATTTTGTTCCCATGGCGACAATGTGGATGGCCTGTTCAACGGACTCATTTATTGGCAAATACCTTACAGAAAGGTGGGGGTCGATACCGAAAAGCTTCATATAGTACGCCGGCATCTGCGGAGCTGTTGCGACGGTGATCATTTCCGGTGTTTTTTCCATTCTCTGCCTGATAGGTTCGCAGGTGACCAGTTGCGGGGCTCCTTCCCTGGTAGTGCGCGCGGTGAATCCGAACAAGCGGCAGATCAGTCCGCGCTGTTCGTACATGGAACAGCTGCCTGGCCCGTTAAAGGGATTAAAGATCACACAGGTCCTCTCATTCCTGGATTCAATCCTGGTAAGAATATCCTCGTGTCTGCCGGAATCAACAAGATGGGATGCCAGGGGAAGAAACTCCATTACCGTTGTGTGTATGTTGGGGTTGAGGCAGCACATATGGCAGCCCTTGACGCAGTCAAGTCCCGACGACTCCCGGAATGTTGCCACCTGGCGGTCGGCCTCATTAAAGATCCGGGCCACTGCCCGGATCTTTGCAGTCAGGTTCATAATTGGATCGGATATACGTGATGCAGGGTGGATTTAACTGAGTACCGCTGACTCTTCTTTTTTCATTTTTGCTGAAGACAACTGGTAGTTGAACCGAAGTTCGGCGGCTTCCAGGATCTGCTGAAGCAATTCGGCATAACCCGTGCCCCTGATAGCGGCCATTTTTGCCAGGTGTCCGTCCCAGCACCAGCCCGGGTTGGGGTTGACCTCCAGCAGTTTCGGGTTCCCCGACTGGTCAAGTCGCCAGTCGAAGCGCACGTAATCCCTGGTGTCGAGCCGCTCTGCCAGTTTCAGGCTGCTGGCAACGATCTGTTTTTCTGTTTCGGGCTCAAGGAGGCATTCAACGGATCGCAATAATTTAAAGTAGGGAGAATCCTGGAGCCATTTGGCTTCGTAACCGCATATTCTGGGCAGATCATCGGGCAACGCAGAATAGTCCTCTTCCACAATGGGAAGTACCGTATATGATTCCGGCGGATTACCGATGATTCCCAGGGTCAGGTCCTTGCCCGGGAGGAATTCCTCCACGAGTACAGGTTTGTCATAGCCAAGTTTTTCCCTTACCAGGATGATCGCGTCGTTCAGTTCTTCCACATTATTGGCCACACTTTTTTGGGTTATTCCGAAGCTGCTGTCTCCGTAGTTGGGTTTGACGATCACCGGAAAGCCTATGTTCATCTCGAAGATATTGTCTTCCGGTTTGATGTAAAATGCATCTGCCACCGGAATATCCATCTCCTTGGCAATTCCCCTGATCAGGGATTTGTCGTAGCAATAGGCCAGGCACTGCGGATTGGAGCCGGTATAGGGCATTTTCAGCATTTCAAGCAGTGCCGGAACGTGCAGTTCCAGTGTTGCACTGTTGTTAAAGCCTTCGTCACACAAGTTCAGCACAAAGTCGATTTGTGGTTTTTGTTTCAACAGTGTATTGATGAGCGTATCGTGGTTGTCGTAATAGCTGAACCTGTAGTTTTTCAGAGAGCTCAGTGCCATCTTCAGTTGGTCGATGGTGTTGAAATCATCATCATCGAAAACGGCATCCGGTTTTACCTGGTCCCTTTTCTGGGGATCGCCCAGGATCACTGCAACGTTTTTTATGCTGGTGATTTTTTGTTTCGCCGGCGACCATTCCTTGATGACTTCGGAAGTGATCAGGATACGCCGTTCCATCATGCCGAGGTCCTGGTTCCTTTCAGAATCCGTTATGTATTCGTCATGAAACCGGACATTTTTGAATCCCTTGCCTATCAGAGTTTCTTTGAGATTTTCCCTGGTATAGAGCCGTTCTGCATAGAACTGGTCAACGACCACTCCTTTTTTGATATTGGAGATCACTTCCCGGGAGATCAGCCGCTGGTTATCGGATGCCAGGGAACGTTCGCGGCAGACAAAATGGTTTTTGTCGATCCATTCCCAGCTGCGCGGACTGAAATGCTCCTTCAGGTAGGATCCGTCTGCCACGTCTACCAGGAATTTCCCCCCGGGTTTGAGTACCCTGAATACTTCTTTGAGGATTTTCATATCATCTTCCACACTTTCAAAATATCCATAGCTGTTTCCGAGGATCATCACCACATCAAAAGTGTCCGCTGGATATGGAAGTTTGCGTGCATCCCCTTCTTTAAAGCTGACTGACAATCCCTCGGACTGGTTGACCTGCCTGGCCTTGTTGATAAGAAAATGAGAACGGTCGAGTCCGTATACATTCCTGAACCCCCTCCGTGAGAGTTCCAGTGCATGGCGTCCCTGTCCGCAGGCCAGGTCAAGAATGACATGTCCGGCGTCCATGTTCAGAATATTATTGAACATATCCAGTTCAAAGGAGGTGATCTTTTTATCCTCCACCACGTCTGCATCTGTTTTCAGGTACATGGAATTGAATATCCTGCGCCACCAGTCGGGCTGCAGGTATGCCTCCAGATTATTCACCGGTCCGAGGCTGCTGGCCGTTTGTTTTCCGTTCTTTTTATTCCTGGAAGGGGAAGGATTGTTTTTATGGTTCACTGATAAATAATTATGTTGTGTATTTTAAAAAAAATATGATGAACACTGCCTGAATTACCTTTTCCCGGCATCTCCATGTTTATTATTTGTACTTTTTACACGGAAATCACCGACGGTTTCAATCGTGGTGCAAAATTTCGCTAAAAGTCTGCCGGGGAAATTAAGGTTGGATAAATCTGAAATTAAATCTGGATTAAAATATGGGTGTTTTTAATCGGTTTTTAATTTGACTTTCATTGCCCATTAATTCGATTTGACGATTTTTACTGAAAATGAATTTCAATGAAAAATATCTTTAAGCCAGAGGAAGACCGGGGATACAAACCACCGCGGGATTGGGAACAGAACACATATAGTAAAAACTATGGGCTCAAGCCCTTGTATAAAGGACATGGAAAAGCGCTGAGAAAGACCATATACAAGTAGTTCTAACTCCAACAATCATGAAAAAACAGGAAAAGACAGGGTACCCGGAAGAGCAAGGTGCCAGGAGCACAAAAAAAGCTACGGGAAAGAAAAGAATGAACGACGGAAACGTTCATCAACGGGCCTACGAGATTTACGAAAACAGGCTGGACAAGGATCTGCCCGGCGATCCGGAATCGGATTGGTACCAGGCTGAAGAGGAGCTGTTCAACGACTATTTCTGATTTGCTTGCAGGGTTTTCGAAACCCTGGCAGATGAACTGCCCTGCTGCCTTTATCATGGTTGCGTTGATACCATTAAAAGGTATGACTTTCCTGTAAAGGAGACAGGCTGTCCTGTAAAGCGTAGCGTTTTACCTGAAAAGGGGAGAGAACGGTATGAAAAATATAAAGGCCATGCAGTATTGAATGCTGCACGGCCTTTGTTGATATATATAAGGAAATCCTGCTAATTCGAATAGGGCAGCGAAGAATGGTGCAATACGATCCTCAGCGCACCATTGCTGTCCTTGATGTAGCCAAAGCTGTATTCAACCTTTACCTCATCTCCTGCAGTGGTGGTGAAGTAATAGTTGCCCATGGCCATGGCAGTATTGCCATAGATGAACGTCTCCTTGTTTTCGAACCTTACGTTGGTCCATGGATTGATGGCGAAGCCACCGTCCTCTTTGTATTTTTTGTTCTTGCCCACAAAGTAGGACAATGCACCTTCGTAGTTCATCCTGAATTGCTTCTCAGCAGCCTTGGTTGGTTTGAACAGGACATCTGTCATGTCATATGCATACAGGGTGTTGATGTGCTCTTCGGCTGCTTTGACATAGTCTCCTCCATTGGTGAAGGTATTACCGATCCTGACAATGCCTTCTCCCCAGGTTTTTTGTGCTTTCTTAACTTCGTCCGCCGTGATCATCGACTCCATGGGGACCATTTCCGCGACGGGTGATTTCGCGCTGACATTCATTGATAATCCAAATACCGCCAATACAATTATTCCCAGTGTTTTCATAGTCTTGTTTTTTACAATTTATTGTTACAATTATTAATTATAGTATTACTAACATTAAATCATAAAAAAGGTTCAAAATGCCTGATTATTTTTCTTATTTTTGTGGCGTCATGTCATTTGCCATCCAGATATCACCGAACCAGTCCCTTTATATCCGGGATCCACAAGCGACTGCCACGGGCAGGGAAATTTTACGCAACGCCATTCCCCTGATGCAGGAACTGGGATTTGAAAAATTTACTTTCAGGAAGCTTTCCAGGCGGATGGGTGCCAGTGAGATCACGATTTACCGCTATTTTGAAAACAAGCACAAGCTGCTGTTGTACCTGCTCAGCTGGTACTGGGAATGGGT
>Ga0180430_10005541_pt1 | contig 10472 bp, 8 predicted proteins | sample SS_ome_9_FD_132999 | JGI IMG/M metagenome (GOLD analysis project Ga0180430, IMG submission 132999) | Hypersaline lake sediment archaeal communities from the Salton Sea, California, USA - SS_1_S_2 metaG | ecosystem: Environmental > Aquatic > Non-marine Saline and Alkaline > Hypersaline > Sediment... | reverse complement strand
ATTGACTTTGTGGGATGGGACGTTGGGCGGATGATCGGCAGGTTCATCGTCGCGACTTCGGCATGTGCAGGATAGACGGCAAAAGGGTGTACATGCCACAACTCACTACCGTCGATCCTACCTCCACCACACGACCGTGGTTGAACAGCTTGTTTATATAACAAGGCCCACCAACCCCCTCGGGAGGGGGGGTAGTACCCGGACGCTCGGGATCAGTGGCCACAACCCCCAGCGTGATTGCGGCGCTCACGATTCATAGTCGCGGCGCGGACATAACATCGAACCGTTCCGATGCCATTGCACCCTTCCTGCCGTGGTTGCCGCGAACTCACTGCAGTCAAAACCCCGTGAATAATCCAGACAAGACATAAGGTAGGCTTTCGTGACAGGAACGCTCAACTTCACATGCAATTAGGGCAGGTCATCCGAAACCTGCATGCATTATGTCACTTCTGACGACTTTTCGTGTGGTCGATGATCTCTCACCCACCGATTTTGAATTCTTCGTACGGGATGTCTTCGCTGCCGCCGGATGGACAGACTTGGAGATGACCGAGACCGGCAAGGACTTCGCCCATGGTGACGGCGGGATCGATATTATTGCCGTTCGACGTGTAAAGCCAGAAATTGACTATCGAATGATGGTTCAATGCAAAAAATACTCAAAGCGTCGCAAAGTAGGTGTCGAAGTGGTACGGCAAGTGTGGTCGGTTAAGAACGATGGTCATTTTCATAATGCTATGATCGCGACCACATCGGCGTTCACAAAAGGAGCTTCAGATCAAGCCGACAGTTGGAAACTAGAGCTTAGAGACCACAACGCAATTGTGGATTGGTGCAATGCCGTTGTCGCGCCGGAGACAAGTTGCTAACATTCCGATCCATCGGACGACCTTCGGCAGCCGCAGACCGGATAAACGATAGGCATATTTAGGTCAATTTAATGAAGTTGACTCCTGACCAAAAACTCTGGGCGAGCAAAAGAAAACAGGGGCTTTCTCCAGAACGATTACGGAATCTGGTCATCAAGCAGCACGGACTTTGTGCTTTGTCAAAGGCACCGATGACATTTGATGTTCGGGACAGAACTCCGATCGCGGGCGGGCATGGTTGCCATCCTCTTTCGCCAGCTGTTGACCATATCGATCCTGGAAATCCCCAAAGTGATAGACAGATAGTCTGTTATGCCCTAAACGACTTGAAGGGCCACCTTCCTGTACCCTGCTTTCGTGCGTTGACCAGAACAAAAGCTTGGAAGACACTTATGAAAGATTGGCGATATCAAGTACGAAAAGATCGGAACAATCGACAAGCGTTTCGGCGACTATTAAGGCCAAACGCGTAACAAACCGCTTGAATCGAACGGCCTGCGGCCGGATGCTGAACGCCAGGGCGTTAAGATAAAAACTTCTTTAGGAGATAAAGTTGGGTTTCAAAAATAAATTTCCCCGTTCTGCTGTTATCGACGAATTGACTAGGCAAATTCAAAGTGATTTACTGTCAGCCGAAGAAGTATCAGAAGAGGTCCTTATATACATCAAGAACGAGTTACTTCCTAGACTACAAGAAAACGATGCCACCTGGGAAGAATTCGCAACTTTCTGGCCGCCGAGATGTGTCACGGCGGCTAAGGAGAATAATGCTGTAGTGTTCTTTGGATCGGGTTTATCGATGCCATGTGGTATACCAACGTGGAACGGACTCCTTTCGGAGACTTTCGGCCTGGAAGAATCCTTAACTTCCGACAAGGATCTGAGTCGAGACCCATTAACCCTTGCTGAGCTAGCTAGCCAATACATAGGGAGCGAAGTTCTTCAAAGCATGCTACGAGACGAGATGCTAAAACAACGAAAACACTCGGTTAACCATGCTTTAATATGTGCATTGAGGTTTCCTTACTATATAACAACAAACTACGATCTCTTGTTTGAACAAGCGTGGAAAGAAGTGAATAATCCTAGTGATTTAGTTGTAGTTACAAATGATGGCGATCTCTTGTCAAATGATTTCAAGCAGGCCTGGCGTAAACAACACTCCATATTATACAAGATACATGGTAGTGCAGACAGAGAATCTGAACATATGATATTGACAAGAAAAGACTATCGTTCTCACTACAGAATTAATAACGATATGTTTTTAAATATACGAAAGTTGCTAAAGGAGAAGCATATAGTATTTCTGGGATTCAGCCATAACGATCCGGAAGTGTCTAGACTCGTAGATGACGCCATATTTGAATTTGAAAAAAATAAAAACCGTAAATCTGCGGACCCTAGACCTCAATTCTACAGCCTTCAATTCGACATGAAGGATCATACGCCAGAAATATTCGCGGCAAGAGGAATTGTTACTCTTAAACCTCCTATCGTTAAGTCGCCGCTTGAGCAAGTTAAAACTAAATCACTAGCAATCGCACTATCAGATCTACTCATTGCTCAAACCTATGATCTGCATGAAAGTGCATCATTTGACAAAGAACTACGTCAAGCAGAGAATGAAATTTCCAAAGAATTGGAGAAAGGGCTAACTGCTCTAAAAAATAACAATTCAAATGCTAAAAATTACATTGACAAAAAAAATACAAATTTGACTTGGATAAGAAATCTCCGTTCAAGTCTGGGACACTTGGCTAGTCAAGGAGTCTATTTAACAGATGAATTTGGAAAATGTCTCTGCTGGGCCACTCCTTCGAGAATAAGAAAGCGTGATCGAATCCTCTCAAATCCTATAAACGAACGGCCATATTTCCGACAATCAAAATCTTTTAGGGAACCCTTTGTGTCAGATTTTGCCGAATCGATTTTTAATAACAACTCGACCTTCTTTATTTGCTACCCGATACTCAAAGTTGGAAAATTTTTCGGTTTATTGTTTTCTGCTGCACAAATTGGGCAATGGAAAAAACCTATTAATCTTGCTCGAAAGCACTGGGGTAAGGGTCAAAGCTTTCTAATATTAGATAGTAATGGTGTCTGCGGCTTGCCACCTCATGACGAGTTTTCAACTGAAATCCCGAATACAAAGAATGGAATTGTGAATGAAGGATATCCACATAAGAAACTACTCTCTGTTAGTCGGCGGGATTCATTAATAAAGCACATCAGTAAGAGTGTAGTGCCTGTTACACAAGATGATGATGTACTAAGATTATCAGGCGATTTTTCACAGTTTACGGTAGTAAGTGAGATAGATAAAACTAGATGGAAAATAGGTATATCAATTCCGATTCAAACCAAATATGAATGGTGGAATACACGAGATTCATAAAACGGCGATTCAATCGTAAGAGCCTACGAAAGAGGCGGTTAGGTGCCGCGAGGATCATGTCGGGCGGTGTGTCTTCTGCCGAGCTGAGTATACTCCGGTCGCGCCCGACGCCGAGGTCGGTGAGTTCCTTGCCGAACGGATCGTCAACCCCTTCGAGGATCCAAAATCCGGACATTCCCTCTTGGCGATCGATTGGTTGCAGCAACCGACCTTTGTTGGAACCTGGCTCGGCGATCCACGATGGCTGCTCTTTGTCTTTCGAAACCATGACGGACTGTTCTCCGATCGCCTTTTTGCGTCGGATACAGATGACGAAGAGGATCTCATCGCAGTCCAGGTTCCGCAAATGCGAGGCCGGAGTGGACCTCGAGATCGCCGATCCTTCCGCGGCTCAGCTTGGTAAGTCTCGCTGCTGGCGATCGAGCATTCACCCCGTGCTGGTTATGGCGATGTGGTCTTCCCGGCGGACGGTCCCGCGCTCGACGGCAACTGATTGGTGCGATCGCGATGCGGCCGTCCAGACAAACAAGGGGGTGAACTGAAAACGAACGATCACCGGACAGCAAAGGAAAATATCGATGATCAACAGTGTCAAGGTTTTCTCACTAGCCGTTATGGCTCTCTGTCTTTTGTCTGGATGCAACGGTTCTGAAGGTGATGACGTTGTTTTCAACGAGATGGTGTCTTCAGTGCTGCGCGGGGTGCTCATCAAGGGTCCTATTTCGGATCATCTCGGCGTAACGCCCGGTTACTATCGGATCAGGGAGTTTCGCGTCGGGGGTCAGCCGAAAAACAAGGCCATCGTATTCTGCATCCACATACCTTACGCCACGTATATCGATCCGGCTCTGTCGGTTCTGCCACTTGAATCGGAGGAGTTCGTATTCTCGAAAATTTCCGACTGGTCGTACAATTTGGTCGGGCGGCAAGCCACCGTGGAAGACCAACATGGGCATCTGTTCAAGTTCGAGATCACATGGGGAAGTCCGTGCCATCAAATCCAGGCCGAACTCGACGGCATACCGGTGCACATGTCGACCCAATCCTATGTCGCACTCACCCTCAATAGTTGTGGGTGGGAGCCGGAGAATGAGGATGCTTTTACGGTTCCCGGCCAGCAATAGCGTTGGCCAGCCAAAGGCTCTGTTGGCCATACGCTTTGTTGGGTGATTAATCTGCTCCGACCCGTCTTTCTCGGTTGGTGCTTTTTTCATGGCGTCTGACATATGTTTTCGCCACAATTAAAATGGAGTTTCAATGAAAAGCGCGAATTCCGTTCCGTCACTCATAGAACAATTGGATGTCGAAGATCGGCAAACCACGTCCCATCGCCATTATTTTCGCGGACATTCAAACAGGGCGTACCAGTTGGTTCCAAAACTTGCCAGGAAGAGCACTCGTGAGTTTCTCGAAGATCGATATGGACACAGAGGTGATATTTTTTCACTCGAGGAAGCCATCTCGCAAAGATTTCGCCGCTATGCGGCCCACCACCACCTCGCTGGCGAACATACATCCTGCCGGGGCGCAGCCCCCACGGACCTGGAGTGGCTTTGCATCGGACAGCATCACGGCTTGCCGACCCTATTGCTCGACTGGACTCTCAATCCCCTCGTCGCGGCGTTCTGGGCAGTAAGAAGCAATCCCGATGCGGTTGGACACATCTGGCATATGAAGCTTAGGCCACGACTCGATCGAGTCAAGGAAACGATATACCTAACCGATGCGAAACATCATGATATTCAATCGAAGCCCAATGTGCCGCTATTGATCGTTCCATGGGCGTTCACAAGCAGGATAGAGGCACAAGCCGGCCGTTTCACATATTCCCACCATGAAGACTATGAGACTCCATTGGACCGATTCCAAGGCAAAGCACCTTGGATTGACAAAATCGAGGCGATCCAGATTCCTTCTAAAAGTAAAGAAACGATCGCCAGGCAGCTTCAACTCTGTTGCATTCAAAATGGGACCATGTTTCCCGATCTCGATGGATGTGCCGCATTCCTTGCAGGAGGAGGGCTCTGAGATAATTTGTCTTAACACTGGTGATCAGACGGACGGCCGCTTTGCGTCCGCAACTGTATCGGTTATCGGATTTTTTATTGCAGTCATCGCACCGGTCATCACGCTTTGGATAAAGCGGTGGAACGATGAAAGGCCGATGAGAAAATTCTTCAAGAATCGGCTCTCAGCGCTTATTGGAAAATGGAGCGGAGCCTTTGTTGATCCGGTCCTGATGGGGATATTGAAGTATTTCTCGTCATTGTATAGGTATGGTTTGCCTTTTTCTCAGTCCGTCAATCGTGTATTGGCTTCAGCAATGAACAAGAAGACTCACACGCCGCTCTATCTGCCTCTCAAAGCGCTGCTTCTCGTACTGGCAATCTCGTTTCCGGCATTGGCGGACTCTACACAGGAAAAGTGCGGCCTTGACAGCGCCATCGATTCGTCAGCGATCGCCCTAAATCCCCTTGCCGATGATCGAAGCGATCCGAAAGAAGCGGCCCTGCTGCGCCCCGATGGCACCCCGCACCAAAAGTACGAGGTCGTCTACCGTCATTCGCTGCACAACCGAACGGGCGAGCCACTGCGCAAGGTACGGGTCTACTTGACCGTTCCTCCCGAGAGCGCCTACCAGCACATCTCATCCTTCCGTGTCGAAAAATTCGAAACCGCAGCCAGCACAAGCAACCGCACGGACGAGTACGGCAACCGGCTCAAGCGGGTCGAGATTGTCGAGGTGCCTGCGCACGGGAAAGCGACCGTTGGCTTTTCGTGTCTCGTGACCCTGGCCGATCCCCCGCGCTTCGATCTTGAAAAACTGCGTGGCGCGGACTTGGACGATATTCCGGAAGGCATTCGCGAGCGCTTTACGCGGGATCATCCGATTTTCGGGCTCGAATCAAAGGAGGTTGGAAGTCGCGCGAAAAAGCTGCTTCGCGAGCATCCCGATCCGGCCGATCGGGTGAGAGCGATCCACGACCTGATCGCCAGCACCTTCCGTTACGAGTCGAGCGGCGGGTGGGATCCGGCCCCGGGCGTACTCGCCCGAAAGAACGGAAGCTGTTCGGAGTTCACCTACGCCTTCTGTGCTCTCTGTCGGGCGACCGGTATCCCAACTCGCATGGTTGGCGCGTCGATTTTCTCGCCGAAAGCAAAGAGCCCTTTCCGCGACGCCACGTGGCACCGTTGGGCCGAGGTCTACCTGCCCGGTTCGCGATGGATTCCGGTCGACGTGACGCTCGACCGCCGCAAGCCGCCAAAACACACTTACCTCGGCTCCCATTGCGGACGGACGCTGATCGTCAGCCACAAAGGAGACCGGAGCACGCAGCTCGGGCTTTCCTACATCAGCAGCGACTCGGGCGGCGCGCGGAGGACGCGCGAACGGGTGTTCGTCTGGTCGGTAGGCACGATGGAACTCGTCGAGGAAGCGAGGAAGCAGGTCGGCACAGGTCGGTGGCGCGCGACGAAGAGAAAACTGGCCAGACTCATAGAAACCTGTCCAAACACGATCGGCGCTCTGCGCGCGCAGGAGTTGCTCGACGATCAGAAAAAGGACGATTGACACGCCGTCGACAGCCAATCTTAATCATCAAGTGACAGTACGCCACGAGTGTTACGCAACCACCAAGGAAAAATGAATCACAACCTACATCCTTCTGTCGCGATCAGCCTCGTGCTGATCATCCTCACATGCGGCACATCGATCGCCCGAACAACACCCCCCGGCACCCTCGACCCATACAACATAATCTGGACCACCCCCAGCAAGAACTCCTCGGAATCAATGCCCTGCGGCGGCGGCGACATCGGCCTCAACGTGTGGGTAGAAGAGGGCGAGATACTCTTCTACATCCAGCGGAGCGGCAGTCTGGCCGAAACCAACGAGTATCTCAAGCTCGGCCGCGTGCGCCTGCGGCTCGAGCCGAACCCATTCGCCGCGCGCGACGTCGAATTCTGCCAGGAGCTGAAGTTACGCCAGGGCCACGTGGAAATCCGCGGCAGCGCAGCCGCCAACGACGGCAAGCAACTGGAAACCACCGTCCGCATCTGGGTGGAGATAAAACGCCCAGTCATTCACGTCGACGTGGAGTCGACCCGGGCAATCCACGCCACGGCCTCCTACGAAAACTGGCGGCTCGACGACGAGATGATCCCCCACAGCGACCGGCGGCGCTCCTTTTTCACCCTTGCCAAGTATCCCGGCGAGGTCAAACTCGGCAAGGACCACGTTGCCCACACCGCGGGCGGAGTCCTCTTTTATCACCGGAACCCGGGCAAAAACACGCTCCCCGAACTGCTGATCGAGCAGCAGGGACTCGGCGAATTCAAGGACGAGATCGTCGACGACCTGCGCAACCGCACCTTCGGGGGCCTCATGACCGGCCCCGGCTTCACCGAGGCCGGCGCGTCGGAAGGCAAATACCAGACGGCGAACTTCAAGGCCTGGAGCCTCCGCTCCGAAAAGCCCGCCCGCAACCACCACCTGCGGATCGTCACCCACATCGCCCAGACGAAAACGGTCGACATGTGGCGCCGGCAGCTGCACACCGCGGTCGCCGCCTCGGCCGACGACCGCGTCGCGGCGCGCAAGGAAACCCTCGCCTGGTGGTCGGATTTCTGGAACCGCAGCTGGATCGTCATCAACCCCCACAAACCCGACCCGTCCCACAAGGCGTGGCGCGTGGGCCGCAACTACAACCTCTTTCGTTATCAGCTCGGCTGCAACGCCTTTGGCGAATACCCGTCAAAATTCAACGGCGGCAATTTCACCTACGATGCGAACCTCGTCGGCGGCAAGGCGCGGTCCTTTGGCCCCGACTGGCGCGACTGGGGCGGCGGCGTGTTCACCGCCCAGAACCAACGCCTCCTCCACTGGCCCATGCTCAAGGCGGGCGACACCGATGCGATCGTGCCCCACTTCGAGCTCTACCGCAGAGCGCTGCCCGGCGCGCGGGCGCGGGTGCGCGCGCACTTTGGCCACGACGGCGCCGTCTACAGCGAATACATCAGCGCGCCGGGCGTGGCGCTCGGCGCCGGCTGGGGCTGGGAGAGCGGTTCCCGCGGACGGGGCACCGAGATCCCCTTCGGCGATCGGCGCGCCGACGCCACACGGGGCTACAACGACCTGGTCGAAAAGGGAGTGATGGCCAACAACTGCATCTCCTATCACTGGGAGTCCCAGCTCGAGACGGCCTACATGATTCTCGAATACCGCCGCTTCACGGGCGCCGACATTAAGCGCTACCTTCCGTTCATCGAAAACGCCGTGGTTTTTTTCGACGCCCATTACCGGGCGCGCGAGACGATGCGCTCCGGGCGCGAACTCGACGCCGATGGCCGGCTCGTGATTTATCCCTCCACCTCGTGCGAGTCCTACCGGGGCGCGACCAATCCGGCCGATCTCATCGCCGGACTGCAAGCCTGTGTCGAGGGGATTCTCGAACTCGACGACAGCGCCCTGCGGCTGCGCCACAAGGCCTACTACCGCGCCTTTTTAGAATCGCTTCCGCCCTTCGTCTATGCAGAGGTCGAGGGCGACCGCGTCCTGCAACCGGCCGCGAGCTGGAAGCGCTATCAAAACGTGGAGTGCCCCCAGTTCTACCCGCTCTTTCCCTTCAACCGTTTCGACTTGCTGGGTAGGGACGGCGACCACCTGCAGGTGTTTCGCGATACCTGGACGCACGGGACTTTCGCCAAGAACATGGTCCAGAGCTGGCACCAGGACGGCATCTTCTTCGCGCGCATGGGGCTGACCGCCGAGGCTGCCGCGTTCAACAGCCGCAAGCTCGACGACAGCGCGCGGCGCTTTCCCACCTTCTGGGGGCCGGGCCACGACTGGGTGCCCGATCACAACTGGGGCGGCAGCGGAATGATCGGCCTGCAGGAGATGCTCATGCAGACCATCGGCGACGAGATCCGCCTTCTGCCCGCCTGGCCGAAGGACTGGGACGTCGATTTCAAGCTCCACGCCCCTCGGGCGACCACCGTGGAAGGCCGGGTGCGTGATGGGAAAGTCAGTGATCTCAAAGTCACTCCAGAGTCGCGCAGGAAAGATGTCGTCATCGGCCGAGGCCGGTAGGGCTCGAGAAGCCTCAACAGGCGGAATCCGGGGCTGCAGAAATTTGGGGGGACGATGCCCACTCAAGGCGGCGGTTGGAAGCGGCAAAGGATCCGATGCAGGGGTGGAGAACGAAAACAACAGATCTTCTTGAAGCGGCCACCTTTTGTTTATTATTTATGATCCTCGAGGTTTGTGCCAACGTTCGAGTATTCAGCAGATACAAGCACAACGTTGGCCGCCTGTGTTAAATGGATCGAGGACGTTAGGAAACGAGCCGGGAGTCACACCACCATGAGTTTTCTGTTCATCGCAATGTCAAACCAGAGAAAACAACTCGAAGCTCAGAAAAAGTCCAGACGTCGGATCAGAAGAAAGAGACGGATTCGGCTCAAATCCAAAGTCGATCAAGAACAGGATCTTCTTCTGGAAGAGCTTCAGCAGGAAAATGAGGAGCTACAACTCTGTCTGGGATCTTTGGTCCAGACTCTGGTCAAGAAGGGCGTTTTGACCGAGGGTGAAATAGAACAAATAATCGAAAGCGCAAGCGAGGTCGAAAACGATGAATAAAATAGGGATTCTTCAGGCAAGCCTCTTTCTCCTTGTGATTACAGGTTGTTTTACCACAACGGATTCCGAGGATCGGCCTCGTGAATTCAACTGTGACGGAAAAACGATTCCCATCTACTACGATTCCCAGGTTATAGACGGCATACCCAAAGACGACATACTCGCGGCCACTCGAGTCTTTTTGGAAAACACGAGTCTCAAGCCGAACGAAAAGGTTTTCAACGTCACCGTTAAAGGAGATCATGAGGTCCGTATCAGGACATTGATCGAAACCGAAGCGGAAAAGAAAAGGAGACTGGAAGCAAAAAGCAAAGGGCGGATCTGGTTGGCTTCAAAGGGGAGAAGCTTTTACATGAAAAGAAAAAATGGAGCGTGGGCAATTGATAGAAAAGCCAGTTGGGTCAGCTAGGGCCTCGGAATATAGCGACCATTGATCGGCAATTTTCCTGGGTGTTGGCGCGACGTAAACTAATTACTTCGTGCTGCTTCTTATCACCGCGTGCTGCGTTCACCCGATCGCTCTGCCCCCTCGGCACGCAACGAGGGATGGCACGTGGCGCAGTCT
>Ga0180430_10005540_pt1 | contig 10473 bp, 11 predicted proteins | sample SS_ome_9_FD_132999 | JGI IMG/M metagenome (GOLD analysis project Ga0180430, IMG submission 132999) | Hypersaline lake sediment archaeal communities from the Salton Sea, California, USA - SS_1_S_2 metaG | ecosystem: Environmental > Aquatic > Non-marine Saline and Alkaline > Hypersaline >... | reverse complement strand
CGATGGATACTCAACTGCCCCGCCCAAGGCAGCATCCTCATCGACCCCGGAGCCGCCAACGCCCTCAAATGCCGCAAGAGCCTCCTCCTCGTCGGCGTCACCGCCATCAAGGGCCGCTTCGACTCCGGCGACGTCGTCGACATCAACGATTTCGCCAAAGGCATCGCAACGCTGCCCTCCCATGAAATCGCCGACTACCTCGCCGCCAGAAACGCCCACACTGACGCTACCTCTAAACGCCGCCTGGCAGTCCACGCCAACAACATGGTCCTCTGGGATTGAATCGCCCAAAACGCAGCGTAAACGCCCAGACATCCCCTGGCTTGACCTGTCGCGCTGGCCTTATTTCACTTCTTCCCAGAACTTCTCCTCCGCCTCTTTAAACCGGTCGAACGTAGTCTCCAACTCTGCCAGCATCGCCTCCAGACGCTTCTTGTCCAGCGCCGCTTCCCCGGCACTGGCAATCAAGGCCCGCAAACGCAGCGTTGTCTCGTCCAGCCGCTCGGCGCCCACCGCAAAATCCCCCGCCGCATCCACTAGACCCTGTATCTCCAGCTCCCCCTTCTTAGGCTTGTAGAGCAGCATCCAGGGCGCCCGCCGTATCTCACGACTGGCCAACTTGAAATTAACACTCACCTCGGTCAGATTGCCGATCATCCGATCCACACTCTCCCGGTTGGCCACCACCGTATCCTTCGCCGAGGCCACCAGCACCTTCAGATCCTCCATCGCCGGCGACGCCGCCTCGATCGCTACGTTCGCATTCGCAAACGTCTCCTTGATCTGCCCCAACACCACCGGCAGGCTCGCCTCGAGCTGCTCCGACGTCCGCCGCAGCGACGCCACCGTCGCCGTCACGTCAGGCTTGGTCACTCCCACCACCTGCTCGATATTCGCCAGACTCCCGTTTAGACTGTCCAACGCCGTGTGTATCTTCGCCAAGGCCGCCCCGTCCTGCTGGCCGTCCAACTGCTCGTTCACTCGCCGCGCAATACTCTCAAGCCGCCCAAGCACCCCATGCACCTTCACCATCAACGTCGCCCGCTCCGGATTCAGCGTCAACTGCTCGTCGAGCTTCTTCGCCGTCTGCCGCAAATGCTCCCCCGTCGCCACCAACGACGCCATCACCGAATCCTCATTCGCCCGATTCAACTCGTACTTCAAGTAGTGCATCAGACTCTCGGGATTCTTCGCGTCCAGTTCTCGCCGCACCGTATCCATCGTCTCGCTGATGCCTCCCTCCAACGCCACCGACACCGTTTGGCCATCCTCGATCCGCGCGCCCTTGCTGCCCAGATCCTTGATCGCCAATGACGCCTGCCCTCCCAACATATTGCTCTGGGCGGCCAGCAGACAATCCTGCCGCAACACGTAACCTGCCGGCAACTCCATCGTGAAATACACCGCCGCCCCGCACCCTTCATCGGCCCGCACCCCCGTCTGCGTCACCTGGCCCACCTTGGCACCACCCAACTGCACCGGACTGCCGCTCGTAAGCCCCTTGAGCCCCACTTGATAAGGCAGCGTTACGCTAATTCGCTGCTTGGCCTGCAACCAAGCGCTCCAATCCGCCAACGCCACCACGATATAAACCGTCAACGCCACCACCACCAGAACCGTCGCCCCCACCGCCACCTCGTTATGATGTTTCTTGGCCATCTCTCACTTCCCGACTCGTTCCCCTCAGCGTTCTTGCCCTTGCATGTCCTCTAACAACAAATCTTCCGCATACCCGCTGCTCTGCTGCCTGTCCGTAATGGGCCCCTCGGAGGCGCCTCGTAAAAACTGCCGAATCAGAAGCTCCCGCTCCGACTTGAGCGACTCAACAGACGCATCACGCAGCGACTCAAACTCCCTCCGCGGGCCCACCTTCAGCACCACCCCTTTATCCAGCATGCACATCCGATCTGCAATCGTAAAGGCTGAATCCATCTCGTGCGTGACCACCACGCTCGTTACATCGAGCTTGCGCGTCAAGTCGATAATCAGCCGATCAATCTGCGCCGACGTCACCGGGTCCAGCCCCGCACTGGGCTCGTCATAAAACAATATCTGCGGATCCAACGCAATCGCCCGCGCCAGCCCCGCCCGCTTCTTCATGCCTCCACTCAGCTGCGCCGGCATCTTGTCCGTGTGCTCACGCAAACCCACCAGCTCCAGCTTGATCTTCACCATGATCTCAATCGTCCGCGCATCCAGATTCGTGTGCTCACGCAGAGGCAACGCCACGTTCTCCCCCACGCTCAGCGAATTGAACAACGCCCCCGACTGAAACAATATGCCGTAACGCTTGCGCAGCTCCTTCAGAGCCTCATCACTCAACTGCGTAATGTCCTGGCCCAACAGACGGATCGAACCCTCGTCGGGCTCCATCAGCCCCGTCATGTGCCGCAACAGCGTGCTCTTGCCGCAGCCGCTCCCGCCCATGACGACCATAATCTCGCTGGCAAGCACGTCCAGATCAATCCCGCACAGGACACGCTGCGACCCGAACCGCTTGTTCAAACCCCGAATCGATATCATCGGCTCGCGACTCGTCGCCGCCCGGCCAGAGCCCTGCTCGCCTTTGTCGCCTGCGGATGTGTATGCATCTGACGCCATCATCAACTGAACAACCCATACGCATAAAAGATTATCGTAAAGACCGCGTCCGCCCCGATAATAGCCACGATAGAATACACCACGGTCGCCGTTGTGGCCCGTCCGACACCCTCGCTGCCCTGCCAGGGCTTGACCGAAAGCCCCAGATAACACGCGATAAGACCCACCAGCACCCCGAATATGCCCGCCTTGACCAGGCCCGTGCCAAAACCCGTCAAGTCCACCGCCTCCGTCGTCAAATGATAGTACAAATCCGGATCGATCCCCAGCCGAACCCCGGTAAACCAACCGCTGCCGATCATGACAACGTCCGCGATGACCGTCAGCATCAGCATCATCAACACCGTCGCCACCAGACGCGGCATCACCAGAAAATTGACCGGCTTTAGCCCCATCGCCTCCAGGGCCTCGACCTCTTCAGCCGTCACCATCGAGCCAAGTTCCGCCGCAATGCTTGCGCCCGCAAAACCGCTCAGCACGATCGCCGTCAGCAAAGGCCCCAGCTCGCGGAAAACCGCTATAGCGTTGACCGTCGCAATCTGCTCGGCCTGGCCAAACTCATCCAGCTTCGGATACATCTGCAGCGGCAGGATCACCCCAATCGCCAAGCCCACCAACACTATGATCCCGATCGCCCGCACCCCCACTCGAACCATCTGCGACAAGACGTGCTCCCCGCGAAAACGCGAGCGACGCAACACCAGCACCACCCACAAATCACCCAGCATCGCCCCCAGCAACACCGACATCCCACCCGCAAACCGAAACAGCCTGCCCGCGTAACCCAACGTCAGCGCCCCCAAAGACCCTATCGCCATCAACACCCCCCGCCTGCGCAAACCTTGCTGACTCTCCCGCGCTGACGCACTCATTCCGCCAGCGCCTCGCCTTGCGTCTCATACACCTCGAATATCGTATCCAGACGCGCTATCTCAAATATACTACGCACCCGACGCCCCAACCCTGCCAACCGAAGCTGGCCCCCGTTACGCCGCGTCAACTGCAACGCCTCCACCAAAGTCGCCAACCCCGACGAATCCATGAAGTTCACCTCCCCCATATCAATCACCAACACACTCGGCTTGTCCGCCACCACTTCCAACAACGCTGTGCGCAACGTATTGGCCTGATGCAAGTCCACGTCGCCCTGCAACACCAACACCGACGCCCGGTCCTCACGCCGCACGCTCTTGACCACACTGCCCTGTATCCCGCCTGATTCTTCCATCACTCCGCCTGACGTCTCTAGAGCCCGCTGCCCGCGGACTGGTCCGTTTCTTCTTCTACCGCCCGCGCTGGCACATACTTCACCATCCGAAGCTGCATGCCACACCTCTCACCCCGAGAATACTCCACCTCATCCATCAACGACCGGATAATATGCACCCCCAACCCCCCCGGCTCGACCTTGTCCAAATCCCGCCCCTTGATCGTCGCAGGATCCACCTGTCGACCATAGTCACGCACCACCACCTCCAACGCCTCGCCCCGGCAAGCCCCACACCCTACACGATGCATCTTCACCGAAATAGGACGCTCGCAAGGCCCGCCATAACTGTGCCTGATCGCGTTTGTCAACGCCTCCTCCAACGCCAGCGTCAAACGCTCCGCCTCCTCGCAACAAAAACCCACCACTTCCGCCATCTTCGCAAACGCCGCCCGAACCACGCACAAATACTCCGCCCGCGCCGGGATCAACATCGCCACGTCCCGCGCCGCCTCACACCCCTCTTCTCTGGCAAAACCTTCCGACACAACCACCTCGCTTCACTCCTGATCACGCGACCCGCGACGCTCCAACCACTCCCGCCATCGCCCCACCGCCTCACGACGCGACGACGCCGAACCCGCGTAATCATAACCAAGCGTCTCCCCCGTCAATCGCTCCAAAGCCATGATCGCAAAAAAACGGATCGACGCGTCCTGCTCCATCAGACGATCCACCAACAAAGGCAACGACTCCTGCGACTCCTGCTCCCCCGCCCACTTGATCGCCTGCACCCGAACCGCCGGGTCCGCGCTCTCCAACGCCACCAACCCCATGGCCTGGCCCCCCCGCTCCACGCAACCGCTACCCAGGACCATTATCGGCCCCAACCACCACCTCAACACAAATCTTTGTGCCACTTTTATTAACAACGACTCTCGCCTCACTTTCACCCTCACCAAGCGGAATTATAGTGACTTGCAAAAAATCGGCACAAACAAAACCACCGCTTAGCACGAAAATCCCTCCCCCCCTTACAAACACGCACCCACCGCCCTAGCCAACCATACCTCCAACGCAACTACTTCCTAAGGACCGATAACCCCGTAAATGCCCTCAACACAAAACGTTACACACATCACCACCTCAACTGCCCCTGCACATCCGCCCGGTTTTTCCGTGCCTGCCCCAACCGCTTCTGCTATCATTGAGTATATGAAACGCCGTCGAACTCTCGAACCAAAGCGTCAACGAAACCCCGCTGCCCTCAAACGGTTCATCTTATGGGCACTCGCTGCGGCAGCCCTCGGCGCTATCCTCGCCTACGGACTCCACCGAATCCTCCACGCGTATGCCCCAACACCCGACCCCGAAGAACCGCAACTCTACCACCAACTGCCCGGCATGATCCTCATCATCACCGTCCTGGCCGTCCTCGCCTGCCTCTTCTTCGGCGCCCGAGCCTACCTCCAGGGTGCCAAAGCCCGACAACCGCTCCAGGCCGGCCGTATGAAAATCCGTCGCAACTGACCCCACAACACACCTTCAGACCGCCGACTCAAACGTAACCTGTCATGAAAGAATTCGTCAACGCCACCAACCTGCAATTGGCCCCCGACTGGATCGCCAACCAACTCCAAGCCTACGACACCTCCAAACTGCGCCTACACCTCAAAAGACACCGACGACGCGACCAATTCTTCAGCGGCTACTGCCGCTACCACGACTTCCTCGTCGTCGCCGCCATCCACCACAAACTCCCCCTGCCCTTCCAACTGGCAAAACCCATCGGCTCCACACCCAACCGCCGAAAAAAGTGCGGCTACGATTACGTCTGGCAAGAAACACTCATCGCCACCGAAGAACAAGCCCTCGTCTGGGTCGCCGGGCACGAGTGCTGGCACTTTCTCTGTAAAACCAAGCAGCACTCCGGCAACTGGGAAACCCGCGCAAACAAGTTCGGATTCCAGTGGGTCCAGCAGTTCAACGCCCGACACCCCCAACAACTCTCCCTCTTCAAACAGCTCGCCCCCAAACGCCTCACCCTCAAACCCCGCCCACGACTACGCACCGTCTACGGCTGAGCAAACCCGCCCCGCCCGCACACGCCAAACGTGCCATGGGCACCAACCGCCAGCCCGCCCCTGTCTTTCACACCAAGGACTTTGCACTTGAATCCACATTCTACACAATATACACTCCAAGCCTTAACTCGTGAATACTCTGCCAACCTTTCAGGATGTGACACATGACTTTTACCGATGTAGTAAAGCAAATTATCGTATCACACAGCGACCCCATAACACCGCAGGAAATACGAGACAAGATCAAGACGGAGCACCCTGACTTTCATGGCACCGAATCCCACTTGAACAACGTCAACAGAGGCCATTACAGGGATGTGGATGGCGCCTTATTGGCACAGATCTATAGCGTTGTAAGAACCAATGATTCCTTTTTCTGTGACAAAGCTTCGCGACCGATGAAGGTATCCTTGATGGATGAACTGGAGGACATAGCTCCATCAACAGAAGACTACGAAAAAGACGAAGGCATGGTTTACGTCCTCAGAACAAACACGTTTACCAGAGAGGGAAAAGAAATCATAAAGATTGGCTTCACAACCCAAGATATCAACCGACGACTTAACCAACTCTACACGACAGGTGTTCCGTTCGAGTTTCAGGTGCACAAGACTTATTACAGCAAGTACTACGTCGAGCTCGAGCAAGCACTGCACCGATTGCTGACACCATTTAGAATTAACAAGTCCAGAGAATTCTTCACAGAGAACGCAATACCCTTTATTGAGAAGATAGTAGCGATTCACCAATCCATCCAGCAATCGCAGGCAGCGTTGGATGGCTGACTTGCTCAAAGCTCGACGTGCCCCCGGGAAAAACCTCCTCGCCCTGCTACGTCAATGTCGTCAGCCGCCCGTCTGCCCACCCTTGCCCAACAAACTCACCGCCTACCCCCCCAAGAATTCGTCAACACTCCTGCCCATACTCTTCACTCATAACTGCCGCCCTCTCTTCTCGGCGTCCCGTGCCGCGGCAACTTGGCACAGCGCAGCGGACCAACCAAGCTGGCTCTTTTTGGCCAAATGGCCTTCTCACTGAAGTCTCTAATCCCAAATCCTCTGCCCCCCCCAGACCCGCGGCGCCTCGACCGCGAGTCTATTTCCGCCCCTGCCCGGCCTCATCAGCCCCTGTCAAGATAGGCACTCCAGGCAATATAGGTCTGTGCGCACTGCTGAAAATGCCCCCTCAAAAACACCCCAAAATCGCCCCATTTCGCCCCAAAAATGCATCAGTTTGTACCCAAAACCGCTCAGTTTGCTGCAACTTCTTCCTACTTTTCGAAGGTCGCTGACCGAATCGCGCTCACCCTGACCCGTACAAGTTACCCAGCTTAACACCATTTTTTTCATTTTCCCCGCCTCAATCGCGCACGCACCCCCGTTTTTCGCGTAAAAACGCACCCCCTCCTGCCGCACTTTGGTCAGCACCCCTGCTATGGGGCCAACGATACCACTGCCAACACGCAGCCATGTCCCTCGGCTCCACCGCCCTTGCCTTTCTACGCCTGGCGAATGGCTGCGGTCAATCGGGCGACCTGGCCCATCTCCTTGACGTCGTGCACTCGCACGATCTGCACCGCCGCCGCCACGCAACACGCCACCGCCGCTGCCGTGCCCAAGAGGCGATCCTTGGCCGGCCCAATCCCCAACGCACTGCCAATAAACCGCTTGCGACTGGGACCCACCAGCACTGGCGCCCCCAGCTGGTGCAGCAGTGGAGCCTCTTTCAGCAGCCTCAAGTTGTGCTCTGCCGTCTTGCCAAAGCCAATGCCCGGGTCCACCACCAGCCGAGAACGCTCGATGCCCGCTGCCTGGGCGTACACGAGCCTCTCTGCGAGAAACTCCATAACCTCTTTGACCACATCAACATACGTCGGGTTCTCCTGCATGGTCCCCGGCTCGCCCAACATGTGCATGAGCACCACCGCCGCCCCGCTTGACGCCGCCAGCTCCGCCATCCGCTTATCAAACCGCAACGCCGAGACATCATTGATGATGGACGCCCCCTCCGCCAACGCCGCCTCAGCCACCTCGCTATCCGTCGTGTCGATACTGATTGGCACGTCCACCTCGCGCTTCAAGGCCCAGATGACCGGGGCAACCCGGCGAATCTGCTCCTGCGTCCCCACCGCCGCCGATCCGGGACGAGTCGACTCCCCCCCCACATCAATGATTCCTGCCCCCTGGGCGACCATCTCCATCGCATGGAGAATTGCTTTGCTCGGCTCGAGGTAGTCACCCCCGTCACTGAACGAATCCGGGGTCACGTTGAGAATACCCATCATCACAGGCTCCTGGCCCAACGCGACCACCTGCTCACGACATGTCAACTCATACTGCATCGCATCCACTCCTGCCGCTTCCAACCGTGCCGGCCCCATCTTTTGCACCTGGCCGAGGCCCTCTTGCTGTATTCTACCCACGGCCGATAGTCTATGCCCACTGCTATCAGCATAACCTTGGGGCGCCTGCCGGCAAAGCAAATTGCCTCCCGCCGCCACGCCAATGAAGCGTCTGAGAGCCCGACCATCCCGGATTGACTTTTGGCCAGCGACAGGTTACCCTCACGCGGTGGCTTTATCAGCCACACCGGTCTGACCGTGCCAAAGTGTTCGAGCCCGAAGACAAACCCTTGAGGAGCCAGCCATGATGACCTCCGCAGACCCGTCCTTGCCCCCGTCCGACGCCGACCAGAGAGAATCCACACCGCCAGCCAGTGCGTCCCAGACCAACCCGCCGGCCGAGCCTGCCGCCGTCACGGCCGCAGAGTGCAAACAGGCCCTCAAGGCCTTCAAGAAACGCCTTAAATTGGCCCAGCTTGACGACGAGTCCAGCCTCGGAGGTGGCCCGCTCACTGGCGGCAACAAAGGCCTCACTGCTGTTACTCCCCCCGACCGTTTCAGCCAAGCCGTCTGGGACGAACTGGCCCGACAAGGACGAATCAAGAGTGCCGGCCACGGCCTCTACGAACTCGTCCGGCACCAGAAGTAGCATAAGCGCTTTACAAGCAGACACTTACACCATTACATCCGCGGCGAGATTGCTTGGCGCCGCCTCGGCAGCTCGCTGGCGGGCGTGCCACGAAGAAGCAGGGCGACCGCACACGGTGCTCGCCTCCCTCCTGATCCAGGCGCGCGCAACTCACAGCTTCACACCTGCCTGACCACGCCAACCCACCCCCCAACCACGGCCTGAGTACCCGGGCGATCTGGCCTGTCCTTTGGTTGCTAAATCGGTAAATTATAATGGCTTAGTCGCGCCAAGGACGTTACAATACAGGGCGAAAAGAGTGGCAGCCCAGGCTGGCCAACCTTAGCCCGATACCGTTTTGACTTGACTAGACTGAAGCGCCGCTTTTTGATATAATAGTAGCGCCATGCTACACGCCTTATTGCCTTCGCTGCTTGGGCATGGGAAACCGCCAAGCCACTAGCCGAAGGAGAATGCACTACCTGCCGCGTAGGAACTGGGAGTTACCCGCTTGACCAAGGCTCCGTTGCCCGTGAACCGGCAGCACGCTTGAGGAGCGAGCACGGCGTTTGGATCAGGCCCGACGAGCCGACGCCGCCTGCCAAAAGAAGCCGCTGAAGAAACAAGACCCGTCAACTGGCCGGGTTTGTCACAACCAGACAACATAAAGGTGCAAGACCATGGCAAAGACAGCCAAAATCGCCTGGGGGATCGACGTGGGCAACTATATGCTCAAGGCGGTGAAAATCGCCAAGAACGGCGACGAGGTGGAGCTTCTGGATTTTGCGGTCATTCAGCACCACAAAATCCTCTCGCAGCCCGACCTGAGCCCGGAAGACCGCAGCAAGCTGGTGCGCAAGGCGTTGACCGACTTCCTCGCCGAACACGACGTCAAAGGCACCGCCGTAGTGGCCTCGGTGCCCGGCCAGAGCAGTTTCGCCCGTTTTATCAAGCTGCCTCCCGTCGAGAACAAGCGTATCCCGGAAATCGTTCGCTTCGAGGCCATGCAGCAGATTCCCTTCGACATCAACGACGTCGAGTGGGACTGGCAGGCGGTCCAGGGCCCCAGTTCGCCCGATGTAGAGGTAGGGATCTTCGCGATCAAGCGTGACCTGGTCAAGGGGGCGTTGGAGCCTTTCGGCCAAGCCGGCTGCCCGGTGCACGCCGTTCAGATGGCGCCGATGGCCTTGTACAACTTTCTGCACTTCGATCGGCTCGGGGGCCAGGACAAGCCCGCCAGCGAAGCCACCGTGCTTCTCGACATTGGTGCGGAAAACACGGACCTGGTCATCGCGGACGGGCGGCGTGTCTGGCAGCGAAGCATCCCCATCGGGGGCAATCAGTTCACCGCCGCCATCCAGAAGGCCTTCAAGCTGAGCTTTACCAAGGCCGAAGCCATCAAGGGCACCGCTAACACGAGCAAGTACGCGCGTCAGATCTTCCAGGCGATGCGTTCGGTCTTTGCCGACCTTGCCGCGGAGATCCAGCGTTCGCTGGGCTTCTACAGTTCGGGCAATCGCGACGTGCAGTTTCGCCGTGTGGTCGCGTTGGGCAACGCGATGAAGCTTCCGGGGCTGATCAAGTTTCTCCAGCAAAGCCTCTCGCTGCCGGT
>Ga0180430_10005539_pt1 | contig 10475 bp, 7 predicted proteins | sample SS_ome_9_FD_132999 | JGI IMG/M metagenome (GOLD analysis project Ga0180430, IMG submission 132999) | Hypersaline lake sediment archaeal communities from the Salton Sea, California, USA - SS_1_S_2 metaG | ecosystem: Environmental > Aquatic > Non-marine Saline and Alkaline > Hypersaline > Sediment... | reverse complement strand
TCCCAACCTGGAGATGCACATGGCTCTGGGAGGCAATCCTCCCTACACGGGGGGGGTCGTCGGCGCGGTTCCCTGGTATTGGCGGATTCCGGAGATTTACGGCTTCGAGAAGGGAAAGGCCTTCGTGGAAGCGTTTCGCAAGGAGTACGGCAAGCCTCCGGGATCGGGGGCCGCCACGGCTTACACCAACATGATGCTGTACAAATGGGCGGCGGAAAAAACGGGGGGCTTCCAGGCGGGACCGATCATCCGGGCGCTGGAGGGACATCGGTTCATCGGCCTCAAGGACGAGCAGCGAATTCGCTCGTGGGACCACCAAACCGTTCAATCGGTTTTCATCGTTCAAGGCACGGGAGAAGACCGCGAGGATCCCTACGATGTTTTTCGGGTGGTGGAGCGGTATTCGGGAGAGGATCTGGCGCCCTCCCGGGAGGAGAATCCCGCGACTCTGGAGCCTCTGGCGGGGGAATCCCGCGCCCCCGGGCTTTCGCCCGAATCGGAAAAAGCGTTTTAAAGCTTGAACGGAAGCGGCAAGGTGCTCTATGATCCGTTGCTTGTAATCCCGTTGGATGGTTGATTGTTTGTTTGTGTCGACACTGGATTGTGTGGAATGGCTTTGTGGAAACGGTGTGAAACCCTTACGAAAAGGAGAAAGATTCCATGAAAGCGACGAGGCTGGTTTTGCTTTTGGTGACGGGATGCTTGCTGGCTGCCTGCGCGACGACGCCGCCGCCTCCGGGTCCCATGCCCCCGGCTCCCACCGCCCGGGAGCATCTCAACCAGGGCATCCGTCTTTACAACGGCGGGGATTTCGACGGGGCGCTCATGGAGCTGCGCATGGCCGTGGACAAGGACCCCTTGCTGGTGGACGCCCATTACTACATGGGCCTCGCTTACGAAAAGAAGAGCATGCCGTCGGACGCCGAGCGAGCCTATCGCAAGTGCATCGAGATCGATTCCCGTTATTTGAGAGCGAGAGAGGCCCTGGGATTGCTTTTGTACCGTTCGAACCGCTTTCCGCAGGCCAAGATGGAGCTGGAAGTGGCGGCGAGCTTGAACAGCGTCATGCCGGAAGTTTACACCTATCTGGGGGAGATCTATCTCACCGAGCGCAACTGTCCCAAGGCTCGCGAGATGTTCGAGAGAGCCTTGGTGCTCAATTCCAGCTTTTATCCGGCCATGTCCGGAATGGAGCGCTACAAGGCCGTGTGCGCCGGGAAGAAGGCTCCTTCCAAGGGGAGGTCGAAGCCGCGTCCCTCTCCTCCTCCCGTTCAAAAGAAGAAGACCTTCCAGGGAGGCGGCGAGTGGATCGACCCCGACAAATTCTGAATGCGGAGAGCGGTCATGTGCGACGGAGATCGTGATTTTTCCACCCCTTGGCGACGGGTCCTTGGCATCGCCGCCTGGAGCCTGATCTCGCTGGCGTTTTTCGCGGCCTCGGCGGGCGCGGGCAACCGGGAGCTCATGGAAGACTTGGCCCGGAGCAAGCGGAAGGTGAGGGACCAAGTCCTGGAAAAGCTGCGCAGGGAGGGGAATCTTCCCCGAGACGGGGTCGTGCGGTTCAAGGCCAAAGTGAAGCCGTCTCTCGGGAACGGGGAGGGGCCCGCCGTGAAGATCGAGTCGCTGGAAATTTCCCCTTCGAGTCCTTCCCGGGTGGACACCGCTTCCATCCGGGAGAGCGGGGTCCGCGATCCCGAAGGTGCCGAGGAAGAGGAAAGGGCGTTGGCGAAGGCTTTGGGGGGAGGGAGCTCCACGGAGCCTTGGCTGGGGCTGGGAGAAATTCGGTTTTCGGGTGGAGAAGTGGTGGAGGAGCGCATTCTGGTCCGCAAGGATCTGGAAGGAGGCGGTTCGGCGGTCTCCGTGGAGGATCTGGACCTTGAAGGAAAGCAGCCCTTGAACGAAGAGCGTCTCATGGGGGACATCCCGTCGGCGGGAGGCGCTCCGTCCTCCGCGTCTTCCCCCGCGAGCTCCGGGAAAGCGACGGCGACGGGGGAGGCCCCGTCGGAGAGGCCTTCGGCGGATTCTCCCGGCGGCGCGGAGCCTTTGCGGGACGAGGAGGCGGCGGAAGCCGACGGGAATCGAGGGGAGAGCGAGGGGTTGCCGGAAAGGGAAGGCGCCGGCGCGGTTGCCGGGAAGGAGGAGCGGGAAGAACCGCTGGGCTGGTGGCGGAGGTTTTGGCGAAGTGTTTTTCCTTGATCGAGGAGTTGAGCTGATGAAAACGAAACGGATGATCTGGATCTTGGCCTTTGCGATGGCTGGCTTCTGGGCGACGGAAGGCGCGGCGGGGAACCGGCAGCTCATGTCGGAAAAAGCCGCCAAGATGGACATGACGAGAAACCTCATGGAAGCGGTGGTGGGCTACAAGGTCCTCAGCAATTACCGGGGCGGTTTGACGGAGACGGCCTCCTATCAGATCGTCCAGAAGGCGGGGGCCCGCATCAAAGGCGTTCGCGTGGAGCGCATGATCTACGACAAGGAGAAGGACATCGCTTTTTGCACGGGATACATGGACATCGGGGACGTGCGCAACGTGGTGGGCGAGCGCATGTCCTTCGACGACGTTCGCGTTCGGGCCTACGGGTTCGGCACCATGACCGAGTCGTCCAAGCCCCCTCTGCTCGCCCTTCGGGCGGCCCTGCTCAACGCCTACGACGAGATGGCCGCCACCATCGTGGGACAGGAGGTGCTGAGCAAGAGCTGGGCCGAGAATTTCGTGCTCACCAAGGACGTCATGAAGGCCACCGTTTGCGCGGCCATCTACGGCGCCTACATTCCCAACGTGGGCATCGACGATCCGGAGCGCGGCTGGGGGTGGGACGAGTCGGGCAACGCCTTCGTGAAGCTGCGTCTGGACGTGCGCAGGGTCAAGGACGTCATGGGGCAGCGCATCAAGTACACGGGCCCCAACATCGTGGAGGTCGAAGGCCGGGGGGCCCAGGCGGACGAGCTGTCGGAGCCCGAAGGGGACACGGGCGGCAGCAAGCTTGTCAAGCCCCAGTCCTACACCACGGAAGAGAAGTCCCTGGACATCCCCCTGGGGGGACGCAAGGAGCTCAAGGGCGAATACCGGGATCCCGACGCCGACATTCGGCGGGGAGACGATTGAGTGCTCGACCATGCGCTTTCCTGGAGTTTTGGACCCTGTCCCCTGTTGCAAAAAGGGGACGGGGGAAGCTCGATGGCGAAAGTCGGGAGGTTGACGTGAAGGTGGAAGCGTCCTGCGCCGGGAGACATTCATGAGATCACTTGCTGCGCCAATCCATTGCAAAATTCTTTTCACGGGAATACTGGCGGCGGTGCTGGGGGCTTTGCCTACCGGTGCGTGGGGACAGGTGAAGCCTCCGACCCTCGTGGTATCCGCCGAGGGGCTCGCCGACCCCAACTTTTACAAAGACCGCACCCTGGCTTACGACGAAGCCTTGCGGGACGCCAAGCGGCAGGCCGTGGAAAAAGCCGTGGGGTGCTTCGTGAGCTCCGAAACGGTGGTGGAGAACTATTCGGTGATCCGGGACCGCATCGTTTCCAAGTCCCAAGGGGTGATCAAGGAGGTCCGGAAGGTTGTCAACGGAGGCGTTCAGCCCGACGGCTTCTATCACGTCTGGATCAAGGCCGAAGTGTACACGGTGCCTTTGAGAAACGCATTGCAGGAGCTTTCCAAAACCGAGCGCATTTCCATGATCAAGGAGCGGGGCAATCCCACCTTTTCCGTGGGCCTGGAGGTCCTGTCTCCCGACACTTCCTGGAAGAGGATGGAATGCGACGTGTGCAACGCCGAAATACAGAACCGCTTGAAGAATTTCGGCTACAAGATCATCTCCGAAGACGACGCCGTCCGATTGCGCGAGGAGCGCCTCAAGCTCATGCTGTCGCGGGGCTTTTCCCAGGAGATCGCCAACGTGTTCATCAAAAAGGCCAGCGACATTTCCGTGACGGGCATGATCAAGTTCAAGCGGTCCCCCGAGATCGAAATAGCCGGGGTCAAAGTCCGCACGACGCTCCTGACGGCTTGGTCCTTGGAAGCCGTGGACAATCACGCTTCGGAAGTGATTTTTTCGGAGAACTTCCGGCCCCCTCGCGGGACGGCCTACAACGACGAGGACGAAGCCGTCATGGAAGTGGGGCGCAAGGTGGGCAATCTCTTCAGCAAGGACATCTTCAAGGATTACGTCATGCGGCCGAGTCACGACATTCTTCTGACGTTCGTGGGAATTCGGGACCGCGACTTGGCCAAAATGATGAAAAGGGAGCTTTTGGGGCTTCGCTCGGTTTTGAACGTCACCTTCCGTGAATTTCTGGCGGGGGGGGAGACGGTGTTCGAGGTGGAGTTCGGAGGGAGCCGGGAAAGCTTCACCGACATTCTCGACGGGGTCGTTCTGGAGTCCCTGAACCGGAAGTACGGGGCCAAGACCTTCGCCATCCAGGAGGAGCACGGGGACGTGGTGCGCATCGTGGTCAACGAGGAGAAGGCGTTGAGCCGGGAGACGATGGACGAGGGGGTTCCCACTCAACTGGTGGGGGCCGTGGCCGAGGGGCGTATCGAGGAAGTGGTGAAGAGTCCCGAGATGAAGGCCAAATATGAAGACGTGCTCGATCTTTAGGCGTTTTGCGGGCGTGCTTCCCGGGGCTTCGGCGGGTTGCGGGAATGGGCGGGTTGTTGCTTTCGAGCTTCTTTTCGAGATTTTTGAACGCTTCGTCAGTCGGTCTTGAAGGAGGGAAGGGGTATGAAACGATTGTGTGCGGTTGTTGTGGTAGTGGCCATGGTGTTGAGCCTGGGGGGATGCGCGACGACCAGCCAGCAGCAGGGGGCGGCCGTGGGAACGGGGGTCGGCGCCGGACTGGGGGCGCTGATCGGTTACGCCGTGGGAGGCGAAAAGGGAGCCCTCATCGGGGCGGGCATCGGGGCCGTGGCCGGCGGGCTCACGGGATGGGCCATCGCCAAGCACAACGAAACCGTCCGCATGGCGGCGGCCCAGAACCGTCGGGTGGAGCAGGTGAGCCCCGACGGCAGCGAGCGCATCGTGGCCCAGCCGGTGGACTACGTGGTGTACCAGAAGCCGGTGACGGTGCAGGAGCAGGTCCTGGTTCAGCAAGCGGGTCAAGCCAAGGTCGAAACCAAGACTCGCACCCTCCAGCCTGGAAAGAAGTACGCCAAGGTTCAGACACGCACCTACAAGAAAAATCCCAAGACGCAACAGGAAGCGGTAACCAGCGACACCTCGCAGTTCGTTGCCATCGATTGAGGAATCCGCAACCGGAGGCATCATGGCCTCCGGCCGTAGCTTCGCTTTCGGGCGTTTCAATGGTGCAAGGGGAAAAGTGCGATGATGCCAAGGACGATGGTCTCGGGAGCGCGAAATCTTCTTCAATGGATTTGCGCCGTTCTTTTGATTTCAGGAGGCGCGACGGGGGCTTGGGCCTTGGGCGAAGACGTTTCCTGCCCCCCCGAAGCCCTCGGCAGGAAGACGGCTTTGGTGGTGGGCGCTTCCCGCCCTGGAGGGGAGGCCGACGCGGCGTCGGACCAGGTGCGGGCCGTCCTGGAAGGACGCCTCTTCCAGCTGCCGTTCCAGCTCGTCGATCAGGCGGCCCTCGATGCCATGCTTCCCGAAAAGCAGAAGCAGCTTCTCCTCGCCGGGGACGCCGTGGCGGCGGCGACGCTGAAGGAGAAGCTCGGGGCGGAGCTGGTCCTGACGGTCGCCCTGAGCAGTCGCGTCCAGTCCATGGGCTCCTTCGGGACCAACATGCAGACGGTTTACCTTCAGACGGGGTTGAAGCTCCTGGACGCCGCTTCCGCGAAGATTTTGGCGACGCAGGCTTCGAGCACCAAAGGCGCCGGCCTCGATCCCGTCGGGGTCATTGTCGGAATGGTGGAAAAGAACGCCGACGATCTGGTCGCCGGAATTTTCCGCCAATATTGTCGGCGGGCGCCTCAAGTCTTCTCGGCGAAGCCCGAGGCGCAATCTTCCTTGCCGCCCGAAGGGGCCGGAGAAGGGCCGGACATCGAGGAGCCCCCTTCGGGCGCTGGCGGGCCCCCTCCGCAGCAACCGCGGCAACCGGCTTCGGGGGGCTCCGTGGAGGATTTGTGAGGGCGTTTCCCGAGGAGAGTTTCCGTTTATTCTTCGTCCTGCTTGTTTTCGGGGAGGAGCTTCCATGAGCAGACCGTTCCGTCTTTTCTCGTCCATGTGGATTCTTGTGCCGGCACTGTGCGGCCTGTTGAGCTTGTCGCTCCCTGCGATGGCGCAGGGGGCGGAGCCGCCGTCGGACCCCATTCTGCGCATCGATCCGGAGATGCACACGGCCCCCGTCCGCAGCATCGCCGTGGATTCCCAAGGGCGCTATCTGGTCACGGGGTCCGAAGACAAGACCGTCCGAGTGTGGGACGCCGTCACGGGAGAGCACCTCAGGACCCTGCGCCCTCCCATCGGCCCGGGCAGCGAAGGGAAGATCTACGCGGTGGCCGTGTCCCCCGACGGCTCGACGGTGGCGTGCGGCGGGCGCACGGGCAAGGATTGGGACGATTCCTACACCATCTACTTCTTCGACCGGGAAACGGGTCTTCTCAAGGGAAGGATCAAGGGGGAGTCCTCCCTGATTCTGGACCTGGACTACTCTCCCGATGGCCGGTACCTGGCCGTCGCCCTTCACGAAGGCAAGGGGATGGTGGTTTACGACATGGAGACCCGCAAGAGGGCCGCCGTCGATACCGACTACGCCGCTCCCTGCTTCAGCGTCGATTTCGACGAGGCGGGACGGTTGGTCACGGCGTCGGTTTCCGGCACCATCCGTATTTACGACGAGACGTTCAAGCTCGCGGCCGAGCGCAAGGCCAGGGGCGGAAAGGCCCCTCTGTCGGCGAGCTTCTCTCCCGACGGGTCTCTGGTGGCCGTGGGGTTCGCCGACTCGACGGCCGTTGACATTCTTTCCGGCGAGACTCTCAAGCGCGTCCGGCGGGCCGACACCCGAGGTGTGAGCAACGGCAATCTGGCCAGCGTGGCCTGGTCCGGCGACGGCTCGACCCTCTACGCGGCCGGGCAGTGGGGCAACAAGGAAGGAGCCAACCTCGTTCGCATGTGGAAGAACGAGGGCAAGGGCTCCCACAAGGACTTGGCCGCTTCCCTTCAGGACACCATCCAGCAAGTCGTAGGCTTTCCCGGCGGGGGGGTGGCTTTCGCTTCGGGCGATCCTTCCTTCGGGGTCTTCGACGCCCAGGGCGAGAAGGTCCTTTTCAAGACTTCGCCGGTGATCGACTTTCGGGAAGGCGAGGACGAGCTTCTGGTCTCGCCGGACGGGAAGGTCGTCCAATTCCGCTGCTCCATGGGCGGGGAGACCTTCAAGGCGCGTTTTTCCATCGCGGACCGCTTCTTGACCGAGGACCCTGCGACCGACGGCTCCCTGGAAGCCCCCAGGACAAGGGCCAGGGGCCTGCGGGTGAAGGACTGGGACCGGGGCGGGTCCCCTTCTCTCGACGGAAGAAAGCTGGAGCTGGACAAGCGGGAGCGCTCCTGGAGCCTGGCCATCGCCCCCGACGAGGAATCCTTCGTTTTGGGGACCGACTGGAGCCTTCGCCGCTTCGACCGTAGCGGCGGAGAATTGTGGCGGGTCCAAGCTCCGGGAACGACCCGGGCGGTGAACGTCACCGGCGACGGCCGGACGGTAGCGGCGGCCCACGGGGACGGGACCATCCGCTGGTACCGACTGGAGGACGGCAAGGAGCTGCTGGCCCTGTTTCCTCACGGAGACCGGAAGCGGTGGGTCCTCTGGACGCCGTCGGGCTACTACGACACGTCCGTGGGAGCCGAGAACATCGTGGGCTGGCACAAGAACAACGGTGCCGACGCGGCGGCGGATTTCTTTCCCGTCTCCCGATTCCGCTCGGTTTTCTACCGCCCCGACGTGACCGCCGTGGCGCTGCGGGCCCTGGACGAGGACAAGGCCCTTCAGGTCGCCCAAAAGGAAACGGGGCGCACGACGGTTCGGGTGGACGTTGGCCGGATGCTCCCGCCCGTGGTGACCGTGGTGGACCCGCCCAACGAATTCCAAACGGACAAGGCCGAATTGACCGTCGGCTACGAAGTGCGCTCCTCCACGGAAGAGCCCGTCACGGGGGTCAAGGTCCTGGTGGACGGGCGGCCCGTTCAGTTCGAGCGGTCTCCCTTCGAGGCCCGGGACGGGGTACGGAAGGAGATCACCGTTCCCATTCCCCCCAAGGATTGCGCCGTTTCCCTCCTGGTCGAGAACCGCTACGCGGTGAGCGAGCCGGCCACGGTGAAAATCCGGTGGCTGGCCGAGGAAGCCCCCGCCTCGGCCGAGAGCGGGGGAATGAGCCTGGATTCCCTGGAAGACGCTTTCAAGCCCAAGCTGTACGTGCTGGCCGTGGGGGTGAGCGAGTACGAGCGCGAGGACCTGAGATTGCGATTCGCCGCCAAGGACGCGGAGGCGTTCGCCCAAGTCTTCGAGCGCCAGGAAGGGGGGCTCTACCGGGAAGTGGAAGTGAGGATGCTCGTCGACGACAAGGCCACCAAGTACGACATCCTCGACGGGCTGGATTGGCTGCGAAGCCAGACGACCCAGCGGGACATCGCCTTCATCTTCATCGCCGGCCACGGCATGAACGACGAGCGAAGCGGCACCTACTACTACATGCCCGTGGACGTGGACCCCGACCGTCTCATTCGGTCGGGGGTGCCCTCCACGGACATCACGGCCACCGTCCGGTCCCTGCCCGGCAAGATCGTCCTGTTCATGGACACCTGCCATTCGGGGAACGTGTTCGGAGCCGACGTTCAGACCCGGGGCCTTGCGGCGGGGCCGGCCAACGATGTCATGGGCTTCGTCAACGAGCTCACCAGCGCCGAGAACGGGGCCGTCGTTTTCATGTCGTCTTCGGGAAGCCAAAAGTCCCTGGAGTCCGAAGAATGGGGTCACGGGGCCTTCACCAAAGCCCTTCTGGAGGCTTTGACGGGACAGTCTCCCTTGCTTGGTGGAAGGGAGAAGATCACCATTGCGGCCCTGGATTTCCACATCAGCGAGCGCGTGAAGGAATTGACCAACAACCGGCAGACCCCCAACACCAACAAGCCCAACACCATCGGCGACTTTCCCGTGGCTTTGGCTTCGCGCTCGGGAACTTGATGGAAGGAAATCGCTAGTGGAGCTCGCAATGAAAAGAAGCGGTCTTTCGTTGTTCGCGGTCTGCTGGATGGCTTTGTCCGTTTCGGGGGCAATGCCGTCCGATACGGTCCATGCCCAGAAGCCGGAAGCCCGTGCATTCTACGAGCAAAGTGCTCGTGCGACCGCTCCGGCTCAAAAGAAGGAACTGCTGCTCAAAGCTCTCGGGATTTCGCCGGATTACGCCATGGCTCTCAACAACTTGGCCCTTCTTTACGAAGAGGAAGGAGATTTGGAGCAGGCCAGGGCCTACTATGAAAAAGCCATGAATAGCGAGGACAGGTTTCCGCATCCCTACGCGGGACTGGGGGACGTCTGTCTCAAGCAACGGGAGTACGGACCGGCCATGGAGATGTACCGGGAGTTCCTTCGGTTGGCCGAGGAGGATTCCGTGCGCGTGAGCCACCCGGACGTGGCTCGCTACATCCCTTACGTGCAAGGACAGTTGGCCAAGGCCGAAGCGGGATGGCGGGAAACGGCGGGGCCCGACGCGCCTCCTTTCGTTTCCGCCTGGAAGATCGCTCGCGAGCTGACCAAAGCCAAGACCCGCGGCGTTCCGGGGCACAACAAGATCGCCATCCAGATTCATTTCGCCTCGGGGAGCGCGCGCATTTCCCCGGAATCCATGCCTCAGATGGCGCAGCTCGGACAGGCCCTCGCAAGCGAAGCGCTGGGCAACCGCGTCGTTTCCGTGGAGGGCCACACGGACAGCGAGGGAGGGGAGGAATCCAACCAGCGGCTTTCGGAGGCCCGGGCCCGCAGTGTCAAGGACCATTTGGCAAGCCGTTACGGCATCGAGCCCGACAGGCTGCCCACGCGGGGCTTCGGGGAATCGGACCCCGTGGCTTCCAACGACACGGCCGCCGGGCGGGCGGCAAATCGGCGGGTGGAATTCGTGAACGTGGGCGAATGGAGAGCCGAGGCGGAAGCGGTCCAGCCCGAGCCCCAAGTGACCTGGGTGGAGCCTTCTCCGTCCTTGACGCAGCCTCCTCCGGCGGAGACGGGGCAACCGGCTTCGGTGGAGCCCCTTGCGGACCCCGTCAAAGTGGCCATCTTGAAGCTCAAGACCATGAACACGGGAGACGACCAATTGGGCCCCATGGTGACGGAGTTTTTGACCACGGCCGCCGTCAACACCGGCGTGTTCGGCATCGTGGAGCGCGAGCTGCTGGACCGGATCTTCAAGGAGCAGGAATTCGGTCAAACGGGACTGGTGCAGGACGGCGAAGCCCAGGAGGTGGGGCGCATGGTGGGGGCCGATGCCGTGGTGACGGGCTCCGTGAGCCGGTTTTCCGGAGCGGTTCGCATTG
>Ga0180430_10005538_pt1 | contig 10476 bp, 13 predicted proteins | sample SS_ome_9_FD_132999 | JGI IMG/M metagenome (GOLD analysis project Ga0180430, IMG submission 132999) | Hypersaline lake sediment archaeal communities from the Salton Sea, California, USA - SS_1_S_2 metaG | ecosystem: Environmental > Aquatic > Non-marine Saline and Alkaline > Hypersaline >... | reverse complement strand
TCAGGGTGATCTTGTGGGTGGCGGTCTCGACAAGAATTTCCCCGGTGTCGGTGACGGTCACGGATTGCACTGCGCCGTACTTGTTCGCTTTGATGTCGTTCAACGTGGACTGACACTGGCTCGCGTTCCGGAAGGTCAGAGAAACGTTTTCAACCATGGTTGTCTCCTTCCTTTTTTTCCTTCAGGATCTGGCTCAAGGCGTTGGCCTTGTCGTACACTTTCTTGTACTTTTCCTTGTCCCGGCCGAAATCCACGGCCATTTGAAAGGCTTTCAGCGCCTCTTCCAGATTCCCCGTGCCCAGATAGCATTCGCCGGCGTGCAGGTGCGGGGTCGGGTCCTCGGGCTCCGAAGTGAGGGCCGCCACGGCGTAGGCGTTCAGGGCCCTCTCGAATTCCTTGGCCATTTGCAGGGAGGCCCCCAGTCCCATCCAATATTTGGGAACGAAAGGGTTGAACAGCCCGAGCCAACTGAAAACCTGCGTGGCGTCCTGGTATTTGCCCACCTGATAGAAGTTGTAGGCCACGCTGTAGATGGCCTCCATCTGCTCCTGGGAAAACCCCTTGACCTCCTGAAGGGTGGTCTCCCCGTTGATCACGTCGATGGCGATTTGATGAAACTGCTCTTCCGAAAGCTCCTTGAGGTCCACCATTTCCGTCATGGGACAAGCTCCTTTTCCGGGTCGCGGCTAGATGTTCCGAATGATGGCGTCCTTGGATTCGTTGGATTTTTTCATGATGTCCGAAGACATCTGCAAGGCCTGGCCCCGCTTGCTCATCATGCTCTGGATGTTGAGCATGTCCAGCTCGACGGCGCTGTTGAGGTTCTTGACGTAGTTGTTCACGTACTCCATGTTGATGTCCCACCCTTCCTTCTTCCTGTTTCCGTCTATCTTGATCCCTCTCGCTTGGAGCCAAGTCTCCATGTCGGCGGTCATGTCGGCGGTGCCGCTTCCCGCCTCTTCCTTGCGCTTTTTCATTTGGGCCAGGATGTCGCGGGCCTCGCTGATCTCCGTCTGCTTGGCCCGGATGGTCTCCAAGCGGTCCTTGATCTGGTTGTCCAGGCTTTCGGTCTGGCTGATGGCCAGATAGAACGCGGCAACGTCTATGGGCATGCTCTTGAGCTCCGCGGCGGACAACGTCTGGTACTGAACCCCGCCTGTTCGAAGATCGCTCATGGTCGTCTCCTTTAGATGTTTCGAATGATGGCGTCCTTGGATTCGTTGGATTTTTTCAAGATATCGGAGGACATCTGCAAGGCTTGGCCTCGCTTGCTCATCATGCTCTGGACGTTCAGCATGTCCAGCTCCACGGCGCTGTTCAAATCCTTGATGGAATTGTTGACCTTGTCGATGTTGGTCTCGAGGTCGATGGCTATCAGGCCGGCGAGCTCGCCCTTCGCCCCGTCGATCCGGCCTTGTTGATTGTTGATTTCGCCTTGCTTGGCCGTCATGGCGACTTGAAGGTCGCCGAGCACCTTGTCCATCTCCTGGACAGACAGCTCCTCCCATCCCACGGGCAGCCGTTTGGCCATGTCGATGTATTCCCGCTTGTCGTAGGGCGGGGCCCCTTGGGCCGCCTGTCTCCTGGCGAACCCGTCGTAAGGCCCCCCGCCGACGTCGGGGGGGATGACCCCGTATTTCTCCAGCTTCAGCATCAGCTCCGGGTGGCGTCCCAGGATGATCCGCTCCCCCGTGCTGATGTGCTCCACGCCGTTTTTCTTCAGGTTTTCAAGGGCGGCCTTCAGCTCCTCCATTTCCTTCAGGTCCCCTTTCAATGCCTCCTTTTTCCCCTCGAGCCCCTCCAGCTCCCGGCGTTTGGCGGCGGTCCCGGGGCTTTCCGTCCAGGGAGTCCCGTTTTCCTTCATCCGGCTTTTGAGCCGCTCGGGAATTTCCGGGACCTCGCCGTTTTTGGCCCGGGCCAGGATTTCCTTCATGGAAGCGATCGTCTCGCGAGCTTCGGCCACCTTGACTTGCTTGGCCCGGATGGTCTCCAAGCGGTCCTTGATCTGCCGGTCCAGGCTTTCGGTCTGGGAGATGGCCAGATAGAAGGCGACCGTGTCGATGGGCATGGAGCGCACGTCCAGGGAGCCCGGGGCGAGAGAGAAGTCGGAGCCGGGGCGAATCGGGTCCATCTTTTCCATACCTCCTTGCGGTATCCCGCTTTTCAAACTCGAATGCCTTTCACCCGGGGGGCGGACTTTCGGGGCGGCTCCGGTACCGGAGAATCGTCGGCCCATTGCTCTTCCATTTCCTTGCGCTTTTCTTCGAGGGCTTTCCGGTCCCCGGGGCTCAGCTTGCCTTCGAAGGCCGCCAGCTTTTCCGGCGTGATGCCCAGCTCGTCCATGATCAGCCGTTTCTCCCGCAAGCCCCTTTCGAATTCCTCCTCCAGCTCGTCCATCCTCTGGGCCAGCTCGATGGCTTTCTTCTCGACATCCTCCATGGCTCCCCTCCTTTGAAATCGTTGGCTTTCAATCTTCGCGCCCCCTCCGCGGGAGCGATCCCGTCCTGCCATGCTTCTCCGAAAAGTCGCATGAAAGCATAGCACTTTCCAGCGATCGATCAAGAAAATTGCTTCGCGCGCTTCGCCTTTCCCGCCCAATGGCGAGCCCGGAGAAATCGCGTCGGACACCGGGGCTTCTCTGCCTTTCATTCCTTCCTTTCCCGAAGCTGGTACACCCATTTGAGCACCTCCGCCACGGGCTCCAACAAATTCGAAGGAATGTACCGGTTCGTCTCCCCTTGCTCGTAAAGGTCTCTGGCCAGGGGAACGTTCATCATGACGGGGATGCCTTCTTCTTGAGCGATCTCGACGATGCGCTTGGCCAGCAGGTTTTCTCCCTTGGCCATGACCATCGGCAGCCCGCCTTCCTCCTTGTCGTAGTAGAGGGCCACGGCCAGCCGGGTGGGATTGGTCACCACCACCGTGGATTTTCTCACGTTTTGCGCCATGTTGTCGGAAAGCAGCTCCTGGTGCAACTGGCGACGCTTGCTCTTGATCAAAGGGTCTCCTTCCATTTCCTTGTATTCCCGCTTCACTTCGTCCTTGGTCATTTTCAGCTCCTTGACGTGCTGTGCCTTTTGAAAGAAATAATCCGCGGCGGCGGCGACGATGAAGGCGAAGGAGGAATAGACGACCATCTTCTTGAGCACCGAGGCGAGCACCGACAGCATGGCCGCCGGCCCCCCGTAGGGAAGCCCCATGAGAACGGGCAGGCTGGTCTTGATCACCAGGTACAGCATCAGAGAAAGAAAAAGAATCTTCAGGACCGATTTGAGGAATTCCACCAGGTTCTTGACGCTGAAAATCTTTTTGAGGCCCGAGGCGGGGTTGAGCTTTTTCAGGTCGGGCTTGACGGATTCGAAGGCGAACAAGACGCCTACTTGGAACAAGTTGGCCGCTGCCCCGACGACGATCACCAAAAGCAACAGGGGGAGGGTCAGCGTGAGGAGCTTGACGATCGCCCCGGAGATCACGAGCTTCAGGCTCTGCCTGAAAGGCTCGCCGTAGCCTTCGGTCCCCAGGAAGAGCAGCTCCCTCAGTTGCCGCAGGTACACTTCTCCGAAAATCCAGATGAAAAAGAAAACCGCCAGGATGTTGGCCGCCGAGCCGATCTCGCGGCTCTTGGCCACCTGCCCCTTCCGGCGGGCGTCCCGCAACCGCTTGGGGGTGGGCTTTTCCGTCTTTTCTCCGCCCTGGCTCATCGCATCAGTCCTTCCAGGGTGCCGAACAGGTCCGGCAGCTCGGCGAAGCTTTCGGTGAAAAAGTAAACCAGGACCATCAGGTAGAGGATGATCAGGAAGCTCGCCACGCCGCTTTTGACGGGCATGGAGAGGAAGAAGACGTTCATTTGGGGAACGAAGCGGTTCATGAGCCCCAGGCAGAACTCGGTGAGAAACACGGCAATAAGGATGGGGGAGGCCAGCAGGAAGGCCGAGCGCATGAGCCCGTCGACCTGGCTCAGGAAAAACACGGGGAAGCCGCCGGAAAGGCGAGGGGTCGTGTCGAAAACGGGCCAGAACCGGTAGCTCTCGAACAGCCCTTCCAAAAAGACGAGAAAGCCCCCCGAGACGAAGAACAGGATCGTGACGATCTGGAGCAGAAAAGTCCCCAGGGGGGAGGTCTGGTGACCGTAGAGGGGGTCGAAGACCATGGCCATGGTGGCCCCCCTTTGGTTGTCGATGAGAAACCCCACGATCTCGGCCGTCCAGAACAGAATGCTTACCATGAATCCCAGGATGAGCCCCAGCAGGATTTCCTTGAAGACGACGATGGCGACGGTGAGCAGATTCAGGTCCGCGGGAACGACGGGCGCCAGGAAGGGGTAGAGGATGAAAACGAAGGTGAGAAGGAGGGCGTTTCGGACGTAGGCCGGCAGCATTTTCCCGCCCATGAAGGGCAGCACGGTGAAACAGGCCGTCATGCGGGCGAGGGAGACGGCCAGGATGAAAAGGGCGGACTTGAAGGGAGCGAGATCGATCATCGGACCAGAAACGGAAACGATTCGAAGAGTCGAAGGGCGAAGTCGTAGATTTCCCCCCCCACCCATCGGGCCGACAGCAGCACCGAAACGATGACGGCGACGAGCTTGATGGCGAAGGACACCGTCTGTTCCTGGACCTGGGTCAGCGCCTGCACCAGGCTCACCAGCAGCCCCACCAGGGAGGCCGCCACGATGGGGGGCAGGGACAGGACCAGCACCATGACGAGGGCGTTCCGGGTGAAATCGAGGATGAGGGCTTCGTTCATTGGTAGGTCAACACCAATCCGTGGATGAGGCGCGTCCATCCGTCCAGCAGGACGAAAAGAAGCAGCTTGAACGGCAAGGAAATGGTCATGGGGGAAACCATCATCATTCCCATGGCCATGAGCACGTTGGCCACGATGAGGTCTATGGCGATGAAAGGAAGATAGAGAAGAAAGCCGATCTCGAAAGCCGACGTGAGCTCGCTGACGGCGAAGGAAGGCACCAGCACGGTAAGATCGTCGGACTGGAGGTCCCTCGCCTTCTCCTCTGGCCAGATTTTTTGGGCCGACCTCAGAAAGAAGAGCCGCTGGTCGTCGTGGGAATGTTCTTTCAAGAAGGCTTGAACGGGCTTCCGGGCTTCTTCCACCAGATCCTCGAGCATGACAAGGTTGGCGGTGCTGGTGTCGATCTCCCGCACCCGGTCGAAAACCTCCTGACCCACGGGCGACATGACGTAGAAGGTGAGGATGATGGCCAGCCCGTTGATCACCATGTTGGGAGGGATTTGCTGGATGCCCAAAGCGTTGCGGATGAGGGAGAAGACCACCACCATCTTGATGAACGAGGTGATCATCACCGCCACGAAAGGGGCCAGCGTCAAGAGGGCCAGAACGATGATGAGATAGAAAGGATCAGGAAGGCTCGTCGGTCCCATGGCGGAACACCTCCAAAACCCGGACGGCCACGCGCTCGCCCACTCGAGCCAGCTCTCCCGAGCCGATGCGCCTGCCGTTGGCCCGGATGGTCACGGCCTTGTCCACGGGCGTCTCCAGCTCGAAGGCGACCCCCGGCTTGAGCTCGCCCAGCTCGGCCAATCGAAAAATCTTGCGGCCCACTTCGAATTGAAGCTCGATCTCCAGGTCTTCCAGCCTTTCAGGGGCGTCTTCTCTTGCTTCATCCGTTGCTTCCACAGGGTCTCCTTCCTGAACGACGGCGGTGGAGCCATTGATATCCACGGGGTAAACGTAACGGGGCGGCAGATGGAGCATGAACCGGTTCGGGACGGACGGATGGTAAACGTCCAGCAGAACGAGGTCGCCGGGCCCCAAGCTTTCGAGCTCCTCGACGAAGAGCCGGGCGGCGCCCGCCGCCACCCTGGCCGTCACGGGGATGTCTCCGTCCACGGGCGAGGGAGCGACGGGGGCCCTGGCCACCATCTCTCCCAAACGCCGCAAGCTCCCCTCCCGGTCGAGGTCGAGCCGTCCCCGCACCAGGACCTCCTCCCCTTCCCGAATCGTGAAGTACAGGTCCCCGGGACGGCCCTCCCCCTCCGGGCTCGCCGTCATTTCCTCCACCTTCAGCGCGTAGCCGCTCCGGGCTTCCAATCCATCGAGCAACTCTTCGAAAGTCGCCTCCACCACGGCGGCCCGAATCTCGGGGGGCAGCTCCCGGAAAGCCGTCCCTTGAAAGGCGTCCGTGAGCATCCGGCGCACCGCGGCGTCCGGGACGCTCAAGTTCATGGAAAAATCCACGTCTTCGCAGGAAACCTTCAAGCCGAGCTGAGGCTTGTATCGAAGCTCGGGATGGAAGACCCATTGGACGGAGCGTCCGGCCAAGTCGAAGGCCAGGGCTCCGTTGCGCTTGAAGACCTCGTTGAAGATCGGCAGGTCCTCCGCCGCGATCTCTTTGAAGGGAAAGGGCTCCATTTACGGGCTTCTATTCCTCCTTCCATTCGTCCAGGACGCTGCGCCTCTGGCGGGAGCGCTCCTGGTCCTGTTGTCCCGAAGGGCTTTGTTTGAGGTCCACCTGCACTTCCCCTCCCAGGCGCTCCTGCAACCGGTTTTGCAAGGAGGCCTTTTGGTCCGCCAGAAAGGCGAGGGAATCGGAGGAGCTGGTGGACAGCTCCACGTGCAGCCGCTCCCCCTCCCGGCGAATGTGGATTTCCGTTCCCTCCAGCACCGAATCCTTCAAAACGATGCGCACTTCCTCCTTTCCCGAAAAACGGGGGTCCGTCACCAGCACCCGGTCCACGATCTCTTGAACGGCTTCTGGCACGCCCGGAGAAGAAGAGGGAGGCGGGGACGCCTCGGGACGGGCTTCGCCGGGCAGGGTCCGCGTGAATCTCGAAAGTTTTTGGAGGTCGCTGGACAAGGCGGGACGGTCGAAAGGATCGGGCTCGTCCTCGCTCTCCCCGTGTCCGGGAGGCGCGTCGGGCGATGTCGGGGGAACGGCCTTCGAAGGGGCCGGCTCCGGCCGCGCCGAGGCGGGTCGAAGGGAGGGATCGTCTCGGGACGGCCCGGAGTCCCGGCCCCGGGAAAACGAAGGCGGTGGCGGGAAAGCGGGACGCGCTTCCTTGCCGGGCTCTTCCGAGAGCGGACGTTGGCCCTTCTCCGTTTCGAGGGATTTTCCGGCGAGGCCGGCCTTTTCCCGCAACGTTCCAATCGGTTCGATGTCGGGGCTTGCGGATTTCCCCTTCGACGCCTTTCCCGGAGGCGGGGAGTCGATGGCGGTCTCCGCGAGGAGCTCCCCCTGTCCGACGGGCGCTTGAGGGCGTGCGGGAGGGGGCTCGACGGTCTTTTTCCCCGCCGGGAATCCCTTTGCCGCGGTATCGGGGGCCGAGTCGGGCTTCTCCCCTTCTTCGTCCGGAGGCGGGGAGTCGGCGACGGCCCCCCCGGGCGCGACGAGCGTTCGAGGGGAGGGGAGAGTGTCCTCGGCGGTCTTCTCCCCCGGGAAGGGGGTGCTCCGGGCCCGAAGCCCGGACACCGTCGGGCCCTTCGATTTTTCGATGCTTTGCGATTCTCCCCGGTCCCCGTCTTCGAGCGATTCATCGAGAAATCCTTCCCGTCCCGGATGCGGGGGGGGATCGGGGTCTTCGTCGAGCAGACGGGAAAACCTCCGGGACAGATGGTGGATGCCCTCCTTCTCGTCGGCGAAGGGGCTCGCCGGTTTTCCCGCTTCCGCGCCGGCTTCGGGTGTCGCGCCCTTGGAGGGCGGGATCGAGGTTTTCATGGGGCTCTCCTTGGCTTGTCTGCTTGTCTGTTTGTTCGTTCGTTCGTTTGTTTCAATCCACGCGCCTGCGCGGGGCGCGACAACCGCCTTTTCAGTGCCCGTCCAGCCAGTCGTCCGGCTCGTCGTCTTCGGAATCCCGGGAGCGCAGTTGAAAATCCTCCATTTCCTTTTCCTGAGCTTCCCGTCGCTCTTTCAACGCCTCCTCCATCCAGGACGCTTTGTGCTCGTCGATTTTTCGGGCTTCCCGGACGGCTTCCCGGTAGCGCTCCCTGGCCTTTTCCAGCTCCTCGCGGGCGGCTTCGAGCTCCTCGAGGGCTTCCTCCACCGCCTTTTCCAGAGCGGCTTCCCGGCGGCGCAGACCGCTCACCGTTTCCTTGAGGTCGTCCAGCTCCCCGAGAGGGACGATCTTCCCTCTGATCTCCTCGTAGAGCTCGTCTTCCTTCCGCAGGCGCCACCGCCGGTAGTCGGCCGCCTCTCGTTTGCGATCCTCGACCTTTCGGTTGGCTCGGTCCGTTTCGTGGCGCTTCCGGACCACCTCGTTTTGCGCCCGGTCCTGGCGCACGCGACGGATTTCGAGGAGGTCTTCCAGAGGGTAGCGCATCAGGACGCGAGGTCGATCAGCCTTTGAACGGTTTCGTCGAAAGACGACTTCTCGTGGAGCCCCTGGCGCAGAAAGCCGTTGAGCCGGTCGATCTTCTCCAGCGCCTCGTCCGTCGAAGGGTCCGTGCCTTTGCGATACTCGCCGATGCGCACCAGCAGCTCCACTTCGTTGTACTTGGCCAGCAGCTCCCGGAATTTCGCGGCGGCCTTCTTGTGCTCGGCGGAAACGACGGCGCCCATGACGCGGCTCACGCTGGCCAGCACGTCGATGGCCGGATAGTGGTTGGCGGCGGCCAGCTTGCGCGACAGGACGATGTGGCCGTCCAGGATGGAGCGGGTTTCGTCGGCCACGGGCTCCGTCATGTCGTCGCCTTCCACCAGCACCGTGTAAAGGGCCGTGATGGAGCCTTTGTCCGATTGGCCCGCCCGCTCCATGAGCTTGGGGAGGTTGGAAAAGACCGACGGAGGGAATCCCCGCCGGGTGGGAGGCTCCCCCGCCGCCAAGCCGATCTCCCTCTGGGCCCGGGCGAACCGGGTCACCGAGTCCATCATCATGAGGACCTTCTTGCCCTTGTCCCGGAAGTACTCGGCCACGGCCGTGGCCACGTAGGCGGCCTTGAGCCTCTCCATGGACGACCGGTCGGAGGTGGACACCACGACGACGGACTTCTTCAGCCCCTCCTCTCCCAGGTCCTTTTCGATGAACTCGCGCACCTCGCGGCCCCGCTCCCCGATGAGGGCCAGCACGTTGACGTCCACCTCGGCCCCCTTGGCCAGCATGGCCAGCAAAGTGCTCTTGCCCCCTCCCGCCGCCGCGAAGATTCCCATGCGCTGTCCCACGCCGCAGGTGAGCAAGCCGTCCAGGACGCGAATGCCCAGGGAGAGGGGCTGCGAGATGATCTTTCGTTGCAGGGGGTTGGGAGGATCGGCATAGACGGGGTACCATGCCTCGGCTTGAATGGGGCCCCGGGTGGCGTAGTCCACGGGATTGCCCAATCCGTCCAGGACCCGGCCCAGAAGACCCGGGCCGACGGGAACCATCAGAGACTTGCCCGTCGGGACCACTTCGGTGGCCGACGAGATGCCGTAAAGCTCCCCCAGGGGGGTGAGCAGGGCCGCCTGCTTGGAGAACCCCACCACTTCCGTCCTCACTTCCAGGTCGTCGTGGGGGTTTCGAAGGAGGCACACCTCGCCGATCTTCACTCCCGGAACCACCGCCTTGACGATGGTCCCCACCACTTGAACCACCCGGCCCTTCACTTCGATGGGGATGGCTTCGTCCAGCGCCCGAGTGAAAAGATTGGCGATGTAGTCCAGGCTGCTTTGCACGGCCGGCTCAGCTTTCCGCCTTGTTGTGCCGAATGGCCCGGGTCAAGGCCCGCCGGATGGCTTCCAACTGCACGTCCAGACTGGCGTCCACGACCCCGATCTCGCTTTCCAGGACGCAGCCGTTGGCTCGAAGGCGCGAGTCCGGCGTCACGTCGATGAAGTCGATGCCCGGAAAGTCTCCCATGATCTCTTGAATCCGCTTCCTGACGTTGTCGAGGTCCTCCTGGGCCACCCGCAGCGTCACCTGCTTCTGGTTGCGCACCAGCCTCAAGGCGTTGCGCACGATCTTGAGCACCAGTTCCCCGTCGTCCAGCTCGCCGACGATCTTGTTGACGGCTTCGAGAACGATGTCGCAAAGGGTTTGCTCCACCGTGGCGAAGTAATCCACCGTCTTGCCCACGGTCTCCATCATGCGCTCGACGATGTCCCCCTTGCCTTCCTCCAGCCCTTCCTCGTATCCTCGCTTCTTCTCCGCTTCGTAGGCTCCGCGGGCCTCCTCCAGGATGCGCTCGGCTTCCCGGCGGGCCTTTTCCAGAACCTCCCCGGCTTCCACGGCCTCCCGATACTCCGAAGCCTTGATCACCCCGCGGTCTCCCGGAAGCTCGAAAACGTCCTTTTTTATGAAAGATAGGGTCGCCATGAAGGATCGATCTCCTGGAGAAGCACTTTGCGCGTCAGCTTCCACGCCAAAGAGCGGCTCGCTTCCGGAAGCGCCTCCGCGGCTTCCCAACGGCCGGCGAACGCCCGGGGAAGCTTCCACAGCATCCGGAGGGCAAGGTCCGGGGGCAGAAAGGACTTCAAGCAGCCCATCCCCCTCCGCAAGAACGCTTCGAGCGAGGGCCCTCCGGGCAACG
>Ga0180430_10005537_pt1 | contig 10480 bp, 9 predicted proteins | sample SS_ome_9_FD_132999 | JGI IMG/M metagenome (GOLD analysis project Ga0180430, IMG submission 132999) | Hypersaline lake sediment archaeal communities from the Salton Sea, California, USA - SS_1_S_2 metaG | ecosystem: Environmental > Aquatic > Non-marine Saline and Alkaline > Hypersaline > Sediment... | reverse complement strand
TCCGCTGTGGAGGCAACGCTAGTTGCGACACCAAGACCGACAAACCAATGGTGCGAATGCGCCCATCCCGGGTCAGCCGATGACAGTTTCTTCGTAGGCACACAGGATGTGAGGGCATCCGGCGCGCTCGGTGGGAGACGAACCGGTCCATGTGCGCCGGCATCCCCGTCCCCACGCATTCGGAATGGCCTGGGCATCCGATGGATCACGTCAGAGACGCTGACCGGGCCCGAGCCTTGGAGCCCGCGCCCAGGCTGCCAGCTATTCAGACTACGCATGGGTGGGATTCGAACGTTAGTCCGATTCTGTCTGGCGGGGCCGATGGGCTGATCGAAGATGGTCAAAGTGAGAGTGCCTGCACACCGAGGACCGCGAGTCCCGCCTTGTCCGCTGGTTCGGCTGAGGGTATACTGCGGCGGCGCCGGAGGGAGCAGGCTCGTCCACGAGGTCTTTGGTGCTGCAGTCTTGATCTCCACAGACAGACGGGAGAGGACAGGTTATGACTGACACATGTCGGGACACAACAATAGATCGGAATCCGGAACCAAGACCGTTTTCGCACGGGGAGCGGAGGACGCCACAGAGGACCGCAGATGAGTGCTTGCTCGACGCCCGACCGGGAGCGGCGCCCGATTTCACCGATACCGATCCCTGGCGCGTGCTGCGGATCCAGTCCGAGTTTGTGACCGGCTTCGACACGATGGCAGGTATGGGCCCGGCGGTGACGATCTTTGGCTCGGCACGGACCGCCGAGGATGCCCCAATCTATCAGGCGGCGGTTGAGACCGCGCGGCTGTTGGCCCACGAGGGGCTTGCTATCATCACAGGCGGCGGCCCAGGTATTATGGAGGCGGCCAACCGAGGCGCACAGCTCGGCGGGGGTGTCTCGGTGGGCTTCGCCATTGAGCTGCCTCGCGAGGAGGCCGCCAACCCTTACCTCGACATTGCGCTGACCTTCCGGTATTTCTTCGTGCGGAAGACGATGTTCGTCAAATACGCCCATGCCTTTGTCATCTTTCCCGGCGGATTCGGCACGATGGACGAGCTTTTTGAGGCCCTGACCCTGATCCAGACGGATAAGATCCACAACTTCCCGGTGATTCTCTACGGCTCCGATTATTGGGCGGGGCTGGTGGACTGGATGAAGGGCACGGTGACGAGCCGCGGGAACATCTCTCCTGAGGACGACGAACTGTTCGTCCTGGCAGATTCCCCCGAGGCGGTGCGCGACAACCTGGCAAGAGCTATGGGGTTAGCTGACGACAGAGCCTGACAGATGAATGATCGGTTGATTGGGGAGTGCCCGCACGCAGGGGCGCCAGGGCTATTCAGGCCCGCTGGATATAGCTTTGGGCCAGGTAGCCTATGGCCCGAAGCCCGACTGATGCATCACGTCGTTGGTCTCCCAGTGAGGCGCGCCAGTGTGAGCCGCTGCTGGCCTCTCGCCCCCCTATCCCGGCCCGACATCTTGCCTTGCCGCGTCCGCACTCCGTGGACCCGGGATCGAGCCGGCGCTGGGCGGCCCACTGAATCTGGCGGTCCGGCTAGAGCCTGGTCTGTGGAGCATCAGCGGTCAATGACCGCCAATCTCGTGTCTCGGGTACTGGCAGGTATAGTCCCCTGACGGACATAGCTATGGCTCACCTGGAGACGAGGGGTATCGCCGTACACAGTGAGAACCTGAAGCGCACGTTCGGGAGCACCGACGACCCGGCGCACGTGGTCGCCGTCGATGGCCTCAGCCTGGAGGTCCGGCTTGGCGAAGTGTTCGGCTTGCTGGGTCACAACGGCGCAGGCAAGACGACCATGATCCGTCTCCTCAACGGCGTCTTAGCCCCAACCGCGGGAAGCATGAGGGTATTGGGCTGCGACCCTGTCGCGGAGGGACCGTCTCTACGGCGCGAGACAGGGGTTCTGACCGAGTCCCCGTCCCTCGATGAGAAGCTCTCGGCTCGCGAGAACTTGACTATCTACGGTCGTCTCTACGGTGTCGACGAGACGGCGATCCAGGGCCGCATTACAGAGATCCTCGAAGCATTCGATCTCATTTCCCGAGCCGCCGAGCCGGTGGGCGGGTACAGCAAGGGGATGAAGCAGCGGCTCGCTTTGGCGCGAGCCCTGCTGCACGACCCTCAGCTGATCTTCCTCGATGAGCCCACGGCAGGCCTCGATCCCGTAGCCGCGAAGTCCGTGAGGCAGCTGATCCTGCGCCTCACGGAGGAGGATCGCCGGACGGTCATCCTTTGCACGCATAATCTCATCGAAGCACAGCGGCTATGCGACCGCGTAGGTGTGATGGAGCGCGGGCAGCTCGTCGCCCTGGGGACGCCGTCCGGCCTCGCACGCCGGCTTCAGCACGGCGTGCGGTTGAACATCGAGATGGACAGCTGGGAGCCCGGTGCGGTCCCGCTCCCCGAGGCGGCGCGGGAGGTCACCTGGAGCGAGGAGGACCGGGTTCTCCAGCTCCGTCTCCCCCGCCGGGAGGATATCCCCGGTCTGGTCGCCTCCCTCATCGAGGCCGGTCGACGCATCTACAGGGTCTCTCCTGAAGAGCCAACGCTTGAGGATGTCTACTTCGCGCTTCACGAGGAGCATGGCGCTTTGACACGACGGGGGACGGCTTGACGAACGAGAAGGAGTCTTCACGGCACACGGTTATCAACTGGCGCGTCGTCCGCACGCTGGCCCTGCGCGATCTGACAATCGTGGGGCGCAGCAAGGCGATGCTGCTGCCTATGATCGTCGTGCCCCTCATCTTCGTCGTCGCGATCCCTCTGGGCATCGGGCTCTTCGCGCCGCAAATGGCAGCGGCCGGGGAAAGCGGGGACCTGGGGAGATTCCTCGAGATGATGCCGGCCCCCATGCGTGAGGCCTTCTCCGGGTACACGGAGGCTCAAGTGATCGTGGTGGCGATAACCGAGCACATCTTCGCCCCCATGTTCCTTATCATACCCCTCATGGTGGCCAGCACCATCGCGGCAGGCAGCTTCGTGGGCGAGAAGGAGCGGGGTACTCTCGAGGCGCTCTTGCACACGCCGACTACGGACGTGGAACTCTTCATAGGCAAGCTCCTGTCCGCGTGGATCCCCGCCTGCATCGTCGGCCTGGGTGCCTTCTTGATCTACGCGGTGGTCGCCAATGTCGGAGCCTGGCACGTGATGCGCAGGGCGTATTTCCCCAACGCCACCTGGATCGTGCTGGTGATCTGGGTGATGCCGGCGGCGGCGGGGCTGGGGCTGGGGATGATCGTCTTGATCTCCTCCCGGGTCAGTACGTTCCAAGAAGCGTATCAGATTGGGGGCGTGGTGGTGGTGCCTGTTCTGCTGCTGGTGTTCGGCCAGCTCGCGGGCGTCCTCTACCTCAATGTGGTCGCCGTACTGGCCCTGGGCGCGATTCTCTGGGCCGTGAACGCCGGGATTATGTGGTTCGGCGCTCGTACGTTCAGGCGAGATGAGATCATCGCTCAGCTGTAGGGTGACCGTACGAGCGTCTGCCCCGCCGTACCGAATGCTGGGCTGAGGCCCGCGTCCGCCGAGATGCGGGGGGGCCCACGTGGGACCTTCTGTCGCCGGGATGGATTCCGTCCGACAAGTTCGACGTATGGCAGAGACAGAGGAGGCAAGGTCGATGAGAGGGATGGTTGTGTATGACTCGCTCCACGGGAATACAAAGCAGGTCGCCGAAGCCGTGGCGGACGTGCTCAGGTCCGCGGGCGATGTCGAGGTCCGGCACGTCGGGGAGGCAAAGGCCCAGGAACTGAGTTCACTGGACGTGCTCGTCGTCGGCGCTCCCACCCACGCCTTTCGGCCCTCGCCGGAGGCGAAGGCGTTCCTCAAGAGCATCCCGAACGACGCGCTCAAGGGGGTCAGGATCGTCGCGTTTGACACCAGGATCTCCGGGGAGGATACTGACTCGGGATTCCTCTCCTTCTTGATCCGGCTCTTCGGCTACGCCGCCAAGCCGATGGCGGACAGGCTGCAGCGGAAAGGCGGAACCCTCGCGCTCCCACCTGAGGGCTTCTACGTGGAGGACACCGAGGGTCCGCTCAAGGAGGGCGAGCTTGAACGGGCCAGGGCTTGGGTCCGCCCTCTCGCGTCGGCGGACTGAGCCTTGTGCATCATCCGTGGAAGCACGTAGGGCAGGTTTCCGTACCTGCCGCCTCCCCGCTGCCTGTCGTAGTGACCGCCATGGCGGTTGCATCAAGACTTCCATCCCGTGATCAAGCCATGCACTCGAAGAGACCTCTCCCTGCGCGTCCATCTCATCGCATCACCACGGACCCGACCCAGCGACTAAAGTCGCCACTACGATCACTACCGGCATCGTCGGGGATAGAAATCCGACCTACATGGCCTGACGATGTACGTAGGGCAGGTTTCTGTACCTGCCGCCGTCGGCTGAACCAGGTTGCGCCCTCCCCCACGGCGTGCGTGGCGGCACCTTGACTGTAACGTCGATAGGTATATAATTACTTTGATGCTCATCAACATCAAGTGACGCTTGTGAAATGGGAGGTGTGACAGTCGATGGATGACCAGACGTACGTCAATGAATTGCTTTCTTTCTTCAAGGCCCTTTCGGACGCCAATCGCTTGCGGATCGTGGCGCTCCTGTCCGATCAGGATCTGACCGTTGGTGAACTGGCGGAGATGCTGGATCTGAGCTCCGCGACGGTCTCGCACCACCTTGCCAAACTCTCGGACGTGGGGCTGGTGAGCGCCAGGGCCGAGGGGTACTACAACGTCTATCAGTTGGACCTCGACGCCCTGCACGAGATGGCTAAGCGCATCCTGTCCGAGGAGACGTTGTCCAGCGTCGCCGCGGATGTGGACGTGGATGCGTACGATAGGAAGGTCCTGGAGACCTTCATGTCGTCGGAGGGCCGGTTGCTCCAGTTCCCGGCGCAGCAGAAGAAGGAGGAGGCGGTCCTCCGCTACGTCGCACGCGCCTTCGAACCGGGGCGCCGATATCCTGAGCAGGAAGTCAACGAGATCCTCTCCCAGTTCCACGAGGACACCGCCCGTCTCCGGCGGAATCTGGTAGTCTTCGGGTTCATGGATCGTGAGGGGGGCGGCGGTGACTACTGGCGCGTGGAGAAGCACGCATGAGCGGACGCGTCGTGATCGTCACGGGGGCGAACGACGGCATTGGGCTGGCGATGGCACGGTCTCTGCTGACCCTTGGTGATCGCGTGGGGGCCCTGGACGTTGAGGAGGACAAACTGGCCGAGCTCGCGGCCGACCAGGGAGACCTGCGTCGTTACCGCTGCGACGTCACCGATTCGCAACGGGTACGAAAGGTGGTCTCCGATGTTCATGGTGCGTGGGGCCATGTCGACGTGCTGGTGAACAACGCCTGCATTGCCCTCTTCAAGCCCTACGTGGAACGACCTCAGGAGGAAATCCGCCGCGAGTTTGAGGTGAACTACTTCGGATACCTGAACGCGATCGACGCGGTGCTGCCAGCGATGCGCGAGCAGGGACACGGCGTCATCCACAATATGAGCTCTGGCGTCGGCATCACGGGGTATCCTGGCATCTCCGGCTACGCGTCCACGAAGGGGGCCATCGAGGCGCTGACCCGCACGTTGGACCTGGAGCTCAAGCCCTATGGTATCAGGGTGAATCTGATGCACCCGCCCCTCACCCGCACCCGGTCGTCGGCGCCGCTGGGCGTGCCGCCCCAGATGATGGCGGACCCGGAGGAGGTGGGGAGAAAGCTGGCCAGGAAGGTCGGTGAGACGGCACCGATCCTGACGCCGGATCTGAGCACCCGGATGGGGATCCTGGCGAACCAACACTTCCCGGTGCGCATGGGGCGGTTCCTGGCGAGGATGGCGCGGCGGGCGGAGGAGAGGGGGCGACGGGAAGCGGACGGTAGAACCTAAGGGTCTCGACAAAGCGCTCAAGGAAGACGAACTCTTGTGCTGGGCAGGATCCGTCTGTCATCTGGGCTGCCCTTGGGAACCTTTGCAGTCGGCAGGCAGCCAACGGCGGCGGGTCGACACAGTCCCTTGGTGACCTTCGGGCGCCTTTGTGCCCATTGTGGTTCCTTTCAGCGTCACACTAGGTATCTCACTCGAGAAAGAGGTTCGTAGCCATGAACACACCGAAGCTTGGTTCTCCCTGGAAGAGCCTGCCTGTGGGGGCCGATCTCACCCTAGCCTACGGCGCCACGCTCGTCATCGCTGCCTTGCTGGTCGCCGGATCCGGGGTGGGCTTGCTCTTCTCAGACCAGGTCTACCCCACCGAGACCCTGCGCCGTATGACCATCTCCAACGATGCCATCAACCTGATCGTCGTACTGCCCGCCCTCCTCGTATCGCTGATGGGGGCTAGAAGCGGACGACTCCTTGGGCTGCTCTTCTGGCCGGGCGCCCTTCTCGCCGTGACCTACAATGCCGTGGCCTATGTCTTTGCCCTTCCCCTCAACGCGGCTTTTCTGCTGGCCCTGGGACAAATGGTGTTGAGCCTCTACGTGGTCGTAGGACTGATCGCTGCCGTGGACGTGGTCCGGCTCGAGAGACGCATTCGGGACGGAGTGCCGGAGCGCGTCTCGGCCAGCGTGCTGGTCGTGCTTGGTGCCGCGTTCCTCCTCCTCGCCTTGGGGACAATGATCCAGGGAGCCCTCGGTCTTGTGGAGACCCCGGCGGAGATAGGGGTCTTCCTGGCGGACAGCCTGATTGCGCCGGCGTGGGTAGTCGGGGGCGTGCTACTCTGGCGCGGCAGGCCGCTGGGTTATCTGGCGGGCGGAGCACTCCTCTTCCAGGCTAGCGTGCTGTTCGTCGGCGTGATCGGTTTCACCCTACTGCAACCGCTGATGACCGACGCGCCGTTCGTCCTCGCCGATACCCTTGTACTGATCGGCATGGGGCTGGTATGCTTCATACCCACCGTGCTCTTCGCGCGCGGTGTGGTAGATAGGGAGAACGGCTAGACGATGAATCGGATCCAGGGGGACCTCAGGGGACGGATGAGGAAGGTGACACAGAGTTGCGGGCGCGATAGAGCTTCCAAGCTGATCCACGGAGCACTCGTTGCCTTGCTCAGCCTCGGATTCACCCTTGCGTCCCCTGCGTTAACGTCCCTCGCCGAGCCGCGGCCTGAGGGTCTACACCTGCCCCTGTGCGCCCGCTCGAGCGCGGGCCCCGGCGATCCCGAGGAGCTGGGGACATTCCTTGACGGTGTGATGGATGCCCACCTCAAGGCCCATCACGTCCCCGGGGCCGTGGTGACGGTGGTCGTGGATGGAGAGCGCTTCTTCACCAAGGGATACGGCTACGCCGATCTGGAGGAGCGCACGCCGGTCGACGCCGAGAGGACGCTCTTCCGCCCGGGTTCGATCTCGAAGCTCTTCACGTGGACAGCCGTGATGCAGCTTGTCGAGGAGGGCGCCCTCAGCCTGGACACTGACGTCAACGAATACCTCGATCTCGCGATCCCGGACACCTTCCCCGAACCCGTCACGGTGAACCACTTGGTGACCCATACACCGGGCTTCGAGGACGTGGGGGCTGGTCTCTTCTTCCCCGACGAGGAGAAGCTGATCTCGCTCGAGGACTACGTCAAGGGCTACCGTCCGGCCCGGGTTTTCCCTCCAGGTGAGGTGGCGGCCTACTCCAACTACGGCACAGCCCTGGCGGGCTACATCGTCCAGCGGGTCTCCGGTATGCCCTTCGAGGCCTACGTGGAGGAGCGCATCTTCGCGCCGCTGGGTATGGAGCGGAGCACGTTCCGCCAGCCCCTGCCCGCCGAGCTGGCCGAGGACATGGCCCGCGGTTACGGCTTCTCCCAGGGAGGGTTCATCGCGGGCGAGTTCGAGTTGATCTCGGGCAGCCCGGCCGGAGCCATGAGCACGCCCGGCGCCGACATGGCCGCGTTTATGATCGCCTATCTTCAGGGAGATGCCTACGTTTCCCAGCGCATCTTGGAGGCGGCTACAGTCCAGGAGATGCACGCCGCCCAGTACGTGCCCGATCCACGGACCCATGGGTTCGGCTACGGCTTCTTCCGGAACCGGATGAACGAGCCACTGATCGTCTCCCACGAGGGGGACACGATGCTATTCCACAGCGGGTGCTACCTGCTTCCCGAGGAGGGTGACGGTCTCTTCGTCTCCTACAACAGCGCCGGCGGGTCCCAGGCGCGCGTCGAGCTGCTCGAGTCCTTTCTGGACCGGTACTATCCGGCTCCGCCCCCGGAGAGTATCATACCACCCGCCGATTTCTCGTCTCGTCTGGACGCCTACACCGGTCAGTATCATCCAGCACGCCACAACTTCACCACGGCGGAGAAGATCCTGCTCCTCTTCCAGCCGGTCACCATTTCTGAGGGACCCGAGGGGAATCTGACCGTCAACCTCTTCGGGACGCCGGACCAGTACGTGGAAGTCGAACCCAGGCTGCTGCGCGAGGTCCGGGGCGAGGACCGGGTGGTCGTTGACTTCGACGACCAGGGGCGGGTGACCCGCGCGATCCCGGCCAGCGTCATTCCCTACACCCTTTTCAGGGCGCCCTGGTACGCGACGATGACCTTCACCCTGGTCCTGCTGATTGGTGGTCTCGTTCTGTATCTCTTCACCCTAGCGGGATGGGCCGTGGCATTCTTCACGACGCGGGCTCACGATAGAGACGCGCTTCCGCCCCTTCTCGCGCGGGTAGCCCGCTGGGTGGCGGCGGCCTTCGTCCTGGTCACCGTGGTCTTCTTCATCAGTTTCCTGAGCATCATGGGGAACGTCGATCCGGCCTGCGGGGTCCCGGACGTCTTCTTCGGTGAGGCCCAGGGCCTGAGCCTGGTGACTGCGCTCACGTACGTGGTCGCCGCCCTGGGTGCGGGTATGGTGGGGATGAGCGTGCTTGCCTGGGTGCAGCGGTACTGGGGATGGTTCAGTCGGGTTTGGTATACATTCCTGACCCTGGTGGCGATGGGCTGGGTGTGGTTGTTGGCGTACTGGAATCTGCTGGGGCCCGGGTTCTAGGGCACGTACAGCAGACCTGACAGGTTTTTGTCTCATCCTTGCCGAACATACAGCTCGTGCACAACCACCGAGTTCGGTGAGCCGAGACCCAGCGAAAACCTGTCAGGTCTTGGCGAGAATGGGGGCCAACGTGAGGAAGGCAACGCGAATCGCAGCAGCTTCGCTGGGCGTCTTCGCCGGGATCGGCGGGCCCGAGCACGGCATCTTCGAGATCATGCGCGGCGACGCCAGACCCCAGACGCTCGTCTTTCCCTCGATGGGTCCACCCTGCGATCCGGAGGCCGTCTGGCACGCTTGTGAGCCCGCGGTGTCGGTCATCCCGAACTACCTGGTAACGGGAATCCTGGCCGTGGGCATTGGTCTGGGTACCATAGTCTGGGCCGCGGGCTTCATCCACCGCAAGCGCGCGGGCCTGGTTCTGACCGCCTTCTCGGTGGCCCTGCTCCTGGTCGGAGGCGGCCTCATCCCCCCCGTCTTTGGGATCATCGGCGGCATCATGGCCACGCGCATCCACACACCGGTCAAGCGGGGCCCCACGTGCGTCTCCGGGGCCTTGGCCCGTCTCTGGCCTTGGTCGCTGGTCGCCTTCTTCATCCTCTTGTGGGCCCAGTTTGCCATCGGCTTCTTCTTCAACGACTGGTTTATGGACAGCGGATTCCTGATCCCGGTCCTCCTCCTTGGGCTGCTAGCCCTTGCTGTCCTCTCGGCGTTGGCCCGCGACACCGAACGTGCAGCGGAGAGATAGGACAACCGTACCCGCATGCCTGGAGGCCTGGTGCCCCCGTATCTTGAGGCCATCAATTGACCACCCATGCGGCGTCGCAACGAGCCAGCAGCGCCGATCCCGGACTACGGGATTCCTCCCAGACCACGATGGGTTTGGGCTCCAGCCGGGAGGTGAAGAGCTGCTGACTTGGTTCCGTGCCCGGCCGCAGCTGCCGTCTGGAAGGGGCGCGCCGCCCTCAACGTCTACCTGCCTTGGGTGCTGGGGCGGGCTTGGGCCCTAGAACTAAGAGATTTGATCAGGATCCGCTCAGGAAGACACTGGAAAAGCGCACGTCGGTGCCGGCAGGGCGCACCCAGTCACCTTCGGGCCCTCGCCATCGCCCTGGATCCTGCGCGCCTGACGTCCCCCGTGCGTAGTCTGCTTTCCACCGCACCGTATGGACTGTGTCGCGAAGCTTCTATCCCAAGCAGCGTCCTGAGGGGCAAAGTACTACACGAAAACAGAGGGAATACTTCATGAGCGCCGAAATCCTCGTCTTCTCCGGCACGGGAAACTCACTGGCCGTCGCCCAGGATCTGTCGAACCGAATGGAGGCCAAGCTCCTCTCCATCCCCACCCTGATGACACGTCACCAGGTCTCCATCGACGCCGACCTCGTGGGCCTGGTCTTCCCCGTCTACCATAAGAGCTTCCCGCTGATCGTCAAGCGTTTCATCGAGAAGCTGCATTTGCGCCACGGTACCTACGTCTTCGCCGTCTGCACGTGCGGCGACACGC
>Ga0180430_10005533_pt1 | contig 10483 bp, 6 predicted proteins | sample SS_ome_9_FD_132999 | JGI IMG/M metagenome (GOLD analysis project Ga0180430, IMG submission 132999) | Hypersaline lake sediment archaeal communities from the Salton Sea, California, USA - SS_1_S_2 metaG | ecosystem: Environmental > Aquatic > Non-marine Saline and Alkaline > Hypersaline > Sediment... | reverse complement strand
GGCAGTTCCGCATCAGCTTCAGTATCCTCATCGATACCGGCATAGAGCTTACGCAATTCGCGAGCTCGATGAACAATATTAGTAAAGGCTTCGGGAGTCTTCATTTTCGACTTCTTACCCGCCCCGTAAACTTCCGACCACGTACTAAAATACGGAACGTTGAAGTCGGCCCAACAGTAGAGCTTTTGCATCGACTCTTCGTCAAGCTTCACTCCGTTGTGTCCTTTTTCGAGCATCTGGAAAAGTTCGCTCGTGCTCGTGTGATATTCGAGCGGCTTAAGCAGATGCGCGTCACTTTCCGGACCCGTTCGACGCACGTACGGATGCAGCGCGTGGTACGAATTCGAGAACGCCTCGGGACCGACTTCATTGTCTGCGAAGTTCGGTCGCTCCGGCTTCTCGCCATTATGACAACCGACGCAATATTTATCGAGAATCGGCTGAATCTCACGTTCAAACCCGAACGCTCGCGCCTCGCCGTAGAACGGTTCAATCCGACTTGGCGGCTTGCGTGCGGCGATCGCAAACTTCGCAGGAGTACCGCTGTTTTGCGATTCATGACACCCAACGCACGAGAGTCGTTCGCCCGGCATACCGACGAACCAGGACCGCATCAGTTGCAGCGCCCGACCCTTTTCATCGAGCGGCTGAATCGCGATCGGCGTATTTGCCGGAATCGTAAACATCGCCGAGCCGTCTTCGTAAACGGGAACCTCGCCCAGGATTCGCTTTGCATCCCAAGAGCTCTCCATGCCGAACATCGTATGCCCACCGATACCCGCGTATCCGTATTGGTAGGCCATCAGTCGCAGCTTCTTGACCTGCCCGCGCGGAATGCCCGCCAGACCCGGCCCGAAATGAACGTCGGTAATGAAGACGAGCGATTGATCCGTCACGTCGTTGAATCGCGGCGGAATCGTTCGAGGCGTCTGTCGCGGCTGAACCGCGACGGGCTCGAAAAGTCCGCATTCCGCATCTTCCTTAATCAGCAGGAAGTTGTCGAACGCGTCGACCAGGTAAATCGCCCATGGCGCCTGCGGATCGAGCTTACACGAAACGAGGAAGTACTTATCCGAAAGAGGCCAAGGATGCAGGAACTTCGGCCAAGACGCATCGACCAGTCGGTCAACGATTCTTGGCTTGAATTCTTTGCCATGGCCGGGGATCTGCTGCACGACACCATCCGCTTCGCGACGACCCTTGAGCGGATCGAAGACGAACAGTTCGCCCGCACGGGCCGTACCGTGGTGACCGGTTACGACGGCGACAAACTTCGACGGGTGATTCGGAATCGGCTTGGCGTAGAACATCGAGTTCGGCCAAAACGAGTTGCTACCATAATATTCCTTCTGATCCGTTCCATCCGGATTACAGTGGAACAGAATTCGCGTAAAGTAGTGCGACGCGTCGGTATATTCCCAACGCAGGTACATCAGGCGACCGTTATGCAACACGGTCGGGCACCAGTCTTGATCCTGTTCGAAGGTAATCTGACGAACCGACTCGCCGTCAGCTTCGAGGCGGTAAAGATTCGCGACACGTCCGCCACCGCCGATGCAGGGAATTCCCATCATACAAGCAGTCGAAGCATAAACAACCGCACCGTCAGGCAGGTAGGTCGCCTCGGCGTTGTCGTAGTCTTCGCCCGTCGATTTCGTAACTTGACGGAGCGAGCCGTCTTCAAGATCGGCTTCGAAAATCTGCCACGTCTTTTTATCGCTAAGCGCGGTAACAAGCATTCGGTCGCCGTCCCAGTGCAAGTTCATATCGCCGATGAACGATTCGTGCGGCGCCTCGATGAGCGTCGTCATTTCATTGTCCGGCGACGTAGGCGACATTTGCATGATCGCGTTGCCGTAATTTCCCTTACCCCGAGCACAGGATGAAATCCAGTTATTAACCAGACCGGCGTTCTTCGCACGACGGATCAAGAGTCGCTCGAAGTTCATCAGCGGGTTGGACATCAGCGCTTCACGACGGAACTTGCCGTACTCAGTCGCGACAGCGACGATTTCTTCCATCGCGGCCGGCTCCGAGAGATCACCACTCAAAAGCTCCGCGAACTTCGTCTTGTACTCTGCAAGCGTCGCTAGAAACTTTTCGCCCGGATACTCGTCGCCATACGTCTCTTCGAGGTCCTCGATCGCAAGTTGAAGCGAATCTTGACTCGTGACCGCGTTGGCTAGATCGGCCGAAATCGCTTTCAAGCGTTGATTCAATCGCTTTTGCTGCTGCAGAGCGAGCCACTGCTGCTTTTCTTCCTCGGACTCGAAGAGATTCGGATCGTTAATATCGGCCAAGACTTGGATTTCGACATACGCCGATGCACCGGCCGCATCTCCAGTCTTAGCGGGCGCGCCGGCTTTTAGGCGATGCGTTCCCCAGATCTTAATCTCAACCCAATCGAAGGTCTCTTCGGTAAGGTTTCCGCCGTCCGCATTCTTAAACGCAGCAAGGAATCCACCACCGTTTGCACCAAGAATCGTGTCACCAGAGGTGAACGTCGGCTCCTTAGAAAACACGGGCGGCTTTCCAGGCTTTTCCGAACCATTGGCCAGCCGGATTTCAAAATCCTGATTCGTCCGAGTGTCCTTGTTGCCCGTGTATATTCGAATCTCTCGAATCTTTCGCGGTCGGCCCAAATAATAGAGAATTCGCGCCGGCTTGCCGTCGATCATGACACGACCATTGGCCGCAAGTGCACCGACCTGCCCGTCGATCAGCATCTCCGCCGTGCCGCTAACACCCGAGATATCCGAAACATAAGTGCCTGGCAGCGCCAGCAGATTTAGTTCATGTTCGGCAGCAACTTGCTTGCCCATTTCGGCAAACTCTTCGGCATTCGCTGCCCATTTCTTGGTTTCCATCACCGTCTCGGCATTGGCACACGTGCAGCTTAGCAGCGTGACCAGCGTGAGACAGAAGCTTGTGGTAATTCCAGCAATTCTCATAACGATCGAGTTCCTTTTCCTAGAAGATTGCATGTGATGCAAAGGCGAAAATGGCGGGAGGGTTCAGGCAGGACCGAGCTGCGACGCCCAAAACCGGCATGTTACGGTCCGGTGATTACAATCACAAAATTGGCGGAGGTCGGCAATCTATTACCTTTGCACTAAATATATAGTCCCATTGTACACGGAATTGCCAACCCAATTCAAGACCGCACCTTGAAATTCAAAGCTGAAAAACAAGCCAAAAAGAGGGGATCACGCACTCAGCTACGTATCAACTAAAGAATGTGGCAGATCGGCAGGAACATCGAACGAAAAGGCTTCCCAAAGAATCATGAACTTCACTGCTGATTACAAGAAATAAAAATGCCGCTCGCAGCTTAGCAATTCTAAGATTTTCCATCCTGCCCCTATAGGAAACAGAAAACCTTATGCTAAGCCGCAAACGGCTACAAATATTTCAAGCATTGATCTAAGAAACAGTGCTATTGCGCCGGACCGTAAAACAACACTTTTCCGCCGACCTTAAACTGATTGATCATCTTCTGCGTCGCAGGCGAAGTAATCCATTCGATATACTTCTTTGCTGCAGAATAGTTCACCTCCGAATGTCGCCTGGGATTGACCGCAATCACACCATAAGGATTCGCAAGGCGGCGGTCGCCTTCGCTAAGGATCACCAGATCGGTTCGTGGGGGATTAGCAAGCGAATAGGCATAAAAGGTGCCTCGATCGGCAAGCGTATACGCACCTCGCTCTGTCGCATAATTGAGCGTCGCTCCCATTCCCTGGCCGATCGACTTGTACCAGCTCCCCTGTGGTCGAACCATGGAGACAACCATTTCGCTTCCAGACTTGATTAATGTTCGCTGCTGATTAATAAGTGGTAGTTCGGTCGCCTTCCAAAGATCTTGCTCCTTGATATGCGTGCCCGACGCGTCGCCGCGTGAAACGAATTCCTGATTCGACTTTGCGATTCGCTTTAAAGCATCTGCTGCATCGGCCGCATCGCCCACCTTGGCAGGATCGCTTTTCGGGCCGATGATGACGAAATCATTATACATCACATCGGCGCGGCCGACACCGAAACCTTCGGCGACAAACGCTTCTTCATGCTTTCGCGCGTGAACCAGAACAATGTCAGCATTGCCGTCACGCCCCAACTGAAGACTGGCACCGGTACCTTTCGCAATCACCTTCACGCGAATTCCGGTGCGTTTCTCAAAATCGGGATGGATATGTGCAAGCAGGCCCGAATTATCCGTACTTGTCGTCGTTGCAAGCGTTAGCAGCGAGCCGTCAGCAGACGCGTTCGAAATCGGCCCGGCAACAGAAAACAAAACGCACGAAATCGCCACCAAAACGGTCATCAATCGCATCATCGAAGCACTCCATCCTTAACATATTGCTCTACATCAACTTACAACACAAACGCAAGTATTTAACCGCAACCAAAGGGCGCCGCGATTCAAAGCAACACCCCAATATTGGTTTAATATAGCTGACAGACTCGCTATTTCCATATGAAAATAGCGATTTTGCCAAGAATTTTAGGGAGAAGCAAGAAGATACCGAGAAGATCGACGCGAATTGCGCTATACAATTCTTTCAGGCTGAGTGAAAATCGTCATTCGACCGTCACGAATCGACGCACAGACCGTCACGCCGAATCGACCGGCGGCCTCGATTGCCAAGGTGGTCGGAGCCGAAACCGCAGCAATGATTTCAATGCCGGCCCCGACACACTTCGAGAGCATCTCTAGGCTGATGCGACTTGATAGAATGGCGACCATCTTAGAAGTATCATGTCCAGCAAGCATCGCCCCGCCGATTGCCTTGTCAGCCGCATTGTGACGACCAACGTCTTCCGCCATCGAGATTAACCGACCCGAGGCGGGATCGAGCAAACCGATCGCGTGCGTACCCCGCGTAATTCGCCTAAGCTCTTGCCCTGCTTGCAATTGCTCAAAGGCACCGAAGATTTTCGCCGACTCGCAACGGACAGTCAAAGGCAGCCGGGGTGTCGAAGCGATCGTGTCGGCAATCGTTCGGCGAAGTCGCTGGCCGGATGTAGCGACTTGCCTTAACTCGGTACCTGATGCATCGCAAGGTACGGAACCAATGGCAGCTAGCGCTTCGGGCCGAAGTACGACGCGGAGCCGATGCCGCGATTCGCCAATTCTTACATCCTTATCTTCTTCGACTTCGAGAGACACCACATCATCGGTCGATCGAATCAACCCTTCGCCGCGCAACAGGCCGATCGCCAGCGCATCGAGCTGCTGTGGAGACGCCATCGTTGTAAACACAGGCCCGTCGATGACCGAGACCTCGATTGGCGTCTCAATAGCTAACCAGACCTGAAGCGACTGAGGCGAATCAGCATCCCCCTCGCTAAGTCGCCGCGCCTCGACCGCTTCACGCACCTCGCAATTAAACTTTTGTTCACTCATCTTCGCTTCCCGTCGAATAATTGCCCGAATCCTGAACCGCCCCTCTAAGGAACTGCAAGCGAGCATTCCCTCACATAACTTTACGCAGCCTAGAGAATCGAGACAAGGAGAACGGGAAAATTTGGCGTCACGAACTGAAAAATCGTCATATTTTATCTAATCGACACTGTAAATCGGTCGATAAATATTTTCATGCATTAGTCAGACCTCATGGGTCACAAATACGCATGAACGACACACACTTGTCCGGAGCCTAATCATGCAAGTGAAAGTTTACGTACCACAAATTATTGAAATCCCGATCGAATATCTGCCCGCTTTGGCAAAACGAGCGGCCGACAGTTTGGGCGAACGCGCCGGCGAAGTATCTGCAACTCGCGGACACCTTGTACGCCAAGCCGTTCAAGACGGACTGCTCCGTCAGTTCGACGAACTCGTTGGAACGGACGGCACGGTCGACCTGGTTTGCGATCCCGGCAGCGAGATTCCGTTGGAACTCGAAAATCAGACGCTCACGCTTACCGAGCTTCTGGACGCCCTGCAGTATAAGCATTCCTGGTCCGACATGCAAACAGGCGAAGCTGCATAACGGACTCGCGGATAGAAAATCTCGACCAATCGCCGCCAGGCTTGTAAATGCTTTGCGGCGATTTTGTCGATCCGTGTCATTCGACCTCGCTGTCGAACGACTTCATTTGCTTTCGACTCGATCCCCCCGCGTCACGAGAGTCAACTGCGATGCTGCCACGAACGCATCAAAGCAACAATCCCACCGAATCTGGGTCGCGCAGTCGATCGCGGCCATCTGTGCTATTGCCCTCCGAGGAACTTCGTAGCGGCATTCCTACTCGTATGCATGGTGCAACACCTTGTAGAGCGACTTTAAGTATTGGTATCGCTACAACCGTAAATGCGCAAACGATTTCGCGCCCCGTCGAACCTACGAGACCGAGCACAAATAAGTCGACGGAATCCTTGAAGCTAAAGGATCGCAGCAAGTCCACGCAAGATACTCAATGCTGCGCACGCACATTGCCACTGCCACAGCGATCCGATGAGCACGTCGATCCGACGAGTTCGAGGCAGGCGAACAATCGCACACCCTTGGCACCTTTTGCCTCGCAGCAGGTCACGACCACGCTTCGCTTACGCCATGACTCGAGCGATCATACTTCCAGCGAAAAAGTCCAGCACCAATCGACACCAACCGCCGAGTCGATACCGCTTGAAGACTTCATTCCTATTCCGCCGACAGCGAATGAAACTCAATCGCCGGCTATAAAGCTCGCGGAGCAAACGCAAGAAACTACGATACCTGACGCACCGGAGCAGGAACAAGACCCCATCATCCGTCTTGTCGAATACCCACAGCCGCAAACCGATACTGAAGATCCCTTGCCGCAAGCAACTCTTCAGAAAGAAGATCTCAGCTCGCCACCAACACTCGTCAGCCAACTGGCCCGTGTTGTTGACGCATGGCCGCACCTCTCGGCGGAAATCCAATCCGCCATCCTGACACTTATCGAAAACGCTCGATCGGAAAACTAGCTACTGCACCTATCTCATTGACATGCAATGACTTACAAATAGCCGCTGCGGCTTTTTCTTGCGCAATTTCCTTTCCTAATAATTGCGAGGGGACAGAACCCCGATTCGTGCCACTACTCTTTCACCTATCGTCAGTTTATAATTGACTTAGTATCACTGCCGAACAAAACATCTGGGCAAGATCGTACACCTTATATACGGATCCCCAGCATGACCCAGCAACTGCCCCTTTGATGTCATTTCCTCGACACGTTCAAATCATTCGCTTAAACATGTGACGCCAAACCCGAGGCTTACAACCATGAAATCGACGAATCCCCATCTCTCTCGTATTCTTTTGTCCCTTGCAATTTGTGCGGTCACTGCAATGTCGCTTCTGGCACCAAGCGTTGGCATTGCGGATGAGAATAGCGAGCTTAGCAAGCCGAAATATGTGATTGTACTTATCGGCGACGGCATGGCGATGCCTCAGCGAATGGCGGCCGAGTTCGCGTTGGCGGCCATTGATGGCAACTCGCCGCCGAACCCGGAACTTACGTACTTAAACATGAATCGGATGCCCGTTCAGAGTCCGACGAATACCTACTCGTCGAATTCGTATATCACCGATTCCGCGGCAGCTGGTACCGCACTCGCTTCGGGAGTCAAAACGGACAACGGTCGTGTCGGCGTCGATCCATCGGGCACAAAGTACTCGACCTTGGGCGAACAGGTAAAGTCGGCCGGGATGCGAATCGGCATGATCTCGTCGGTCTCGATCGATCATGCCACGCCCGCCTCCTACTTCGCTCACGAACGAAGCCGTGGCTCTTATGACAATATCGCGAAAACACTCGCAAAATCGGGTTTCGACTTCTTCGGCGGTGGTGGCTTGAGAGGTTCGCCACTCGGCGATAACGGGCAACTACAACTGCCCGACGCCGCACACGTCCGCGTTGTCCGGACGCTCGATGAGATTCAAGCGATCGCGTCAATCGGAGAAGGCGAAACGCTTTACGCAATCTCGCCCGTACTCTACAAAGACGCTGCAATGCCCGACGCGATCGACAAGATCGAAGAAAGTCCCACGTTGGCCGACTATACGCGAGAAGCGATTCGTTTGCTCCATGGTGACGACGGTTTCTTCCTCATGGTCGAAGGCGGAAAAATCGACTGGACATGTCACGCGAATGACTCGGCCGCGATGGTCGCCGAGGTGATTCAATTCGACCAGGCAGTAAAGGTCGCCATCGACTTCCTCAAAGCGCATCCAGACGAAACGCTCGTCGTTGTCACCGGCGATCACGAGACCGGCGGTCTAACGCTTGGGCGTCGCGAAACAGCATATAAGCTCCGACCGGAAATCTTGCTGAAACAGAAAACGGGAATTGCTACCTTCGATCAGTGGTGCAAAGAGAATCCCAGCGCGACGTCGGCCGACGCACTGAATCAGGCGATTGAATTCTTCGGGCTCGACGGCCTACCGCGAGGCGACCAGGAACGACTACGAGCGGTTTGGCGTCTGCAGCGAGAGCATCGATTGCCGGACGGCCGACCGAACATTCGCGTGATCGCGCAAGAGGCGAAATCGACATATCCGTCGAGCCAATCTCCCTACACGACCGAGTGCCAGCGAGTCCGTGACCGATTCGTCGGTGTCGCCTGGGCAAGTGGCACGCACACCGCGCTGCCGGTCATCACATCGGCTGAGGGCGTAGGCGCGGATCGATTCAGCGGATTTCTGGACAACACGGATATCGCCCACCGGCTGGCGGCGATCCTTGGGTTGGAGCTGAATATTATCGACAATAACGCAAGACCGAAATCGGCGCTCACGCCCACTTGCGATACCCAAACCGAGCAGCAAGCTCCAGGCATTGTTCGACTGGACGTAGACCTTCCGATGCGCCAGGCTGAGTGAGACACGCGGCGGCGGCATTGACGGCCAATCGCATGCCTTCTTCAAGTGCCCAACCTTGGTGCAGGGCGTGGATCAGTCCTGCGGCGAACGCGTCGCCCGCGCCGGTTCCGCCACGGATCTGATCGGTCGGCAGTGCGAGCGACGGTTGAACGAGCGTCGCTCCGTCGGCGGTTTTCAGAACCGCGCCACGTTCGCAATGAACGACCACGGCCTGGGGCACTCCGAGCGATAAAAGCCGATCGCACGCTTCGGCCAGCCGATCCACCCGAATCCATTCGTCGCCATCCACATCCGACGGATCGATTCCAGAAGCCATGGCAGCTTCGAGCTCGTTGGCGATCAGCAGGTCGCAATGCGGGGCAGCGGCACGCACGATGGCCTCGAAATTAGAATGCGGTATCGAAACCATATCTACCACGGTCGTCATGCCGGCCGCTCGAGCAGATTCGAGCATTCGTGACGCGCCGGTACGCCCGTCTTCCTCGATCCGGTCAAGCTCCTTCAGGAGTGTTAGATATCCGAGATAGAAAATCCGCGCGTTGCTTCGGTCGACGTTTACCATCGTTTCCGAGAACCGAGCATTCGCTCCTTGACAATGAAAGAAGGTGCGGCGACCGGTCGACTCGACCGTCATCGCGTCGGTCGTCGAAGTCGTTTCACCTTCCAGGCGACATAGCTGAGAAGTATCGAGCCCAGCCGCGTGACAGTCGTCGATGATCCACCGTCCGTCAGCATCAGTGCCGATGCAACCGGCCGCGGCAAGAGGATAATCGACCTGCATGGCACAGAGATCCTTGAGCACATTGTAAGGTCCGCCACCGCCCGATTGCTGGACCTCGAGCACGGTCGCCAGAATCTGCTCGGGCGGATAATGATCGATGATCTTGACTCGGTCGACGACAAAATTCCCTGAGGCGAGCGTTCCGAGGCGTGCGGGGTCCATTGCGATGGAACTCATGGCATTTTCCTTCCGTGTGACCATTTATTGCAGTTGAATCTCATTTCTACCATAAAACAAGGGGGAATGGCAAGATGGTGGACGTAACAAGGATTTATTCTTACGAGATTGCTCGCACGTTGCACGCCCATGCACAAGACGGACAAATACAACCCTCTTTCCCTCCAGTTTGCGCAATCTGCCTCTCCTTTCGCATTACCTGGTATATTTGAATATAGAAAGGTGATTTTTGAATTTCAGGGGGTGAACGATTGACATTCGGCACGATAATCGGTAAAGTACATTTATCTTTGGGTAGAAACCGATTTCGCCCCCTACCATCATTTAGGTACGGATTGAAAAGTTTCTGCCAGCAAGATATGAAAAAATTCAATCATGTGGGTGATCGACCACTTCTGTTGATTTTGGTCGATGAACAGGGAATTCGGTGCAAATCCGAAACGGCCCCGCCGCTGTAACCGCGCACATTTTTGACACGTTCCATTCTTTGGACCATTGCCCGATGGCGACAAGCTACTTGTCGACATCGCGTGAGAAGGTCGGATCGGTGTCACGCGGAAGTCAGAAGACCTACCTCCATGATTCGCACGGAAAGCCTTCGAGGGACAGGCATCGTGAGTTGCATTTCCACGATTCGGATGATACTCCGCACACACCATTACCGCGCATAAAT
>Ga0180430_10005531_pt1 | contig 10484 bp, 5 predicted proteins | sample SS_ome_9_FD_132999 | JGI IMG/M metagenome (GOLD analysis project Ga0180430, IMG submission 132999) | Hypersaline lake sediment archaeal communities from the Salton Sea, California, USA - SS_1_S_2 metaG | ecosystem: Environmental > Aquatic > Non-marine Saline and Alkaline > Hypersaline > Sediment... | reverse complement strand
TCGAGGAAGCGCTCTTTGTGGACCGGATTAAAATAGTTGACCCAGTCACCACCAACCCCCTTACGGTAGTGACTCCCCTGATCCTCACTCCCTCGAGCGCGTCCTTGCGCTTTGTTCTCAAAACGATTGTCATATACCGCGGAAAGCACATTCCACGAGGGCAGCATGGGCATGCTTCGCGGGCGCCCACTCGGCAACATGCGGGCCCGGACGATATTCTTCAGATGCGACATCAGTGTCTTCATACCCAACTCGTCATCACTCAGGACGCCGAGAAATCGGAACACATCTAGCATAAACCCATATGGATTGTGCACCATGTCTTCGTATTTTAGCTCGAGAATGTCATCACGATGATAATCCCACGCTCTCAAGCACTGTAGCGGACGCACAGCGTGACCGTTTGTCATTAAATCAGCACAAAATTCCATGTCCAGCAATAGGCCTTCTGCAACATCAAGAGCACACAAACTTTCTCGATGCCCTTCCAATTCAGGCCAATTGGCCGTGGAGTGCGAATTCCGATGTGAGAAATACGAAGAAACGAGTAAGTCGCGCGGATCGCGGATAAGATGAAAACCGAGGAAACTCCCCAATTGCGGCAACAAAACCGGATCGGCGTTACGAAAAGCCAGCACTTGGGATTTTCCGGCTTGAAGGCGCTCCAGCATGGCATCGTCGACCTCACCGGCAGTATTGGCCACTTCAAGGCGAAAACCGTTGAGGTAACCTAGATCAGAGAAAATCTTGATAACCCAACTGGTGGCTACCTTGTGGTGACCAAAAAAAACCAGGGGGCGGACAGGTTCTGATGAAACCGGCATGGCACGACACACGAGCAGGAAAATATTCGGTGCATCGTATCGAGCTGCCACATTGGCCGCAACATCCCGTCAAAAATTTGCGGCAGGCAAATGCCTCGTTGATCAAGAAATAGCCAGACAAGCCGATACCGATGTTACCCCCGAACCGACAGGTTAATCAGAACCCCGCCTCATTGGGCATTCCTCAAACCTACGCTAAACCCAAGTGACAAAATTCACCGCCATCTTTGGTTTTGACAAGGCCCAGCCTATGAGCAAGCATGCCCAACCTCCATTATCTTTTCCCGCCAGAGCCCAATAGCCAATGGCTTCATCACTCCGGAGCAAAACTCTCACCCAAAGAGCCTTTGTGCTTGGCACTGAGCAACTGGGAAAGAAGGTAGTGCATGGCGCCAGCTACACTTTTCTCGGGATAGCCCTTCGCATACTCACCACCTTTGGGTCTGTTGCTGTACTGGCAAGACTATTGACGCCTGCCGACTTCGGCTATCTGGCGATGGCCTCTGTCATTACCAGCTTTGCCGCCCTTTTCAGCAACTTGGGGTTCAGTTCGGTATTAATTCAACAGCGAATTATAACCCGCCTGCAAATTGACACCGTTTTCTGGAGCTCACTGGCAGTTGGGGTTTTTCTGGCTGCTGCTGTCTTTGCGCTGTCTTTTTTAGGGTCATTGCTTTTCCGCGAGGCGATTGCAGGCGAGTTGCTTCGCGTTATGTGTGTCACCTTTGCCATTGATGCACTGACCGTACCGCACGCCGCACTAATTTCTCGCCTGATGCGTTTTAACGTAGATTTTTGGATCAAACTATCTCCTGTGGTAATTCAGGCCGGCACCGCAATTGTATTCGCCTGGAATGGCTTTGGTGTATGGAGCCTTGCCTACGGAGCTATCGCTGGATCGCTAGCAAGGACTCTTCTTTACTTAGCAGTTATCCCGTATTGGCCGAGACTGCGCTTTAACCAATCTTACTTGGCCTCTACCTGGAAAACGAATGCAAGCTATTTTGGTGGCGGCCTGCTTTTTTACTCGAATTCCTACATCGACTTGTTCCTTGTAGGCCGCTATATGGGCGCAACAATGCTGGGTTACTACCAGAACGCCCGCTCTCTCACGGACCAAATCCGCTCACAAGTCGCCGTGCCCCTGCAGCGCGTGCTTTTCCCCGCCTTCTCAAGCCTGCAAAATGACCTACCCAGGTTACAGACTGCGGTAACCAAGAGCAGCCGCCTCCTAGCAAGCCTCATATTCCCCATCGGGATCGGTACTGCCGCCATTGCTGACGATGTCGTGCCGCTACTCTACGGTGACCAATGGCTCGCCATGATTCCCCTGGTTAAGTTTTTGGGCATCAGCATTGCTATTCGGGGCAGCACCACAATAGCGGCGCCAATTTTTTACTCCCAAAACAAAGTCACCCTCAACCTGAAATACAACTTCTACGGCAGCGCAATAGTGGCCAGCCTGATATTGATCGGGATCAATTTCGGCACGATCGGCGTTGCCACGGCAGTCGCCATTGGCTCATTGTATTCACTCTTCACTTTCAAAGTTGCTTTAGGCCTGATCGATTTGGGCTGGCATGCACTCTTCAGAATTATTGCCCCCCCTATGGTCGCCGCTTTTGCAATGTGGGGGATCATCGAATTTTCAAGATCTACAATATCGGTCGAGATTCCAAACTCTGGCATTCACACGCTCCTGTGGCATGTGACAGTCGGTGCATTGGCTTACGCGCTGTTGGTTGTTGCCCTGTCTCCCGCTTTGCTGAAAGACGCCAAGGAAGTGCTCGAAAAATTTAAGAGGGATAACAAGTGACGCCACCAGTCAAAGAGGCCCCCAAAGCCAGCAAGGGAATCGACACCCAAGATACCGTCAGCATTATTGTCCCCACCTACAATCGCTCCGGTTACATTCGAGAATGCCTCGACAGCCTACTGAAGCAAAGTCTGCCTGCATGCGAGATCATCGTTGTCGACGATGGATCTACCGATAATACGGCCGCCATTGTTCAGAGCTACGGCGACAGAATCACTTATCTGCATAAAGAAAACGAAGGCAAACCTGTCGCCGTCAACCTGGCTTTATCCAAAGCAAAAGGCACATTGATCTGGATATTCGACGATGATGATGTCGCCCTGCCAAATGCCATTGAAACAAGGGTGAATCTACTAGAACGTCACCCCGAAGCAGCCTTCGTTTATACATCACACCACCTGGGCTTTGACGGAGACGACGGAAAAATATCCCGGGACAAGCTGCACCCGACACCTGTTTACGACGATGAAAGTTTCTTCTACGAATTACTTAAAGACTGCTTCTTCCATCTGGCGACCTGCCTCGTGAGAGCAGAAGCCTATCGTGAGGTTGGCCCCTTCGATGCTCAATTGCTTGGCTCAGAAGATTACGACATGCAAATTCGATTGGCTCGCAAATTTCAAGGTGTTTATTCACCCGAACCCACCTTCATTTTCAGGCAACACGCTGGCACCAGGGGCGCTAAAAAAATACGTTACTCTGCCGTGGATAGAGCCCGCGTGTTCGGTCGCTACAACAAGATAATCGGACAGAAAATCCTAACCCAACTGCAGCTCGGCGATTACCTATGCCCACCCTCGACATCCCAGCTATCGAAACAAGACGAACTACAGGCGCTGCTCAACAGAATATCGGTAATGGCCAGCAAGGGATGCATGGACCAGATGCTTGATGACCTTGCTTCATTTTTTCAAAAAGCAGACGGCATATTCACTCCACTCCAGGAATCCCAGCTTTTGTCAACGATGACCATGAGGCACGCTTTCGCCGCAATTCGGTCAGACTGGCCCGAGTTCAAGAAACGATTGAGGCAAGTAAAGCAAACACCCGGAGCAGAAAAAGCAACTCATGCGCTCGCGAAAGGCCTGTTTCGTTACGCCAAATCTTACCCGGGCAGCTTTTCGGACAGATTGACACGACTTCGCATGGCTATTGCAGTAGCGCTTACCTAGCTAATTTGCCCTAAATTATGAATACAGAAATCCTAATCGCACTTTGCTCACTAGCCCTGATGATCACCTTGGGTGGCTTCGCTTGCGTGCCATATCAAAGGTTTGCCGCCCGCGATAGATAGGTCTACGAAGCAAGCAACTCGGTTGGCCGACAACACGTTCACGCAGATCGAAGCACTGCTATCCGTATATGCAGAAATTGAGCCCAAGCACGGGATCCCACCCACGCGCAACTGGGTAACACCACCCAATTTGCTGCGCTACAAAATACAACTCGTTTACGAAGGAAACCCACAGACGACCGTCAAATGAACCAGTGGTGTCAGCACAATAACCCTTGTCTTATGCTCGCGAAACCAGGGGACTGGAGCATAATCAGTCGATAACACGATGCCTACTTCGCAGCCCCCCGACTTGATTCGCGCATACGGCCTGAAAGACAGGGCTCGCGTCACGGATGCATCACTGTTTGATACGAGTTTGGCTGACTAGTCTGGACGCTGGTACGATGCTTCTACTCTCTTCCCCAATCTAGTCATCGACATGCTGATGATCGACGCCCCCAGGAGACTGCCAAGTTGGCCTCTTACCTGACACTACCTATGCTGAATCAGCTTTTTGCGCATGAAGCCAAGGTGATTATGGACGACGTCGACCGCGCAGTTGAGATAGCAATCGCTGAACGCTGGCAGTGGGAACTCACAGATATCGCGCCGCGCGCCCCCCGGCATCGAGATAGGAGTTGCAGTGGTACTAAAGAGGCAAACTTAGAATTGTCGTCATTGACCAAGCTGTATTGTAAACGAAGCTCCGTGGGTAACCCGCAAAAGAAATGGGCACAAATGATCCCTTCGAACAATCGTCCCACCGCAAAACACATCCGGCAAACATGATTTCAGTACTCTTTGCATCTCACAACGGGGAGCAGACGCTCCCATTGATGCTAGACAGTTTCAAGGAGCTAACGCATTCGGAAGAATGGAAAGTCATTGCCGTTGATAACGCCAGTTCGGATCGAACGCTTGAGATTCTGAGAAGTTACGAAGATAAACTCCCTATCACGATACTGACAGAGCATAAGCGGGGGAAAAATCATGCCCTAAACCTTGCACTGGAATATGCTGAGGGTGATCTGATCGTTCTCACTGATGATGACATCTTGCCAGAACCTGACTGGCTTTCCACCTTGCGTGAATGTGCGTCTAACAATCCTCAATTCGACATATTTGGTGGCAGAATTCTGCCTGAATGGATCAAGAAACCATCTGAGTTGATATTGAACCACGCCCCTCTCGGCGTGACCTATGCCATCACCCCCAATAACAGGGAAACGGGCCCAGCCATGGCCCAGTGGATTTGGGGGCCTAACATGGCTGTTCGAAATCGAGTGTTTGACTCAGGGCTCCGGTTCAACACCAACGTAGGGCCCAACGGAACCAACTATGCGATGGGGAGCGAAACCGAATTCACTGAACGTGCCGGCAAAGAGGGATTCAAATCGTGGTACTGCGATGAGTCCAAAGTAAGGCACATAATCCGCGAACACCAGGTTGATGAAGCATGGGTAAGTCGACGAGCATTTCGCTATGGGCGCGGCTCCTGGGTACACCACAAGAATTCAGGGACCGACGCAGATGGCTTTAAGATTTTCGGGGTGCCTCGCTGGTATTTCACCGAACTGGTTAAAAGTATCTTCAGATACATGATTGCTTTGCTCATTAACGATCCGAGAAAGAAATTTCTCTCCAAGTGGAACATCCTCTTTTATCGCGGATATATCTCCCAAGGCTTACGAGAATATTTTTCCTGATGAGATATATCCCTTCTTAAGGTACGCCGAGGGATAAAGAACTAGCAGTTCTCAAACGAGGATCGGCCCGGGTGAAGAAGGAACAAAGTTTGACGTAAGCAGCAGCGTTCTTTACCAACGGGTCGTACTGAGATTTCGAGCAATAGAACGTTGCCGCGACTTTTTCCCAACTCTTTTGACATGTAGGTGCTTACAGGCGAAGTTTCCGAAGCCTGAAAAGCGAAATAGAATAGCCAACGAAAAACATAAGCCCTTCCGTACAGAGAGCAACAACGTGGAAAACGAGAAACTAAAGGTGCTGGTATTGGCCAAACTGCCGCCTTATCCGCCCACACTCGGTCAGACCCTTCGGTTCTACAACTTCACCAAGCATCTCCGAGATTACTGCGACCTGGACCTGATTTACCAGGAAAACATCCCGCCAGCAAAAGAGCTGCAGGATATCTTCAACGACATTCAGGTACTTCCGGCCACACAAGAGCAGAACCCTGCCCGTTCTTTCCCAACCCGCCTGATGAGACGTTTTTCCTCCAAAGCCCTAATAAGAGATAACCCACATGCAGTGGAGTTTCTCAAAGAGAGATTGCCTGCTTATGACGCTGTACTTTCCACCACTCACCTGCTTCCCTGCCTGGACTTCGAGCGAACGACCCCAATTGTAGTGGATGCGGTCGATGAGAGCGTCCTGCAGTACTGGCGTGAGCTTCCGCACGCACCTGGCCTCAAGGAAAAGATGCGGAAGCTATACTATTTATTCCTTAACTTCCTTTACGAAAAGCGCTTTCTAGCGGAAGGTTATATCGCGTCTGCGTTCCTCACATCTGAAGTCGACGCCAGAGTACTGAAACGCGTATCCAATCTGCACCAAATTGAGGTTATCCAAAACGGCGTGGACTCGGAGTACTTCGCACCTGCTGACTGCTCAGAGGACAATGACCTGATCGTCTTTGAGGGCAGTATGTTCTTCGATCAGAACGTAATCGGCGCAATCTTCTTCTGCGAGAAAATACTTCCCCTCATAAAGAAAGAAAGGCCAGATGTCCGGCTAGCGCTGGTAGGTAGGGATCCAACACCTGAGGTACTTGCACTGGCCAAAGATTCCGCTGTTGAGGTCACCGGATCGGTGGAAGATATCCGCCCCTATCTGGCCAAGGCAGCGGTATTCGTATGCCCTTTGCAAAGTGGTGGCGGAATAAAGAACAAGATCTTGCAGGCTTGGGCTATGGGCAAAGCCTGCGTCGCCACCTCATTCTCCACTGGGGGGTTAGGCGTTATTGAGGGCGAGAATATTCTGGTGAGGGATAAACCTCAGGCATTTGCTGATGCGGTGCTGAACCTAATGGATAACCCAGAAAGACGAAAGCAACTGGGCAATTCCGGAAGAGCCCGCGTTTTGCAAAACTATTCCTGGGAAAGCAAGGCCGAAAAAATATACGAAATGCTCAGAACAGCTATCGGGAACAACTGAAATCCGAACAACTATTCCTTATGAACGGAATATAGCGTACGCAAGATCCGACGAGGCTCCACACGACACCCGCCCGATTTTTCGATATGGAGGCCGATTTTCAGGGCACTAGAAAAAGCTCCCTTCAGACTAAGCCCAATCAAAAAAGCCAGCCCGATGGGCTGGCTACTTGAAGGCAGTCATTTACTACTCTTCGGAAGTATTCAGAGCCGCCTTGATCGCCTCTTCAACTTCCTCTGCAGCCATTTCGACAGGGCCACCTGCCGCCGCCGCAGCACGCGCGGCCTTGCGCTCGTTGTGGTGCGCCAGACCGGTACCGGCCGGGATCAGGCGACCCACGATGACATTTTCCTTGAGACCGTTGAGCGAATCGCGACTGCCGCGGACGGCGGCCTCGGTCAACACCCGGGTGGTCTCCTGGAAGGAGGCTGCGGAGATAAACGATTCGGTCGCCAGCGATGCCTTGGTGATACCCAACAGCAGCTGCTCCCACTTGGCCGGATGTTTGTTTTCTCCCGATGCCTGCTCATTGGCATCCAGGACGCGCGCACGTTCAGCCTGCTCACCCCGTAAGAGCCTCGTCTCACCGGCATCGGTGATCTCAACCTTGCGCAGCATCTGACGAATGATGACCTCGATGTGCTTGTCGTTGATTCCAACGCCCTGCAAACGGTAAACATCCTGAATTTCCTTGACCAGGTACTCAGCCAATGCAGTCACACCGCGCAACCGCAGAATGTCATGCGGATTCAGTTCGCCATCGGCAATCACCTCACCCTTCTCAACATGCTCACCCTCGAACACGTTGACGTGACGCCACTTCGGAATCAGCAGTTCGTTTTGCTCACCCTCGGAGTCGGTGATGATCAATCGCTGCTTACCCTTGGTGTCCTTACCATAGCTCACGGTTCCCGTCGCCTCTGCGAGGATTGCCGACTCCTTCGGCTTACGCGCTTCGAACAGATCAGCAACCCGCGGCAGACCACCCGTGATGTCACGTGTCTTGGAGGACTCTTGCGGGATGCGTGCCAGTACATCACCCACGTTTACATCTGCACCATCGGCAACAGTTACGATCGCACCCCCTGGCAGGAAGTAGTGCGCCGGCAGGGTGGTCCCTGGCAGGTTGACGTCATTACCTTTGTCATCGAGCAGTTTCACCATCGGACGCAGATCCTTGCCTGCGGACGGACGTTGTTTCGGGTCGATAATGACAACGGACGACAGACCGGTCACGCTGTCAGTCTGCTTTTCTACCGTCACGCCATCAATGAAATCGACAAAGCGCAGAGTACCGTCCATTTCGGTGATGATCGGGTGGGTGTGCGGGTCCCAGTTGGCCACAATCTGGCCACCTTCTACCGCATCGCCCTCCCGGACCTGGAGCTCAGCACCATAAGGAAGCTTATAGCGCTCTCGTTCACGACCGATTTCATCGACAATAACCACTTCACCGGAACGCGATACTGCGACCAACTTGCCTGCGGCATTTTCGATGGTCTTGATATTGTGCAGCTTGACGCTACCGGAGTTTTTCGGCTCGATGCTGGAGACCGCTGCGGCACGTGATGCCGCACCACCGATATGGAAGGTACGCATGGTGAGCTGAGTACCCGGCTCACCAATCGACTGGGCAGCCATAACCCCGACTGCCTCACCGATATTGACGCGATTACCACGAGCGAGGTCACGTCCATAACACTTCGCACAGATACCCTGACGGGTGCTACAGGTGATCGCAGAGCGCACCACCACCTGGTCGACACCGGCCGCTTCCAATTGATCGACCAGCTTCTCGTCCAACAACACACCGGCTTCGCACACGACCTCGTCGGATCCCGGAGCCGTAACCGGCTGGGCCGTGGTACGACCAAGGATACGTTCGCGAAGCGGCTCGACAACGTCGCCACCTTCGATGATCGGCATCATCAACAGGCCGTCATCGGTACCGCAATCATCCTCGGTAATAACCAGATCCTGCGCAACGTCTACCAGACGACGAGTCAGGTAACCGGAGTTCGCGGTCTTGAGCGCGGTATCTGCCAGACCCTTACGGGCACCGTGAGTAGAGATGAAGTACTGCAGTACGTTCAATCCCTCACGGAAATTCGCAGTAATCGGCGTCTCGATGATGGAGCCGTCAGGCTTGGCCATCAGGCCACGCATACCGGCCAGCTGACGAATCTGCGCGGCCGAGCCACGTGCACCGGAGTCGGCCATCATGTAAATCGAGTTGAAGGAGTCCTGCTCCTCTTCCTCACCGTCTTTGTTGACAACGGTTTCTTTACCCAGCTTGTCCATCATGGCACGAGCGATCTGGTCATTGGTGTGCGACCAAATATCAACCACCTTGTTGTAACGCTCGCCATTGGTTACCAGACCGGACGCGTACTGGTCCTGGATTTCTTTCACCTCGGCTTCCGCTTCAGCCAGGATCCCGGCCTTCGATTCCGGAATCACCATGTCGTCCAGGCCGATGGAAGCACCCGCCTTGGCAGCTTGGGCAAAGCCCAGGTACATCAGCTGGTCAGCGAAAACCACGGTCGACTTCAGGCCGAGTTGACGGTAGCAGGCATTGACCAGTTGCGAGATCGCCTTCTTCTTCATCGGCTGATTGACCAGCTCGAATGACAGGCCACGTGGCACGATATCCCACAGCATGGCGCGGCCGACGGTGGTGTCCTTGATCGAGGACACCTCGTTCTCGTTGCCTTCGGCGTCCCTCTGAACCTCTGTAATGCGTACCTTGACCCGCGCATGCAGCTCGGCAGCACCGGATTCGTAGGCACGACGTGCCTCGGCGACATTGGAGAGCAGCATGCCCTCACCCTTGGCATTGATGCGCTCGCGGGTCATGTAGTACAGACCCAGCACCACGTCCTGGGTCGGCACGATGACCGGTTCACCGTTGGCCGGCGACAGCACGTTGTTCGAGGCCATCATCAAAGTCCGCGCTTCCAGCTGCGCCTCAATGGACAATGGCACGTGTACCGCCATCTGGTCGCCGTCGAAGTCCGCGTTGAACGCGGTACACACCAGCGGGTGCAGGTTGATTGCCTTGCCTTCGACCAGGATCGGCTCGAACGCCTGGATGCCCAAGCGGTGCAACGTTGGCGCACGGTTCAGCATGACCGGGTGTTCGCGGATAACCTCTTCGAGAATGTCCCAGACCTCACCGGTGCCACGATCAACCAGTTTCTTGGCGGCCTTGATGGTGGTGGCCAGACCGCGGAACTGCAGCTTGGAGAAAATGAACGGCTTGAACAGCTCCAGCGCCATCTTCTTCGGCAGACCGCACTGGTGCAGTTTCAGGGTCGGGCCCACAACGATTACGGAACGACCGGAGTAGTCAACACGCTTACCCAGCAGGTTCTGACGGAAGCGACCCTGCTTA